>Ga0310696_10008729_pt1 | contig 11797 bp, 9 predicted proteins | sample AusTroGonzalo_MG_4_FD_203885 | JGI IMG/M metagenome (GOLD analysis project Ga0310696, IMG submission 203885) | Bovine rumen microbial communities from tropical cattle in Woodstock, Queensland, Australia - Gonzalo_02 (v2) (version 2) | ecosystem: Host-associated > Mammals > Digestive system >... | reverse complement strand
CTGATGCTTTCTTTCAGTACCGACCCTTCCTACGTGCAATACAAGTATCCCGCCCTGGGGCTGGACAATCCTGCGCCGAACCGGGACGCCACGACGGAAACCGCTCCTGCCGGGACGGACCGGGTCCGTTTCCACCTGGAGTTTCCCATGACGGTCGGCCAGACCCTTCCCGCTGCCATTCTGGATGTCCAGTCCGTGGTGATGAGCGGGGAGGTCCTGCTGGACCTGACCCTGAGCCCGGATTTCCCGTTTTCGGAAGCCGATGTCGAGGAGGCGACCATCACCCTGCCCTCCTGGCTCCAGGAAGAGTATCCCATCGTTTTGGAGGGGCACCGGATGGAGTGGCCTTTTTCCCGGACGATTTATCCCGGACAGGTGAACCGGTACTCGTTCTACTGTTCCAACGTCTATCCGCTGGGAGCGGACGACGGCATCCTCGAGCCGGAGCACCGGCTGGTCATGGACGCCACGATATCGATCGACGGCATCCTGTCCGTCAACGAAAAAAACCGGAAGGATCCCGGGGAGGCCTCTTCCCCCTGGTCTGCTACCTTCCTTTCTGCCTTTACGGCCGATAACTGCCGCATCTGGCGCGCCACCGGCCACATGGACCTTTCCCGGGAGATGGAGGACCATACCCTGGTTTTCAGCGAAAAACCGTCCTTCCTGCAGGACATCGGAACGGTGCTGGACCTGGACGATGTGTATGGCGAACTGACGGTCCGGAACGAATCCACAATCCCGGTATCCATCAGCGGCTCCCTGTTCGGGGATGAGCGGGAGTATCGCTTCAGCTGCCCGCCCGTTCAGACTACGGAATACGGGGAAGCCTTCCACGGCCTCCTGTCCGAGAAGGGGGGACGTGCTGCGGAAAGCATGGGGGACTGGTATCAGGACATTCAGGTCCAGGGCCTTTCCGGCCTTGTCGATGGCGACCCCGTCTCTTTCGCCGTGAAAAACGTCCGGATTTCGAATGATCCGGAGACGCCCTATCTGTTTTCCTTCGACGAGTACAACACTGTCTCCCTGCAGGCTTCGGTGTATTCCCCCTTCCTGGTCGGAAAGAACCTGCAGGTCCGGCACCTCGTGGAACTGGAAATGCTGAATATATGGGATCCGGTCGAGCGGATCAGCGGGAGCTATACCGTCGAAAACACCTTGCCTTTCGATTATGAAATCCGTCCGGTCTTTTTCGACTGGATGGATGAGCTTCCCATTTCGGTCGCTCCGGCCCGGATTCCGGCCGGTAGCCGGGAAACGCCCCGCGTGGAAACGGTCTCTTTCGACTGGTCCGTGGGCGCCAAGGCCTCGCGGATGATCCTCGAGCTGAAGGGACATACCGCCGATGGCCGGCAGGGCGAAGCCCTCTACATGGACCAGCACGTTTCGGTCAGGGACCTCACCCTGGAGGTTGTGACCGCCCCTAAGAACTGAATTCCCTGATGTGCTGCTCCTCGCTGAGGCGGCACACCAGCAGGCGGTCGGCCGATTCCGCAACGATGTAACCTTCAAGTCCTTCCACGACGACGGTCTTCTCGCCGGAGGCGTGGACGAGGCAGTCCTTGCAACCGAACAGGCGGACGTCGCCGCCGATGACCGTGTTGCCGGCGGAATCGGGGTCGATGTGCGTCCGGACGGATCCCCAGCTGCCAAGGTCGCTCCAGCCCAGGTCCTCCGCGATGACATGGATGTTCCGGGATTTCTCCATGACGGCATAGTCGATGGAAATCTTATCGCAGGTGGGGAAAAGCTTCCGGAGGACGGAGGTTTCGGCGTTGGTGAAGAGGGCGGGGGCGATGGTGTCCATGACCCCGGCAATCTGGGGCGCATAGGCGCGGAGCTGGCCGGTAATGGTCTTGACGTTCCAGACGAAGATACCCGCGTTCCAGAAATAGTGCCCGTCCCGGACATAGGCTTCCGCGGTCTGGAGGTCGGGTTTTTCCTTGAAGGCGCCGACTTTCACGACCTCTCCCCGGACGGCATCCTCGGCCTGGATGTAGCCGTAGCCGGTCTCCGGACGGGTGGGGGCGATCCCCACGGTGACGATCGCATCGGTCCCGTCCGTCACGGCGAGGGCCTTGCGGATGACCGCTGCAAACTCGGCGGTCTTCAGCACCAGGGCGTCGGCGGGCGTGACGACGATGTTGGCGGCGGGATAGCGCTGGGCAATCTTCCAGCAGGCATAGGCGATGCAGGGGGCGGTGTTGCGGGGCTCCGGTTCGGCGAGGATCTGATCCTCGGGAATATCCGGGAGCTGTTCCCGCACGAGGTCCGCATATTTCTCCGAGGTGACCACCCAGAAGTGGTCCGGGGCGCACACGGGCTGGAAACGGTCCACCGTCAGCTGGATCAGGGACTTCCCGACGCCGAGGATATCGATGAACTGCTTGGGACGCTCCGGGGTGGAGAGGGGCCACAGGCGGCTGCCGATGCCGCCGGCCATGATGACTACGTGGGTATCCATAGTTTTGGTGTTTGCGGACGCAATAATACGCATTTTTGCGGGAAAAACCTTATCTTTGCCCGACAAACTGACCGCATTTACCATGAAATTCAAATCCTTCCTTCCCCTGGCGGCTGCGGCCCTTCTCGCTGCCGCATGCTGCAATAAAACCGCCCCGACCGTCCTGAAGACGGACGTCCCCGTGCGTCCGGCCGGGCAGGAGAACGTCATCGGCCTGAGGACCGAGCCCCTCGAGACCGTCCGCATCGGCGTCGTCGGTCTGGGGATGCGGGGCTCCGACGCCGTGGAGCGCCTCTCCTACGTTCCGGGCGTTGCCATTACCGCCCTCTGCGACGTCGTTCCCGAGCGCGTGGCGGAGAGCCAGGAAACGCTCGCTAAGCGCGGGATGCCCGCCGCGAAGGAATACACCGGTTCGGAAGATGCCTGGAAGGGTCTCTGCGAGCAGGAGGACGTGGACCTGGTGTACGTCTGCACCGACTGGAGCCACCACGTCCCCGTTTCCCTCTATGCGATGGAGCAGGGGAAGCACGCCGCCGTGGAGGTGCCCGCCGCCGGGACCCTGGAGGACATCTGGGCCCTCATCAACACTTCCGAGCGCACGCGCCGGCACTGCATCATGTTGGAGAACTGCTGCTATGATTTCTTCGAGATGGCCACCCTCGCGATGGTTCAGGCCGGCGCGATCGGCGAGCCTATCCACGGGGAAGGCTCCTACCAGCACAACCTGGATCCCTTCTGGAAGGCCTATTGGGGCAACTGGCGCCTGAAGGAGAACCAGCGTAACCGCGGGGACCTGTATCCCACCCATGGCCTGGGCCCCGTCTGCCAGGTGATGAACATCCACCGCGGCGACCGGATGAAGACCCTGGTCGCCATGGACACCGAGCCTTTCAACGGGGCGAAACTGTCGGAAAAGCTGTACGGGACCCCGGACGAGACCTTCGCCGCAGGTGACCAGACCACCACCCTCATCCGCACCGAAAAGGGAAAGACCATCCTCGTGGAGCATGACGTGATGACCCCGCGGCCCTACAGCCGCATGTACCAGATCGTGGGCACCGACGGTTACGCCGCCAAATATCCCGTCCCCATCCTCTGCTTCCGGGAGTTTGAAGAAGGGGAGGTCAATGCCCATACCGTAGGCACGGAGAAAGTCTATCGCAATGCTTCCGTGGACGAGAAGCTCGCGGAATATCCCGTTCCCATCCTGACTCCGGAACTGGAAGCCCTGGCGAAGGAGGTGGGGGGCCACGGCGGCATGGACTACATCATGGACTACCGCCTCATCTACTGCCTCCGCAACGGCCTTCCCCTGGACATGGACGTGTATGACCTCGCCGAATGGTGCTGCGTCACCCCGCTCTCCCGCCTCTCCCTTGAAAACGGCAACATGCCGGTGGAAGTCCCCGACTTCACCCGCGGCGCCTGGAATCAGGTGCAGGGTTTCTCCTACGCTTTTGCAGAGTAACTGGCTGATTGATAGCGAGATGAATGTTAAGAGGTGCACCGCTGGGTGCACCTCTTGAGGTTTAACGTGATGTGTATCAGTTGATTAACTTTTAAGAGGTGCACCGCCCGGTGCACCTCTTGAAACGTGATGGCTTATTTCTTCCCGCCGAGGATGCTTCCGAGCACGCTGCCGGCGATGCTTCCGAGGCCGCCGGAACCGGAGCTGGAGCCGCCGAGCGCACCGCCGAGGACGCTTCCGAGGAGGCCGCCGCTGCCGCCCTTCAGGGTGAGGAGGACATCGTTCAGGTCCACGTCACCGTCACCGTCCTGGTCCTTGATGATGCCCTTGAGGCCGCCCATGATCTTGGGAATGAAGGCGAGGAGGGTGGTGCCGAGGGCGCCGAGATTCAGCTTGGAGAGGATGTTGGAGCTGAACAGCTTGCCCGCCAGGGCCGTGATGGGGCTGGAGGCCGCATCGGCCTTGCCGGTCAGGAGGTTCTTGATCAGATCCAGACCGCCCGGAGTGGCTGCGGTCTTGGTGAGGGAACCGAGGATGGAGTCCGAAAGGCCGCCCAGGACCTGGTTCTGGACATTGGCCGGAATCTGGATGCCGCCGCCGGAGACGCTCTTGGTCACCTGCTGGAGAATGATGTCGCTGAGGTTCATAACAGTTATGGTTTAGTGTTTGTGTGTTCCTACCCACAAATATAATCATAAAAATCGAAAAAAACCGGAAGGGGATGATTTTTGCAAATGTGGCGGGGAATCCGTACTTTTGTAAATTATGTGGAAACTGATCCTCCTTGCCGTCACGCAAAGCATCTTCCTCTGTGGGGGGCAGGTGCTCCTCAAGCTCGGGCTTGCCGCTTCGGGGCCGTTCAGCTGGTCCTGGAGCTTTTTCCGCAGCCAGCTGACGAACTGGTGGTTCCTGCTGTGCGGAATCTCCTTCGGCGTGGCGACGGTGCTGTGGCTGTATATCCTCAAGCATTTCCCTTTCAGCATCGCCTATCCGCTTTCTTGCCTGAGCTATGCGTTCGGGATGGTGGCGGCCATCTTCGTCTTCCATGAGCAGGTGAGCTGGGTCCAGTGGGTGGGGGTGTTCCTCGTGATGACCGGATGTGTGCTGATTGCCCGATGAAACGCCGGATCCTCATACTCGCTGGCCTCCTGCTGGCCCTTTCCGCATCGGCCCAGGACGGGATTCTGGAACGCCTGAAGGCCGCCAATGCCTTCGAAACCCTGCAGGCGTCCTTTGTCCAGACGCGGCACAGTTCCATGTTGACGAAGGACCTCCGGAGCGAGGGCCGGCTCGTGCTCCAGAGCCCCGACCGCATCCGTTGGGAGGTGCTGAGACCCTATCCCAGCGTTTTCGTTTCCACCGGGGAACTGGCTTTTGCGGGCCGCCGGTTCCGGATGCCCACGGACAAGGATTTCACCGCGACGGCCCTGGAAGGGGACGACCTCGCCGTGAAACTCATGCCGGTGCGCCGGGACCTCAAGTCCCTGTTCCGGGAAATCATCGTCCATGCCGACAAAAAGTCCTTCCAAATCCAGTCAGCTCTCCTGATCACGCCCGACGGCGACTGGACGCTGCTGGAGTTCAAGGATGTGGTCGCGAACCAGCCGGTGGACGCAAAACTCTTTGAAAAACAATAAGATGCTGCGGGAAATCCTCTACGAACTCGTCCAGACCGACGCCGCCGGCGCCACCATCCGCCTGCTGCCGGAAAGCCCCGTGTACCAGGGGCATTTCCCGGGGTATCCCATCACCCCGGGCGTGTGCCTGGTGGAGATCGCCCTGGAGCTGATGGGGAAGAAGCGGCTCGTAGCCGCGAAAAGCATCAAGTTCACGAACCCGGTGCTCCCGACCGAAACGACGGATCTCCGGTTCAACCTCTCCGGAGAAGGGGAAGCCCGCACTGTCGATATCCTGTCCGGAGATACCCTTTGTGCCAAAATGAGCCTGACCGTGGAATGACCGATCCCCGTCATATCTGCGCGGTCATCCCTGCGTACAACAACGCCGGGACGGTCGCGGACGTGGTCCGGGGCGTTCTGCGGCAGGGACTGCCGGTGCTCGTCGTGGACGACGGCAGCACGGACGATACGTCGGGAAAGCTGGAAGGACTGGATATCAGGATCTTGCGGCACGAAAGGAACCAGGGGAAGGGCCGCGCCCTGAAAACCGGCCTGGAGGAGGCCCGTCGGGAAGGCTACCGCTTCGCCCTTACCATCGACGCGGACGGGCAGCACGATCCGGATGACATTCCGGCGCTCCTGGAGGCCGCCGCAGAAAGGACCCTGGTCATCGGAAGCCGCAACATCGCGGCGGACGGGATGCCTCAGGGAAGCACCTTCGCGAACCGCTTCTCCAACTTCTGGTTCACCGTCCAGACCGGACGGAAACTGCCGGATACCCAGACGGGCTTCCGCATCTATCCGCTGGAGGACCTTCCGTCGCTGAGACTCCTGACGGCCCGGTATGAGGCTGAATTGACCCTGCTCGTCTTCTCCGCCTGGAAAGGCCTTCGGCTCGTGCCTGTCCCGGTGCGGGTGTACTATCCCGAGGACCGTGTGTCCCATTTCCGGCCCTTCGCCGACTTCTTCCGGATCAGCGTGCTGAACACCGTCCTATGCATTGTGGCGCTGGTGTACGGCTATCCCCGCATGCTCATCGGCCGATGAAACGCCTGATCCTTCATATCTACGACTATTTCTCGGTCCACAAGGACCGGGCGGTTCTGTGCCTAGTCGTCATCCTGGGCCTTTGCGCCCTCTCCGCCCTCCGGGTGCATTACGAGGAGGACATCACCGCCTTCCTCCCGCAAAGCGAGGAAAGCAAGCGGTATTCGGACGTCTACAACCGCCTCGGGCAGGACCGGATGGCCGTTTTTTTCGAGTCCGACGGGGAGGATACCGACCGCCTGCTGGACGCGATGACCGCCTTTAGCGAGAACTGGGCCGATGTCGATACGGTCACCGTCACCACCGACGGCCAGCACGCCGTCATCGGCCGTCTGGTGCCGGACATGCAGGTGGCGGCCGACGCCGGCGCTGCGCAGGAAGTATTCGATTTCATCCGCGCCAACTGGCCCTTTTTCCTGACGGAGGCCGATTACGCGCGCATGGATTCCCTCCTCGCCCTGCCGGGATTTGTCGATGAAAAGATGGCGGAGAACCAGCGGAGCTTCTATTCGATGGCTTCGTCCTTCTCCTCGCAGTATATGCGCAGCGACCCGCTGGGCCTGTTCTCACCCGTCCTGCAGCGGCTGGAGGCATTGAATCCGGCGACGAAAAGCCGCGTGGAGGACGGCTTCCTCCTCACGGCCGACGGCCGTACCGGCGTCGTCCTGTTCAATTCGCCCTTCGGCGGCAGCGAGTCGGGGAAGAACGCGGAGCTGGTCGCCCTGACGGACATCGTCAAGGCCCGGACGGCGGCGCAGTTCCCGGACATCCGCATCTTCTCGACCGGCGGCCCCGAGGTGGCCGTGGGGAACGCCTCCCGCATCAAGAAGGACTCCTTCCTGGCCCTCGTCATCGCCGCCCTCCTGATCTGCCTCGTCCTGTGGTTCAGCTACAAACGCTTTGCGGACGTGTTCTGGATCCTCGTGTCCATCCTCGCCGGTGCCCTCTTCGCCCTTGGGATCATCGCCTGTTTCAAGAGCTCGGTATCGCTGATCGTCCTGGGCATCGGGTCCATGATCATCGGGATCGCCGTGAACTATCCGCTCCACTATGTGGACCATCTGAAATACCAGCCGGACAAGAGCAAAGCCCTCGCAGACCAGGTCAATCCACTCCTCGTGGGGAACATCACCACTGTGGGCGCCTTCCTGTCGCTGCTGCTCCTGAAGGCGGAGGCCCTGCACGATTTCGGCTTCATCGGCGCGATGATGCTGGTGGGGACGATCCTGTTCGTGCTAGTGTTCCTGCCGGTCTTCGTCCCGGCGGCCTCCCGGCCCCGGAACACGCTGAAACTGGACTTTGACCGGCACATCCACCTGTCCCCGAAGGCCCGGAAATGGGTTTTCGCGGGCTTTCTCGTCCTGACGGCCGTCTTCTGGTGGCTCAGCCGCGGCATCTCTTTCGATGCGGACATGCACCACATCAACTACATGACGCCGGAGCAGGAGCGCGGTTTCGCCATCCTCGAAGAGATGGGGGCTTCGGCCGATGGCTCTTCGACGGTATACGTGGTAGCGTCCGGCGCGACGCCAGAGGAAGCGCTGCAGCGTAGCGAGGCGATCGCCCCGCTGCTGGGGGATGCTTCCGGTCTCGGTGCCTTCCTGCCTTCGAAGCAGGAGCAGGCGAAGCGCATCGCCCGCTGGAACGCCTTCCTAGCGGCCCATCCGGACCTGTCGAACCGCATCATCGACGCGGGCCTCAGGACGGATTTCACCGCCCATGCCTTCCAGCCCTTCTTCGACGCGCTGGATAGGGACTGGGCGGTGCAGGACGTGGACTATTTCGCCCCGCTCACGAACACACTGGGCACCGCCATGTATCTTGCGGACAAGGATAAGGTGCAGCTGGTCAATTACTTGCATACCACCGACCTGGAGGGGACGAAGGCCGCCCTGCGGGCGAAGCTCCCGGAGGGGACCTTCTGCTTTTCGATGGACGACGTGTCTGGCACGCTGGCGCGCCTGCTGTCGGAGGACTTCGACCGGATCGGCCTCCTGTGCAGCATCATCGTCTTCTTCTTCCTGGTGCTGTCCCTGGGCCTGCATATGGGCGTCACCGCCTTCCTGCCCCTTGTGGTGGGCTGGATCTGGATCCTTGGGACGATGCGCCTGTTCGGGTTGCAGTTCAACATTGTCAATATCATCCTGGCCACCTTCATCTTCGGCCAGGGCGATGACTATTCCATCTTCATCACCGAAGGGCTGATGTACGAGTATGCGACCGGCAAGAAGATCCTGCGGTCGTTCAAGAACGCCGTGGTTCTGTCGGCCCTCATCATGTTCATCGGCATCGGCGCGCTCGTCGTGGCGAAGCATCCCGCCCTGCGGTCGCTGGCGTGGGTGACGGTCGTGGGCATGTTCACCGTGGTGGCGATGGCCTACTACCTTCCGCCGCTGGTGTTCCGCTTCCTGACGACAAAGAAGGGGAAGCCGCGCAAGCTTCCGTGGACGCTTGGGTGCGCCCTCCGCACCGGCTACATCTTCGTCGTGTTCCTCCTGGCGATGCTGGTCCTGTCCATTTGGACTTTCTTCCTGTTCCTTGGCGGGACGACGCCCCGCAAGCGGGAACGCTACAGGAACGCCCTCACGAAGACGGCGCGGCTGGCCCTCAAGGCCATCCCCGGCTGCCCGTACACCCTTTCCAACCCGCACGGGGAGGACTTCTCCAAGCAGGCGGTGTACATCTGCAACCACCAGTCGCATTTCGATATCCTGGCCATTCTGGCCCTGCATCCGAACGTGATTCTCCTGACGAACGAATGGGTCTGGAACAGCCCTTTCTACGGCTACCTGATCCGCAAGGCGGAGTTCTATCCCGTCACGGACGGGCTGGAGAAGAACATGGAGCACATGAAAGAGCTCGTGGCCCGGGGCTGCTCCATCGTCATCTTCCCGGAGGGGACGCGTAGCCCCGACTGCCGGATCCAGCGCTTCCACCGGGGCGCCTTCCTCGCGGCCCGCGAGCTGGGCCTGCCGGTGCTTCCGCTATATATCCACGGCTTCGGCTACGCCCTGCCCAAGCATGACTTCCTGCTCCGGAAAGCCGGGCTGTATATGGAGGTCGGGAAGCGGTTTGAGGTGCCGGAGGGCGACCTTGCCGCGTTCACGCGGAAGGTCCGCCACGACTACGAGCGGGAGTACGCCCGCATCCGCCGGGAGCGCGAGACGGAGGAATATCTCAAACCCTATGTACGGTATCTGTACCTTTACAAAGGGAATGACGCCGGAAAGAAAGCGCTTCTGACCGCCCTGGCGCATCCGGATCAGCAGTTTACCGAGTACATCCAGGACGAAGACCATTACCTCACGGCCACCCGGATAGCAGGCATTCCGGAGAATTTGACTTATATTTGCGGAACATGCGAAGAAGAATCCTGACCATCCTGCTGCTCGTGCTGTGCACGGCCCTGCGCGCCCAGACCCTGACGGCCTATCTTCCGGAAGGGGAGCCGAAGGCGGCGGTGGTCGTGTGCCCGGGCGGGAGCTATTTCTGGCTGGACAAGCACGGAGAAGGGGAACTCGTGGGCGAGTGGCTGGCTTCGCAGGGCATTGCGGCCTACGTGCTGTACTACCATACGGCCGGGGTGTTTGACTTCATCACTTCGTACCGGCTGCTTTTCCAGGGCATCCGCCATCCGGACATGATCGCGGACCTGCAGTGGGCCATCCAGCTTGTCCGGGCCCGGTACGACGGCCCGGTGGGCGCGATGGGCTTTTCCGCTGGAGGACACCTGGTCATGAGCGCGGCGGAGTTCTTCGGGACGGATTTCACGGGGGCCGATGCCGGCGCGAACTTGCGTCCCGACTTCGTGGCGCCCATCTATCCGGTCGTGTCGATGCGGGCGCCCTGCACGCACAAGCGCTCGCGCATCGGCCTGCTGGGCGAAGGACGCACCGGGAACCAGGCACTGCGGGACTCGCTCTCGCTGGAGCTGCACGTGCGTCCGGACACCCCGCCGGTGTTCCTCCTCCGCTGCGACGACGACCCGGTCGTGGACCCGCAGAATGCGGAGCTGCTGGATGCCGCCCTGACGGAGAAGGGAGTCCTGCACCGCACCGTCCGCTACCGCATTGGTGGACATGGATTTGGTGCTGATACAGAGAAATTTACGGAGGAAACGGCCCGTTGGCAGGCCTCGTTCCTTGCCTGGCTGGAAGAGATCGATTATGGCAGACATTGAGTTCGAAAGGCCCGAAGTTATCAAGGCCTATCAGGAAGGACGCCTCGCGGAGGCACTGAAATACCTGGCGGAGCATTCGAAGTACTATCAGCGGATGTTCGCCAGCTACCGGATCGACATCTCGAAGATCCGGACGCTGGAGGACCTGGAGAAGATTCCCTTCACCGAGAAGAAGGACCTCCAGCTGTTCAACGACGATTTCCTGTGCTGCCCGAAGGAGAAGATCGTGGATTATGTCACGACTTCCGGAACCCTCGGGGATCCGGTCACCTTCGGCTGTACGGACAAGGACCTGGAGCGCCTGGCGTTCAACGAGGAGAAGTCCTTCTCCTGCGCCGGCGTGAAGCCCGGGGACATCGTCCAGCTGATGACCACCATCGACAAGCGCTTCATGGCAGGACTGGCTTACTTTCTGGGAATCAGGAAGTTGGGCGCCAGCATCATCCGCGTGGGGAACGGCATCCCGGAACTGCAGTGGGATACCATCCAGCGCCTGAAGCCCGACACAATCATGTGCGTTCCGTCCTTCATCCTTCGCCTCATCCAGTACGCGGAGGAGCATGGCATCGACTACCGGAACTCCTCGGTGCGGCGGATCATCGGGATTGGCGAGGGTCTTCGGGACCAGGATTTCAAGCTGAACCTCCTTGGCCGCCGGATCCGGGAAAAATGGGACGTGGACCTGTTCGCGACCTATTCCTCCACGGAGATGGGCGCGACATTTGCCGAGTGCCCCTGCGGCTGTGGCGGGCATGTGCATCCGGAACTGATTATCGTGGAAATCATCGGCGAGGACGACCGGCCGGTGCCCGACGGGGAGGTGGGCGAGATCGTGGTGACGACCCTGGGCGTGGAAGGGATGCCGCTGCTGCGCTTCCGGACGGGAGACATGGCGGCGAAGGTCACCGATCAGTGCCCATGCGGCCGCTGGTCGTACCGGCTCACCCCGCTCGTTGGCCGCAAGAATAACATGATCAAGCTCAAGGGAACCACCCTTTATCCGCCCGCCGTGAACGATG
>Ga0310696_10008728_pt1 | contig 11797 bp, 6 predicted proteins | sample AusTroGonzalo_MG_4_FD_203885 | JGI IMG/M metagenome (GOLD analysis project Ga0310696, IMG submission 203885) | Bovine rumen microbial communities from tropical cattle in Woodstock, Queensland, Australia - Gonzalo_02 (v2) (version 2) | ecosystem: Host-associated > Mammals > Digestive system >... | reverse complement strand
GTTCTCCTGCTTCATAGTTAGCATAAGCCGATCGGCCGACATTCAGATACTTGGCCACTTGCTCCTGCGTAAACCCGCTGTCTTCACGGAGAATTTTGAGATTTCGTCCGATAGTTTTTTTCATACTGTATAATGTTATTGTATCTTATTTCAATGAATTTGAATCCAAAACAATCCGTGGCAAAAATACAAAATTTATTTGAAAAATCTTGTTTGCCACGGGATTTTTCGTCTTGAACAATCATAACAACCACGTTTTCAAGCACTCGCCTAAATCCGCGTATTTTTTGAGCCGAGAAGTTTATTGCAAATAATAAGTTTTTGGAATACAATCCAATTTTCATTGATTGCTGCGAAGATGAGTGCTTGCCGACTGTTTGGCAATTTCCCGAATGTCGTCTTCCACGTCTATACTATCCGAAAATAATCGTATTTTTGCCGTCCAAAACCGAATAAATACCAAATGGCGATAGAATACCCTGAAAATTACCGCGAGACGGCCGTCCTCATTGCCGTCTCCACGCCCGATGTGGCGGAGGCGAAGACAATGGAATACCTTGACGAACTGGCTTTCTTAGTGGAGACCGCCGGCGGGCAGTGCGTGAAGAAGTTTATCCAGAACCTCGCGCACCCCGACACGCGCACCTATTTCGGCAGCGGAAAGATCCGTGAGGTGGCCGACTTCGTGCACGAGAACGACATTGACATGGTGGTGGTGGACGACGAACTACCGCCATCGCAACAGCGTAATATTGAAGCACTTATGCACTGTAAGGTAATGGACCGCACGCACCTGATCCTCGACATCTTCGCCAAGCACGCGCAGACAGCGCACGCCAAGACGCAGGTGGAGTTGGCGCAGTACAAGTACCTCCTACCCCGCCTCGCCGGTATGTGGACGCACTTGGAGAAGCAGCGCGGCGGTATCGGCATGCGCGGACCCGGCGAAAAAGAAATTGAAACCGACCGCCGTATCATCCGCGACCGTATCTCCCTGTTGGAAAAGCGGTTAAAGGAAATCGACAAGCAGAAGAAAACCCAGCGCAGCCACCGCGAGCAGTTCGTCCGCGTGGCACTGGTAGGCTATACAAATGTCGGGAAATCGACCATTATGAACCTGCTGAGCAACTCCGAAGTACTCGTGGAGAACAAACTCTTCGCCACCTTGGACACCACCGTCCGCAAAGTCGTTTTCCAGAACCTGCCGTTCCTACTTTCCGACACGGTGGGATTTATCCGCAAACTGCCGCACGGATTGGTGGAATCGTTCAAATCGACCCTTGACGAGGTCCGCGAGACGCACCTGCTGCTGCACGTCGTCGACATCAGCCACCCCGATTTCGAGGAGCAGATCCAAACGGTGCAGAAAACATTGGATGAGATTGACTGCGCCGGCAAACCCACCGTCATCATTTTCAATAAAATAGATCAATATTCTTGGGTAGAGAAGGCCGAAGACGACCTCACGCCGAAGACCAAGGAGAATATCACCTTAGACGAGCTGAAAGCGACCTGGATGGCGAAACTCGGCCCAAAGACGCTTTTCATCTCCGCCAAGACGAAAGAGAATGTCAATGAAATGAAAGACTTCCTTTACGAAGAGATCAAGAAGCTGCACATTCAGATTTATCCGTACAATAACTTTTTGTACTAGCAGACATACAGACACGGCACTCACGCGCACGCCACCTCCGGCATCAACATCGCACAACAGTCGATAATAGCGTTGGCATATTCGAAACCGGCATCACAGATTTTTTTGCCCCTGTTGCCGTCGTAACCCATCACAAGATGCATGGTTTCGTAACCGAGATTCAGAAATTTCAGCAACTTTCCGTCCCGTTTAGCAACCGCCTCCTGATACTTCTTGATTGAGGGGCGGCCTTTGCCCTTGCGCACATTAAACACACCGTCAAGGGCGATGAGGCAGCCTTTCCACAGCGTGTCGCCCGCAATCCGGACATATTTTTTGTCTTTGTACGATTTCGTCTCGGGATCATACTTCGATCTCTGAATGATTTCCTCCGCATTCGCCACATACCTTCGGGCTTCTTCAATAGGATTATTTTCCATTTCCATGTATTTTTTGTTTTAATGTTCGGGCGTAGAGACGCAAAATTTTGCGTCTCTACCATAATGAAACAACGGCGCAAAAATACACTTTTTTTAATATCATTCCATCATTTAATAAAAATATTTTTATCAATCATTATTTAACAATTAACTGTTAAACTACATTCTTCATTCTTCATCATCATACCAAACTGGCCCCAACTCGTTTTCCCGCGAAACGCCACAATTATAATTAACTATTAATTATTAATTTTATTCCTCACGATTTTCATTATCCTAATTCTCAGCACTGAAAAAATTTTCAAAAACTCTTGACAAAGGCTTTCTTTTGTTGTATCTTTGCTCCGAAAACAAAAACAAAAAAATCCATGTCAAAACAATTATTTCAAAACCAATACAGAACAGACACGGTACGTGCGCCGTGGCACAATTACGAGGCTGGGGCATTTTTCATTACCATTTGCACAGCTGGGAGGAAACCCTATTTTGGCAGAATCTCAAACCAAACAATGTATTATACGGAAATAGGAAATTTTACAAAAGAATGCATCGCCAAAATGGAAACGCTTCATCCAGATATCACCGTTCCGATTTTTCAGGTCATGCCCGACCATGTTCATGCAATCATTCATGTTATAGGGTCGCATGTATGGCCGCATGTAGAGCCACCATATTATGACGGCCCTACAAACACGACAGGGTCACCTGTAGAGCCGTCACATTGTGGCGGCTCTACGCTGAAGGGCAGGGGTCGAACGGCACCTCGTGACACCCGCAGGCGATAACAGAAAGGGCGGCCCCGCATCGGAACCGCCCTTGATTTAATTGTTAATTGCAATCCGCGCTGGGTTAGTCACGCACACAGCGGAGAGCATACGCGCTATACATACTGCCATTACTTCTAGACACAGTGTTAGAATTATAACTAATTCTATAATAGTCAGCATAACTGCCAGCGGTACTAGTCCAAAAATATGCATTAATAAAATAATTTTCGTAGTTCAGTTGAGTGCCAAGTGCTCCAAATCCATTAAAGTTGCGTTCCGGATAAGTATAATCGCCAGGGGTCTTTTTAGTTGGTGCTGCGGTAGCATCAATGTTATAATCCGGTTTCCATCCGCAACCAGTAGCCAATGTTCCGGCATTATTGGTTCCCACTTCGGATAACATCGCATCCCACTCGGCAGAGCTCGGCACATGCCAGCCCAACGGACAAATACCACGAACATTTGACGGGTTTGTGCTAGATGCACTCTCGCCGTTCATTACAGCCGTCCAATTGTATAAATATCCGTACTGGTCTGCACTAACGCCTCCAGCAGGTTCGTACCAGTACGCAGTACTTGCATCCGAAGATGTAGAGGATGATCCTTGTGCTATTGCTGTGCCATCCGGTTTTACTGTGGTACGGAGGTTTTCAGCCATCCAACATTGGGAGCCAATCCCCACCACATTGTAGGTGTGGCCGTCGATGTCGGCTACCGTGGTAACCTTGCCTTCAGAATTGGTGGTCTCCAAACCACCAGTAGAAGAGGTGTATGTGGAGGTGTTTGTGTGCGGATTCGCCACATTACATGGATGTGTAACGATATCACCCATCGCGAAAGTCTGGGTAACTTCGCAATTACCGTAAGAAGAACCAGAGGTAACCGTCACATTATAGATTCCAGGTGTAGCGTAAGTATGAGAGAATTGTTCATTGGAAATCGTTGAACTGGTGCCATCTCCCCAAGAAATGGAACCGACATATGAAAATCTATAATTCTTTTTATTGATTTCTTCGTTAGAATTAATCGTAAGACCTTCACTACACATTCCCAAATATATCGCGTAGCCTCCACTTTGTATCGTAGTTGAAGCCGTTTTGCTAACATCAAAACTCTCAGTATTATGTGTGGCGGTGCAAGAGACCGTGTAGGTTGCAGCACTGGTGTATGTGATGGTAGCGGTATTGGAAGTTGGAGTACCAGAGATGGTTCCGCCACTGCAACTCCAACTATATGTGTAATCGCCAGCATCACCGTAGGAAGGTGTTGCGGTGTAGGTCACCGTCTGGCTGCTTGCGCCGCACATCTTGAAGGTGGCAGGTTTGTCACTCGTAATGTTCAGCGATCTGTTCAGTGTAGTGAAACTCACATCTTCGCCGTAGGCCGTACCCACATTGTTGGTGGCGTAGGCACGTACATGATAGGTGGTGCCGCCAGTGAGATTATCAAGACTACTGGAGAATACACCTGTACCAGTGCCGTCGGAGGTGTAGCTGTCTGCAATGGTGGGATTTGGCGAGGTGCTCCAGCACACACCGCGATCCGTTACGGTGGCACCACCGTCAGCGGTCACATTGCCGCCGGTGGTAGCCGTACTGGCTGTTATATCGGTTGCGGCAGCGGTTGTCACCGTAGGACGATTCGGCATGACAAAGGTTATTTCGGCACCATAAGTCGTGCCGACACTATTAATGGCGTAAGCCCGTACATAGTAGGTGGCGCCAGGTGCAAGGGTTGGGGTAACGGAGAACGCCCCAATACCTGATCCGCTTGCAGTGTGGCCGGAACTTGTAGTGGGGTGCGGTGAGGTACTCCAGCAAACACCACGAGCGGTTACTTCCGCACCGCCATCGGCATCCACGTTAGCCGCCATGCTGAGCGTACCCCCCGTGTTGGTAATCTTCACGGCAGAAACAGTGGGCAGATAAGTATGCCCCGTTGCACAGTCAAGGACGCAGCGCACCGACCGGCCAAACGTTTTGTGAGGAGCAGTTTTCTCCGCAATAGATTCCATGTAATAGAACTCTCTACAATAGACAGTGTAAGTAGGATCATCGTTTTCCGTGGCCGAGAGGAAAATGGCGTGACCGTTATTTGTATATCCTATTCCGCTGGTTCCGATACCTCCTCCACAATCCCATGTACCGGATGAAGGAATCGAAAACTGAGTGCTATTGTTGGTAGCGATAGTGTTACCTATATTGCACCCTTCCCCTGGGATTACAGGCCATCCTTGCTGAGAAACCATAGATTTTCCAATGTTTGCAGGATCGTTACCGCACACATAAACACCATTGTTGTATGAAGCAACGAAGTTGGTAAGTTGAGTCCATTCGGCATCGCTCGGCAGGTGCCATCCATTGGGACATACACCTTGTACGTTACTCGGATTGGATGCGGAGGAAGAACTGCCGCCCATTGCCGCATACCAGTTGTATAAATAACCGTAGGTGGTAAGATTGGAATCCGGTTCATAACGGTATGGTGAAGTAGTACCAACCGTAGAGGTACTTAACAGAATTGTATCACCGTTGGCATAATGGGAGACACGCAGGTTTTGTTTCATCCAACACTGGCTGCCGAGCAACAAAGTTTCGTAATCGTTGCCATCAATGTCGGTGAGCGTGCTGCCGCAGGTGAACGTCGGAGTGGTGAAATTCAACTCCGCACCATAAACCGTGTCCACCTCGTTGATGGCGAAAGCGCGCACGTAATACTGGGTACAGGGAGTTAACCGTTTTAGATTGCAAGCGAAACTGCCTATGCCCGTTCCATTCATCACGGAATCCACACCGGCAGCACCGAGTTTCAGATTCGAGTTGGAGGTGGAAAACACCATGCCACGCCTCGTATTGGCCATGCCTCCGTCGGAAGTCACCGTACCGTATGCGATGGCCGTAGTGCCTGCTATCGTGCCCGTGGGGATACTGTCGGTGGTCACCTCGGGTGCTATCGGTTGGAGGATAACTTCCTCAGTATAGGTACATCCGCCAGCATTCGTTGCTGTAATCGTTACCGTGGTGGCAACGGAATAGACGTGGGTAGCTGAAGTGCCGCTAAAGGCTACCGGCAGACTGTCTGTATCCCACTGGATAGTCACCGTATTCAAAACATTTGACAAATCCACCGTCAAGTTGCTGACAGTCGCAGTGAATGAGGGTATATCGGTATCCACAATTACTGTGGTGGTCACCGTGTCCGTCACGGTGACATTGCCCGAACGGGTAGCAATGCAGGCCACCTTATAATTACCTGCGGTTTCCGCATTGAAGGTAAGCGTCGTACCTGTCACATTGGAGGAGTCCACGCCGTTCACCTTCCAGGAAATCACGTAATCGCTGCTACTGCAATTGTGGAACGTGGCCGTGTAGGTCACGGGTTTGGTGGAACCCTCGCAAACGGTCACCGTGTCATGCGAAGCAGTCAGGGTAAGGGCGGGTTTCAGCTTATCAAGTTCGTTGGCTAATGAGTCGTTTAAATGTTCTAATTTGTCTAATCTGTCTAAAATGGTTTTGATTAAGACGCATTCGGCAAGACTATCGCACAAACCACCAATAGTCAGGTAGTTTTTCAAAGTGTCCTTCGTTGCATAATCACCCAACAACGTGTCAATTTGATTAGTGGTCGTATAGTGCTCCAATGTACTGTTCAGCTGCGTTTGCGTGACGTAGTCCGAAGCATCCGTGAGTTCCGCCACCGTGGTCGGAATCGGGATGTTTATCGACTGGTCGGTTGCTTGGTTCACCGTAAAGAAGTCCAGATTTATCCCATTCTTCTGAAGTGTGATTTTCGCGTCGTTAGCAGCCGCGTTCATCATGCTGCGCAACACGTCCGCCGTGTCATGGATGGCGGTTTTCATGTGGGTCGTGTCATAGTAGGCGTTTATCGTGTCATTCAAATGCGCATTCGTCGCGTATTGCGTGAGGTCAGGAAGGTTTGTCAGGTCGTTGTAGTCACCACTGAAGCCAGCGGGCAACTTCACAAAACTGCCGCCGGTAAGGAAAACCGTATCGTGACTGATACTCAGCACCTGCACTTCATCGGTCAGGTAATGATTGGTTGTCAGGTAGTTAGCCAAGGCCACCGGATTCACCTGATCGGCATAAAGCGCATAGGGTACCGCACTTAACGGCAGGTTGTGCGTGGCCAACACCGTTCCACCTTGCGAAATCTCGGCTGTCACCCAGGCTGAATTCCACTGAATGGCATCCCAATTGCTGCCAGTCACAGGCGTACCGTCACCGATGAGCAGGGAGATGAGTCCGTTGGCGTTGCTAGTCACGGCATGTGTCTCGGCATAGACCACCGTGCCGCCGTCGCTATTGGCGAGACTCACAGTCACCGTGAGGTTTTGGTCATATACCAGTTGGTTCTGGCTGTTTCGCACCACCGCCTGGTAACTAATCTTATTATTTTGAGCCAGTCCCACGACCGCCCAAATCATAATAAATACTAAAAAAAATAAACGTTTTTTCATATATTTCTAATTGTATTCATCATTAATCTTATTGTTGATAGTTTCTCACACAACGCACGCTATACGCGTCATAGGGGAAAATCGTCACCGGAACAACAGTAGAACAATAGTAGTCAACGCATATCGCGACAGGCTTCCCCGTAAAGGTGACATACCAAAAACGAGTCATCGTGAGCAATCCCTCAAAACGATCGAGCAAATGATTGTATATACCAGCGGGATACATCGTGAACTCTGACGAATTGATGCCCAAACCAACAATCCAGTGATCCGGAGTACGCAACTCTTCACCCGTATAGCTTTCCAAGGATTCCACTTCTCGTTCCGTAGGGATATGCCATCCTGCCGGACAAATGCCGCGCACGAACCCGTCCGCGTCTAAAGCAGGCTGTGTGTTACTACCCTCCGGCACGTTCACCGCCGAATACCAAGTGTAAAGACGACCGAAAAGGGTTTCCATCGACTCCGCCGGTAAATAATTTGAGTTGTAGACGAACGCTACAGGCACCGTCTCGTGCGCATCTCCGAAATAGTGTGTCGTATGCAGGTTGCTTTTCGTCCAACAATATTTATCCAACAACATAGTGTTGTAAAGGTTGCTATCGGCATCTTTCACTGTGAGTGGACAGCCGTTGACATGGAGGGTGACCACGCTGTCGCACCCATGTTCACTGCTGAAGTTGATGATGTTGATTCCCTCGTGCACCTGATAGTCAACACCATCTTGCAACTTGCTACCGGGAATGACAGGCAACGCACCGTGGTATGACGCACTTCCCTCTGTGGCATAAACAGGCCATACAGAGAGAGCGAGTTTGGTAATTCGGTCATAACCAAAAACGGGTACATTGTTATCGTAACGCTCGTAATTGGTAGTGCCGACAACGAGTTCAGAAGTCGGAATATCAAACCCGTTGTTCGAGTATGCCACATTCTCGCAGGTCTCGTCCGTAACCTCCGCTATATCCAACTGCGCCTGCGAAACGCCATAGGCCACTTCGTAGTTGCCATTTCCTATTTGTTCAAAGAAAGGTTGTCCCACTGCCGCATAGGAGTTGTTGGACATACCACCAGCGGAGACGATAGCCCTTACCGTCATAGGTTGTGCAGTGGAGAACATGACAATCACCATGCAGAAAAAAATCATAGAAAAAGCCGACAATCTTTGGGAAATAGGACGTCTTTCACGATGATGAGATTCTGAGATATAAAATAATAACTCACGCCTGAATGGAATAAAACGGCGAATCTCAACGAATCCACAAACCCTGTCGAATAGACGCAACATGCTGAATAACATTTTTTTACACAAAATAAAATATCAATAGCAAAAACATGCAATTATATATAAATTTTGAATATTACTGTATTTTTTTTGGCAAAAGAGACATTACACATACAAGATCGTTGTTAATAAATTGATTTACAGATATTTATACATTTTACAATTACAAGATTTTAACAAAAAAAGGGCGCCCCGTTTCGGGACGCCCTTATTCACATTCTATAATCGACCTCTATCAGTGTGCGTTCTTGCGCAGACATCTGATGCTCTTGCGGTCGCTCTTGAAGTTCGGCGTGTTGGTCAGCACCGTGCCGCAGTGGTATGCGATGCAGGAGGAGAGGACGGAGGTGGTTCCGGTCGGAGCTTCGGAGTTCCAGAAGTGGAAGGCCGTCATCAGATCCTCATAGCGGTCAAGCGCGGCATTGTAACGGCCACCGGCACGTGCCAAGAAGCCGCTGCCTCCAATACCCTCATAACCGGGCATCCAGTACAAGGTGCTGGGCTCCTTCAACAAGTCTACATCGCCCACCGTGCTGTTCAGCACTTCCACATCGGCCGCCGACGGGATGGCCCAGCCGGCCGGACAGATACCCTGCACGTAATGCGTGCCGTTATCCGCCACAAAGTGGTTGTCAGGAACAGCGTTGATGTCGCCCTCCGTCACGTTCACGGCCGTGTACCAGCTGTACAGGTAGCCGAACTTGTCGAAGTTGGACGTTTCATCATTGTAAGCGTGGTGATCGCCAACCGGCACGCGCAAGTTCTCGGTGTACCAGCACTGGTAGCCGATACGCGTGTAGTGGTAAGCGTGACCGTCGGACATCGTAATCGTGCCCTCGCAGTCTTCGTACTTCACCGTCACCGTCTGCGTGCACGAGGTCATCGCGCTGTCGCATTCGTCATACAGCGTCCACGTCACCGTGTGCGTGCCCACTGCCATCGGGTTCTGAGAGGCGAGGTTGTTCTTGATGGTAATGTGGCTGAGGACTGTCGCCGGCAGACCGAGGGCGCTCGGATCGAGCGTCGCCGTGCCTGTGGTGGCCGTCGTCAGGTTCGTGTCCGCAGTACCCTCGACAAGGGTTACGGTCACGTCGCCCGGACATGCGAAGCCGCTCGTAATCGAGGTCACCTTCAGCAGACCGTCCACTGTCGTCACCGTGTAGTTATCCGTCACGTTGTCGCCGTTGTGGGTCACACTGTAGGTGGCGATGGTGTTCGCGCTCTCGCCGGCGCAGGTCTGGCTACCGCTCGTGGTGGCTGACACCACATCGGTGCTGGCCTGGCCAGTGGCCGTGAAGCCTGTAGCGGTCAATGCCTCGCCGTCATACACCTTCGTGGCTCCGTCGGCTGTGATGGTCAGGTTTGCCTTGGTGATTGTCAGCGTCACGTTGAACACCGGCGTGTAGTTGCCCTTGCCGCTGCTGATGTCGAAGCCGCTCTGGATAGCCGCCAGTGCCATCATATAGAAGAACTGGTTATCCGTGCAGGTGTACTCACCCACATTGTAGGATTCCGTCTTCACCGTACCGGCCGTGAAGTACTCGCCAGTCACCAGACCGGAGATGGTCCAGCCGTCGGTCGTACCGTTGGTCAGGTTGGCGGGAACAGTCACCTTCAGAGTATCGCCATCGTAGGTCTTGCTCGCCGTCAGGCCGATGTTGACCGTGCGCGGCGTCAGGTTCACCGTACCGTAGTTCACCGTCTTCGTGCCAAGATAAGCCTCCGCATTCTGGATGGTGTAGGTGAACACGTTGTTATGGGTGGTATCGTTGGCATCGTACACGTTGGTCACGCCCGTAAACGTCGGAGTCACCGTCAGCGTGTCATTTGTCGGCAGGACGAACTTCAAGCCGTTAGAGCCGGCCAGCGGCGTCACATCCGTGCCGTCGTAGGTCACCGTGAAGGTCTTGTACTCGTCGTCACCGTAGGTGTTGCCGTCGTAGGTGATCGGACCCGGCGCACTCTCGGAAGTGATGGTGATCGGTGCCAGGCTGCCCGTGATACAGAGTTGTCCGTGGATCGTATCTATCGTGTAGTTGGTAGCATGGAACGATGCTCCGCTAATCTCGATAGTGTTGTCCACGCACGTGCTGATATCTGTCACCGTACCCGTGGTGTGGATATCGGTCACCTCACCGGCCACGAAGCCGTCACCCTCCACCGTGAAGATCGGTTGCACCAACGGTGTACCGTCGTACAGTTTCGAACTGTCGGCCGTGGTGATCTTGACATAGCGCTTAGTGATCTTTTGCGTGAAGTTGTACGCCACATCATAGTTGCCGATGCCGTTGTTGGTGGCAAAGGCGGTGGCTATCTGGGAGGCACCGGTGGTTCCATTGCCCGTGTAGGTGTTCACATCGATATTGGTACCCGTCGTCACCTTACCTGCCGTGATGTAGTCGCCAGACACAAGACCCGTGATGGTCCATCCATCGGTCGTGACCATGTAGTCGCTTTCGAAGGCGGCACCGTCATACTTCTTGGTGGTGTCGAGGGTGATAGACAAGGCTGCGTTGGAAATCTCCAATGTACCCTTGACCGTGGTCACCATATAGTTGCCCACTGCCGTCGGAACACCGGTGGTCACCGCAACGCCGTCAACCGTATCTATCTCGTTGTCTTGCGTGCCGGCATTGGTGATGGTGCTCGCCGCCGTCATAACCACATCGAAGACATGGCTGTCGGTGGTGGGCAGCACCGGGTAGACGATGTAACCGGGCTGGGTCAGCGGCGTGCCGTCATACGTCTTGTTGGCGTCTCTGGCCGTCAGCGTGACCTCTCTCGGCGTGATCACCTGTTTGAAGTCGTAGCTTACACTGTAGTTGCTGATGTCGTCGCTGGTGGCGAACGCCGTCGTGATCGTCATGTCGTCGGTCGTGGCGGGTGCCGTCGTGCCCGTGTAGGCGTAGGTTGCCACATCCTCGCTCTTGCTCGTCACCTTGCCTGCCGTCAGCGTCGCGCCGTTCTGCAGACCCGTGATAGTCCAGCCTGAGGTCGTGGCGGCGTAATCGCTCACAAAGGCCGTTCCGTCATACACCTTCGTGGTGTCCAACTTGATGGTCAAGGCGGCCGGCGTGATCACCTGCTTGAAGTCGTAGCTTACATTGTAGTTGCTGATGTCATCGCTGGTGGTGAACGCCGTCGTGATCGTCATGTCGTCGGTCGTGGCGGGTGCCGTCGTGCCCGTGTAGGCGT
>Ga0310696_10008727_pt1 | contig 11798 bp, 10 predicted proteins | sample AusTroGonzalo_MG_4_FD_203885 | JGI IMG/M metagenome (GOLD analysis project Ga0310696, IMG submission 203885) | Bovine rumen microbial communities from tropical cattle in Woodstock, Queensland, Australia - Gonzalo_02 (v2) (version 2) | ecosystem: Host-associated > Mammals > Digestive system >... | reverse complement strand
CTGAATCCGCTCGTAAAATCCGAAGCCGACCACAGCGATCTCGGCCAGATGAAGCAGAAGCTCGTCGACACGCTGAAGCTCTTCAACGTGGACGCCTCCGTGAGCTACACGGTGCAGGGCCCGGTCGTGACGAAATACGCTCTGCTTCTTGCTCCGGGCACGCGCTATTCCGCCGTCACCAACATCGCCGACAACCTGAAGGGCGCGCTTCACGCGAAGTCGCTCCGCATCGAGGCCCCGATACCCGGCGAGGAGTGCATCGGCGTCGAGGTCCCGAACCTGAAGCCGGCCGGGATATCCTTCCGCGAGATAATCGAGTCGGACGCGTGGAGGAATTCGAAGGCCGAGCTGCCGCTCCTCTTCGGCAAGCGCGCCGACGGAAAGGAACTCGTCGCCGACCTCGCGTCCATGCCGCACATGCTCGTCGCCGGCGCGACCGGACAGGGCAAGTCCGTCTGCCTGAACTCGCTCATCTGCGGCCTGCTCATGACGCGCACCCCGGAGCAGCTCAAGCTCATAATGGTGGATCCGAAGTCCGTCGAGTTCGCGTTCTACTCCGCCATACCGCATCTTCTCGTGCCCGTCATCACCGACAACCGCAAGGTCGTCTTCTCCCTGCACTGGGCCGTCGCGGAAATGGAGAAGCGGCTCAAGATGTTCATGAGGGCGCGCGTCAAGAACATCTACGACTTCAACCACCGCAAGATCGTCACGCAGACCGACATGTTCGGCGACGCCGCCGAAACGACGTCCGACATGCCGAGGACGATCCCGTACATCGTCATCATAATCGACGAGGCGGCCGACCTGATCGGGCAGTGCGGCAAGGAGGTCAACCCGGACATCCAGCGCATAACCCAGAAGGCCCGCGCCGCAGGCATCCACCTCATTCTCGCGACGCAGCGCCCCGACGCGAAGATCATCACGGGCACCATCAAGGCGAACATCCCCGGCCGCGTCGCGTTCAAGACGTCGTCTTCGGTCGATTCGCGCACGATCCTCGACGACAACGGCGCAGAGAACCTCATAGGCAGGGGCGACATGCTGTTCAGGGGCAAGGACAACAACCTCGTGCGCGCGCAGGGCGCGTGGATATCCGAGGACGAGATCGACAACATAACGAAATTCATCTCCGAGCACGCGGATACGCAGTTCGACGAGAAGTTCGCCACGAAACTCGGGCGCGTAAAGGAGGCGTCGATCGACGATCCGTTCAAGGACAACGAGGACGACCCGGACAACCAGCAGCCGGACGCCGGCGGGGACAAGGCCGTGCGGCGCCAGATGGTGAAGGCGGCCGCCGACGCCGACGACTTCAAGAAGGCCGTGGAGTGCGTCATCAACACCAACCGCGCGTCGACGTCGCATTTCCAGCGGCAGATGGGCTGGGGCTACAACCACGCCGCGAAGATACTCGACATGCTCGCCGAACGCGGCATCGTCGGCCCCCAGCAGAGCATGGGCCCGAGGCAGATAGTCATGAGCCAGGACGAACTCGTCGCCATCCTGAACGGAAACGATTCGGCGGACGCCGCGAACGGCGAACCGTCAGACCCCGGCGCGGACGGCGCGACGCCCGAGTACGGCGGCGCGGACGGCGACGCATACATCGAAGATTCTGAAACGGCAACGGAGGAAGAGACATGATAGAATTCGGCAAGACGCTGCGCGAGACGCGCGAGGCCAAGGGGCTTACGACGAGCGAAGTCGCCCAGAAGACCCACATGCTCATACAGCACGTGGAGGCGCTCGAACGCGAGGACTTCTCGAAGATCGCGGCGCCGATCTACGGACGCGGCTTCGTGAAGCTCTACTGCGAGGTGCTGGGGATCGACCCGAAGCCGCTCATCCAGGAGTTCATGGACATGTACACCGGCAACAAGAGCCCGACGATCAGGATGCGCAAGCATTCCTCGCCGCCGCCCGCGCCGCCGCCGGAGCCGATAAAACCGCCGCTCGACGACTTGCCGCCCGTGCCTCCCGAGATGATGGCCGCCGTGCGTAACGCGCCGCCTGAACCCGTAGCGACGGACACTCCCGGCATCGTCCTAGGCGCCGCGCCGGAACTTCCGGTTCCGCCGGAGCCGCCGGCTCCTCCGCCGCCCGCGCCGGCCCCCGTTGCGGAGCCGCCCGCGCCGGAGCCGACTGCGCCCGCTTTCACGCTCGAGGCGGAAGAGCCCCCCGCTCCGCCGCCGGCTCCCGCGCCGGCGCCGTTCTCCGCAACCGAGGCTCCGCTCGGGCGCCGTCCGCTCTCGACTTATGCGACGCCGGCGCCGTCGACCGCGCACCGTTCGCCGTCCGCGCCCGGCGTGCCGCCGTTCGTCTGGCGCGTCCTCGCACTCGCCGTCGCCGCGGGCGTCGTGCTCTGGCTGCTCATAGCCGGCGCCAGAATGCTGTACCGCGCTTTCATGGGGCCAGAAGGCGGTGAAGCCGAGCCGGCGCCCGCCGCAGAGACCGCAGCGGAGCCGGCCGCCGCACCCGCCGCCGCCGTTCCGGACGGCCAGAACGCGACGGACAAGCCGGCCGCTCCCGCTCCGCGCACGCCCATGAAGCTGCCGCCGCTCTACATCGACGCCGAAAGATGAAACTGCTCTTCCTCGGCACCGGCACGAGCGTGGGCGTTCCGCAGATCGGGTGCGCCTGCCGCGTGTGCACGTCGCCGGATCCGCGCGACAGGCGCCGCCGCGCCGGCGCGTATGTCGTCGCCGGCGACGGAACGGCCGTTCTCGTCGACACGCCGCCCGAGCTTCGCCTCGCGTGTCTCGAATGCGGAGTCTCGAAGGTAGATGCGATTCTTCTCACCCACGCGCACATGGACCATGTCGCCGGTTTCGACGACGTCAGGCGCTTCAACACTATAAACGGAACGCGCGTCGAGTGCGATCCGAACGCGCCCGGCGCGAACGGGAGGACTTTCCGCATCGAGGGCAGACCGCTGCCGTGCTACGCGATTCCGGAGACGCAAGAGGCGATGCACCGCATCTTCCCGTACGTCAAGATGCAGGGCGGCGAGCAGGGGCTGTTCCGCCCGCAGATCGAATTCCGCGACGCCACGGCGCCGTTCCGGGCCGGCTCGCTCAAGATAGAGTCGTTCAGGGTGGAGCACGGTTTCCCTTGCTGCGGCTATCTGTTCTCCGAGGGCGAAGGCGATACGCTGCGGCGCATCGGCTACGCGAGCGACTGCCACGACATCCCCGACGAGTCGCTCGCGCTTCTGCGCGGCGTGGATGCCATGGTGATAGACTGCCTGCGCGAGAGGGAGCACCCGACGCACATGTCGCTCGCCCGCGCGATGGAATACCTCGAAAGGATTTCGCCGAAAAAGGCGTACCTGACGCACATGTGCCACGACCTCACCCACGAGGATTGGCTGAAGCGTCTGCCCCCGTGGGTCGAGCCCGCATACGACGGACTCACTATTGCCAATTAGCGGGGAATTTGGTAAAATATCGCGAATTACAGTCCAAACAAGGTCAAACCGAATGGCAAAAGAAGAAGATCAGGCAATAGAAGTCACGGGAACCGTGACCAAGGTCCTCCCCGCGACCATGTACAAGGTCCAGCTGGAGAACGGGCACGAAGTGCTCGCGCACATCTCGGGGAAGATGCGAAAATTCTTCATAAAGATAGCGATCGGCGACAAGGTCACGGTGGAAATCTCTCCGTACGACCTCGGCAAAGGCCGCATCACATACCGCCACAAGGTCTGACGCCAAACGGATCTAACGAACAACCAAAAGAAAAGACACCCGAAAGGAACAAGCAATGTCAGGTCACAGCCACTGGGCGACGATCAAGCGCGCGAAAGGCGCCGCAGACGCGAGGAAGGGGAAAATCTTCTCGAAGCTCGGGAAGGAAATCACGATTGTCGTGAAGGCGAAGGGCGGCGACCCCGCCAACAACCCGACGCTCCGCACGCTCATCGCGAAGGCGAAGGCGGCGCAGATGCCGAACGACAACATCGACCGCGCGATCAAGAAGGGGACGGGCGAGCTCGAGTCCGCCGAAATGGTGGACGCCCAGTACGAAGGCATCAAGGGCGGCACCGCCGTCGTCGTGCGCGTGCTGACGGACAACAAGAACCGCGCCGCGGCCGAAGTCTCGAACGTCTTCAAGAAGAACGGTCTCGAGCTCGCGAAGCCCGGCAGCGCCTCGCGCCTCTTCGACCGCATGGGCCAGGTCATGATCCCCGCCGCCGACGGCCTCACCGAAGACCGCGTCATGGAAGTCGCCCTCGACGCCGGCGCGGAGGACGTCCTCGCCGAGGACGGCGGCTTCACGGTGAAGTGCCAGCCCGCCGACTTCGTCGCCGTCACCGACGCGATCAAATCCGCCGGAATCGCGATCGACGAGGAGAACTCCAACATCGGCCTCGTGCCCAACATGACGAATCCCGTCTCGGACGTCAACACCGCGAAGGCGATCAACAAGTTCGTCGAGATGCTCGAAGACCTCGAGGACGTGCAGGACGTCTACACGAACATGGAGACGACCGACGAGGTCGACGCCGCGCTCGAGGCGGAGGGCTGAGGACGTGAAACTCGAACATTTCGCGGTCGACGTCCCGGACGCCGAACGCTTCATAGAGTGGTGGTGCGCGAACCTCGGCATGCGCCGGTCCGCGCCCGGCTCCGCGTTCATAATGGACGACTCCGGCACGGTCGGCCTCGAGGTCTACAGGACCGGCGAGACGCCCGCCGCGCCGGACTACGCGGCGATGAACTCCATGACGCTCCACATCGCGTTCGCCAGCGACGACGTCGCGGCTGACGCGAAGCGCCTGGAGGATGCCGGCGCGAAGCTCGAGCAGCTTAAGCTGGACAATCCCGCGTTCCACATGGCGATCCTCCGCGATCCGTGGGGCGTCGCCATCCAGCTCTGCCGCCGCGAGAAATCGATTTTCCTCGCTTGACGGAGGGAACCGTCCCCCCCATGCCGGCGAAAGGCGCAACGCTCGCCCTGATCTCCCTCGGCTGCGCGAAGAACGCCGCCGACCTGGAGGTCATGGCGGGCAATCTGCTCAAGAAGGGCTATGTCCTCTCCCCCGACCCCGACCGCGCCGACGTCGCCATAGTCAACACGTGCGCATTCATCGCCTCCGCGCGCGAGGAGGCCGAGCGCGAGATAGCCCGCGCCCTTTCGCTCAAGGCGGCCGGCCGCTACGGGCGCGTCGTGGTCGTCGGCTGCTACCCGCAGCGGTATCCGAAGGCGGTTGCGAAGTTCCCGGGCGTGGACGCCTGGAGGGGCGTGCCGCAGGAGTGGATCGAGCCGGAGATGCCCGCGCTCAGGCTGACCGGCAAGGCCTTCGCCTACCTCAAGATCGCCGAGGGCTGCGCCCACCGGTGCGCGTACTGCGCGATTCCCTCTATACGCGGCAGGTTCCGCTCCCGCCCGGTGCGCTCGATCATGCGCGAGGCGAAGGCGCTGCTCGCGAGCGGATGCCGCGAACTGAACATAGTCGCGCAGGATCCCATGCTCTACGGCCGCGATTTCAAGGACGGCGGAAAGACCACCCTCGTTTCGCTTCTCGAAAAGCTCGACGCGCTCCCGGGAAGATTCTGGATACGCGTGCTCTACAGCTATCCGAGCGAAATCGACGACGATTTCATAGTGTGGCTCGCGACATCGCCGCACGCCGTCCGCTACGTGGACGTGCCCGTGCAGCACACCGTGCCCGCGGTCCTCAGGCGCATGCGCCGCGCGGGAGCGGTGGAGGCGACGCGCACGGCGGCCGAAGTGCTGCGCGCGTTCGTGCCGGACGTCACGCTGCGCACCACCGTGATGACGGGCTTCCCCGGCGAGACGCCGGCGAGATTCGCGCAGCTGCGCTCCGATCTCGCGAGAATGCAGTTCGACAGGCTCGGCGCCTTCGCGTTCAGCCCGGAGAAGGGCACGCCCGCCGCGAAGATGTCCGGCCGCCCGCCGCGCCGCGTCGCCGAAGAGCGCGAAAAGACGGTGATGGCGGACGCGGAGCGGCTCTGGAAGGTGCGCGCCGCGCGGATGGTCGGCGAAATCCACGAGGCTCTCGTCGTGGCGGACGGAGTCGCGCGCATGGCGAGCCAGGCGCCGGACGTCGACGGCGTCGTATATCTGCTCGATTCGGCGAAAGCCCGCCGCGCGGCCGCGGGCGACTTCGTCAAGGTGCGGCTCGAGCGCGTCTGCGGGTTCGATTTCGAGGCGGAGGTCGTCTAGGATGAAGGCGCCGATACCATACGTGAACGAGGACGTCTCCGGACGCGACTTCAAGTACTACATCTTCGACTGGGACGACAACATACTGCACATGCCCACGAAGATAATGATGGAACACCGCGGCAAAGACGGCGAGTGGCGTCCGGTGGAGCTGTCTACCTCCACCTTCGCGCTCGTGCGGGCCGACGAAGAGCATTACCGTCCGCCGTCGGACGGCGGCTGGGAGGCCGCGTTCAGGAATTTCGCGGACCCCGGGCCGGACGGCGGGCCGAACCGCTTTCTCGAAGACACCATGGCCGCGCTCGCCCGCGTCTCGCTCGGCGAGAAGCCGTCGCCCAGCTACGAGACGTTCAGGAAGACTCTGGTCGAGGGGCGGATCTTCGCGATAGTCACCGCGCGCGGCCACGCGCCCGGAACGATCAAGCGGGCGGTGCGGCTCTTCATCGACAACGCGCTCACCCCGCTCGAACGCGAGACGATGATGTCCAACCTGCGCGGCTACAGAAGGTGGATAGACAAGGTGGAGAAGTTCGGCACGGACGAGGAGGAGCTGGAGTACTATCTCGGCATGTGCCGGTACAGCGCCGTGACCTACGGCGGATTCAAAAAGCGCATGGCGGACGACCCGATCTACCGAGAGAAGCTCGCGAGCGCGACGCTTGCGTCGCGTCCGGAACTCGCGAAGGAGTTCGCGATACGCGATTTCGTCGAGCACGTCAGCCACATGCTGCGCCGCACCGGCTCCACCGACCGTTCGGTCGCCATCGGTTTTTCGGACGACGACCGCGGCAACGTCAGGAGCGTCTCGAAATTCATCAAGGCGGAGCTTTCGCGGCGTTTCGAGGGCATCAAGTTCGTCGTTTACGACACGTCCGACCGCACTCTGGCCAAAGGCCGCAAAGTATGCGTCTCCGGTCAGCTGAACCTGCCCGGCTTCTGACATTCGCCGCGGCGCATCGGGCTTGCGAGCTGCCCCTCAATGTCGCCAATCTTGATTTTGCGCTCTCAACTGGAGACAACAAACCGTACTCAGACAAGCAATGCCTCATCGTGTATCTCTGGTTGCATACAGCGTCCATCTTACGCCTGCAAAATCTTCGATTGTCTCATTCGGGGCACTCTCCAACCCTCGCGCTCAAGGCGTGTCGCTGTTAGTCGTTAGCAGTTAGCAGTTAGTCGCGTTCGCAACGGGAGGGCGGCAGCGGGAGGGCGGCGGCCTTCGGCTGTCTCCGCTATCGCTCCGGCTGTTTCCCCAGCCGCCGAAACTCGTTCCTTCACTCCTCCACTCTCAACTCCTCCACTCCTAACTCCTCCACTCCTAACTCCTCCACTCCTAACTCCTCCACTCCTAAGATGCTCTGCCGCCGCTGCAACGCCCTCAAGGGTGGCAGGTGAAACCATCAGACACAAATCAACGATTTTTTGGTATAATGTTCGCCATGAAAACAGGTATTCTCATGGTTGTGGCTGCTTTTGCGGCAATGCCTGCCGTTGCATGGCAACAAGTCGGAGTCGATGCGGGCGTATCCGGGTTCGCGGACGGCGAGGCTACGGCGGTAGCTGCTGTCGGAGAACTTGACGACGCGCCCGCGCTCTATGTCGTAAGCGCCAATGCGGAAAACACTTGCACAAACGAATTCGAAGTATGGTTCTGCACAGATCAGTCCGCATCGCCCGCGTTTTGCGATTTCGTTTTCGGGGTCGATTGCGGACGGCTTTTCGCCAGGGGGCGCGATTTGCGTTCTGTCGTTTTTGACGATTCGACGCTCCAGACAAATTCCGTCGCTGTTGTTCTGCGGTTTGAGCGAAATATTTCCGGCGAGACAATAAACGACACCGTCGAATTGAACGGCGAGGATTGCGCGTTTCTTGGGGAACGATTCGCAGACGCTCATCCTGATGAATGGCGTTCCGCGAAAATCGTCTCGCGGGATGCTGGAGAGGCTTCGCCGACAGTGTCAATCACACGCAGAAAAATCGGCACGTCGATACACCTCGCGGCGGTGCGGTGAACGTCACAGGCAAAAAGAAAGGAATCTCAAAAATGAAAATTGCGTCTGAAAAATTCTTGCGATTTGCTGGAGGCATCGCGCTTTTGCTAGCAACTGGCGGGTGCGCGACAACCGAGGTCGAGCGGCTCGAAAAAGCCATAATAGAAAAGGACTACATGGCAGACGAGGAAATTGCCAGACTTCGTTCGCTGGCGCATCCAGGTTGGACAGACGGCAGCAAGCCCGACAATGCATCGCCCGACGCCGTTGCGGCATATGATCGTGTTGTAGATGCAGAGAATTTTCGTGAAAGACACTTTGGCGGTCATTGCTTAAGAAATTTCATGGGTTGCTTCCATATGCTCATGGATACAGATTTTATTTCACCTCAAAGGGGCGACTATTCAATGCTGATGCTTGGGATTGGTGATATGTTTGGATATTGCGGAAAAACCAACGACATGATTTTCTGTTATGGCATTGTGGCAAGCAACGGATTGTGGCTTGCGCAAGAGAGGCTCTACAATTTATACTTGAACGCAGCAAGCCCATGTTTTTCGCTTGAGAACGCAGTCCCGTGGCTTGATATGGCGGCAAAAAACAATGACGGCTATGCCGCTGAAAAACTGGCGGCGCTGTATGAGTCCAACGCCATACCCGGCGGAAACAGTAAGCTTGCCGGCTCTTTGTACGACATGGCGGCCCTATCCTACGTAAAGCAGTGGAAAGACATGGAACTGGAGCGCTTGTCTCACGGATATGAAACTCCAGAAGAGGAGGATGGAATTACACCCGAAAACTGCTCGATTCATATTATTGTCAGCGCCAATGGTTTTGATTACCGTAAAATACCATTTTCCAAATCCATAGGCTATGACGATGTTTATGAAAATACGGCAGAGAAATGCAATGAGCACGAGTCCATAACGTATTGTTTTGAAAGAGCAATTGCGTTGGGGTGCCTGGAAGCTGAAGCGCACTTGAAAAAGTATAAAGAAGACTTGGTGTACTTTCGTGAAAACAACACCTTCCCAGAACTTTGCAAAAAAAACGGCAACAAATCCGACGACGGAAACTAAGGAAGACGTATGACAAGAATACTTGTTTTTCTGACGGCTACGCTAGCCGCATTTCTCGCTGCCGCATATGCGGCCAAGGTTTTATCTGAGTCCTTTATCCGCTTTCGCACCAACCACGGGCTTGTCGCCGTGCTGGTGTTCGCCGCGTCGTTGCTTGGTTTCACCATTTGGGCGGGCGGCAAACGTGGCGGGTTTGAACCTGTAAAAAGCCTTCCCGCGATGAACGAGAAAATTGTTGCAATGCGCGATACGCAGATGCCAGGACCTACCCTGCATGGCTATTACGCCCCAACCAATTTTGAAGCCGACGCCTCTGTTTTTGTCCGCCCGGCGGATGCTGAAACTCCGATGTTGTGGCAGAACCACAGCGTATGCGACGATTTTCAGCCAGTGACGCCGGAACATGTCGCCGGAATCTGCGGGGTTGTCACGACACAGCAGTATGGCTTTTTGTCGCCGGAAGAAATCGGCAGCGAGTACAACGCTTATGCGCCGCTCTACGCTACAAATTCTTTGATTCGCGGCATCAGCGACTTTTGGGTTTTGACGAACGAGTGTTCGCAGACCTTTGTCTGGAAAGACATTGCCTTCAACAGAGACCCTTCGAATCTCGTGTCATTCGCCGTCCAACTCTATGATTGGGGCGATGTCGATTTTGTCTACGGCAATATTCCGGCAAACGGATTCTCAGCGTTTATCAAACGAGACGACGAAATTTTCGACATGGCCGGATTGTGCGCGAGCGGACATACTGTGAGGATTGAGAAGAATCTTGAACAGAATACGGACTGGTGGCTTGAGAACTATCCGGAAATCTGTAGCACCAATGAAATGGGCGAACTTCTTTTTGACTACGACACGAACGAGTGGTACATGGTTGAGTTTCATTTTGTATTGGAAGAAGATGAATGTAAAAGAAGTTTGCCCTGCAATACGCCAAAGAGAAGTATAACTGAAAGCGATAATTACGTGCAGGTTGATGTTTCGGTAAACCTTGGCGAGGCTCATCTGAAAATCTATAGGAATCAAAATAACATATGCGGCGGATGCATTTTAGGAAGAGGTCAGTACTCTGATACGCTTAAGGCCATGTTTGAATATGGTAGTCGAGGCAAGGTTGTTGCATCATGGTTGAGGGACGTGGACCCTAATAGCGAAGGAAGAATAAAAAATGTGTCTGTCGACAGCAAGTACGGTGTGCAATGTACGCGCTTGAGCAGTCGATCATTTGAGCTGTTGCGCCCCATAACGATGCGAATCGACAACTCTGCGCCGCAGGGGGCGGGCTACATGAATCTCTCGGCGTCAATTTCTCCGGCGATAAGCGGCGGCAGCTTTTCGTGGTCTGCCACCGGCGATCTGCGCCTGATGTCGTCGTCCGGCCCGAATGTGGACGTTGTCGCGGACGGCGACGGCGGCGGAATCGTCAACTGCCTGTGGCGCAAGGGCGACATTTCGGCCACAGGCGCGGTTTCCGTCGCCTCCGGCGAACTGGCGGTCGTTCCGCGTTCTGGATATCTGGAACTCTCGTTTGAACATCCGGTGGCGTTCTTCGAATCCTGGCATCTCGGCACCAACGGAGAGACCGTCGCCGCTTCAGCGCCGTACGCGGAGATGTGCTGCTCGTATCGCGGAATGGTGCCGGGAACGCTTACTATTGATCTGGCTCCGTTCCAGTCGGACACGGCAACTCTTTTCAGCGACGGTCAACCGGTTTCGCTGCCCGCGACGTATTCGCTAAGCGGGGCGCAGACACTGACTTTCACCGTCGCCTCATCCCAACACTCCTCTACCGAGGATGGTGTAGGGTTCGTCGCCGAATTCGAAACGGTAGGCAACGAAACGTATTCGAGCAGTGCAAGCGTCACGTTTGTCGAAGTCAAGGTCGAGGCCGCAGAGATATTCCCGGACGACGGGCCGCGCCACATATTCGGTCCGACGGAGACCATAAAGGTCACGGTCGATCCACACGGGGAAGGCACCGGAGAATCCACATTCGGCCCGATGCTCGCCGTGACCAACGCCGTGCTGTCCGTTTCGTCGGGTGCGGCCAACTATTCGTTCCCGGTCAAAGTGATCGGACCGTCCGGCGTCATCGCTACGAGTCCGCGTCCGATAGATTTGAGCGTGTCCACAAATCTGAACTTCACGCCCGCATTGGAAGGGCAGATTGGCGCATCGTTCATGGTCGATTTACATTACTTGCCAGACTTCGTCTCGTTCGCCGGAGTCGACGTGACCGAGGGCGAGGCGGCGCCGTCCGGCGTGTGGGGGTATTTCGCATCGCATCCGGACGCCGTAACTTCGCACGACGCGAGCCACGGAGCGGGCGCGACGGTTCCGATACTGAACGGCAACAGCGGCGGACACGACAACGTCGGGTATTCCGTAGGCTCTCTTGCCCAGCCGCTTTCCGCTGGGGGATGGCACTGGGACATACCTGTGTACTGGTCTGTCCCCGGTTCTTCCGCGACAAACCGGTTCATGACGAACGTCCAGACCTTCGAACTCTCGCCAAACGGCGATTTCACGGTTG
>Ga0310696_10008726_pt1 | contig 11799 bp, 11 predicted proteins | sample AusTroGonzalo_MG_4_FD_203885 | JGI IMG/M metagenome (GOLD analysis project Ga0310696, IMG submission 203885) | Bovine rumen microbial communities from tropical cattle in Woodstock, Queensland, Australia - Gonzalo_02 (v2) (version 2) | ecosystem: Host-associated > Mammals > Digestive system >... | reverse complement strand
TGATTTGTCATGTTCAAATGAATGTATGTTGAAATTATGTAATCTCATTAAAAACGTTTTACATTGGGCTAAGACTAAGGGCTGTGTGGGAGCAGAAATGTATACAACAAGCAACATTTTTGATACAGTTCTCAAAAAGAGCGGGATGGCCTTATGTGCTGAAAATAGTTGCATGAATATTATATCCAATTATGAGCCAATGACGACTAGCCCTAAATTGACAAATGTGAGCATATATTTAGGAGAAGACAATGTTGTTGAAGACTTTAATTCTGTTTATATTTCATTGGCAGATTCTGATCAGGATAGGCCAAATATTGTTCATATATAGATAAGACTGAAAAAGGGTTTAGTATGAATAGCAAATTGACAGTGGTGATGTACCACTATGTTCGGGACTTGCGAAATTCACGTTACCCAGACATTAAGGGTTGTGATGTCCGCCTCTTTAAAGAACAAGTGTTGTTCTTGAAAAAGCACTATAACCCTGTAACAGTGGAGCAAGTGCTGGATGCATATTATAATAATGGAAAATTGCCAGACAAGGCTGTTTTACTTACCTTTGATGATGCTTACAACGATCATTTTGAATATGCTTTCCCCATACTTGAGCACGAACATGTGCAAGGTGCATTTTATCCACCTGTAAAGGCCGTTACAGAACACACGGTTTTAGATGTAAACAAGATTCATTTTATTTTAGCATCTACTCCGACTGAAAAGTTTGACAAACTGCTCAATGATATAAAGCTTCAATTAGACAAGTATCGCGGCGAGTATCAATTGGAATCATTTGATTATTATTTTGACAAGTTGGCAAAAGCTAATCGTTTCGACCCGAAAGAAGTGATATTCGTAAAGCGGCTGCTACAGGTAGAATTGAAAGAAGAGCTTCGCAAGAAAATCACAGACGATATATTTGTGAAAGTGGTAGGCATAGATGAGGGTGCCTTTAGCCGTGAACTCTATATGAGTATCGATCAAATCAAGTGTATGGTTGATTGTGGCATGCATATAGGTTCTCATGGATATGATCATTATTGGTTGTCATCGTTGTCAAAAGAAAAGCAGGAGTTTGAAATTGCCAAGTCAATAGAGTTTATAGATATGGTGGGTGGAGATGCTAAGAATTGGACTATCTGTTATCCATACGGCGACTATAATCAAGATACGATTGATTTGTTGAAACTGCATGGTTGTAAGATGGGACTTACCACAGAAGTCGCAATTGCTAATCTAGCAGATAAAGAGCATGATAGTATTTTCAAACTTCCACGATTAGATACGAATGATCTGCCCAAGGATAGTACAGCTCAAGTAAATGAATGGTTTTATAAAGGATAAAGTACATTTGAAAAAAATCTGTATTGTTACAGCTGCACGTTCTGAGTACGGTGTCTTACATTGGGTGATAGATGAAGTAAATAATGATAATGAGCTTGATTTGCAACTAATCGTAACAGGAGCTCATTTATCTTCAGAACAAGGTTTCACATATAAGTTCATTGAACAGGATGGATACACCATTTCTGCTAAAGTGGATATGCATCTTACATCAGATGATAAGGCTAATCTTGTTCGCTCAATGGGTAAGTGCTCAGAGGGGTTTGCAGATGTCTTTGAAGATTTAAAACCGGATTTGGTGGTTGTGTTAGGTGACCGTTATGAATTGCTTCCTATTGTTAGTGCAGCTTTGGTGATGAGAATTCCCATTGCGCATATTTCTGGTGGTGATGTAACAGAAGGTGCAATTGACGACGAAGTTCGCAATGCAGTATCTATGATGTCAACACTACATTTTCCCGGCGTTGTTGATTCCGCCAAAAACCTTTATCGAATGTTAGGAACCAATAACAATGTATTTGCAGTAGGAGAACCAGGGCTTGACAGTTTCCTTCGTTACGACCTTTGGGATAAGGAAACGACAGCCAAAGAGCTGAATTTAGATGTACATAAAAAATGGTGTCTTGTAACATTACATCCTGAGACCAAAATCCCTTTAGAGGAGAATATCAAGATGGTCCAAAGTCTGTATGTCTCAATGCTTCAAACAAATGATATACAATTTGTAATTACCAAGGCGAATACTGATGCAGGAGGTGCTGCTATCAATGAATTTTGGTCAGAAGTTGCAAGCAAAAATCCAAGCGTTCAGTTGTATGCATCATTGGGGCAGATAAGGTATCTCAGCTTTATGAAGCATGCAGATATGGTAATTGGTAATTCTTCTAGCGGTATTATTGAAGCACCTTTTATGGGAACACCAGTAGTGAATATTGGTGATAGACAAAAGGGGCGCCATATTTGCAAGAATGTTATTTGTTGCGGAAGAAGTCAAGAAGAAATAACCAAAGCTATTTTCAAGGCGGATAACGCTGAAAGAATAATTGATACATATTGGGGTGACGGTCATTCGTCAGAACGTATCGTCGCTGAAATCAAGAAGTATTTATTGTCATAATGCAAGTTGAATTACTTCCTCATTGGAATGAGGTCCTTGCTACGCTGCCTCAAGTAGAGCAAGATGTGTATTTTAGGGAAGAATATGTCCGTCTTTATGAAACAGAAACGGAGAAGGCATATTGTGTGGTATGCCGGGAGGAAGAAAAGGTCCTTCTATTTCCTTTGTTACGTAGATCGTTTTCATTTAAGGGGGAAATCTATTATGATTTTGAAACGGCATACGGTTATGGAGGTCATGTCTCCAATTGTCACGTTACTAATTTTATCGAAAGTGCATTAGATGTTTTGAAGAAATATTGCCAGGAGAACGGCTTTGTGGCGGGCTTTGTTCGTTTCCACCCGCTTTTTCAGAATCAAGTAGGCTTTGAAACTGTTGGCCGTGTGATTGAAGACCGCAAGACAGTTGCTATTAACCTCGACCAAACTTTGGATGAGGTGTGGAAGAACGAGATACATTCAAAAAATCGTAATGTAATTCGTAAAGCTGAGAAGGCTGGCTGCTCGTTTATCGTAGATGACAAATTTGAGCACTTGAAAGAATTCATTAACTTGTATGATTCCACGATGGATAAGCTTTCTGCGGATGGTTTTTACTACTTTGATGATGCTTACTATGAAAATCTGAAACTTGGTATCACGGATAGTTTTTTAGGATGCGTACAAAACAGTGATGGGCAAATTATCTCAGCTGCTATCTTTATCTATAGCGGCCCTTACGGACACTATCATCTTTCGGGTAGCGACAAGAGCCAGTTGGCAATTTCGCCCAATAACTTTATGTTGTGGAATGCAGCCATTGAATTGCAAAAACGTGGTGTAAAGCGTTTCCATCTAGGAGGTGGCACCAACGGTGATGAAGAAAATTCATTATATCAGTTTAAACGTAGATTCTCAAAAGATACTTGTCAATTCTGTATTGGTAAACTGGTTTTCAATCAAGAATTGTATGAAGCAATTTGTGCTGATTGGGAATCAAATAACCCTGATAAGGTAGAGCATTACAAACATCATTTGTTGAAATATAAATACTAAAATATGAGCGTATATATCATTGCGGAAGCGGGTGTAAACCATAACGGCAAACTTGACTTGGCATTGAAACTATGTGATGCCGCCAAGGAAGCCGGTGTAGATGCTGTGAAGTTTCAGACTTGGAAGACTGAAAATATTGTAACAGTATCAGCCCGTCAGGCCGCTTATCAAACGGAGAATACAGGCAAAGAAGAGAGCCAGTATGATATGTTGAAAGGTCTGGAACTGAGCTATGATTATTTCCGCACCATTCAAGATTATTGCAAGAATATAGGAATTGATTTCCTTTCTACTCCTGATGAAGAAGAGAGCTTGGAATTCCTTGTGTCTCTTAGACTGCCTTTTATTAAGGTTGGTTCAGGTGAAGTTACCAACATCCCTTACCTCCGCAAGATTGGTAGTTGCAAGAAACCTGTGATTCTGAGCACGGGTATGTCTAATATTGCACAAGTTGCCTTAGCATACGACACACTCATCCAAGCTGGAGCTGATGGTATTTCGTTGTTGCACTGCACCACCAACTATCCTTGCCCCTATAACGAGGTGAATCTGAATGCCATGATAACCCTCCGTGAGACTTTTAAGTGCAAGGTTGGTTATAGTGATCATACAATGGGAACGGAAGTGCCAGTAGCTGCGGTTGCTATGGGTGCAGAAATCATCGAGAAGCATTTTACTCTCGACCGCACTATGGAAGGTCCCGATCACAAAGCTAGTTTGGAACCTGCTGAACTAAAGTTAATGGTGCAGCAGATACGCAATATTGAAGCTTCTCTTGGTGATGGAATCAAAAGACCGAACAAAAGTGAAGCAGAGAATGCCAAAGTGGTGCAAAAATCCATTCTTGCTAAGTGTCCCATCAAGAAAGGCGAGCTTCTTACGGAAGATAAGTTGACCGTAAAAAGGGCAGGTGCAGGTATCAGTGCTTCTCTTTGGGATTTTGTAGTTGGCGCACCTGCGACAAAGGATTTCGAAATTGATGAACCGATAAAATTGTTTTAAAGATGAACTGTTTGGTTGTGATTCCAGCCCGAGGAGGCAGCAAAGGAATCCCTCATAAAAATATCAAGCCATTGGCTGGCAAGCCGTTGATTTGCTATAGCATAGATATTGCCCGTCAGTTTACTTCAGATGATAACATCTGTGTGACAACGGATGCCCCAGAAATCATTGCTGTTGTTGAGCAATACGGTCTGAAAGTGCCTTTTGTCCGTCCTGCCGAGTTGGCTACTGACACTTGTGGCAGTAACGAAGTGATACAGCATGCCTACAAGTTCTATGCCGACAAAGGTTGTAAGTATGATGCTGTTGTGTTGCTTCAACCCACTTCGCCATTTCGCAAAGTGGAGTTTGTGAAAGAAGCAGTTGCTCTGTACGATGATAGTATAGATATGGTAACCTCTGTTCGACCTGCTGCCTGTAATCCATACTACGATGGCTTTGAGGAAAACACAGATGGTTTGCTTGAAGTTAGTAAGGGTGATGGTACTATAGTCCGTCGTCAGGATGCCCCATCAGTTTGGCAACAGAATGGTTCAATTTATGTCATTAACCCAAAATCTCTAATGGGTAAGGGGATGGGTGCTTTCACCCGAATAAAGAAATATGCGATGTCGGAAGTCTATTCAGTGGATCTCGACACAATGCTGGATTGGAAGATGGCTGAGATGATTTTAAGCGAAGGACAGATAGATATTTAATTAAATGAGCGTAATAAAATACATAATCAAAGATACGGACACCATTCGTGAGGCCCTTGTTGCACTTGACGGCAACTCGCACGATTGGCAAACATTATTTGTGGTTGACGAATCTAATCGAATGGTGGGCACGCTTACCGATGGCGATATACGGCGTGGTCTTATACACGGATCCGCCCTGGAAGATAGTGTAAGAACAGTAATGCATCAAGACTACAAATACATTCGAGAAGGAGAATATGATGCACAAAAACTAAAAGAGCTACGAATACATCATATCCTTTTTGTGCCCGTGTTAGATGATGATAATCACATAATGCGAGTGTGTAATTTGATAAAGTATAAAAACTTTCTCCCTGTAGATGCTGTGTTGATGGCAGGTGGTAAAGGAGAACGGCTAAGGCCTTTGACAGAAAAGACACCAAAACCCTTATTGCCTGTAGGAGGTAAAGCAATCATTGATCATAATATTGACAGACTTATATCTTATGGCATTAAGCATATAAATGTAACAGTAAATTATTTGGCAGAACAGCTGGAAGAGCATTTTAAAAATCCATTCGGGGAAATACAAATACAAACCGTGAGAGAACCTAAATTTTTAGGGACGATTGGTTCTATCAAGTTTATAAAGAAGTTCTATAACGATACCGTATTGGTCATGAATAGTGACCTTTTCACAAATATTAATTATGAAGCCTTTTATTTGCACTTTAAAGAACACGATGCTGATATGAGCGTTGCAGCTGTTCCATACAGTGTGTCTGTTCCATACGGTATCTTTAAATTGGAAGGGAAGAGGAATATCAAAGAAATTGTAGAAAAGCCGACATACGATTACTACGCAAATGCGGGTATTTATTTGATTAAGTCTTCTGCTTTGAATTTAATTCCAGAGGATACCATGTACCACAGTACTCATTTGATGGAAAAGTTAATCGATATGGGGAAGAAAGTTATTCGTTTCCCGCTAAATGGAACATGGATAGATATAGGCAACCCTCAAGAGTATAAAAGAGCCAATGAATTGGTTGAACACATTCATTGATTTTCTTTTATGATGTCTCAATTGCTCCTATCTGACAGCTTAATTTGATATAATGTCTAACAATACTACTGTCATATTAAAAAACAGCGTTCTTTTTACCATAGCTCCATTATTGCCTAAGGTGATAAACGTTTTGCTTATGCCGATTATGACCCGGTATCTGACAGACGTGGACTTTGGAATAGCAGGAACTATTTCTGCATATACACAAGCAATCAGCGCATTTTCGATACTTGGGTTAGGTATTGTTTTGCTAAATAGTTTTTTCAAAACACCAATTGAGTACAAGGATTTATGGCGTCAGATATATGGGTTCCTAAATATATGGATGATAATCTATGCCATAGTACAAGCTATATTGCTTTATTTCATTATTCCGGAGGAGGCTATAGATAATCGATGGTGGATTATTATTCTTACTAATTTTTCTACTGTTTTTTTTGGCCCGACAGCAACTATAGGGCAAAGCTATTATCAATATAACAAACAAGCATTTCCAGTAGTATGGCGTAGCGTAATGGCGAGCCTCCTTACTATAATAGTTGATTTTATACTTATTGTATACTTAAAGTGGGGATATATGGGATGGTATGTGGGTACTTTTGCTGGGACTTTTTTCAGTAATGCGAGCTATTGGTATGTGGTTAATTACAAACTTGAGTTGAAACCTAACTATCATTTTAGGCTAAAAGAAATAAAACATGCCTTAGCAGTTTCTCTCCCCACTATCCCTCATTATTATTCCAGTTATCTATTAGATGGTTCGGGTTTAATGGTACTTGATCGTTATCATGTCTCACAAGGTGAGATAGGACGTGTGAATATGACTCAGCAAATAGGTGGACTTTTCTCTTTAGTGATGACAGGTATGAATCAAGCCATCAGTCCTTTTTTCATGCAATACATAAAAGATGACAAAGAGGATGCTTCCCGCAAACTTGGTCTTGTATATGTCTTTGTTTGTTTCTGTGCGGCTTTTTTGGTCTCAACATGGAGTAAAGAAATATTTGACATTCTAATTTCGAATGAGAGTCTTAAGACTGCATACCCATTTTGTATTGCTTATGTGATGGCATTATGTTATAGGCCGATGTATGTGATAGCAGCTAGATATAACTTTTATTATGAAAAGACGAAACAGCTTTTGCTCATAACATTCTTAGCAGGCGTGTTAGCAGTTATCTTTTATATAGTATTGACGCCTTTTATTGGTGTTTGGGGATTTCTCGTTGGCCACTATGTTGCATGTTTATATTATGGGTATTCCGGTTATTTTTATAGTTGTTATCGAGAGCATTCAAAGATGCATTTCCCTTACCTGTTAATTATGTTTATTCAGTTAGGATTAACAGCAGCTGCTTTCTTTTTGGTGGAATTACTGTGGATCAAATGTGTGGTAACGCTAGTGATAGCCATATTGGTTTGTGTAATAACTATTAATAATAAACACCTGTTTCTTAATAGGAAATAAAAGGTCTTTCAATATGCTTGGAAAAATAAAATCATCGTTGCTTTATTGCAAAACGAAACTCGTGAGAAATATATGCACGTGTAGAGCTAAACGACAATTATCTGAATATGGCGTCCATTTGAATGTAAATTATCCTTGTAGCTTTGGAGGGGTGGTTAAAGTAGGAAATTATTGTAATTTTAATGGGATGGTAGTATCTGGTGGTGGTACTGTGGTATTTGGCGATTATTTCCATTCTGGACAGGATTGTCTGATAATCACCCAAAACCACAATTATGAAGGAACAATGATTCCGTATGATAAAACTTATGAAAAAAAGAACGTGACCATAGGAGATTGCGTATGGTTTGGACATCGTGTTATAGTGGTAGGAAATGTAAGTATTGGGGAAGGCGCCATTATCGCAGCAGGGTCGGTTGTCGTAAAAGATGTACCGCCGTTGGCTATTGTTGGAGGCAACCCTGCTAAAATAATAAAATATAGAGATTCGGTTCATTATTATAAACTTAAATCTGAAGGTAAATTTCATTAGTAGCTCGAAAATATGAATAACAATGCATTTGATAGTACGACACCATCGGTATTCGTAGTAGGTAGCCCATTTCAGGCATTATGTCTCGTTGGTGCTATTCGTAATTTAAAGCTGACCGATTATAAAGTTGTCGTTATTTTTTACGATAGGTATTATCAGGTTAAAAATGTTTTAGACAGATTTGGCATTAATTATGAATTAAGGTATGTCGGCAAGTATAGATGGAGGATGCGTTGGTACAGAATAACCTCATTGATACATAGAAAAAACAAGTATAAACGTCTATTTTTAGGGGATTTCAGAAGCGAGACGTTATTATACTTCGGACTACAATATGTCTCTGATGGAGCTGATATTGTTTATCTAGATGATGGTAATGCCACCATCCCATTATTTGATGGGAAAAGGACAACACCTCCCTTAGGTATTATGGATACCAAATATGCAGCTTTGATGACTAAATTTAGAAAAATTAGTTTTTTGAAGTATTTTTATTCGGTCTATACAAACCTTCCTAATGAGAAATACGTTATAAAACATAATTCACTAGGTATTTTAAATTGCAATACGAACGACGTTGATAATAGAACGGTTTATATAATCGGAACTAATACAAGTATATATTGTAAGAGCATGAATATCTCGGAGGCGACTATTGTAAAAGTTCTCGAAACCATAATACAAAATATTAGAAATAAATATTTGCAAACAGAGATAATATATATTCCTCACGGTAAAGACACATCGTTTGGTGTTAAACATCTTTGTAAACAGTATCATGTGGAATACAAAAAATTGGATGTGCCTGTTGAATTATATTTTGTTGATGAACACATACCAATTGCTATCTATAGCTTTATGTCATCCGCACTATATAGTTTGAAACAAATGTTTCCGAACAGTGATGTCTATAATCTCTATTTGCCCCCTTCAGGAAAAGGTGATACCATTGCGCGCAAAAAGTCTGTCTCAGAGTATTATAAGAAATGTGGTATAGTTCAACTTGATTTTGAGGTTTAATATGGATTGGGTTGTTTTATTTTTATTGTTTCTCTCTTTTATACTAGTTTATAAATCCAATAGGACTAGTTTTTATATTTATTCTATTTTCTTTCCTTTCGTAGGTTTTTTCTTGCTTAATAAAATAGGGTATGATCTGGCGTATACTGTTATAAATGCTGAATTGATTGCATTTCTTATTCTTGCATGTTCGCATAGATTTTCAAAGGATATAACCAAATTTATTTTCATATATTTGATTGTTTATTTGGTTTATTTCTTTCTGATTTCAATATTCCAACATGTTTCTTTTCTAGTAAGATGGAATGATTATAAAAGCTCGCTTATCTATTTTGTTTGGGGATGTATGTTGTTTGATGATATAAAAAAGAATAATGTTTCCTCATCAAGACTGATTCGTTTCTTTTTCAGTTTAGTTGTTTTTGAATTAGTTATCAGTTTATTGCAGTATAATTTTGAACCTGTGAGAGCGTTTTTCCGAGATGTGAATTACATAGGAATGGATGGAAAAATAAAAGAAATACGTGACGATTCTAAGGGGGGGTTGATGTATGGTACTTTAAGTAATGTAACCAATCTGGCTAATTTTCTTTCATTGTGCTTTGTGATTTGCACAACATATTTTTCAATTAAGAATTTGTTTAATCAAAAAAAAATTATTTTCATAGCGTCAATTTTAATAGTGATAATGTTAGCCGGGATAAGGGCATCTTTGCTTATTTCGCTCATAATGCTTGTCCCTATATTGTTAAAATATAAACAACAGAAGCTATTGTATGTTGTTGCGTTCTTTTTTATATTAGTTACGATAGCCGGCGGATTTAGTGTTGGACTAGGGGGGGAAGCCGGATTTGAAGAGGGCGGTTTTGCTCGTTCACTTTCTGTTTTTAATTATTTATCTGATGATAATATAAGGGAACAAACAACTTTGGGAATGACATTTGGTATATTGCAGTATTTTCTACAGAGTCCATTGTTCGGGGTTGGTTTACATTATAATGGAGGCTATATGCTTAGGGACACCCATTTTTATCTAGAAGATTTTTCGTATACAGATGCAATGCTTGTCTTTCAATTAGTAGAGGTTGGGATTGTTGGAGTAATAATCTACCTGTGGCCCCTATGGAAGTTTATGAAGATTACTAAGGGACATCTGATTAATAAGTCTCTATTAATGTATCTGTTTATCTTATTAATACTATCCACTATTGTTGATAGCGGTTTTATGGCAAACAACAACTTGCTTTTGTTCTTTTTCTCTGTCGTTTTTTTTGTTGACTCTGCAAAACAATCATATGATATGGACCTCAAAATTGAACAATAAAAAAATAAATATAGTCCTTAATAGAGCATTGGAAATATTGGGTAAATGCCAGTGTATTAAAGGAATAATTAATTAAAAAAATAATCACTAATATGATTAACGTTGGAATTATTGGATGTGGCTTCGTTGGCGGAGCCCTCAAAGATTGGTTGGAACACAACAACCCAGAGTGTAAACTGTTCATCAGCGATCCCTACAAGGGTTACAACGATGACCTGAGTAACATTGATATTGCTTTTCTGCAGATTCATGTGCCTACCGAGGATGACGGTACACAGGATCTTACCCTGATGAAGGAACTCATCACAAATCTACCTGATGTGCCTGTGTTTGTACGTACTACAATACTTCCGGGCACAAGTGATCGTCTCTCTAAGGAAACAGGCCATAAGGTTCATTATATGCCTGAATTCCTGACCGAACGCACCCATATTGAGGACTTTAAAAAGCAGACAATGGTATTCACCGGAGCCCATGAGTTGCTAACTAAGATATTTGTGGGTAAGAAGTTCACTGTTATGACTCCGTTGGAGGCTGAGCTGACTAAGTATATGCACAATGTCTTTGGCGCGTACAAGGTTACTTATTTTAACGCTTGTCGTGAGTACTGTGAGCAGATGGGAGCCGACTGGCGTAAAGTACATACAGGGGTTTTGCTGTCTGGCTATATCAACGACATGCACACCTATGTACCTGGTCCTGATGGAAAATACGGTTATGGAGGTAAGTGCTTTCCTAAGGATGTGAATGCGTTTGCCAAGATGACAGAGGGCACGCCTCTGGGTATGCTTTTGGAGCATCTACATGAACTTAACGTTCATTTTCGTGGTTTTGAGGAACATATTTAACAGACAAATAATGTGGCAATAGAGAAGTCGCTTCATTGAAAGAAAAAGGCTATGCCCAAAAAGGTACTTGTATTAAGATTTTCGCCGTATGACTCCAACCCTAACTCTTACAATATACAGGAGGTGGGTATTGGAAAGGCTTTTTGCAGAATGGGTTATGATTATGACCATATCTGCTTTAGGAAGAAAGAACCTAAAGAATGGGTGTTTTATGAGCACAAAGGATGCAAAGCGAGATTTATTGAGTATCCTAGATTACGTTTTTTTCGTTGGGGGATAAACTTTGACCTGTGTAAGAAGGAGTTTCTAAACCAATATGACATCATTATTTGTCGCGAATATTATCAAATAATGTCATATC
>Ga0310696_10008725_pt1 | contig 11799 bp, 9 predicted proteins | sample AusTroGonzalo_MG_4_FD_203885 | JGI IMG/M metagenome (GOLD analysis project Ga0310696, IMG submission 203885) | Bovine rumen microbial communities from tropical cattle in Woodstock, Queensland, Australia - Gonzalo_02 (v2) (version 2) | ecosystem: Host-associated > Mammals > Digestive system >... | reverse complement strand
ATGATGTTTGTGGTCGGGGCTTGCGTGGGATCGTTTCTTTGCTGCGAGGCGCGTAGAACTCGCGAAAAAGAACTTGGCCGTAAGAAGTTTGGCCCGCGTTCAATTTGTCTGAAATGTGGCCATAAGCTTAGTTGGTATGAGAATATTCCAATAATATCATGGATTATGCTTCGCGGTAGGTGTAGAAGATGCAAAACAAGGATTGGCTATCTCGAAATTTTCTCTGAGGTTGCGACGGCTATTATTATGACGCTAATTGCGACCACAATAGATATCACGAATGCTGGCCTAATCGACTGGTTGCTTTTCGGAAGCCTTTTTCTATTAACTAGTGCCTTGGTGTTCTTAGCTTTGTACGACGGAATGTACGGTGAACTCCCGGTCGGCGTTTTAGCTGTGGCTGCCGCATTCGCCTTATTCTATTCTGTGACGAGGATGATAGACGGCGGAACAGATATCGTGGGCGCTATTATTTCGGCGGTAATTTTGGGTGGCCTATACCTCGTGCTTTTTTCTGGTTCGAGAGGAAAATGGGTCGGCGATGGAGATTGGATACTTGCTGGCATAATTGGATTTGCGTTAGGTCAGCCTTTCTTCGCACTATTGACGTTGTTTATTTCAAATTTTTCGGCATGCGTCATTATGTGGCCATATGTGAGGAAGTCTAAAAGTCATAAAATTTATTTCGGACCATTTTTGGTTTTTGGCTTTATCGTTTCGCTTCTGGTCTTAAACTATGGTATAATAAGCATATGAAGTTTAAACGTGGTGATACACTAATTGAGGTAGCTCTCGCGATTGGCATTTTTTCGATGGTGGCAATTGCGGTGGTTTCGGTGATGAGCGGAAGTATGTCAAGTGCACAATCTGCGCTTGAGCTTACTTTGACAAGAGAAGAAATGGATGCGCAAGCCGAAGCACTTCGGTTTATTCAAACGTCATATATAGCGAGTGGCGATACGAACCTTGGCAATAACACTAAATATGCTCAGCTTTGGCATGCGATTACAGATAGAGCAAAAGAGCCTACCGCAGATATACTTAAATTTCACCCAACTTCTTGTACTAGTTTATACAGTGGTAGCAATCTCAACAAGCAAGGAGCTTTTGTAATTAATACACGGAATCTTGGCTACAACATAGGCAACAGTGGATATGTAGCTAGTGATGCTGTTAATATAGACGATATTATCATAAAACCAAAACAAGACAGCAGAGGCATCTTTAGCCCCGCGGCTACGTTCCCGAGGTTAGTGTTCAAGAAGAAAGATAAGGTGAATGGTGGTTTCATTGATGACAATACATTACTAGATCGTGACAACACATCTAAACTTACTGCTGTTGAGGGTATATATGTGGTGCCAGTGAGAGATAATTACACTACAACAATTGTGGACGGAGGAGAGATTGACGACGCCGTGTCAGCTTATTATGATTTCTATATTCGAACTTGTTGGTTTGCTACTGGGGCTACACGACCATCAACTATATCCACGGTTGTCCGGTTGTATAATCCGGACGCAATAGTCACGGACGACTTCAAGGATAGTATAGTGCTTTCGTTTGCTCCAAACGATTCGGATAGCGTGATTAAAGTTGACAGAGCCATGGATTCCATAACCCTATTCCCTAGCGAGACCATTACACTTCCGGGAGAAGAAGAGACATTTACTCGTACAGGGTTTGATTTCGTAGGGTGGAGCACGAAGCGTAATAGTACACCGGCAGAAACTAGAGCGGGTATAGCGAACGGCACGGCTGGTTTCTATGAGTACGGTTCCCAGTTCACAGCACCAAGCCGTTCGCGCTCTGGCAGAGTAACACTTTACGCAATTTGGGAAGCGAAGCCATTTAGAATTCGTTTTAAGTTTAATTCGAATGGCGCTACGAATATTGCCGGAGAGCCACTACGGAAGAGCGATCAGGTAATTGATGGTGTCACGGTTGGTTCTACTGTTACGATTAAAAATAATAACGAGCTTGTTGGCGATGATGACATATTTGTAAAAGAAGACTACTTCTTTGGTGGCTGGGAAGACAGGAGTACGCATGAAGTGTATAACACGACAAACGCCTATGCATACACTATTACGAAGTATGGCAAAGAGAAGATAGGCGAGGACGGTGAAACGTATGTTGAGCTTGTGGTTAATCTTAATGCAGTTTGGAAGAAGCCATTCACGCGGTTAATTTATGAGGGTACGAAGATTGACCCACAAGAATGTAGTTCTACTAGAGGTTGTTATATAACAACACAAGTTCCGTCTGAGATTGGTTTGATATTTACCAATTGGTGTACCAAAAAAGTTACCAATTATGTTACGTGTACAGGCAAAACTTATCTACCTAGTGACTATTACCCAGCAATTTCAAAGGATACAAAGTTGTACCCAACTTGGAAACTTGAAGAATTCTGGGTGGATGCCAATATATATCTCAATTGTAAATACAGACAGGATGGTAAAGAAGGATTTAACATAAAAACATATATCGACGGCCAGGAGGTTGATAGGGCTAGGCACAACGAGATTTTTAATGGAACTAAGATTCGACTTACTGATACCGATTTCTATCAGCCAGTAGAGTTTAGCAGGGTGGTGCGAATTGAATTCTATGATGTTGAGGGGTATCATATTACAAATGAAGATACAATCTGCAATAAGATGCCAGATAAATCATATTGCACATCACACCGAGAGGATGGAATGCTAGTAGTTGAATTGACTGTTTATAATCTTCCGGATGGAGTCAAGCTAAATTCCACAAACCAATATGCTATCGATATTGAGCCACATTGGGTTTCTGATGAGCCGATGGCGCTAGAAGAGGGCGTTGAAGTGTGTAGCGACTTGGAATGGGAACCTCCTGTTGAGCCTGAAGAACCTACTGAGCCTGAAGAACCAGTTGAGCCTTGAGATTAAAAATATAGGTTTTGTCTTTTAACTTAGCAAGAGATTATTTGGTTTCGGAATGATATTTTTCGTGGATGTCACGAAGATGTGCATCGGTGACGTGAGTGTAGATTTGCGTAGTTGAGATGTCGGCGTGGCCGAGCATCGATTGAACGCTGCGGAGATCTGCACCATTCATGAGAAGATCGGTGGCAAAGGAATGCCTTAGTGTGTGTGGTGAGACGTGTTTGGTGATACCAGCGAGGCGAGCGTATTTCTCGACAATTCTTTCAATGCTTCTTGCAGTCATACGACGATAGTCGCCAGAAGTGTCGGCGGTTTGAAGATTGCGCGAATTGTTAAGAAAGAGAGCCGGTAAAGAGTCGGTGCGGGCGTCAAGATAATCCCTCACGCGGTCTGCGCAGGCTTTTGAAATAAAAATAGGGCGGTCTTTGGAGCCTTTGCCGCGCACCATGAATTCACGACGTTCAAGATTGATTGAGTCGCGATTGAGGCCAACTAGCTCTGAGACGCGAAGCCCTCCGGAGTATAATAATTCAATAATAGCGCGGTCTCTTAGACCGGATTCCGTGGACAGGTCGATTTGCTCGAGCATGTCTTCAACTTCGTCATAGTGCAAAAAAGTTACTTGTTTTCGTACAACGTGTGGTAGTTCTACTAGCGATGGATCCAATGATTTGATTTCACGTCGCGTGAGGTATTTAAGAAAGCCCCTTAATGCTATCAAATGGTAGGCTTGAGTAATAGTTTTTAAATCCTCTTCGCCATTAGATGTGCCATAGCGATTGAGCTTGAGCCGATAGCGCCTAAGCAGTTCCCTTGTGATGTCACTGGCTTTGACGCTATCTTTGTTGAGAATTTCACTAGCGATTTCGTAGAATCGTTCTAGGTATAGGCGGTAGTTTTCGATGGTTTTCTTACTACGCCCTGCTTCGATTTCAAGGTGTTCCAAAAAGTCTTCAATGAGTTCCAGTATATCCATACCGCAACGAAGTAAGATTAGTCAGAATCACCGCAGTAGATGCTGGAGTTTTCTAGACGATACAAGACTGCAAAGTGACGAAGTTCTGACTTGACGGCGTTTTCACCATCACATTTAGCACCTGGAATAACATAGATTACGTGTGCCTTCAATGGATCGCTACCTTCAATTGTGGCGTACTGGTCATTACCCGTACCGTTTACCTTAAGGGAGCTTGTGTCTGATAGGCCCGTTGCATAAAGGGTGGTCAAGCCATTTGTTGACGATGCCCAGTTTTCGGTAATAACCATGTTGTATGCAAAGCCATCTGGATCAATGAAGAGGTTCTGATTATCAGCTACAGAATCAGTCGTGTTGAGGTAGTTTTTGATGAAGCTACAGGCGCTATTGCCATTACAGTCTGTTGGGAAACCTTCATCAGTTGCGGAAAATGCGACTGCATCCGGCGCTGGTAGATTGTTGCGTTTAGACTTATTGTTGGTCTGGTATTGCACTAGAGCGCTCTGTACACGAGACATTGCCTGGCGACGTTCAGTATCACGTTGGCCAGCCATAGCCTGTGGTAAGACGAAGAAGACCATTAAGAAGATAAGACCGGCAATTGCGAGCACGAGCACAACTTCGATAATCGTAAAGCCTTTCTTTTGTTTAAATTTGTTGCTCATTGAATTAATCCTTTCTTTATGCTTATTTTAATATTATCACATGGAAACCGAATTGACAAGTGAATAAATTGGCAAAAGTGTACCACCAACCACCACGCCGATAAGCCCCGCCATAACAACCATGAGGATTGGCTCGATCATGGTGGAGATATTGCTAATCTTTTCGTCCAATTCGTTTTCGTAAACTTGAGCGGCCTTACCGAGCATTTCATCGATTTTACCAGATTGTTCACCAATGCCGGCCATTTGTGGAACAAGTGGAAGCATATATTCCCTTTCAGCGAGTGATTCGGAAAGTGGTTTGCCACCTTTAATCATTGCGAGAGATTCTCGAAAATCCTCTTCGACGACAACGTTGTTGATAGCGTCAATTGAAATGGTGATGGAGTCTAGCAATGGGACACCGGTAGCAATCATCATTTCGGCAGTACGAGCAAAGCGTGAGACATAGAGTTTGCGGAAGAGGCCGCCAAAGACCGGGACGCGGATTTTAAACCAGTCAAAGGTGCGTCGGCCCCATGGCGTGGAACGGAAGGCGTAGAAAACGCCACCAATCACCGATACCAGGATGATGAGGACAAGCCACCAGTATTCTCCGAAGAAATTAGTCATGTTGACAAGTGCCTGGGTGAGAGCTGGCAGTTCACTGCCCATGTCTTGATATAAACTTTCAACTTGCGGAACCACTGCAATCATCATGAAGGCAAGGACGGCAATAATAACAAATAGAATAATAGCTGGATAAACGAGGGCGCCTTTAATTTTGCTCATCATGGCGGCGTCTTTTTCGTCTTGGTCGGCAAGGCGTTTTAACGCAAGGTCCAAAGTACCGGAAGTTTCACCAGCTTGGATGAGGGCAAGATAGACACCGTTAAAAATTTTTGGATGATCCGAAAAAGCCTCGTAAAGACTTTTACCTGATTCTACTGCGGTAATGATTTCTTCGGCGACCTCCTTCATGCCTTTACTTTGGGTTTGTTCAGCGACGGTACGAAGTGAGGCAGAAAGTGGAAGGCCGGCACCGATCAAAGTGGAGAGCTGGCGGGTGAAAATAATACGGTCTTTGCCTCTGACGCGTTTGGCCATTTTGACAAATGGGTCATTGGCGCCTTCTTCTACAACACTGTCCGGGATGTAGCCTTGTTCAATTAGGAGTTGTCCAGCAGTCTGTTCATTCTCAGCCTGGATGCTCCCTTTAACAATCTTGCCGGTGGATTTATCTTTGGCTTTATAATTAAAACGCTTCATCTATCCCCTCACAAAACGGTTTAATTCATTAATATCTACGGCATATTCACGAGCAGAGTCATAACTGATGACATTAGTACGGACAAGTTGGGCAAGAGTTTTATCCATAGTCTGCATGCCTTCGGAAGCACCAGTTTGAATGGCGGTATCAATTTGATAAGTTTTACCTTCACGAATAAGTGCACGAATGCCGGCGTTGGCAATCATAATTTCGGTTGCAGCTACGCGGCCGCCATTAATGGCGGGGACGAGGCGCTGGGAACAAATAGCCATCAACATGTTGCTAAGTTGAGTACGAACTTGAGGCTGTTGATGGGATGGAAACACATCTATAATACGATCAACGGACTGCGCGGCGGAGTTGGTGTGAAGCGTAGCAAAGACCAAGTGGCCGGTTTCAGCAATGGTAATGGCAGCCTGAATGGTTTCAAGGTCGCGCATCTCACCAATTAGAACTACATCTGGATCTTCACGTAGTACAGAACGTAAGGCGGCGCCAAAGCTAAAAGTATCATAATGCACTTCCCTTTGTGCTACGACTGAGCGCTGGGATTTGTGCGTAAATTCAATCGGGTCTTCAATGGTGATAATATGACAAGATTTTTCGTGGTTGATTTTGTCAATGAGTGCAGCGAGAGTAGTGGATTTGCCTGAGCCGGTTGGGCCAGTTACAAGAACTAAACCACGTGGATAATCAGCAAATGTTTCAACGATGGTTGGCATGCCAAGTTCGCTAATGCTGCGAATTTTGTTCGGGATGAGACGAAAGGCAGCCGCCATCTTACCGCGTTCGTGGAAGGCGTTGACACGGAAACGTGCAATGTCGCCAAAGGCAAAGGAATAATCAAACTCTTTGTCTTTTAGGAAAATTTTTTGCTGTTCTTCGTCGAGAGTGGCGAAAATAAGGTTTTTGATAATTTCGTCGGTGAGTGGCGTGTAACCACTAACTGGAACTAATACCCCATCAACCCTAAAGATTGGTGGCAGGCCATATTGAAGATGAATGTCTGAAGCATTGCGCTTAACACATTCTTCCAATAATAATTCGATTTTTGGCCCACTGCTTTCCATAATTTCATTATACCATATTTTACGACAAATCCGATGCTACACGATTAACCTCATCAATTGTTGTCATCCCGGAGAGGACTTTTAATATACCATCTTGACGCATAGTTATGGTGCCTTTTTGACGGGCAAGGCGCATAATTTCAGCAGCGGTAGCGTGGGAGGTAATAAGTTTTTGAATATCTTCATCTACTTCAATTGTCTCATAGAGACCGGCGCGGCCTTTGTACCCGCCTGGGGTTTCTTTGGTATCCATACCTTTTGCCAACATGTAATGATTGTCATTTTTTACTGGAAGTCCTGGGTAGCCAAGATCTTCGCTGATACTAGCGACATCGGCTGGGGACGTTGGTAAAATATCACCTACAATAGAATTAATGCTTTCGGTCTCAATGTCTGATGATTGATACATTTCATGCTTCTCAGTGACGCGACGCACCAAGCGCTGACCAATCACTACGTTGAGCGTGGAAGCAAGAAGGAATGGTTCGATGCCCATATCTAGTAGACGAGGTAAAATACCGGCAGCAGAGTTGGTGTGGAGAGTGCTAAACACTAGGTGGCCGGTGAGGGCGGCCTGCACGGCAAGGGAGGCAGTTTCGGAGTCACGAATCTCACCCACCATTACTACGTCAGGGTCTTGACGAAGAATAGAACGGAGGCCACTAGCGAAGGTGAGACCGGCATCAACGTTAACCTGAGTTTGATTGATGCCATCCATTTTATACTCAACCGGGTCTTCCAGAGTCACAATGTTGATTTCGACAGATTTGATTTGTTGAATCAAGGCGTAGAGAGTAGTTGACTTACCTGAACCTGTAGGACCGGAAGTTAGAATCATGCCATTTGGTTTTCTAATGCCTTCAAGCACGGTACGCAATGCACGGCCAGCCATACCCATGGTTTTAATATCCATGGTGGTACCAGTTTTATCGAGCAAACGAATAACGACCTGTTCGCCCCATGTAACTGGTGCAATAGCAATACGGAGGTCGATTTCTTTATCGTCAACAAGCACAGTAAACTGACCGTCCTGCGGGATACGGTGCTCATCGATTTTAAGATTGGAGAGAATCTTAATACGCGAGACAAGCGCAGGAGCAATGGTTTTGGGCAGGTCCATAATTTTACGAAGCACGCCATCGATACGGCAACGAATAATAAGTGAATTTTCGAGTGGCTCAATATGAATATCTGAGGCTTTGGTGCGAGCTGCGTAGCTTAGAATCGTGGTTAAAGCTTTCGAAATCGGTGAGTCTTGAACAATCGTTTTGACATTGCTCTCTTCTTTTTGAACAGCTTCAGCGCTAGTTTGTTTGACGGCTTCAGTAACGCCAGAAAAATCACCGTGGTTTTTTTCAATCATTTCGCGGATGCCATGCTCGGACGACATCCAAACTCGAATTGGTTTGTTGACGAGACTAGAAAGGTAGTCTGTAAGTTGGACATTGGTAACATCACTCATGGCGACATTTAACATGCCGTCTTTTTCGCCTAGCGGAATAGCTTTGGAACGAATTTGGGCTTCGTATGGGATTTTCGAGAGGATGTCCTGGTCGATAATGATGTTTTTAAGCTCAACATATGGTACGCCAATAATAATGGCAGTGGCATGAGAAATCATATCCTCGTTTACAATATTGTTTTTTTCGAGTTCAGCAAGAGCAGATTCGCCTTTTTGTTCGGCTTCTGTTTTGATTTTTAAAACAGTATTGCTGTCCGCCAAACCCTCAGATATTAGCAAGCCGATGATGCGTTCTTCGGCGGCCTTAGTCAGTGTCGCCATTCTCCTCCTCGTCTGGAGTTTCTTCTTCGTATTCTTCAGGCAAATCTTCTGGTGCTATATAATTATCATCTAGACATTTACCATTTTCATCATATCTAGTACATTCGCCGATATATACCTCTACGGTTGGATTAACAGCGCGAAAATTGAAGGTTTCGATATTTGGCTCTACGAGTGTAATATTGACTGAGCTATCAAGCGTTTTGAAGTTAACATCCTCTAGAGCAGGAAGGACAATACTAGTAACGAAGAAGCCGGCAACGACGCCTGCGATAGCAGCAATGATGGCAGTAGCTAAATCTGTTTTCATTTATTTACCTCCTACTTTAATAGTTTTTGTGGTCTCGACGAGGCTGGAAGGAGATGTGTAATAAGCCGTAGCTTGAGCTTGCAGTACTAGCGAATTCGTTCCGCTCCATTCTATAGTGGCGCGTTCGACATTAAATTCACGAATGGAACGCTCAATGTTGCTTAGAACACCGCGCGTAGTGGCGACATCGGATTCTACTGATAGACGCACCGAAAGAGCCTCGAGCTTGTTGCCAATAGAAACAGAACCGTAATCGCCGGTAGGGCTGAGGGATTCTGGTTCCCAGTGAGAAATGATGAATATTTTGTTCAAGCTAGACAAAAGTGCCTCTTCGTTTTTGAAGGCCGGGAGAGCGTCTGGAATGATACGAAGTGCAGAACAACTTTGGATGAGCTCGCTTGCGGTTTTGATATCATCACTAGTGCCTTCTGTAGAAGCAATTTCTAGAAGAGTTTGCATTTCATCGTAGGTATATGCTTTACCCGTAAGCGTATTAATACAGCTGGAGCTGTCTTCTTTCGGAATAGAGCTGAGCGCTTCGTTTGCAGCCATGCCCTCAAGAATGTTGGAGCGGAGTGTATTTGGTACTTCGGAAACATTGATTGAATCTGGATTACATTTTTTCAATTCATCATCGGTGTAAGTGTCGCCAGCTGGTTTTTTGCATACGCCGATATTTTTTATTGCATCAGAATAGGAAACAATTGTTTTATCCTCTTCGGCGATTACTTTAGCATTAAAGGAAATTTGATTGCTAAAGTGTTGAACAAGCGCAATTGCGGCCCCAAGAAATAGCGCTGCCCCCAGTACGGCAAGTATAGTGTATTGCTGAGCTTTTGAAATTCTTGCGCGTTTGCCGATTGCAACTTCACGAGCCATTATTGACCTCCATTCGTTGAGCTATTACATGCAGTGTCACCTGGTTCACAATCGGCGGCACGTTCGCTAAACATGTTTTGGATTTGGACGTATGAGTCGGTGACGTTACGACGACCAACTGGAGCGACAGCTACGAGATGATGGTTGGATGCGCTGAAGACTTCTGGATTAAGGGTAATCGTGGCGGAAAATCTGAGCACTAGTTCGCCAGTGGCGCCACGACCATTGGACGAGTCGCTGATTTTAATGCCTTCAATACCTTCTGGGACGAGAAGGCAGTCGTCATTATCACTCTTCCAGGTAATCCCTTTATATTTTTCGTCTTCAACGCCGTAGTATGTAGTACAATTACTAACAAAGTGTGCAACGTTCGAGATGTCACCATCTATGGACATGTATGGTTGTCCTTCAACTTCTTCTTCTTTGTACCATTCTTTGTATTGTGGCGTACGCCAAATCTTGACGACATCACTGCCATCGTATTTATCCAGAACATAGCCTTCTAAAGCATCGGTTTCGTTATAGATTTCTTCTCCATCATCGTCAAGTTCAGGCTCGTAAGACGGATTGCAGCCTTCACCTTTAATTAGCCAGTAGGCGTAAGAGCCTTTTTCTGTATCATAGAAGCTTGCGCCATCAGTGCCGTTTTCAATAATACAGTAGGCTGGGATTTCAACCCCGTATCTGTCTACGTACGAGCCGTAGTCATAGCGCATGTACTGCATTGATTTTTTGAATGAGTCAAGGACGTTATAGTCGATATATGGTGGGTTACCAGCATTGGCTTGGGCATCAAAGGTTATAGTAGGACTTTCACCACTAAAACTGACGCCGAGCTCGGAAATTTTGATATAGTCAGCGCCAGTTGGTAGTAAGGCGGTGAGAACACTAAAGGTGCGTGAAAGAAGCCTTTTATTATTAGAAATGGCGTCTAGGTTGCTGAGCTGATCTTTGATGGTGAGAAAGTCGCCGAGATCACTGTAGCTGTTAATTGTCGTGGAAAGGTTTGCGATAGTATTCTCCTTGCTGTCAACGATGGCTTGTTGGCCAACCGCAATGGTAGCAAATATTAGCGAGATGGCAACGCTGGCTGAGGCAACAATGATACAGAGGAAGAAAATAAAGTTGCGGAGCTTTAGGGCTTTAATCATCTCGTCTTTAATATCGGGGACGAGGTTAATTTCGCGACCGGCAGGGTGCTTGTTGATTTTATCTTGAATACCGGTTTTGATTTGCTCAAAATTAGGTAAATTTATCGTACCGGGCTTAGACGATTTGGTGTTTCCTGCCTTGCCTTTGCCAACATTCTTTAGTTTATCGAGTAAATTTGCCATTAGTCATTACTCCTTTCGGAAAGTCCGATTGCGACGGCAAATTCGGAGGCAACTGGTGATAGGACGCGTTGTTGTTCTTCTGTAGTGCGGACGGATTGCCAAGGATTGCCCTTCATAGCTGGAATGTTAGTCTTAGCTTCGATATACTCTGGAAATAGCGGAATCATGCCAGCATAACCGGACAATACGATGGCACCAATCTTGCCACCAACATATTTAGTCTGGAAGAAACGAACAGATTTAGTAAGCTCCGCTGCATAGCTATCAAGTGGTGCGCTAAGAACCTTAAAGACTTGGCCTTCAATTTTATCTTCGGCGAGACCGAATTTAATGATAAACTGGCGAGCTTGATCTTCGCGGACACCAAGGCTACCGGATAGGGTTTTGACAAGCATACCAAAGCCGCCCGGAATTGAGCGGACTAGGCGAGGTTGGCCTTTAAACATAATTACAAGATCAGTGGATTTTTCACCAAAATCAACTATGAGATTTCCATCTACTGCGCCAGGAACAGCAAGAGAACGTGCCATGGCGAGTGGCTCTGGCTCCATTGCAATGACGTTTAATCCGGTTCTTTCAATGGTTTCTAGAGATGCTTCGGCATATTCTTTGGCG
>Ga0310696_10008724_pt1 | contig 11801 bp, 8 predicted proteins | sample AusTroGonzalo_MG_4_FD_203885 | JGI IMG/M metagenome (GOLD analysis project Ga0310696, IMG submission 203885) | Bovine rumen microbial communities from tropical cattle in Woodstock, Queensland, Australia - Gonzalo_02 (v2) (version 2) | ecosystem: Host-associated > Mammals > Digestive system >... | reverse complement strand
CCTTCGGAAGTGAGCGACATCCTGCTGGGACAGCTCAAAGACATGAAGAACGATCTCCAGTTCGAGGAGATCGGCAAGGCCTTGCAGGTGAGCGACGGTGTGGTGCGCGTATACGGACTGGACCACGCAGAGGCCGGCGAACTGCTGGACTGCGGGAACGGGATCATGGCCGTAGTGATGAACCTGGAGGTGGACAACGTGGGCGCCGTGCTCATGGGCCCGACAGACCAGGTGAAGGAAGGGATGGTCGTGCGCCGCACGGGCCGTATCGCTTCCATCGGCGTCTGCGACCAGCTGCTGGGCCGTGTGGTGGACCCCCTGGGTAACCCGCTGGACGGTCTGGGCCCCATCGAGGGAGAGAAGGTGGACATGCCCCTGGAGCGCAAGGCCCCGGGCGTTATCTACCGCCAGCCGGTGTCCGAGCCGCTGCAGACGGGCCTGAAGGCCATCGACGCCATGATTCCCATCGGCCGCGGCCAGCGTGAGCTCATCATCGGCGACCGCCAGACGGGCAAGACGGCCATCGCCATCGATACCATCATCAACCAGCGCAAGGAGTACGAGGCCGGCAAGCCGGTGTTCTGCATCTATGTTGCCATCGGCCAGAAGGGCTCTACCGTGGCTTCCATCGTGAAGACCCTCCGGGAGCACGGCGCCATGGACTACACCGTGGTGGTGGCCGCTACGGCCGCCGACCCGGCTGCCCTGCAGTACTACGCTCCTTTCGCGGGCGCTGCCATCGGCGAGTACTTCCGCGACACGGGCCGCCACGCCCTGGTGGTGTACGACGACCTCTCCAAGCAGGCTGTGGCCTACCGTGAGGTGTCCCTGATCCTGAAGCGTCCCTCCGGCCGCGAAGCCTATCCGGGCGATATCTTCTACCTGCACAGCCGTCTGCTGGAGCGTGCAGCGCGTATCATCAACCAGCAGGAAGTGGCTGCGGCCATGAACGACCTTCCGGCTGCGCTCAAGGACAAGGTGAAGGGCGGCGGTTCCCTGACGGCCCTGCCTATCATCGAGACGCAGGCCGGCGACGTATCGGCCTATATCCCTACGAACGTGATTTCCATCACCGACGGCCAGATCTACCTGGAACAGGCTCTGTTCAACCAGGGTGTGCGTCCGGCTATCAATGTGGGTATCTCGGTGTCCCGTGTGGGCGGCAGCGCCCAGGTCAAGTCCATGAAGAAGGTGGCCGGTACCCTCAAGATCGACCAGGCCCAGTGGACGGAGCTGGAGGCTTTCTCCAAGTTCTCCTCCGATATGGACAAGGTTACCGAACTGGCCCTGGACAAGGGCCGCAAGAACAACCAGCTGCTCATCCAGCCGCAGTATTCGCCCATGCCGGTAGGGGAGCAGGTGGCCATTCTCTACTGCGGTACGCACTCGCTCATGCGCGACATCGCGATTGCCGATGTGCGTCCTTTCCAGGATGCCTTCCTGGAGCGTCTCCGTGCTGCCCATACCGCCGATGTGCTGGAACCCCTGGGCGAGGGCAAGCTTACGCCGGAGATCGAGAAGATCCTGACGGAAACCGCCGCTTCGGTAGTTTTATCGTTAAAGAACTAAAACGGGTATGCCTACCCTGAAGGAAATAAAGGGACGCATTGCGTCGGTCAAGAGCACGCTGAAGATTACTTCGGCCATGAAGCTGGTGTCGTCGGCCAAGCTGCGCAAGGCGCAGAAGGCCATCGAGGCCATGCGCCCGTACGAGGCGCAGCTCCAGCACATGCTGTCTGTCGTGGGCGGCCCTGCTACTTCAGGTGCAAATGCAGGCGTTTTTGCACCTGACCCGGTTGAAATGGGCCTCCCGGGTGCAAATCCGGGCTCTGTTGCACCTGGCCCTACGGCCATTGTGGCCATTGCGTCCAATTCGTCGCTGTGCGGCGGCTTCAATGCCAATGTCATCGCGAAGCTGCGTTCGGTGCGGCGTCCCGGTGACGTGGTGTATTCTGTCGGCCGCAAGATGGCCGATGCCATGCGCAAGGACGGCTTTGCCTCCCCGGCCGATTTCACCGCCCTGGCCGATCATCCCTCCTACGGCGCTGCCGCTTCCCTGGTAGACCAGCTGGTGGAAGATCTGGCTGCCGGCCGTATCGCCCAGGTGCTGCTGGTCTATAACCACTTTGTCTCCACAGCCAAACAGGTTCCGACAGTGGAAGTGTTGATGGCTTCCCATGAAAATAGGCCCGCGGCCATCGCAAACCCTACGCACGAGGATTCTGAGCGAGGCGAAGAGTCTGTTGATGCCATCATTGAACCGGGGAAGAAGGAGCTGTTGGGGATTCTGGAACCCAAGGTGCTTAAGCTGAAGCTGTATGCGGCGCTGCTGGACAGCAGTGCGGCCGAGCATGCGGCCCGTACCGTGGCCATGCAGACGGCAACGGACAATGGCGAGAACCTCCTCTCCGAGCTCACGCTGCAGTACAACAAGGGCCGTCAGCAGAAGATTACCGCCGAAATTCTGGACCTGGCCGGCGGTCAGGCGCAGGACTAACGCTATTGTTGCGGTAAAGAATTCGCCCCGCGCGCGCATTATCACAATGGGCGGCGGGGCTTATGGTAAGGTATCAATATTTATGTCTGATACCCCTTTATTCCAATACCGTGCCAAAACTGGAACGGCGGAAAAAAATTATAAAATTTTCTTCTTTTTCCCGGTTTTGGGGTTCCATTCCCCATAGATCTCACTCACATTACCTGCGGTGATGAAGCCGTGGATGTCGTTGACCTTGATGTAGTTCATCAGGCTGGCGAACTCGGACTGGGTTAACAGGGCCTGGATTTCCACGTTCTGATGGCCATGGTAGCCGCCAGTGACGTTGTACAGCGAACAGCCGCGCTGCAGGTCTTCGATGATGTATTTGCGAAGCTGCTCGTAGTCCTTGGAAATGATACACACGCGCTTGCGGCGGTTGAGGCCGGCGGTGAAGTAGTCCAGGGCCAAGCCGTTGATCCAGGTGCCGATGAGGCCGATGACCACCATGCGGAAGGGGTTGATGGCGAAGGCCGTGCAGCAGATGAGGGCGCCGGCCACGCTGACGGACGTGCCGATATCCAGGTGGAAGTACTTGTTCACGATCTTGGCCAGGATGTCCAGGCCGCCGGTAGAGGCGTTGATGTGGAAGAGGATGGTCTGGGACGCGCTGAGCACGAGCACGAAGCAGAGGAGGTCAAACCACGGGTCTCCCATGACGGAAGTGGCACCCGCCTCCATGAGCTTGCTGGCGGGCAGCACTTTCTCCCAGAACTCGATGAAGGGACCCAGGATAAGGGCGGTGTATACGGTTTTGGCGCCGAACTCATGGCCGATGAGGAACCAGGCCATCACCAAAAGCAGGGCGTTGATGATGGTGACGACCAGGGAAACCTTTACGGTAAGGCCTGCCAGCCCGAACAGACCGGAGATGACCATGGAAAGGCCGGTGATGGAGCCGATGACCAGGTTGCTGGGCATGAGGAAGTAGTAGACGGCCGCGGCAGCGATGAGCATGGCTACCGTCATGATGATGAACTCTTTCCAGAATTTCCAGGTTCCCAGGGTTTGCAGAAGTTCTTTCATTTTGCTTGGTTTTAGCAACTCAAAGGTAATGATTTTTTATGTAAATTTGCGCTTGAATATGATAAAAGCAATTGTTTTTGATATCGGCGGAGTCCTCATCGGCCTGGATATGGACCGGTGCATCCGCACCTTCCGGGAAAGCCTGGGCTTCGAACGCATCACCGAACTGCTGGACCCCTTCCACCAGAAGGGCGTCTATGGAGAGATGGAAGCCGGCACTGTCAGCGCCGACGAGTTCCGCGCCGCCATCTTGGCCGAATCCCGTCCCGACGCCCGTCCCTCCGACGTAGACCAGGCCATGTTCTCCCTTCTTACCGGCATGGAGCCGGATACGGTGGCAACTGTGAAGAAGATGGCCACCCGTTACCCGCTGTACCTGCTGTCCAACAACAACCCCATCGCCATGGGAAAATGCCTGGACACCCTGCGGGAAAACGGCATCGACCCCGACACCACCTTCAAGGACCAGTTTATCTCCTGCGAGATGAAACTCCTCAAGCCTTCGCAGGAAATCTACCGGGAAGCCATCCGCCGGGTGGGTCTTCCTGCCGGTGAGATCCTTTTCATAGACGACAGCGAGACCAACGTGCAGGCTGCCCGTGAAGCCGGCATGCAGGCCCGCCTGTATGTGCATGGAAGCCGCCTGTCGGCCCTCCTGGCCGACTGTTAACCCGCAGCCATGTCCCTGTACTCCTACTTCCGTATCAGCAAGCCCCGCGCAGAGAAAGTCCCTGCCGCGGAGGTGGAAGGGACGTACAGGCGCCTCCGCTCCCGCACCTTCTGGGGCGTGACGGTGGCCTATACCCTATACTACGTCTGCCGCATGACCCTGGGCGTGGTGAAGCAGCCGCTCATCGACGGCGGCGTGCTCACGGCCGGGCAGCTGGGCATCATCGGATCGGCCTTCTACTTTGTCTATGCGGTGGGCAAGTTCCTCAACGGCTTCATCGCCGACTACTGCAACATCCGCCGCTTCATGGCGGTGGGTATCGGCATTTCGGCGACGGCCAACCTGCTGCTGGGCCTGACGGGCCTCTGGAGCTGGCCGGCGGGGCTGCTCTTTGTGCTTTTCGCCGTCCTCTGGGGCGTGAACGGCTGGATGCAGTCCATGGGATCGCCGCCCGGAACCATCTCCCTCAGCCGCTGGTTCCCCCTGAAGAGCCGCGGCACCATGTACAGCATCTTCAGCTCTACGCCGCAGCTGGGCAAGGCCGTGTCCATGATCATGACCGGCTTCATCGTGGCAGCGGCCGGCTGGCAGTGGGGCTTCCTGGCGGCCGCCGTGGCGGGTGCCATCGGCCTGGTGGTTTCCCTCTGCTTGATCTCCGACACCCCCGAAAGCGAAGGTCTTCCTTCGGTGGAAGAGCTGTCCGGTGAATCCGTACAGACTTTGGATAAAAAGCCCACACGGGAACTGCAGAAATGGGTTTTCAAACATCCAGGCATCTGGGTCATCGCTATTTCTACGGCATTTTTGTACATCACCCAGCACGCCGTGAGCGACTGGGGCGTGCTCTTCCTCCAGAAGCAGAAGGACTTCTCCCTGGAGCGGGCCACGCAGGTCATCGGCCTGGCCGAGGTCTTCGGCGTGGCGGGCAACCTGGCGGCCGGCTGGCTGTCGGATGTCCTGTTCCGCGGCAACCGCGTGCGGCCCGTGGTCATCGCCGGCATCCTGGCCGTGCTCTCTCTGGCGGGATTCCTGTTCCTCGAAGGCGGATTCGGCCTCAACATGGCCTGCGTGGCCGTGTTCAGCTGCTCCTTCTCGGTGGTGTTCTGCATCGTGGCCGGGCTCATGGCCCTGGACTTCGTCCCCCGTAGGGCTACCGGTGCCGCCCTGGGCATCGTGGGCGTTTCCAGCTACGCCGCAGCCGGCCTGCAGTCCGTTGCCAGCGGCTTGCTCATCGACGGATACACCGCCGACGGCCTGTACAACTTCGTACCTGTATCTATTTTCTGGATTGTGGCCTGTTTCCTGGCCTTCTCCCTGCCCGTCCTGGGTTGGAAATACCTGCGGAAGTAAGCTGTCGCTGGTCGGTAGCCAAAGTGTTGCAGGTCTGCATTTTTTGTCCGACCTGCGACGCAAATCGGCCTCTCATGCATTATAACGTTGCAGTTTGGCCCGAAAACGCAGACCTGCGACACTTCATGTCCTGACCTGCGACGTTTTAACCATTGACCTGCGACGTTCCATAATGATAAAAAGGCTAAAGAAACACAGCCTGGCGGCGGGCGGTGAGATAGACCGTGCGGATGGCCAGGTGGAGGAAGTAGGCGGCCATCAAAAGATGGATGGCGGCTTCGGGGCTGCCGATGAATCCTACGCCGGCGAACCACAGGGCGAAAAAGCCCGCGGCGCAGAGCAGGGTGCTGTCCCGGAGGTCTCCCGATGCCGTGGCGCCGATATAGATCCCATCCCAGACGAAGGCCGCGCAGCCGATGGGCGGCATCAGCAGCAGCCAGGGCAGGAACTGCCGGCCGGCATCCACTACGGTGGCGTCGGAGGTCATCATGCGCAGCAGGGGGACGCCGCCCAGTCCGTACACCAGCATGAACAGGGCTGCCACGCCGGCACTCCAGGCAAAGGTCTGGCGCACCGTGGAGCGTACGCCATCGGCCCGTCCTTCTCCCACGAAACGTCCCGTGAGCGCCTCACCGGCATAGGCAAAGCCGTCGGTGAAGTAGCTGAAGACCATGAGCAGTTTCATGAGGATGGCGCTTACCGCCAGCATGAGGTCGCCGTAGCGGGCGCTCAGTACCGTGAAGCCGATGTATACGGCAATCATCCCCAGCGAGCGCAGCACCAGGTCCCGGTTCAGCGTAAAGAAACTGGCCGATGCCCGGTCGGGGTCGGGCGTGACGGCCTGGCTGAGCCTCTCTTTCTTCAGCCGCCGCCGGGCCGCAAAAATGCAGTAAAGCAGGCCGGAATACTGGGCGATGGCCGTACCCAGGGCCACCCCGGCAAAGCCGATGGCATGCCCCAGCCAGATAGACAGGCCGATATTGATCCCGTTCACCAGCAGGTCGGCCGTCATGGGCCGCACGGAATCCTGCAGGCCGATGAACCAGCCCTTGAAGGCGAAGAGCGAGAGCGTGGCCGGCGCCGCCCAGATGCGGATGTGGAAGTAACGGGTGGCCAGCGCCTGCACCTCGGGGGAACAGTCTACCACCAGGAAGGCCAGCCATACCACCGCCCACTGCAGGACGATGAGCGCCAGCCCCGAAAGCACGGCCACCCGGAGAGCGCGCCGCAGGATGCCGCCGGTGGTTTCCCCGCGGCCGTAGGCCTGGGCCGTGAGCCCGCCCGTGCCGGCACGCAGGAAGGCGAAGTTCCAGTACAGCAGGTCGAAGAGCATGCTGCCGATGGAGATGCCGCCGATCAGGGCCGCCGAGGAACCGCCCGGCAGGTGTCCCGCCACGGCGATATCGACCATGCCCACCAGGGGAATGGTGATGTTGGCCAGTATGCTGGGAATGGCCAGGCGCAGTATTTCCCGGGATAATCTCAACGGAATTTCTTGTCTTCTTCCAGCATCCCCAGATAGGAGTTGTAGCGCTCCGGGGAGATGATGCCCTCGTCCACGGCGGCCTTTACGGCACAGCCGGGCTCGTGGGTATGGGTGCAGGGTGTAAAGCGGCAGCCCTCCGAAGCCTTCAGCATTTCCGGGAAGTAACGGGCGATCTCTTCCTTCTCGATATCCACCAGGCCGAAGCCGCGGATGCCGGGCGAGTCAATCACATAGCCGCCGCTTTGCAGCGGATACATCTCGTACAGGGAGGTGGTGTGCTTGCCCTGCAGGTGAGCGGCCGATATGGCGCCGATCTTCGGGTCCAGCGAAGGGTCCAGCGCCTTGATGAGGGAGGATTTGCCCACGCCGGATTCGCCGGAGAACAGGTTTACGCAGCCCTTGCAGGCCTCCCGGATGGTGTCGATGCCTTCTCCCGTGCGGACGGAGGTCTCAATGACCGGATAGCCGGCGCTTTCGTAGATGTCTTTGAAGTGGGCGATTTCATCGGCCCCCAGTTCCCGGTACATGTCGGTCTTGGAAAGGACGATGGTGGCGGGGATGCCGTAGAGCTCGCAGGTAACCAGGATGCGGTCCAGGAAGGGGAGTTTCACCTCCGGGAAATAGAGGGAGACGACCAGGTAGGCCCGGTCTACGTTGGCGGCGATGATGTGTGCCTGCCGCGAGAGGTTGGTGCTGCGGCGGATGACGTAGTTGCGGCGGGGGAGGATCTCCGTGATGACGGCGCTGTCCCCGTCCTGTTCGTACAGGACTCTGTCCCCCACGGCGACAGGGTTGGTGATAGCGCTGCCCTTGAGGCGGATCTTGCCGCGCAGCACGGCGGGGAACACCTCCCAGCGGGGGAGTTCCGACAGCAGGTAGTGGCTGCCTGCGTTTTTAACGACCGTCGCTTCCATTACAGCAGTTTCTCCAAAAGGGGCAGGATGTGTTCGACATAGTGGGTCATGCCCAGATCGGTGAGGTGAACGCCGTCAACGAAGTCTTCGTCCCCGGTCATTCCCCAGGCGGGCAGGTAATAGATGTTCTTCTCACCGGCGGCTTCCAGGCGTTCGAAGAGGGCTTTCTGGGCCTCGTTCTTGCCGCGCACTTCTTCGGCGATGGCCTGGTCCACGATGCCGTGGGGGAAGAGCGGGTCTTCCACGAAGATGACGGGGACGGAGGGATGGGCATCCCGGAGGATGCGGAAGAACTTTTCTCCGTTTTCGTTGATGCGCTCCGGCTTGGCGTTGGGAACATAGTCCAGCACGAATACGGCGGGATGCTCCACGCCGGCCATCAGTTCGGCGATTTCAAAATCCAGGAAGGCGTTGCCGCTGAAGCCCAGGTTGATGACCGTGCGGCCGATGCGGCGGGACAGGATGTTGGTGTGGGCCATGCCCGGACGCGAGGCGCAGCCGCCCTGCAGGATGGAAGTGCCGTACATGACGACGGGGGAGTCGGAGACGGGACTGTCCAGCACGGGCTGTTCCAGCGCATATCCTTCCGGGACGCCCAGCTCCAGGGATTTCACTTCGTCGTACAGGGACAGGTACAGCATGTATTCACGCTCCACGGGTTCCATGTGGGAAACCAGTTTGCGCTTGTGTTCGTCCTTGATGGCGCCCCATTCGAAGCCCGAGCCCACGAAGCACCACTCGCCGTCTATCCAGGCGTAGAGGTCCAGGCCGCCCACGCCGCAGTCGGTCATGTGGGGCATGTGATAGGCCGTGTTGGTCCAGTGGGCATAGATGGCGGGCGCATTGCTGCGGAAGCGGATGTACAGCCCCGAAGAATTAGTCCCCAGTTTCCAGAGCGGCTCCCTTACCACGCCGTTGAGGCGTTCGGGCAGGCGGCGGTAGCGGGGGCCTTCGTCGGAGTAGGCCTTGCCGTAGACGGGGAAGATGCTCGCGTCGGTATATTGGAAGCCGTCCTGGGCCCTGGCTGCAAGGCAGCCGGCGAGGAGGGCGACAAGCACTAGAAATTTTTTCATGAAGGATGTTTTAGTTCTTACAAAAATACGAAAAATTGTTCATTCGTCGCAAGATTCTTGCGGTTCGGACCAAAAGTATGGGCATACCGTTGATAAATCGAAGCCGAATGCTTAAATTTGTAAAAGTAACAGAGAAACTATGACCACCAATATCCAACTGCAGTATCATACACAGTGGGGAGAGAGCGTCCAGTTGCGTCTGGGCAAGCGCCGTATTCCCATGGAATATTCCTTCGGCGGTCTGTGGCAGATCATGCTCACTGGCCGTGACATCCACGACGGAGACTATTTCACCTTCGAAATCGTACGGGACGGCAAGGTGGTGCAGCGCGAATGGCGTGTGCACCGCTTCAACGCTCCGTCGGCCCAGAAGAACATCATCGTACGCTCCCGCTGGAAGGGACGTCCGTCCAACTCGGCCTTCTATGCATCGGCCTTCAGCGACGTCATCTTCCGCAGGCCCGACGGCGCCTCCTTCCGCCATCCGCGCCGCGAGGCTCCCGGCCTGGGCAATGTGTGCATCCGCATCCCCGCCCCCGAAGTGCGCAGCGACGAGGCCGTAGGCCTGGTGGGATCGGGCCGTGAGCTGGGCGACTGGAAAAAGGTGCACCTCCTCTCGGACGCCACCTTCCCCTGGTGGGTTATTTCCCTGGATATCACGGAGCCCATGGAGTACAAGCTGGTCATCGTAGACAGCAAGACCCATGAGATCAAACATTGGGAAGAGGGTCCCAACCACTTCTTCGCCGAGGTTCCCCCGCAGGATACCCAGCTGGTCATCGCAGACCTGCAGCCCCAGTTCCCCACACAGCCCTGGAGAGGCGCCGGCGTGGCGGTTCCCGTCTTCTCCCTCCGCACGGAGGAAAGCTTCGGCGTGGGCGAATTCAACGACATCAAACGCCTGGTGGACTGGGCGGTGAAAGCCGGCCAGAATGTGGTGCAGATCCTGCCCATCAACGACACCACCATGACACATACCTGGCAGGATTCCTACCCCTACAATGCGGTGAGCTCCTTCGCCCTGCATCCGCAGTTCATCCATCTGCCTGCGGCCGGTGTCCGCCAGGATGCCGCCTACAAGGCCAGGAAGGAGGAACTGGAGGCCCTGCCCGCCATCGACTACGAAGCGGTCAATTCAGCCAAGCTGGACCTGCTCCGTAAGCTTTATCTGGGTGCCAAGGGGCGTCAGGTGATGGAGAGCGAGCCGTACAAGGCCTTCGCCCAGGCCAATGGAGACTGGCTCCTGCCCTATGCCGTCTTCAGCGTATTAAGGGATATCCATGGCACGCCGGACTTCCAGCAGTGGGGCAAGATGGCGGCCTACAGCGCCCGCAAGGTGGCCGCATTCGCCGCCGAGCATGAGCAGGAAGTGGGCTTCTACTGCTACCTGCAGTACGTCCTGGACCAGCAGCTCAAGAAAGCGGTCCAGTATGCGCACGAACATGGCGTCGCCCTCAAGGGAGACCTTCCCATCGGCGTTTCCCGCGTAAGCGTGGATGCCTGGCAGCACCCGGACCTGTTCCACCTGGACAGCCAGGCCGGCGCTCCGCCGGATGCCTTCGCAGAGGATGGCCAGAACTGGGGCTTCCCCACCTACAACTGGGAAAAGATGGCCCAGGACAATTATGCCTGGTGGCGGGCCCGCATGGGCAAGATGGGCCAGTATTTCGACGCTTTCAGAATTGACCATATCCTGGGCTTCTTCCGCATCTGGGAAATCCCTTCCCAGTACAAGAGCGGCCTCATGGGTCACTTCAATCCCGCCCTCCCTTATCCCGGAGAGGTCCTGCGCTCGCAGGGTTTCCGCCCGGGGACGGGAAATGGCACCGATGTGCTCTTCGTGGAAGACCCCCGTCAGCCAGACCACTGGCACCCGCGCATCTCCGGCGACAAGACCCAGCAGTACGCCGCCCTTTCCCCGGAGATGAAGGACCGCTACAACCGCCTTTCCGAGGAATTCTTCTGGCGCCGCCACGACGATTTCTGGAAGGAAAGCGCCTTGCGCAAACTCCCGGCCCTGCTGCGCTCGACCGGCATGCTGGCCTGCGGGGAAGACCTGGGCATGATTCCCGCCTGCGTCCCTTCCGTGATGGACCAGCTCAACATTCTCAGCCTGGAAATCCAGCGCATGCCCAAGGATCCGAAGGACGCCTTCGGCCATCCGGACCGCTACCCCTACTGGTGCGTCTGCGCCACGGGTACGCATGATACTTCTCCTCTGCGCGCCTGGTGGGAGGAGGACCGCGCCCTCACCCAGCGCTATTACAACGAGGTCCTGGGCTGCGAGGGAGACGCCCCCTATTTCTGCGAGCCCTGGGTGGCCGACCTCATCGTCGCCCAGCACATGAAATCGCCCGCCATGCTCGCCATCCTGCCCCTGCAGGACTGGCTGGCCACCGACGGGGAAGTGCGTTACCAGGGCAACCCGGCCGACGAACGCATCAACATCCCGGCCATCCCCCGCCACTACTGGCGCTACCGCATGCACTGCACGCTGGAGAGCCTGGTGGCCAATGACAGACTCAACGCACACCTCCGCACTCTGGCAGAGGCCGCGTCCCGTAAGCGTTAATGCATGGAAAACGACTGGAAAGCACGTCTGGGCGTGGTTTACTCCACCAATCCGGACTTTGAATATCAGACGCAGCAGCAGGAGGAGGCCCAGACGCTTCCTCCTGCCAAACAGCGTCTTATCGTAGGAATTGACCGCCGTAACCGGGGCGGCAAACAGGTGACGCGCAACACC
>Ga0310696_10008719_pt1 | contig 11806 bp, 11 predicted proteins | sample AusTroGonzalo_MG_4_FD_203885 | JGI IMG/M metagenome (GOLD analysis project Ga0310696, IMG submission 203885) | Bovine rumen microbial communities from tropical cattle in Woodstock, Queensland, Australia - Gonzalo_02 (v2) (version 2) | ecosystem: Host-associated > Mammals > Digestive system >... | reverse complement strand
TGGCGCTCGTTCCGGGAGATGTCGCGGGAATCGATGATTACGCCGGATTTCCCGTCGATCAGGTTCACGAAGGCGCCGTGCGACCCGCTGCTGGGCAATAACCGCTGGTGAAGCGTATTCGTAAAGGCGATATGCTCTTCACTGCCCTGGATCATTCCATCGGGCAAGGAGAACCAGATGGAATACATGGATCCCGACACGATATCCATTCCCCATGAATACGGGATTCCCAGCAACTCGTACATCACCATATCCCGCAGCGGGCTCGTGCTGGTGGAACAGTCCATATAGGGGAAGTTGTCCAGCGTCAGGCCTTCGATCTCGAAATCATCGACGGCATTGGGATCCGGTGATACCGGTGCCGGCTTCTGGCAGGCGACCCCCAGAAGGGCCGACAAAACAAGGATCCATCGTTTCATTTCTCGCATGTGTTCCAAATTCAATAGTAGCTATCCATAGAACACACGGACGTCCAGGATACGTCCGTAAATCCACCCTATTCCGTGTAGTATTCGATCATCCGGACGATCGCCCGGGCGCAGACGGGACAGAATTCCTCGCATTCGTTCATGCGCATGCGGCATTCCTGGACGGGGCGATAGACGCCATGGAGCTGGTACCCGGCGCCTTCATAGACACCGAGTTTGAGGTTCAGCAGGTCCTTCTGCGCTTTCGTGAAGGTGTTCCAGATGCGGCGGACGTCCTGCTTGTCCAGGTCGTCGAGCGGCGTGGGAACCGGCGTTCCGGTCGGGAGCATGTCCTGCCACTTGGCCGCGAAGTCATGCAGGGTGGTGATATTGGGTTCCCAGGGCTCCGTATCGGCCGGATACTGGGTTTCCACCTGGTCGCCATAGGCGTACTCGTCGGCGAGGCCCCCGAAGGCGTGGCCGAACTCATGGACCATCACCGGAACGAAGGTGGGATGGTCCGAGTTCATGATTGTCAATGAGTTATAGATTCCGCCCCCGCCATAGATGCCGGTATTGACCATCACGACGATGTGCTCGAAGGGGACGGTACCGATGAGGTCATAGACCTTCTGCTGCGCGGAGGTGGTCAGGTAACGGTCCGTGTAGAAGGTGTCGAAGTGGCTGTCGGCGACGGTGCGTTTCCAGGAGCCGACGCGCGGGACGCTGACGCCGGAATCCTCCGACGGGGCGAAAACGGCCCGGATGGAGAACTTGCTCCGGCGGCTGGCGAAGGGCTCATGGTGGAACAGGGCCGTCCCGACGCGTTCTGCATCCCGGAAGAACTTGGCCTTTTCCGTGGCGTCGTACCCCTCGGAAACGACCACGATGTCGATGGTTTCATCCAGCGGACCACCCTGGCAGATCACGGCAGCGGCATTCCCGTTGCCCGCCAGTTGCCGGATGAGGATGTCGGACGGGTCGATGCGGTGCTTCAGGCAGGACGAACGCTGGCGGTGCGTATCGACCAGGAAGATCTCGATGTCCACCGGGCGCTTGGGGAAAGGTACCTGGAAGCAGTTCTCGAAGGCCCTCTGCACGTGAAGGGCTTCCTCCGTCACCTGCCATTCCTGGAACAGGGTGGAGAAGGAATTGGCATACAGGCACTCCCCCGTTTCCGGATCCAGGACGCGGATCTGGCCGTTGCCTTCCAGCAGCGGCTCGGAGAGGTTGCTCCGCCGGCCGGCCCATTCGGAGGTTTTCAGGGCCTGCTGGAAATAGATGGCCTGGTGCGCATGGTCCCCGCAGAACACATAGTCCAGGCGCAGGGTGGCGTTCTCGAAATGCTGGTCGAAAGTCTGGGCCCGCAGGGCCGCGCCGACGGCCAACAGGGCCGTGACCGTTAAAAGTATCCGTTTCATCAATCTATTGTTTTTGCATGGCACGGGAGACCGTCGCCTCCACCTCGTCATACCCATACCCCCGCGAGAGAAGCGCCTTGAGCAGCTTCAACCGGCACTGGGGATCGTCTTGCAGGAGACGGTATCGGTCGGCGGCGAGTTTATCCAGTTTCGAGGCCGCCTTGGCAGGGTCGATCTCCTGCAGGGCCTCGGTGATGATTTCATCGGAAATCCCCTTTCCACGGAGCTGGAAGCGGATTTTCACTTCGCCCCACCCCTGCAGGGCAGCCTTCTCGCGGGCGAAGGCGGCGGCATAGCGGCGGTCGTCCACGAACCGGTCCGCCACCAGTGCGGCGACGATCCGGTCGGCGGCATCGGCATCGCCTTCCGCAGCTTTCAGCGCCTTCCGGCGGATGTCGGACACGCAGTACTCCATCCGCGCGCACTGACGCTGCAGCCTCTCCAGGACTTTCTTCTCTTCCATGGGCCTAGAAGTCGAAACCGAGGGAGAGGTAAGCGCCCACCCGGCGGCTCATGGATGACCAGTGGACGATGGCTTTCAGCGGACCGACGATCGTGTCGTACGCATAGCCCAGGCCGAAACCGTAGATGCTCTCGCCGGTTTCGAACTGGCGGAAGTTGTAGAAGTCGCGGGAGAAGTTGAACGCCGCGGTGATGTAGTTGTTGCGGAGAATTTCGTAGCGGAGGTCCGTACGGAGGACAGCCAGGTTGTTACGCCGGAAAGCGGCATTGTTGATACCGATGAACGGCAGCTGGTGGTCCACGTACCGGCCCGCCATTTCGCCGCCGAGGACGTTCGCGAAGGGAATCGGGATGTCGTCACCGAAGATGAAGCGGAAACCGCCCATCAGGGACAGGGTGAAACGGGGGCCGATGGGGACGGGCATCAGGCCGGACCCCGACACGATACCGAAGAATCCCGGATATCCGGGCCCGTCGAAGACGCGGGAGACCAGGTCGTAGCGCAGATGGGCGGAGAAGCCCTGGTGCGGGAAATACCCGTCGTCCAGCGTATAGGCGGTCCCGTCGATGAACACGCCCGGATAGTCCATCTTCCACAAGGACCGGTCATAGTCGCCGATGACGTCGCTCGCCAGCAGGTGCGCGATGTTGAAGTAGGTGTTCCGCAGACCAACCTTCACGTCGAAATTGGACCACTCCATGTTCGAAGCGTACACTTCCTGGGTCGTGGACAGGTAGGCGACGTTGAAGCGGTTCTCGCCCATGAGGAAATTGTTGTGGTCGGTCCAGCGGAGGTCCGCCCGGACGTTGAAAGTGGGCCACCTGGGCGTCTCGTAGGCGTAGTGCAGGTCCAGATAGGGGTTCGCGCCGATGCGGGCGGTCATGTCCAGGGACGACCCCTGCATCGACGTCGTATTCAGGCCGACGTTCAGCAGCAGGGACACGAGGTCCTCCGTATCCATCCGGAAGCCCACGCCCAGCAGGTGCTTAGGACCCCGCTTGCAATTGATTCTCAAGCGGAAAGGCTCTTCCTTTCCGAGCATGTCATAGCTGACGTATTCATAGGAGCCCTTGCCGAAGATGGTGTTCAGGGCGTCTTCCACCTCGGCGCGGGAAACGATGTCGCCGGCATGGACCTTGAGTTTCGCCCGGACATAATCCGCTTCCTTGCCGGAAACGCCGAGCACCTCCACGCTGTCGATCAGGACCGGGGTCCGGCCGATATCCACGGCCTTCGGTCCGGCCAGCCGGAGGGTGTCCGTGCCCAGCCAGCGTCGGATGGCGCTGAGTTCCTCCTCCTTCGCCTCCGCCGCCTTGTAGCCGCGGATCAGCATCGTGTCGATGGCCTCGCGGTTGAAGCTCATCATCCCGTAGCCGGTCAGGTCGGGCTTGATGCGGACATCCACGTTCCGGATGTTCCGCTCGAAGGAATCCTCGGCGAACATGTCGATGCCCCGCCAGAGGATGTCGGCGATGTTGTGGATTTCCTCATAACCGCTCTTCGAGTCCGACAGGTCCACGCCGATGACGATGTCGGCCCCCATCTGCCGGGCGAGGTCCACGGGGAAATTGTTGCGCATGCCGCCGTCCACCAGCACCATGCCGCGGGTGCGCACCGGGGAGAAGAAGCCCGGGATGGACATGGTGGAGCGCATCGCGGAATTGAGGCTTCCGCTATGCCAGACCTTGGCCCGCCCGGAGACGACGTCCGTCGCTACACAGGCGAACGGGACCGGCAGGTGGAGGAAATCCGTGGAATCCGCATAGCCCGGCGTGAGGCTGGAAATCAGGTACTGGACGTTCTGGCCGAAAATGTAGCCCGAGGGAAGGCTGCTCATGAGGCTCTTCATCACCATCCCGTCGGCATCGCCGTCGCCGGCCGAGAGGTGGAGCCTGCCGTCCTTGGAATTGGCGTAGCGGATGTCTTCCTTCAGCTGGTTCTGGAAATCCTTGACACTGTAATAGAAAGGGAAGGACAGGGCGAACTTCTCCTTGTATCTCCGCCGGCCGTACGGGATGTATTCCCAGTCTATCCGGTCGCTCATGGTGCGGTCCCAGTCGATGTTCAGCATCAGGGAATCCAGGAATTCCGGGGTGTAGCCCATCGCGTAACACCCGCCCAGGAGGCCGCCGATGCTCGTGCCCACAACCATGTCCACCGGGAACTTGTACTGTTCCAGGAACTTGAGCGCGCCGACGGTCGCCGCGCCCTTGGCGCCGCCGCCGCTCAGCACGAGCGCCAGGGTGGGCCGCCGCTCGCGGATCTTCGCCATCCGGGCTTTCATCCGTTCGACGGCCTTGGCGTCGGACGGGTCCAGGCCGAAACCGGCGGACGTGGTCGTCTGCGCCGACAGGACGGCGGAAACGAACAGGAGGAGGAGCAGGATGGTTTTCTTCATAGTCTAAGCGTGGTTGTGCTGCCCGGCCAAAAGGCCGCAGGCGGCGAAGATGTCCTCGCCCCGGGAGGCGCGGATCGTGGCCGTGATCCCGCCGCGGGCGAGGCGGTCCCGGAAGGCTTCCATCGCCGCCTGCGGACTGGTGCCGTACGGGAAATCCGGAATCTGGTGGAACCGGATGAGGTTCACGCGGCACTCCAGACCGAGCAGGAGTCGCAGGAGGGCGTCGGCATGGCGGGGCGTGTCGTTGTAGCCGGCGAACATCGTGTATTCGAAACTCACCCGGCGCTGGCCGGTGAAGTCGTACCGGCGGAGAAGGTCGATGACCTCCCCGGCGGGATAGGCCTTTTCCACGGGCATGAGGGCAAGCCGCTCCGCCGGGAAAGGGTCGTGGAGACTGACGGCCAGGTGACATTTGCACTCGTCCAGGAAGCGCTTCAGGTTGGGCAGGACGCCGATGGTGGAGAGGGTGATGCGCTTCGGGCTCCAGGCGAAGCCCCAGTCCGCGGTGAGGACCTCGATGGCGCGCTTGACCTCCTCCCAGTTGTCCAACGGTTCGCCCATGCCCATGAAGACGGTGTTGGTGAGTTCAGCCCCTTCGTCGATGCCGAAGAACTGGGAGAGGATGTCGGCCGCGGAAAGGCTTCCGTGGAAGCCCTGGCGGCCGGTCATGCAGAACTTGCAGCCCATCTTGCAGCCGGCCTGGGAGGATACGCAGAGCGTCTTCCGGTCCCCGTCGGGAATCATCACGGCCTCCACGGCGTTGCCGGGGTCGCCGTTCACGGGGAACAGGTACTTGCAGGTCCCGTCCACGGATTCCGCCTTCCCGAGCGGGAGGGCGACGCCCACCTCGCAGGTCTCGGAAAGCCGCTCGCGGCCCGCCTTGGAGATGTTCGTCATCTCCGCGAGGGACCGCACGCGGCGGCCGTAGATCCACTGGGCGAGCTGCTTTCCCGTGAATCCCGGCAAACCCGCCGCGAGGGCGATTTCCTTGAGTTCGGAAGGCGTTTTTCCGAGGAGCCTGGTCTTTTCCATATTCTTTGCAAAAATAACATTTTATTTCCTAACTTTGTACCAACCGGGAACGAAGCTCCCGGGAAACGACAAACAAAAAACATTATGGCTAAAGCAGTAGAAGAAAAGACCGGTGCGGAAATCAATGCCGCCAAACTGAAGGCATTGCAGGCGACGATCGACAAGATCGAGAAGGATTACGGGAAAGGTACCATCATGAAGTTGGGAGATCAGCCAGAATGGGATGCGGCGCAGGTTATCCCGAGCGGTTCCATCGCCTTGGACCACGCCCTCGGCATCGGGGGTTATCCGAAAGGAAGGATCATCGAGATCTATGGTCCCGAGTCCAGCGGAAAGACCACCCTCGCCATCCATGCCATCGCGGAAGCGCAGAAAGGCGGTGGCATCGCCGCCATCATCGACGCGGAACACGCCTTCGACAGGACCTATGCGAAGGCCCTGGGCGTGGACCTGGAAACCCTCCTGATCTCGCAGCCCGACAACGGTGAGCAGGCGCTCGAGATCGCGGACAACCTCATCCGGAGCGGCGCCATCGACATCGTCGTCATCGACTCCGTCGCCGCCCTCACCCCGAAAGCGGAGATCGAAGGCGAGATGGGCGAGAACAAGGTGGGCCTCCAGGCCCGCCTGATGTCCCAGGCCCTCCGCAAGCTCACCGCGAACATCTCCAAGACGAACACCTGCTGCATCTTCATCAACCAGCTCCGCGAGAAGATCGGCATCATGTTCGGCAACCCCGAAACCACCACCGGCGGCAACGCCCTGAAGTTCTACGCCTCCGTCCGCCTGGACATCCGGCGCACCACCCAGATCAAGGACGGCGAGGAGGCCCTCGGCAACCACGTGAAGGTGAAGGTGGTAAAGAACAAGATGGCCCCGCCTTTCAAGAAGGCGGAATTCGACATCGTCTTCGGCGAAGGCATCTCCCGTTCGAGCGAGCTCGTGGACCTGGGCGTGGAACTCGGCATCATCTCCAAGTCCGGTTCCTGGTTCAGCTACAACGACGCCAAGCTCGCGCAGGGCCGCGAAGCCGTCAAGAAACTCCTCCAGGACAACCCCGAACTCGCCGACGAAATCGAAGCCAAGATCCGCGCCGCCATGGCCACCGTCCAAGACTGACACGCCTTATGAAACGTATATTTGTCCTCCTGTCCCTGCTGTGCGCCCTCGCCTTCGCGAGTGCCTGCCACTATGACGTGAACCTGTCCGTCCAAGCGAGGGCGGAACTGAGCTACGCCAACGGCGACATCCTCCGCATCGACCCGGTCCTGTTCGAAGGATTCCACCACAACAAGCTCACGGACAACGACTTGGAAAGCATCTTCGTCAGTCTGATCCAGCATGCCAGTCCCGATTTCTCAACGGCCGTCATGCGTCTGGAAATCTACGACGAAATCAGCGGCAAGCCCCTCCGCGACGAAGTCTACGGCGTCCTTTACAACTCCCGCTCCGGCCATTACGACTTCGCCGACATGAGCATCAGCTACTGACGGTAAGCCCGTCATGCCCGGCCCCGACCGGGCATCTCCCTGAACTAAAAAAGGACAGTTCCCCAATCGGGGCTGTCCTTTTTCAATTTCACCCACTCGCAAAAGGAAGCGCTCACCAAGTCGCATTATGTGTCCCGCACGCCTGTCCAGTATACTTTTCGCCCATTCGGGCCCCCACGCGCTCTCCAGCACGTCCCGGGGAACGTTTTCGAGGATTATCGTACCCGCTCGCGTGCTCCAGCACGGCTGGGGGAACGTTTTCGCGGGGTTTCGTGCCCCCACGCGTGCTACTCCGGCGGCGCCAGCGCGCAGCGGGAAAGCTTCGCGAAATGCTCCTCCGACAGGATGCCCGCCCGGTTCATCCCTTCCAGCGTCCATTGGTCTTTCGGCTTGTGGGTGCGGTAGAGGATGATGGAATGGGCTTCGTCCCGGGAGATGTAGGGGTGGCGGGCCAGATCGCGCTCGGAGAGCGTCCAGATGGGGTAAGGCGTGGGTTTCGAGCAGGTGATGAGATCTTTCAGGCCCTCGTATTTCTCCCGGTCGAAGTGGTAGATTTCCAGCAGCTGTTCCGGGTGCGAGTAGCCGCCGAGGGCTTTCCGGTAGGAGACCATCTTAGACGCGAAGTAGGGGCCGATGCCGGGGAGCGTTTCGAACGCGGCGCTGTCGGCCTGGTTGATGTCGATGCGGGGGATGTCGATATAGGGCGCCAGGCGGTCGAAGACGGAATCGACCACTACATAGGACTTGGCGAAGTCCGCGGGCCGACGGAATCGGCCCCCCTTCGAGCGGTAATTGATCAGGGACTGGGCCTGTTTCTCCGAGAACCCCAGGCGCATCAGGTCCTCCGGGGAGACGGTATTCGGATTGAAACGGAAGGTTTCCACCCGGCGCGGCGCAGCCTTTTCCCGAATGCGGACGGCCTCCGGACTATGGCTTCCTGATCGTCTGACATAGACCGTATCGTGTTCATCCTCAACGGATTCCGTATCCGGGCTGGTGTCGGCAGGGAGCTTCTCTCGGACCCGCTCCACGATGTACACGGTATCCGGCCGGTCGCGGTCCGCGACCAGACGCGTCACCGCCGCCTTGTGGACGAACAGGGCGACTTCGAATCCGATGATGAGGAATACGAGGGCGATGGCGCCCGTGGTGAAGCTATTCTTCAGGGTCTTCTGTCTCTTCCCCGCTTCCATAACGCTTCTTTTTGACAGGTTTCACCGGCTCGGCGCCGGCCACGACGATGACGATTTCGCCCTTGGGTTCATGCGCCCGGAACCAGGCGGCGACGTCCTGGAGGGTGCCTCTGCGATGCTCCTCGTGGAGCTTGGAGATTTCGCGGGCGACGGAGCATCGGCGCTCCGGCCCGAAGTGTCCGGCCAGTTGTTCCAGCGTCTTTACGAGCCGGTAGGGCGACTCGTAGAAAATCATGGTGCGCGTCTCCGCCTCCAGGGCGGTGAGCAGGGTCTGGCGGCCTTTCTTCTGCGGGAGGAAACCCTCGAATGCAAAGCGGTCGCACGGCAGACCGGAGGAGACAATGGCCGGGATGCAGGCTGTGGCGCCCGGAAGGGTTTGGACTTCAATCCCTTCCTCCGTGCAAGTACGGGCGAGGAGGAAGCCCGGGTCGGAGATGCCGGGGGTACCGGCATCGCTGATGAGGGCGACGTTGAGCCCGCCCAGGATGCGCTCCTTCACCAGCTGTACCGTCTGGTGCTCGTTGAATTTATGGTGGGACTGGAGGGGACGCCGGATGTCGTAATGGTGGAGAAGCACCGAACTGGTGCGCGTATCCTCCGCCAGAATCAGATCCGCATCCTTCAGGACCTGCACGGCCCGGAAGGTCATGTCATCCAGGTTCCCGACCGGGGTCGGGACGATGAAAAGCTTCCCCGCCATCAGCCCAGTTTCTTGCGGACGGCCATCATGAAGTTGTACACGATGTCGGACTTGAGGTTCCAGTCCGGGAACCGCGCCAGGAGGTAATCCACCGCCTGGTCCAGGTCGGACATGGCGTTCAGGTCGCCGATCGTCTTGTCATACAGGGCGTAATCCTCCTTGAAGAGGGTGCCGATGAACAGGGCCCGGTCGTATAGCGAGATGCCGCTCCGGATGTTCTTGACCGACAGGCCCGGCTTGTCCATCCGCCACGGCAGCCGCTCCGTCTCCGGGTGCGGGACGACGGGAACCGGCTCGGGTTCGGGTTCAGGCACAGGCTCAGGCTGCGGTTCCGGCTCCAGCGCGGGTTCCGCTTCTGCTTCCGGTTCCTTCCCGTCATTCCCGACCTGATCGGGAATCTCATTCACTTGCACGGGTTCCAGTTCCGGTTCCGGCTCGGGAAGGTCTTCAATCGGCAGGTCCATTTCTTCGGGCTCGGGGACGGGCTCCGCCACCGGCTCGATTTCGGTCTGGACAGGCACTTCCTCTACGACGGGGGCCGGGGCCGGGACGGGCTCCGGCAAGTCGGGGACGCCGATCTCCATGTCGGTGAAATCGGACTCTTCCAGAGACTCTTCGACGGGCAGCGCCCGGAAGGCTTCCAGTTTATCCTCGAGCGCGAGGACCTTCTCCTTGAGCGAAGCGAGTTCGGCTTCAAGTTCCTGCAAGAATTCTGTTCTATTATTCTCCATAAATGACTATCTTTGCAAAAGACAACCTAGCAAAGTTAAGGAAATGTTTTTGGAAAACACAAAAAAATCGGGCAGCATCGAAGTCATCTGCGGCTCGATGTTCTCCGGCAAGACGGAGGAACTGATCCGGAGACTCAAAAGGGCCCAGTTCGCCAAGCAGAAGATCGCCACTTTCAAGCCCACCATCGACAAGCGCTACTCGGACCTGGACGTGGTCTCGCATGATTCCCACAGCATTTCCTGCACCCCCATCAAGACCCCTTCCCGGATGCTCCAGGTCGACCCGGACGTGGAGGTCGTCGGCATCGACGAGGCCCAGTTCTTCGACGACAGCATCATCGGCGTATGCCAGGAGCTGGCCGGCCGCGGCATCCGCGTGATCATCGCGGGCTTGGACACGGATTTCCTCGGGAACCCCTTCGGTCCGATGCCCGGCCTGATGGCCATCGCCGAGGATGTCCAGAAGGTCCATGCCATCTGCGTCCGCTGCGGCTCCCTCGCGAATCACTCGCACCGCCTCTCCGCCAGCAAGAAGCTGGTGGTCCTGGGCGAGAAAGACACCTACGAACCTCTCTGCCGCGACTGTTACAACAAGGCGGTGAAGGAGGACAAGGAGGGTTAGGCCCATGAAAAAAGCGGTTATCCTCGCTCTGGCCCTGTTCTGGGCCGTCAGCGCCCTGGCCCAGTATGCCGTGGCGCCCGACTGGTACCAGGGCGACCTGAAAAAGAAAGGCACTGTGCTGGCCCTCCAGGGCGAGAAACTGGACCGGGCGGCCACGGAGGCCATCCTGAATCAAGTGGGCGGGCCGGACATGGTGGCCGCCTGGGACAAGTACCGCAAAGAGCGTGGCTGGGGCATCGGCCTCACCGCCGGCGGCTACACCCTCGCCGCTGCCGGCTTCTGCTTTGGCGGCGTATACGTCCTTGCGGGCGTCGTCGGCACCATGTTCGCGGCCATCGGCGGCCAGGAGGCCGTAGACAAGCTCTGGGCGGACCTTGGCCCGATGGTCCAGATCGGCGGCGTCGCCATGTTCACCGGCCTGGCCGCCGGCACCACGGGCGTCGTCCTCCTGTGCGTCGGCAACGGCAATATGCGCAAACTGGCCAAAGCCTGCGACGCTGCCGGCCTCGCGCCGGTCACCGACGTGCAGCTCACCTTCGGCCCGACGCCTTCCGGCGTGGGCTTCGCGCTGCGATTCTAGCTTTCCGATCCAGCGCCGTATTTTATTCCCTGTGGTTTTGCCAAACAAAGCGCACAGGGAATCTCATTTTATCTTCCATATCCCCGATTCATTAACGCTTCCTGGTTTTTAAACCCCGTGAAAACGTTCCCCCGGCCGTTCTGGAGCATGCGAGCGGGCACGAAAACCCGCAAAAACGTCCCCTCGGCCGTGCTGGAGCACGCGAGCGGGCACGAAAACCCGCGAAAACGTTTCCGTAGCTATGCTGGACTGCGCGTGGGAACACGAGCGTGGAAAAAACTGGGCTACTTCACGAGAGCGGTCGCCTCGTTCCAGGCAATGTTTTCCTTGTAGAAACCGTCAAGGAACTCCGTGCCGTGGTAGATGTCCCACTTGTAGTCCGGGTAGGCGGGGAGGTACATGGCCAACCCGCAGCAACGGTCCAGTATCACATCGATGAAATGGGCCGAATGGGCCTCATAGACAAGGGCTTCGTCCAGGGCGGACTGGAGGGCGTCAAGATCTCCCTCCGAAGCGCCGGCCTCCCGCAGGATGTCCTTGAGGTCGAAGAAGATATAATAGTCCTTGCTGCCTATGGCGCGGTCGTACACCTGCACGTTCCCTCCGTCGAGATTCAGGATGCCGGAACGGTAGCGTTCGAACAGGTCGCGGCAGGTGGAAGCCAGACGGTCCAACTTGCCGCAGTCCACCATGGTAATGGTCGCCCCGTACACGAAGTCTTTCTCGTAGGTGGCGAAATAGTCCATGCATACACTCTTCAGGTCAGGGG
>Ga0310696_10008718_pt1 | contig 11807 bp, 9 predicted proteins | sample AusTroGonzalo_MG_4_FD_203885 | JGI IMG/M metagenome (GOLD analysis project Ga0310696, IMG submission 203885) | Bovine rumen microbial communities from tropical cattle in Woodstock, Queensland, Australia - Gonzalo_02 (v2) (version 2) | ecosystem: Host-associated > Mammals > Digestive system >... | reverse complement strand
AGCGATCTGGACTTTATCAGCTAAGGAGAGACTTATTTTACGGTCTTGGTTACCGTCACGGAGCGTTGTATCGTATAAAAGGACTTTCATGGGTGCAAAGATAGAAAAGTAATTAGTAGACAGTAGACAGTAGACAGTGGTTAGGGCGGCTTCGCCGCAGTTACCAGCTATCTTTATTCGCGGTCGTCAAAGGCTTCGGCGTCTTCAGGCTCTTCGACAGTCCATTCACGGATATGCTTTGCAAGTTCTGCAGCTCCTGCGCGTTCCACCTCATCTGAAATTGCGTTCAGCTCAGAGGCTTCAAGGCCAGGCAAGTCACGTTCGTAGTGATTGACGTAACTTTCGAGCAATTCGAACTTCTTGAGATTTGCAAGGAGCATCATCAAGCTCGTATCGCACTTGCCGCTATCGCGGTACTTGATATGATCGAACAAAAGCTTGTCGACGCCTGCATCGTCCTTGAGCATGCAGAGTCTTGAAAGGTTCATGACCTTCGGATAGCATTCGTACAAACGCGTCGCATACTTGAGGCAATCCGTCTTGCGGCCTTCGCGGTCAGCAATGGCGGCCTGCAAATCGAGGAACGCTTCTTCGTCTTCGGCACCCGGATCTTTCACATCGCCAAGCCATTGCTTTGCCATGGAAATGTTGCCTGCGACAAAGTAAGAGTTAGCAATATCGATAAGCGTTGCATTACTCTTGTCCGGATCCTTGTAAAGCGAAGCCTTCGCAAAGTTTTCGGTATCCTTGATGGCATCGGCCATGTCGCAAATGGCATCGAGAACGTCTTCACGATTTTCAAGTTCCGTCGCATCGATCACGCCCAAAAGCTCTTCAATCAAGGCCTTTGCGCGTTCCACCGGCATCACATCTTCAATCGAGAGGAACACGACTTCGCGACCTTCCCCACCCACATGGCGCACCGCCAAATCATGGATCAGGTCTGCAATGTAATCCTTGTCGTCATAAGTCTTGGCGACTTCGATAAAGAACGTTCCGGCATCGTAGAACAAGTCGTTCCACGTATCCATTTCTTCGTCATCAGCCTTGAATGCCAAGAAATCGCAGCGAAGCGTCCAGGCCAAAAGTTCAAGCTGGAGCTTCACATCCTTAATTTTTTCGATATCGTCAAGTCCGTTCGCAATCGCCTCGTACAGTTCGTCCGGGCGGTGCAACAAACGGCTTTGTCCGTTCACAATTTCGCAAAGAGTCTTGCGAAGACGGTCTTCTTTACCACGAAAAGCCGCCTCTGCAGAAGGCGACTTCCAAAATTTTTTCTTTTTAGCCATGTTTTAAATGTAGAAATTAGTTGAGCCAGCTAAATACTGGATAACCATTAAACTTAGCCGGATCAATAGTCCAGACGGCATTAGCCCCATTCAAAGTCGTAACAAATGTAGCCGCCTTCATCTCTTCTGTAGCCATGCCCTTCGGGAGATTTTCTGAGCTAAACATCGATTCGGCAAAAGGTTCACACCCGGCATCGACGGTCGCATTGAAATAAACATTAGAGACATCCTTCGTGGCAGAAACCTTCCCCACCACAGCCCCTACGTAAAGTTCACTGGAAAGCTTACCTGCATTATAGCCCGATTCCAACTTGGATTCGCCACCATCGACAATGCCTGCAAGTCCACCCACGCCCTTGCTAGAAGAGAAGCCGGTGACAGCGCCCTGATTGAACAAATTCGTCGCAGAAGAATTCTTCAAGCTACCAATGACGCCACCAATGGAAATCGCAAATTTCGCGCTAACGGCAGCCGTATTGAAGACTTCATTGATCGAAGACTTATTGGAAGCTTCGGCAACAACACCGCCCACGCAGCTCATCTGTACAGAATCCGCCGTTACGACACCATAATTGCCAGAATGTTCAAGTTTCGTCGAAGAAAGCTTAGCGACAACACCGCCAACATAGCTCTTTCCAGTAACAGAACCGTAATTCAAAACATTACGGATAACACCTTCGCTATCTGTCGCAGAAGATCCACTTTTAACAGAAGAGGCAAAATTACCGGCAACGCCACCCACAGTATTCTTACCCGTCACATCGGCCTTGTTAGACAAATTCTCAAAAGCGCCATCCTGCAGACGGCCAACAACACCGCCCACAAAATTTTCGCCATTGACAACTCCGGTAACAGAAACATTAGCGACATTCACATGAGAAGCTTCACCCACCAAGCCGCCAACCCAATCGGCGCCCTTGACTTCAGCATCCTCTACGGAGCAGTTGTCGATCGTTGTCGATTCCGACTTTCCCACAAGTGCGCCTGCGTATGAGCCAACAGTCATTTTCACGCTTTTCAACACAACATTGCTAATACTTGCATCACGAGTTAAGCCAAATAAACCAGAATACGCAGCCGTATCGGCAATGGTCAAACCAGAAATCATCTTGGAACCACCATCATAGGATCCGCTAAAGGGGCGGTTGCCCAAGCCATCGGCATTTTTACCCCAGAGACCAATCGGGTTCCAAGACTTCGAAAGGGCAATATCTGCCGTCTGAATAAAATACGTGTTCTTAAAAGTCATGGAGGAATCGTTCACATAGAACGCAAGCATCGCCAGTTCATCTTCGCTTGAAATCTGGTACGGTTCTTCCTTTGTCCCTTTACCATTCCAGGAATACTCTCTGGCTATCGGAGTAAGTAAGCTGTCTGGAGTGTTAGGAGGAATTTCCACCTTTGACGTATCCGTCGGAGTTTCTGTTGATGAAGGAGGTCTAATCGTTGCGGAATCGTCTCCACATGCGAAAAGGAACATCGGCAATGTTGCCACAGACAAAATTTTTGCAAAATGCATATCCTACCTCTAGTGAAAAATTTCCACAACTCCTGGATTTAAATTAAATAAAAAAAGGCTGGAACGTACTTCCGGTTCCAGTCTTTTTTCAAATTTTTCAATCCGGTAACCCGTCATCGACGAGGCCACCCCAGAACATTACTTGCCGTGGTGTTCAGCGTGGTGTTCGCAACCACAGCCGCCATTGCCATCGCAGTTTTCCTTGTTGCCGTGGCCACCACATTCGCATTCGTGGTCGCCATCGTGACCACCGCAGCAGCAGTGGTGTTCGAACGGCTTAAGGTCTTCTTCGGTAGCTTCGCGCACGGAGACTACTTCAATAGCAAAGTTAAGGTTCTTGCCAGCAAGTTCGTGGTTCGCATCAATAATGGCAGTCTTGTCGCTTACGGACTTGATGCGGATCGGCATCGGGCCATTCGGAGTCTGTGCATAGAACATCATGCCAGCTTCGACATGATCGACACCCTGGAAAACGTTCAGCGGGACTTCCTGGGTCATACGTTCATCGTATTCGCCGTAGCCTTCAGCCGGAATGACGACAACGTCAAACTTGTCGCCCACATCGTGACCGACCATAGCCTTTTCGAGGCCCGGAACGATCATGTGCATGCCCTGGATGTACTGGAGCGGTTCGCGACCTGCGGAAGAATCGACGACAGCACCTTCATCAGAGGTCAAGGTGTAATGCATCTGGACGACTGTTTTTTCTGCAATTTTCATAAATATCCTTTAGAATCGCGAGCGAACCCGCGGTTGAATCTTGAAGCCCAAATGTAGAAAATAAGTTACTAGTTATTAGTTAATAGTTACTAGCAGAATCCCAAATTGAAACTTCTAGTAACTAGAAACTGTGCCGCAGGCACCTTGGTAACTAGTAACTCTGCTAAGTTTACTTAGCAGCACACCTGGCTTTCGCGGTATTCGCCGCCAAAGGCGTGTCCACTCACGGAGAGAATCGGCGGGAACTGGATACGCTTTGCCAAGGCAAGTCCCTTGAAACGGCGATACCAGAAACGCATGTCTTCAAGCACAGCCTCGACCGATGGCAAATGGGCCTTGAAATACGCGGCATCGACACCGAGCGTTTCACAGAGTGTACCTTCCATCGCAAGCCTTTCCGTATATTCAAGGCTCACGCACTTTTCGACCCACATGGCAAAGAGCTTGTCATGGTACGGGTAAAGGATCGGATCGCCCTTACCTTCGTCGACGTTCATCGCATCACTGAGTTCAGCGCTAGCCGGAATGTCCAGCGATGCCTTCGGGATAATTTCCGAGTCACGGTTGATGTAACGGGCAAGTGCATAGACCTGCGTTTTCCACAAGTCGCCAAGCGCGCACATCACGCCGCAAGTGTCGCCGTACAAAGTGCAGTAACCGACCATCGCCTCGCTCTTGTTGCCATTGCAAGTGACGCCAGCACCGACCACAGAAGCAACCGTTGAAAGGATTGATGCTGAGCGCGTCCTCGCCTGCAAATTCTCGTGATTGATCCCAGCGACCTTCATCACGGTGTCATTACGCACAAAAGAGCAGCGTTCCAGCGTATGGCAAACAGATTCAATAATGTCCGAGATCGGAGCGACCATGTACGGCGTTCCAAGGTTCTCGGCCAAGTCACGAGCCGCATTCTTCGTCGTATCCGAATTAAAGCGCGTCGGCATGTTCACGAGGTAAACATTCTGCGGGCCAATAGCCTCGGCATAAAGCGCCGCAGAAACAGCACTATCGATACCGCCACTAGCGCCAATGACCATGCGCGAGATATGGAACATCTTCAAGTTTTCGCGAATCATGAACACAAGCGCATCGTGAATTTCGGCAATTTCGCTAGTGTAAGGTTTTGCAGAATCCGCATAAACTTGCACCTGACCATCGGCAAATTCGACAACCGCTTCGGCTTCGCTGAAAAGCGGCATTTCAAAAACGATTTTGCCATCGCAGTCAAAAACACGGCTACCGCCAGCAAGCGCATAAATGTTCTTTCCAGTATTGTCCGTACCAACACCGTTCAGACAAATAACCGGCATAGCGCAGTCTTTTGCCAAATGCGAAAGTTCCTTGTTTTCAGCTTCACGACGGCCAGCGACATAAAAGTCCGATCCATGCGTCACATGAGCCACATTCAAAAGCGGCGTATCGTCAAGCACATCGCCACACAGGAAAAACGGCATGTTGCCCGCATACTTGCGGATTTCCGCCCAGTCTACAGGGAGAGCCTTGTTCGAAGGCCCGGTCAAAGCATTTCGTGGAAACACAACGCAATCTACTTCGGCAGCCTTAGCGCGATCAAAAGCGGCCTTCATCGTTTGCATATTCGCCGAGACATTGCCCGGCAAAATTTTCATCTGTACCACATAAAGTTTCATCTTAAAATCCTCTACGTAGAAAATAAAAAAAATGCACCGCACATGAGCGATGCAATTTTTAAAGTTACTAGTTATTAGTTGATAGTTACTAGTTAATAGTTATTAGTTACTAGAATATCTTAATATGAAATTCTCTAGTAACTAGTAACTCAGAACTTAGAACTCTTAACTCAACAACCTACTCGTATTGCGGAGCTTCAAAGGAGACCGGAACCTTAGGCGTGTCCGTACCATTATGGATGAACGAGAATCCACTGATCTTGCCTGTCGAAGGATCGACTGTTCCCGGCTGGACCTGTCCATGAATGCTTGTGCACTGGTCTAGATGCAAGCAACCATTGTTTTTTAACACCAATTGGTTGCCATAGACATCCCAAAAGCCAGCCTTGATATCGACATTCTTATTCGCTTCGAAAGCGACCAGTTCAAATGTTCCATCGGCCTTTATCGAGAATTCCCACTCGACACCATTTTCTATCGCTTGCCATTCACCGACAAAATCGCTAGCCTTCTCGTATTCATATTCCGACGTTTCAACATTGCAGTTCATAGCCGCACCATCCATCGGGGCAATTGTGTTGTCCGTTCCTACGGAATAGGTATACATAGAATACGGAGGCACGCTATAAAGATATGGCCGCGTCAACAAGGTACTACGCTGGATATCATAGCGCCCTGCAATCCAATAAGCGAGTTTTTCGCCAGCAGAAACGTCAACGATATAAGAATTGTCAAAGAACGAGAATGTCCTTGTCGTATCGCCATCAGTGCATTTGTAAACTTTGTCCTTAATGTCTTCGGCCTTGGAAACCTTGCCCTTCTGAACGGCGACGCTAGCCTTTACCGCTTCGCTATATTCCTTAGAATCGTTGACAGCGTACTTGACCACGTTATCCTTATCGACAATGAACGAAATCTTAAAGCCATCCTTAAGTTCGGACTTGATCTTTTTTGCGCCGTCCGTATCGGCATACTGTACGCCGGTATTTTCATCGGTAAACGACACTACGCCATTTGCAAAATCAGTATAGGTCACCACCCACAATTCATCCGGAATGCGGAGCGCCACAACGCCTTGCTTACTTCCAGTAGAAAGGTAAACCGTATGGCCGAACAATTTAAGTTCAACATTCTTTTCAAGATCCGCAAGCTTTGCCGCACGAGCCCCCTGGGGAACTTCAACAGAAGACGAAGAAGACTTCGGGGCTTCTGCGCTAGAAGAAGACTTTGCATCGCCCTTCACAGAAGAGGAGGACTTTGCGTCCTTATTTGATGAGGAACTCTTTTCGTCTTTAGAATCCGAAGACTTCTTGTCATCCTTTTTCGAAGAGGAAGACTTTTTATCGGACTTTGTAGAAGAAGAGGATTGAACGTCATCGCACTCTTCATCATCGCATTCATCTTCCGCTATAGAAGACGATGAGACCTCTTTTTTCGGAGCAGAAGGAACACTATCCTCGTCGCAAGCGGAAAACAGAAAAGCGGAGGAGACCAAAAGGGCAAGCAATTTTTTCTTATTCATGTTTAGTAATATAATTTATTTAGTCCAATTTAGACCAATAAAAGTTTACAAATTCCACAGTAAACGAACAAAAAACGCCCCAAAACGTCAAATTTTTTAGGAATTGTATTATATGGACTTTAGGAATGCCAGATCAAGAAACTAGTTGATAGTTACTAGTTACTAGTTACTAGTTATTAGTTACTAGTTACTAGTTATTAGTTATTGCAATACGAGCATCTCTAGTAACTAGTAACTCAGAGTTCTTAACTCAAAAGGGGCAGCCCGGATGGTAGTCAAGGTCGCGTTCGGCCTCTTCAATAGACGGAGCGGCATCGTACAAAAAACCCGCCAAAGCCTGTTCGGCAGACACACGCTTGCCGCCAATCCAGTTTTTCAAGACGGCAAGGCGTTTCGAGATCCACCACGGGAGCGGAACCATCAGGTGGTGCATCCCAGCGAGAACCAACACGCGTGAAGCCATTTCGGCCATTGTCATCACGGTCGAACCCGCAAGGGCGTAAGTCTTCCCCACCGCACTTTTCATAAGCCCTGCTACGGCAATTCCCTTGACCAAGTCCACACTGCGGACCGGGCGTTTTAAGCACTTGCCGCCACCCGGCATAAAATAGACCGGGAATCGTTTTACGTAATCGCGGAACATGTTGAATTCCACACCGCCCCCGTCGCCAATCACAAGCGTCGGGCGAACAATCGTCCAGTCAAGCCCGGAGGCCTGCACCAAAGCCTCGCCCTTCTTTTTGCTTTCGCCATATGGCGTGAGTACCGGGTAGGTCACCGATATGCTTGAAACGTAGAGGAACCGACGAACGCCAGCAAGCTTGCTTGCCGTAAGCACATTGCGAGTGCCGTCCGTATTCACGTGTTCAAAAGCACCGCGCTTTGTAGATAAAAGAATTGCCGCCAAATGATAGACGACATCGACGTTTTCAAACGCATCCCGAATAGAATCAAAATCAGTCACATCTCCGTAACGGACATCAACCTCGCTTGGCAAGGACTTCGCCAGAGAATCGCCCGGAAGCGTCAAGACGCGGACACACACTCCCCGTGCTATTAGTTCCCGGCACAACGCCTTCCCTACGACGCCGGCGCCACCCGTCAAAAGAGCAATCATGCTAGGCTTCCAACATATAACGGATATCTTGAACGCGCCTTGCGAGGGACGCATCCGCTTCCATTGACTTTTTAAGGGAATTTATGGCGGCGATTACAGTGGCATAGTCCCTACAGAACATCGCACCGATATTTTGGAGCGAATCCGTCGTAAGTTCACGGCAAAGGAACATCGCCACCTTTCGGGGCATAGATACAGCAGCAGACTGGCGCTTGGACGAAAGTTCGCAAACCTCGACATGATAGTCCAGAGCCACCGCTTCGACAATATTCTTGGCAGTCAGTTCCACATGGCCGCCATGTTCCGACGGAGCCACGAGGCGCTTCACGCCACTCAAGTTCAAATCAGCCTTGCAGAACTGGTTCATAGCGCCCAAGAAATTCAGAAGGCCTTCAATCAAGCGCACATTTTTACGAGGCGGCATTGAAAGGTAACGGCAAATTTCTTCGCGGTCGGCCTTTGCAAACGGCAAGTCCTCGGATTTTTTGCTAATCAAGTTCAAACGAGTCGCAAGATCAGGTTCATCGATGCCCACAGCAACGCAAGATTCAAGAGGAGCGAGGAGTTTCTTGGAAATGCTCGGGATCGAGGACCTGGAAACACAACGGGAATCATTATCCGTATCTACCACCTTGAACTTGGACGGATGGCGGTCACAAGAAATCACGACCTGCTTACCTTCGGCGCGCAAATGCCTAATCAAAATGGCAAGGCGTTCCTGCGTCCAGAGGCCCTTCTCCAAAAGCTGCACATCATCGAGCAAGAGTACATCGCAAAGTTCGTAGCGTTCACGGAACTTCTGCGCAAGTTCGCGCACATTACCCGTCTTGTTGTGGAGAGCAGACGCCATCGCCGTCGCATCGCGCAAAAAGTCATAAGCGTGGCAATAGACAATGGATGTTTCTGGACGGCTCTTCTGGATTTTAGCGGCAATAGACTGCAACAAATGAGTCTTGCCAAGGCCGCTTTCTCCATAGATGAACAGCGGGTTCAAAGACGGATCGCCCGGATTTTCGGCAACTGCCTGGCATGCGCGGAAAGCAGTAGAGTTGCACTCCCCTTCTACAAAGTTTTCAAAAGTATAACGGGCATAAAGAGCCAAAGGCTGTTTCGGGCGCTTTACCTCGGCCTTCTTTTTCTCGGGACGTGGAATAACCGGCATCGTAAGCTTGATTTCGGGAATCGGATCCGAAGGGGCTATCTGACGAATGCGGTAATCTACAAATTCGCTACCATAAACAGATGTAAAGGACTTGCGTAATAAATCGCCATAGTGGGAATTCACCCAGTTCTCGCGAAGTTCGTCAGGCACAGTAAGCAAGGCATAGCCATTGCACATTCCCTCAAAACCAAGCGTGTCCAAAATGACGGCTCCAAAAAAGTCCTTGCATTCAGAACGCACACGGTCGAGCACCTGTTGCCAAGGCGACTCAACAATATCCAACAAAGAAACAGTATTATCCACGATTTAAAAAACCAGTCAGTAGAATAAAAGAGCAAGCAAAAAATAAGAAAGGAAATTTAAAGCACAAGCACCCCAACAGATTTTTTTTCAAAAAGCCCTTTTTTACTTCAAAAACGGCAATTTTTTTTTAGAAACATTTTTTATCACCATTTTTCCAAGTTACACCACCCTTACGAACGTATGTGTGACAAAATTATCACTTACTATCAGCACATTTTATCAACAGGTATTTTTTCAAACATCCCTTGACAAGATTTTTCTTACATAAATCATACAAATTCTTATACAAATGGCGAAATTTGCCCAAAAACGCCAACTTTTCAGCATAAGAAAAATGTAACTTGATGAAAATCAACAAGTTACATGCAAGTTGTTTTTGTCATTAGTCATTGGTTATTAGTCAATAAATAATGACGATTGTTCAGATTAGTTTTGGACGTTTGGCGTTTCGTTACTTTGGTCGGACGGAGCCTCTGCCTTACTTTCCCCGAGTTTTTCTTGCAAGTGGTCAATCCGGTTTTCAAGCAACTTTTCGATTTCCGGGAGCAAACGGTCCTTGACGCGATCGAGATACAAACATTGCAGCTGGATCATGCGATTGCGATGGCGACCGGCAAACTCCTGAATCCAATGGCTCACCGCCTGTTGGCGATCCTGGATTTTATCATGCAGGGAACGCTGGATGAAAGTTCTCTGGACTTCCATATAGCGCTGCATATTGAACGGCATGCGGTAAGTACGAATAAATTGCTTAAGCAGTACCAACAAACAAAGATGGTTGCACTGGTGATCGCGAATGAACTGCTGCAACTCTTCCAGATGTTTCTGGAAGAACGGAACAATGGCTTTATCATCGATCTGATAAAGTTCCAGTTCATCTTGTTCTTTTGTCGCCTTATCGACAGCCATGTTCCAAATCTATTTTTTTACCAAAATCCTATGCTTTTGCGTGCTTCACAAGAAAGCTGAATTTGGCATTTTTTTCGTTATTTAAGGTACTTTTTGCGAGAAAAACGCGTCCTTCAGTTCCCGGATTCAGCCGATCCACAGCGGCGCCGCGAAAATCTAGCAGTTCTTCGACTTCGCAGGGGTGCATACCTTCTGGAGTCATGAGTTCTAGCGTATCATCCATAGAGAAGGGGTTCTTCACGTTCACAAGGCACGCCCCCGTGGCCTCATCGAAGTCCTTCACCTGGGCCGCCACGCAACCACCTTCGGCATCCACGTGTGTCGCTTTGTAGTTTTGCGGCAAAGGTCCACGCAAAAATCCCGGCATAAATCCTCGCCCATCGACAAAGCTAATGGCCCTGCGGCTTTCTTCGGGTACCGGGTTACCGGCTGCGACAGCATCAATCGCCATGCGGTAGGCGCGTACAACCTGGCTCAAGTAGTACACAGAGCGCGTACGTCCTTCAATCTTAAAGGAATCAAGCCCACCTGCCACAAGTTCAGGAATCACGTCCAAGGCGCAAAGGTCGCGACTGCTCATAAAGTATGTGCCCCACGTATCTTCGTCGAGCGCAATCGGATCGAGTTCCGGGCGGTCGGTACGCTGGAGCGTAAACGAGCCTTCATGTTCACGATAGTCCTCGACCTGAGGACCGGAGTTCGCATACAAGCGATATGGCATACGGCAGCTGTTATCGCAAGCGCCCTGGTTTGCATCGCGATGCGTCACCCAGTTCGAAAGCATGCAACGACCGGACATGGCCATACAAACTGCACCATGGACGAACACTTCCAGTTCAAGCTCGGGAACCTGTTTCTTTATCTCCAAAATTTCAGATAGGCGAAGTTCTCGGCTCAATATAATGCGGCGAACACCCAAATTCTTCCAGAAGGAGGCCGCCAAATAGTTTGTCGTATTTGCCTGAACAGACAAATGTACTTCCGTTTCAGGATGTTCCTTTAAAAGCCAGCCCACAAAACCGGGGTCTGCGACAATCAAGGCATCCGGCTTGAGCTCCAAAGCCGCATTCAAAGCTTTCTGGAAAGATTCCACCTTCACATTACGCGGAATCACGTTACTCGTGAGGTAGAATTTTTTGCCATGTTCATGCGCATAAGCAATGCCCTCGGCAAGGTCGTCCAGGTTCTTAAAACCGTTTTCGCGAGCGCGCAGCGAGAAAGCCGGCTGTCCCGCATAAACCGCATCTGCCCCATAGGCAAACGCATACTTCATTCGTACAAGGTCACCCGCAGGTGCCAAAAGTTCAGGCTTTTTCATATTCAACATTGGTTAGTGGTAAGTAAATTAGTTACTTCGCCCTGCGGGCTAGTTAATAGTTACTAGTTAATAGTTTGTAGTTACTAGAGATTTTCGTTTTACTTTTTTCTAGTAACTAGTAACTCAGAACTAGTAACTTCTAAAATTTAAATCCAGCTCTTATATACGCTTTTCTATCATCGATCAACGTCAACTCGCCCATGAACGAGAAACGTCGTCCCTCGTAGCTAATCGCAGGAGTAAGCATATACTGGAGCTTAGCCCCGCTTAGGAACTTCTTGGGAAGTTTCAAATGATTA
>Ga0310696_10008717_pt1 | contig 11809 bp, 13 predicted proteins | sample AusTroGonzalo_MG_4_FD_203885 | JGI IMG/M metagenome (GOLD analysis project Ga0310696, IMG submission 203885) | Bovine rumen microbial communities from tropical cattle in Woodstock, Queensland, Australia - Gonzalo_02 (v2) (version 2) | ecosystem: Host-associated > Mammals > Digestive system >... | reverse complement strand
GCGGGACGGTCTTAGGCAACCGCCCCGCCGTTGTGTCTGTTTGCCGGTGTTGCCAATTCCCGATCCCCAATGCTTGAAATGTACTACAGAATTCATGCTTTACTCCCTTATGTGTCAGACCAAATTCTCGTATTGGCGTTTAACGCCTCTGCGGGTTGCATCGCTATTGCCATAGGCTACAAGCTCGGAGACAAATTGTACCGTCCGGGATACACCATGCTTTTCCATTTATTTGTTCTTTTTATGCTCGTGGTGTTTATGATGAAATTCTGTTGACAATCGGGAGGAGGGGACATGTCTGAGGCCTATGACGACGAAGAGACGTGCAAGTGGCTGTATTGGACGGGTTTTGTGCTCGTTTTCCTTTTCACGGGGTCACTGCTTATGCTCAATCCGCCAACTGGTGTTGCGGCGCTTTATCTTGATGCCGCATTTGGAGTTGCTTTGAAGAGGTGGCGAATCGAGCGCAATGCGCGAAAAACGCAGAATGACCAGTGACTAAAGTACGCGCCGATTTCCAATTCCCGATTTCGAACCAACCGCCGACCAAACACAGTTTGCCGCGGATTGCGACGGCGTGGGGACACGTTGCGCTATTGGTTCGCGTTTTTTGATTTATCATACCGAACGGTATGATTTTGCGATTGATTTCGGTGTCGGCTTGTGATACAATACCGCTCGGTAATGAAAAATCTAAAGAAAATTGCGGACATTGGATCGCGTATCAAGGAAATTCGCAAGAGCCAGCATATATCTCAGGAGACATTGGCAGGCCTTGCGGGAACTGGAGCGCGGTACATATCGGAACTTGAACGCGGCAAGGAGACGGCTCGCATACGCGAACTGCTTAAGTTGCTGGACGCTCTCGGCGCAGGGCTCTATGTTCTTACGCCTGCGGAGGTAGTTGAATGGAAGCGCTCGACGTCTATTTGAACGGACGCAAGGCCGGGTGTCTTTTCGATGACAACGGGGAGATGTCTTTTGCGTATCTCCGCGACTATTTGGATTCGAACAGCCATGAGCCGCTTTCGTACTCCGTTCCGCTGAGGAGCGAGGCGTTCTCCCATGCCGAAATCGAACCATTCCTGTCAAATCTCCTGCCTGATGACATAATCCGCACCCGCCTCGCCGCCATACTCCAGATTCCGCGGGAAAACACGTTTGCACTTCTTCGTGCAATTGGCGGCGACTGTGCGGGCGCGGTTTCCTTTCTGTCGGAAGGTCAGTCACCAGATGCAGGCGGATGCGAGGAGTACAGGGAGCTTTCAGACGAGGAGGCGGGGCGCATACTCGGCAACCTGCAGAAGCGGCCGTTGGATGTCGGCGAAGAGGGCTTTCGCATATCCGGCGCAGGTGCGCAGGACAAGCTGATTGCCTGCATCAAGGAAGGGCGCGTGCTTCTTCCGCTGAACGGGACGCCTTCGACGCACATAATCAAGCCGGCAATGGCGGAATATCCAAACAGCGTTGAGAACGAATGGTTTTCAATGCGTCTTGCCGCCGCATGTGGGCTGGATGCGGCGGAATGCGATATCGCGACAATTGGCGGACGGCGTTGCTATGTCTGCACGCGGTATGACCGCGAGATCGTAGAGGGGAAGGTTCGCCGTTTGCATCAGGAGGACTTCTGCCAGATGCTGAAGGTCGACCCCAAGCGCAAATACGAATCTATTGGCGGCCCTGGCTTTGCCGAGTCGTTTTCCTTGCTGCGGGCGCTCCAGCTTCCTGCATCGGACACGTTGGAGTTCTTCGATCGCGCCATCTTCAACTTCCTCGTTGGAAATGGCGACGCGCACGCGAAGAACTTTTCGGTAGTCTACCGCAATGGCGTGCCGCGCCTTTCACCTGCGTACGACATAATGTCTACGACGGTCTATCCCGATGTGGGCAGGCGAATGGCCATGAAGGTCGACGGAGAATATGCCTTCAAGTGGATGTCACGAGGCAAGTATGTCCGCATGGCCGGGAAGTCAGGGATAAGCCCACGCATTGCGATGCGTGAAATCGACAAAGTGATTCGTCGCACCGAGCGCAATCTTCCAAATGTTGAGGCAAGGGCCAGACGGCTTTTCCCGCACACGGTATACGCTACAATCGTCGAGGGCGTTTCATCGAGGATGGCGCAGTTGCAAGACGCTTGAAAGGCGATGGTGATACTCGGGGAAGCGACACCTTGACGCTTCGATGTAGCGGCGGCGTCTCGCCGCCGCATGCGGCGCTCCGGGCAGGGCGAACTGCGTTTTGGGCCCCGCACGGCTCAACGAATAGGTCATAGTGAATAGTGAATAACTGCGGATTGCGTCTTGCCCATTCTGTGCATATGACGCGCTGCAAGATTTGCGCATCAACAGTAACACGAAGTGAATCATGCAACCTTTAGCTGTTCACTATTCACTATTACTTATTCACTAATACATGCGGCAGTCCCAAAACGCACACGCCCCGCCTCCGCTTGGTTATCCTGTTCGCTTCGCGCATGGTAACGCGGTAGGGTCACGCGTCCCGCGTGACCGCAATTTTCGCCAATTCACGACTGTCCGCAATGGTAGGGCGCGATGACCTCATCGCGCCCTACCGGTGCGCGCGGCGTGTGAGGTATCACTTTTTGCAAAATGCGATACCAAGTATTGCGGACGCGCCGTCGACGCGTCCCTACCCTGTGCGATTACGCTGTGGACGAAATCGCGTAAGGCTGGCGCAACCGCAATCCCCGTCCCCACACCCCAAAAAACGGCGGGTCCCATGCCTCCGCAGGCGCGAGCGGCCGTCTCGAAAACGGGGCGGTCGTTTTTTATGCCGTGTTTTTGCAGTTGGCGATTGCCCCGGCCGATGGATTGCGATATAATTTGCGCCAACTAAAGAAAGGGTTTTCACCATGAATCTCAGCAGGTTCCTAGCGGCCGCGATCGTCTTCGCGGCAATTGAGTCGTTTGCGGCTGACGCCGCAGTTCCGGTAGTCGTCCGCAAGACGGGCGCAGACAAGATTTCCATTTCGGTGGAGGCTTCGGCGGATGGCGCCGGGAAGTCGTTCACCGACATCCTGATGCGCAACCTGCAGCGCTCCGGATGCTTCCAGCTCGTGGCGAAGAACGGCGCGATCCGCGTCACCGGCTCGGCCGGCGCCGCAGGCGCGAACGTCGTTGCCGCAGGGCGCGGCAAGCAGCTCACGAACAACTCGCCGTACACGGACGCCAAGAGCGCGCGCATGCGCGCCAGGGCGCTTTCGGACGCGATCGTCGAGGCGTTCGCGAACCAGAAGGGCTTTGCGTCCGATCCCATCGCGCTCGTGAACCGCAAGGGATCCGACAACGCCGAGATATACACGTGCTATCCTGACGGCTTCGACCTCCACCAGTCGACTTCCGACAAGCGCGCCGCGGTAGGTCCGCGCTGGAGCGGCAGCGACATCTACTACATCGGCTTCCTGAGGGGCAAGCCGCTCGCCTACTGCTTCAACACCTCCACGGGCGCGCGCAAGTGCCTTGCCAACTTCAAGGGCTCGGTCACGGGCCTCTGCCCGTCGCCGGACGGCAAGCGCGTGGCGATAGTCCTCTCCCACCTCGGCAACCCCGAGCTCTTCGTTCTCGACCTCACCTCGTCGCGCCTGACGCGCCTCACAGAGACGAAGAACGGTAGCGAGGCAAGTCCATGCTGGAGCCCCGACGGCACCAAGATAGCGTACGTGTCCGACACCACGCGCCACCCGCAGATCTACGTTGTCGACGTTGCCACGCGCAAGTCCAGTCGCATCTCCAACTCGGGAACCGAGAACACCAACCCCACATGGTCGAACGACGGACGCCTCGCGTGGGCTTCCAAGCAGGCCGGCGGGACGTGCATCGTCGCCACGGCGCCTGGCGGCGGCAATCCTGTTGCCGTTACTAAGCCCGGCACCTGGGAGCATCCCGCGTGGTCGCGCGACAACCGCCACCTCGTGGCGCAGATGGGCGGCGCGGTGTTCATCGTGGACGCGGCCCAGAACGAGTCCGACCGCGACGCTCCCGCGCGCATCTTCAACAACCAGGGCAACTGGATGTCGCCCAACTGGCGCAAGTGACGCAGCCAACCGCGGAGCGGAAGTGGACAAGCCCTCGACATACACCTACGAACTCGACGAGGAGCAGCAGGACAGGCTTCTTCTCGTTATGAGCGGCAACTACAGGCACCGCACGGTGCCGTATGCCGTAGACTCGATAGAGGGCGAGGGCTTCAACTGCACCCTCTACGAAAAGGTCAAGCACGGCAAGCGCAAGTGCTGCATTCAGGGGCGCAACGCGCAGGACTTCGTGCTGTTTTTCCTCGAGCCGATGGTGCTGTGCGGGGCGAGCCTCGGCTACGAGGAGGTCCTGAACCCTGAATCGGTTGCGCCGCACGCGGGAAGCGACGAGTCCGGCAAGGGCGACTACTTCGGCCCGCTGGTCGTCGCGTGCGTGTACACGGACGAGGACCTCTCGGCGCAGATGAAGGAGGCTGGCGCCCGCGACTGCAAGCAGATGAGCGACAAGCAGGTGCTTGCGGTCGGCGCGCAGCTGAGGCACCTCCTAACGCCGTCGCGCTTCGCAGTGGTGCGCATCGGCCCGGCGGCGTACAACAGGCTCTACGCGAAGATCAAGAACATCAACAGGCTCCTTGCCTGGGCGCACGGCCAGGCGATAGAGAACCTTCTGGAGAAGCAGCAGGCCTGTCCGCGCGTGGTGGTCGACCAGTTTGCGCCCACGGAGGCAGTCATAAAGCGCGCGCTCAAGGAGCGCGGGAAGAAGGTCGTCGTCGAGCAGCGCCACAAGGCAGAGAGCGACATTGCCGTAGCGGCGGCTTCCGTAATAGCCCGCGAGATATACCTGAGGGCGGTGCTCGATTCCGCCGAGACGATGGGCGAGTTCACGAAGAAGAAGAACGAGGACGGCACGGTGGAGACGTACGTGCCAAAGGGGTCGAGCGACCCGCGCGTGCGCGAGCTCGCCGAGAAGTGCGTGAGGAAGAACGGCCCAACGTGGCTCATGGACAACTGCAAGTGCCATTTCCAGACAACGGACAAGGTCCTTGCGGCGTGCGGCAGGTCGCGCGCGGACCTTCCGCCCGAGGGACAGGTGACTTCGGCAGTGAAGAACGGCAGTTTTGGCAGGGGCAAGGCGAAGGACGCCGAGCCCGAAAACAAGGAGGAATAAAAAATGCATCCATTTTTCGCAAACAGCATAATAGACGGCTTCATGCTGTCGAACTGGACGGGCAAGGGCATCGTCCTGTTCCAGATCATACTTTCCGTGTTGATGTTCTCGGTCATCATAAGGAAGTGGATGAAGATCGGGGTGATTTCGTCCGTGACGCGCCGCTTCCTGCGCGACTTCGGCAGCGGACGAGACGTGCTGGACTACTACCTGCAGCGCCGCAAGAGCGAGATGACCCCGCTGGAGAACATCTACACGAACACGTGCGAGCGCCTTTTGAAGCTTCTCACGCCCGACGCCCGCTCGCTTCTCATGGGGCGCACGCCGGGATCGAGCGCTGCGCTTTCGGCGCGCGAGGTCGAGCTTGTCCGCGCAAGCTGCGAACACACTCTGGACGAGGAAGAGATCGCGGTCGAGCACGGAATGGGGCTCATATCGACTGTCGTTGCGCTTTCGCCGATGCTCGGACTTCTCGGCACCGTGTGGGGCGTTCTCGACGCGTTCGCCGACATGGGCAGCGCCGCATCGGCCTCGCTCGCCACGCTGGCGCCTTCGATTTCGGCGGCGCTCGTCACTACGGTCGTGGGCCTGATAGTCGCGTTCCCGGGACTCATAATGCACAGCATGCTTTCCTCGAAGGTGAGGTCGCTCACCTCCCAGATGGAGGGCTTTGCGGACGAGCTTTCCGGACGCATCGCGTGCGAATTCCAGGGAAGGGCGGCCTGACATGCTGAGCCGCCGTTTCAAGAGACGCGGCAAGGCCGCGGCGCGCCAGGAGGCGCGGATCAACATGGAGTCGCTCATCGACCTCACGTTCCTCCTCCTGGTCACGTTCATGATTACCATGCCCCAGCTTGAGCAGGGGGTGTCAGTGCTGCTGCCGCAGGCCAAGGCAGACAAGCTCCCGGACAAGCAGTCGAAGCCTTGCTCCGTCACGATCGACGCCGAAGGCAATGTCTACGTCGGCAAGCAGAAGGTCACGCTGGAGGAGCTGAAGGAGCAGCTTACAGCCCTGCAGAAGGAGGACCCCGACGCTGCTGTCCTGGTCCGTGGCGACGAACGCCAGGAATACGGACGGGTGATGGATGTCGTTAAGACAATCTACGCCTGCAAGATACACCGCATGTCCCTCGTCACGAAGGGCGAATGAAGGGCGGACCGAGGTGCTGGAAATGCAACAGTCTGGCGACGACATGTTCTCCACCGGGACGGTGGTTGCGTCGCTGCTGTTGCACGTGGCGGTCTTCGGGCTGATTGCGTGCGTCGCCGGAATCGCCACGCGCCGTCCGAAGGAGGAGGACATACAGATAATGGACCTCACGGTCGTCCTCCACGAGAACCTCGACAAGCCGCCGGACGACCTGAAGCCAGAAGACAAGCCCAAGCCGCCCGAGCCGCCGAAGCCCAAGCCTCCTAAGCCGGATCCGCCCAAGCCCGATCCGCCGAAGCTTCCTGACCCTCCCAAACCCGATCCGAAGGTTGACGCCGTCGAGAAGATCGTCGAGAAGCCGAAGCCGCCGAAGAAGCGCGAGTTCAAGAAGGGCGAGCGCGTCGAGCAGAAGACTCCGCCAACCCCTGCAACTCCGCCAAAGCCGCGCGAGTTCACGAGGGGGCAGCGCGTTGTGGCGAACGGCCCGCGCACGGAGAAGAAGCTTTCCCCCGAGGAAATCAGGCGCATGCTGTCGATGGGGGCGCGCGAGGGAACGAAGAACCAGATGCCGGACAACGAGCTGTCGCTATGCTACAGCCTCATAAAGCAGCGGTTCTACGACAAGTGGGAGCAGCCCGCGTGGTCGCCGAACTTGAAGCGCGCGATCCTCAATGTCCAGTTCGACCGCGGCGGGAGGGTGACTGGATACAAGCTTGTAGAGTCATCTGGCGACTCGCAGGTTGACAACTCCATACGCGCGGCGGCTGCACGCGTCCGCTCGGTGCCCGGGCTTACGGCCGACTTCCTCCGTACGCATTCTATCGTGCCCATAGCGTTTGAAGTCGCCGCCGAATAGCCAGTTGATTCCCCATTACTACATCACCAAATTCCCAATTCCGATCCCCGTTCCCCAATTCCCGATTTCCATTTCCCAATTTCCAATTTTCTATTTCCTGTGAAAGGTACACTGCATGAACTACCAATTCAAAATAGGCTGCCATCTTTCCTCCTCTGGTGGGTACCTTGCCATGGGGCAGACCGCCGAGTCGATCGACGCAAACGTGTTCCAGTTCTTCACGCGCAATCCGCGCGGCGGAGCGGCGCGTCCCATCGACACGGCTGACGTTGCGGCATTTCTGTCGTTCGCGGCCGAGAAGGGCATAGGCCCGATTCTCGCACATGCGCCTTATACGCTCAACGCGTGTTCTGCAGACGAGAAGACGCGAGAGTTCGCCCGCAACACGTTCGCAGACGACCTTGAACGTCTAGAACTCACGCCCGGCGCGCTGTACAACTTCCATCCTGGGAGCCACGTGGGACAGGGCGCCGAAAAGGGAATAGAGCTCATAGCCGAAATGCTCGTGGAGGTGCTCTCCGGATTCAAGAAGAAGCACAAGCAGCTGCCGTCGACGACTATCCTTCTCGAAACCATGTCCGGCAAGGGAAGCGAGGTAGGGCGCAACTTCTCGGAACTCCGCTCTATCATCGCCGCCGTCGAATCCCATTTCGACCTCGCCTCCCACTCCCCAAGCAATCAAACAATCAAACAATCAAACACTCCCCTCCAGCCCATTGAGCACCCAGGCAATCAAACAATCAAACAATCAAACAATCAAACAATCTTAGGTGTCTGTCTCGACACCTGCCACATTTGGGACGGTGGTTACGACATAGCTGGCGATCTCGACGGCGTTCTCGTCGAGTTCGACAAGACGCTCGGCCTCGGACGGCTCAAGGCGATACACCTCAACGACTCGCTCAACTTCCGCGGCGCTGCGAAGGACCGCCATGCCTGCATAGGCAAGGGAAAGATCGGCCTTGAGACGCTTGTGCGCGTGATCAACCACCCGAAGCTGCGCAGCCTTCCGTTCTATCTCGAGACGCCAAACGACCTCGACGGCTACCGCGCAGAGATCGCGCTCCTGCGTTCCCTCCGCAAGTCCTAGAATCACATAGCATGTGTTTCGCGCGCAGTCGGCTTGGTAGGGGCACGCGTCCCGCGTGCCCGCGGTCGCGCGGGACGCGCGACCCTACCATTCGCATGCGTTAAATCCGTGATTGACTGCCAGGGGGAAAGCGGGTACAATCTATGCCGAAAGGAGAATTGTAAAATGTACGTGTTTACTGCATGGGGCTGGCTTATAGCCGGCATAGCGTTGATGCTCATGGAGCTTATGACTCCGGGGTTCGTGGTGTTCTTCTTCGGCCTCGCCGCGGCGACGGTGTCGCTCTGCATGTGGGTGTTCCCGCGATTCGGGGCCTATTGGCAGCTCGCGGCGTTTTCCGCGTTCTCAGTTTTCTACCTCGTCGTGCTTCGCCGCTACGTGAAGTCCGTGTTCATGGGCGACGTCGAGTCCAACGCGGTGGCCGACGATCTCGTCGGGCGAGTCGGTAAGGTCACCGAGCTGATCCGTCCTGAGGTGCCTGGCCGCGTCCAGGTCCGGGACGCCGAATGGACGGCCGTCGCAAGTGTCCGCATCGAGCCTGGTGACGAGGTTAAGGTGACGGCCCACGACAACCTCACGGTGACGGTGGAGAAGCTCGCGTAGGGCCAATTGACTTAAGTTAAACAAGCAAAGAAAAGGAGCGTAACATGCAAGGTGTGTCAGGTGGACTGATAGCGTTGGGAGTGCTTGCACTCGTCGTGATCGTCGCGATAGCGAAGACTGCGGTCATAGTGCCGCAGAAGACGGCGTACATAGTGGAGCGGCTTGGGAAGTACCGTGCCACGCTGGACGCCGGGTTCCACATACTCGTGCCGTTCTTCGACCGGATAGCCTACCGCCACACGCTGAAGGAGCAGGCGATAGACGTGCCTCCGCAGGAGTGCATCACGAAGGACAACATCGCCGTCTCGGTCGACGGAATCCTCTACATGCAGGTGATGGACCCGGCGAAGGCGTCCTACGGCATCGGGAACTACCTCTTCGCGACGACCCAGCTCGCGCAGACCACGATGCGTTCCGAGATGGGCAAGCTCGACCTCGACCGTTCGTTCGAGGAGCGCACGTCCATCAACGCCGCGATCGTCGCGGCAGTCGACAAGGCGAGCGACCCATGGGGCATCAAGGTCACGCGCTACGAGATCAAGAACATCACACCGCCCCGCACGATACGCGACGCAATGGAAAAGCAGATGCGCGCGGAGCGCGAGAAGCGCGCCATGATCGCGGAGTCGGAGGGTGAGCGCCAGGCTAAGATCAACCGCGCGGAAGGCGAGCGCCAGCAGGCGATCGCGCTTTCCGAAGGCGAGCGCGCGCGCCGCATCAACGAGGCCGAAGGCCGCGCAAAGGAGATACTGCTTGTCGCGGAGGCTCAGGCCACAGGCATTCAGAAGGTTGCCGCCGCAATCAACGAACCTGGTGGCATAAGCTCCGTGAACATGCAGCTCGCGCAGCAGTACCTTACGCAGTTCGGCAACCTCGCGAAGACGAACAACACGATGATCATTCCGTCCGATCTCGCGAACGTGTCGGGCATCATCAAGGCCTGTACCTCTATCGTGAAGGCCTGATTGGCCTAGAACGGGCTTTGAGCCAATGAGGGCACTGACAAGGTCATATTCGGCGTTTTTAGCCACTCTTCGGCGTTTTTCCGCGCATTGCGATGCTTTGTGCGGAAAAACCCCCTTAAATTTTTTCTTTTTTTTTTTAGATTTGCCATTGACTCACGTCCCTATTTTGGGTAAACTTCCATCGAAACTTGAAGGAGGTATTATGAATTTTTATAAAACTACTGCTGCGTTCGGTGCTACAGCCTGTTTGCTGATGGCTTCGAGTGCGTTGGGAACTGACGTTGAAAGGCAGACTTTTGAAGGCGATCTGACAGGCTCGCCGTGGCTTGCTTCTGGCAATGATGCCGAGCAGGTGACATTAGAGTCGGCAATCGCTGCTCCCACGCCAGCAGGTTTCCCTACGGCTGAGTCTACTAGCACTAAGGCACTTTCGATTGCAGGAAGTGCTACTCGTGAGTATAACGCTTCGGGTGACACGATGGTTGACATGATGGTCAAGGTGTCGATACCCGATGAAGCGTTGACGGCGCTTGACACCGCTTCTGGCGGCGAAGCCGAGAATGCCAAGTTCGCGGTCGCTGTTGACACCGATGGTAAGTTCAAGTATTTTACCGGATCTAACGGTACACCGTGGAATGCTCTTTCCTCCACTGTGTATACGGAAGGTGCTTGGGTGCGTATTACGATGAAGTTCGACTACACGAGTACGGATAAGACTTGTACCGTTGCACTTGATGGTAATACTTGCGGAACTTTCCCTTTGATTGCAAGCGCTTCTGCTCTTGCTTCAATCGAGGTCAAGGGTTCGACGGCAATTGACGAAGTCGTTGTTGCGCAGGGAACAACCCCGGCGTTCGCCGATACCACGGCGAAGGCTGAGGGCGCTACATACGCAACCAAGAAGTGGCTGACGGCTAATGACGTAACATGGCCGGCGGATTCCTCGGCTGCGGCCAGACTCGACACCCAGTATAAGCTTGGCCTTGATCCGAAGACTGCAGCCACCACGCTTCCGCTCGCGTTTGAGCAGGATGATTCAGGGAACACCGCTACGCTTTCGTTCCCCGGATTCGGCGCTTGGGGTGGGACTGGGGCCTACTACCTTGATGCATCGCCTGATAATTCTACTTGGACTGAAGGTGCTACTGCACTGACGGTTTCGGGCACAGGGGTGAATACTGCCACGGTCGCTTTGCCCTCCATCGCTGGCCAAGCAATTTATTATCGCGTCAGAGCTGCTTCAAATTGATGATGTGGCCTAGCCTGGTGAACGAGCGCGCGGGGTTTTTGCTCCGCGCGTTTGTTTTTGAGATGCGCTCGCGGGGCGCGAGCGGTACGGATAATGAGCGACTCCTTTCGCTGCGTCAGTCGACAACCGTACCGTCGGCGCCTCGCCGACACGCAATGCCGAGGACGCCATTGCCACATCCTGTTGTTTTATTAACATTCCCTTAACATTAAGATGGTACAATCCAGGTGTTTTCTGGGGATGCCAGGCCGGCGGACGGCAGGGCTCCCTGGAACATGACGATTTCAACAAAACAAAGAACGGAGCAAAAGATGGACATCGCAAACGCAACGGAACGGATTGCCGCGCAGGGCGAACTTGTGAGGCGCATCAAGGACGAAGTAGGCAAGGTTATAGTGGGGCAGGAGAAGCTGGTGGACAGGCTCATCCTCGCGCTTGTCACGAACGGGCACATCCTCCTCGAAGGCGTTCCAGGCCTCGCCAAGACCCTTTCCGTGAACACGCTCGCAAAGGCGCTGGGCCTCGACTTCAAGCGCATCTCGTTCACCCCGGACCTCCTGCCGGCCGACGTAGTGGGCACGCTCATCTATTCGCCGAAGACAGGCGAGTTCTCCCCGAAGAAGGGCCCTGTGTTCACGAACCTCCTCCTCGCCGACGAAATAAACCGCGCCCCCGCCAAGGTGCAGAGCGCGCTCCTTGAGTCCATGCAGGAGAAGCAGGTGACGATCGGC
>Ga0310696_10008716_pt1 | contig 11809 bp, 7 predicted proteins | sample AusTroGonzalo_MG_4_FD_203885 | JGI IMG/M metagenome (GOLD analysis project Ga0310696, IMG submission 203885) | Bovine rumen microbial communities from tropical cattle in Woodstock, Queensland, Australia - Gonzalo_02 (v2) (version 2) | ecosystem: Host-associated > Mammals > Digestive system >... | reverse complement strand
CCTCCCAATCCATCGGGTAGGTCGATGGGGATGCTGTAAACGGCTCCTCCTAAAAGACTGACGTCAACAACACCTCCCAATGATCCGACTACACCATTGTTATTGTTGGCGAGAGTGCCTCCCGTGATTCCGCCTTCAATGGCGGAGATGTCGAATGGGTCAATGTCCAGAACCACCTCGTGACCGTTTTGGGGTTCTGCTTGAAAGCCTTTTTCCAGGGTGATATGGCTGTTGGCGGTATAATGGTAGCTGAGCTTTCCGTCAAGTGGCTTTGATAAAGTGTAGCTGTGCTCTGCTTGGACAACCAGACAAGACAGTATAAGGATAAGTGTAATGATGGCCCGTTTCATGGTGCGACTCCTTTCTGCCTTTAGCGCTTGATGACTTTCCAGGTCTGATGTCCATCGGGACCATCGATTTCAAGGAGATAGATGCCCTCAGGCTGACCTGACAGATCAAAAGTAGCCGGGTTGGCGTCGATGTCTGTCTCGTTGAGGATCGCTCCGTTGAGGGTGAGCAACTTGGCATGCAATGAAATGTCTTGGCTTTGTTCTTTGATGAGGACAGTAAACATGCCGGGAGTGGGGTTGGGAAACAACTCATAAGAATCAACAAGGGATGTTTGGCCTGTTTCCTCAGGGGAAACGACTTTCTGGAAGAGGAGACTTCTTGAAATCCTGTTCCCATTGCTGTCGTAACCGAACACGATGGAGTCGCCAAGGGCTACCTTGGATTTCAACCCGTCCATTTCTTCCTGCAACAACAGGATGTAACGGGTCAACTCTTCTATTTTTTCCAGCATCAAAGTCTGCATGTCGCTAAGATCGTATCCATTCTGTAGGATTTCGTCTTCTTCAGGAATGCCGGGAAGATGGCGCCTCTCGTTAAGATAAGCCCTGAGTTCATCCCAATCCATCAACTCGTAGTCATCTCTAAACACATAATCGGGCCAAAGCTTTACTTCCTTGATGTAGACCTTCGAGGAGACGATACCTCCGTCTACGGCCAAAGCATAGCCGTTGGTGTTATTGATGGTGTTGATGCCAATCTTTCCTGTCAAGGTGATCATACCTGACTGAAGGTCCAAGGAATTGCTTGAGTTGAAAGCCATCGAGTTGTTGGAACTGAGTTCCATGGTCCCAGTCTTGTCGACCATGATGCTGTGGTTGTTGTCGAACAGCTTGATAAAGGCTTTGTAAGCATTGGTGTTGGCGGGCTCGAGAAAAACACCGGCATCTTCGTTGCTGTCGGATTTGATATGGAGCTTGGCTTGTGGATTGGTGACTTGTCCAATGGCCACCTTACCGGTGTAGTTGTTGTTCAGCGATTTGGTGATGAGCAGGGTCGGCTTGTTGCTGTTGACACCAAAAGCGATGCTGTTGTCGGTGCTGTTGGTGAGAGGGTAGCTGGAGGTGGTTCCTGAACCGAAGACAAAAGCGTTCTGTGCCGTCGCCTTGACGTAGTTGCCAATGGCCATGCTTCCCACACCCGTGGCTAGTGCGGTGTTGCCTAAGGCGGTAGTGGTGGATTGAGTGGTTTTGCTGTTGTAACCAAAGGCGAAACTGTTGCTTCCTGCGGCTTGTGATCCATATCCTCCGGCAAACGAGTTGTTTCCCGATGCAGTGTTGTTTTTTCCTATCGCTGAGGCGTAGGTGCCCGTGACGGAGCATCCATTATATTGTACTTGCGCTTTGACGTGAATGGCGAAACTTGCCAAAATGACTCCCAGAAGGATTGCTTTTTTAGTATTTGTTTTCATAATTATTTGTGCATTAGGTGTTTGTAGAAAATTAAGGAGGTTTAAAAGGTGTAGTTTGGGCCTGGAGCCAGTCCAAAAAGGTTTTACATAGGACTGGCTCAAGCCGGGTTTATGGAAGATAAATAGCGTTTTACTTCTTGATGAACTTCCCTGTTTGGAGGGTTCTTTTGTCGGAGTAAACTTGGTATTGGTACATCCCGGGTTGGAGTCCCGAGAGGTCAATCCGAATAAGGGCGTTTTCTGGATCTACGATACGGTCGGTAACGATGAGGCCTCGGGTATCTGAGATCCTTAGTCGGAGATGGCTTGTCCCATGACTGTACAGTGGAATATAAATCACATTGTCGGCAGGGTTGGGATAAGGTGATGTGTATGGCATGCAGTAATCCAATGGCGTTTCAACCGACATGAACACTTGTTCGAAATCGCTTGGCCTCAGTTTTTTAATCACCGGATGCATGATGTTTGGTTGTGCATGGTAGATGCAGGAATCGTATACCACGATGCACCCGTTGTCGGCAGTAGGCAGGACGAGCCTGCTCTGGAAGCATTGGTGCTCGTCATCGAGGTGTCTCCCTACAATTTCCTGTCGCTCATTGAGCTGATAGATGCACCCTATTCCGGGGTACAACGACCAAACATGGTAGTGGAACAAAAAATAAAAGGTGCTGTCATTGGCACTGGCCATGCATCTGTAGGATGCCGCATCGTCAATGGTGTCGGTCCGCTCGTTGAGGCAGATGAAGTCGAGGAATTCGCCTCGGGTGTTCACCCTGGAAACTCTCAACTTGTTATGGTCGTAATCGCCTCTGCTGCTGAAGAACAAAGCCTCTTCCTCATTATACCAATGGTCGGTGTAGCTGTCCTCCCGGTTGAGGGTGTGGTCGGACCGCTCAATTGCATCTTGCCAGATGGGATGTTCCTCGATGTAGTTGAAGGCGGAATCGTAGGTGACAAACGAGAGCACGCCACCGTAACCTGTGGAGAGTGTCAACAAGGTCTCGCTTTCCTCCTGATACCACATCTGCCTGAGGCGAAAATCCATGATGAAATACAGTGGATGGGGATAATCCTCGATGAGATAACGATGGCTGACCAAGTCGCCTTGATAGTTGAACTTGAAGAAGACGCCATGCAGGTCAAACCCCTGGTATAGATTGTTTTGGAGCACGGCCGTCGCCACGATGACATGGTCGTGACTGTCGAGCGTCGCCTTGCAACTTCTGAACGACACGGCCTCAACTTCTTTGGCGTATTGGCGCTCTTCGAGGAGGTGGAGCTGCTTGTCGAGAATGAGCACCATGAGGTAGTCGTCGTTTTCGTCAGACAAATTGCCAGCCACAAAGAGGTTGTGGTCTTTCATCTCGACGATGCATGTGGCTTTGGAATGGTATCCTTCCCTTAGGTATCGATACGTTGAGTAGCTCCCGTTCGGCTCAATCCGCATCAAGAGCGCGTCCGATAGTTCTTGATTCATTCCTTCGCGACCGGCTAGAAAAGTGACACCATCCTCGTCGATAAACCCGTCGACCAATGTGGTAAGTCCCGAAAGATGTTCGCCAACATAACTGACAACCCATTCTTGCGCGGACAAATGGAAACATAACAGACATAGTGCTATCGTGAAAAAGCGTTTTTTCATCATTTTGGCTTATTTTCAAGGTGGTGTCACTGATTTCAAAGCTGAATTAATAGGTCTTCGATCTCGCCGAATTCATCCTTGCTGACCTCCAGTCGGACGCCGTATTCGATTTCGTTACGGTGTGTGACGGCGCCGTTTTCCAACATGCTGCCCCGGATCTCAATGGAGATGGGTGAATAGCCGTTTAATTGGTATTGGGCAGGGATGGTTTGGGTGAGGATTCTTTTCTCGGAATAGTAATGGTCGTTCATGTAGCCGTGCTCGATGCAGAGGTCGTCGGAGTTGTCGTTGTAATAGATGCCCGTGTAAGTGGTGCCGTCGAAAATGAATCTCATTCGATCTACATAGATGTTCCGATGTCCCGCGTCGGTCCCCACATAAGGCTCGATGAGCTCGGCATACAGCTGTTCCTGTAGCTGTTCGTCAGCTCCCGAAGGGATGTCGGGATCGTCGCATTTACCCATGGGTGCAGCAAACATCCAATTGTCGTCGATACCGAAAGGACCATCGACATGCGCTACGGGAGGGTTGTGGTTGGAGCGTTGGCCCGTCTTCCCGGAAAAGGTGATGAGTGTGCCTCGTGTGCCAGCGCTTATCTCCTTGACAGTTAGCGAGATGAACCCTTTGTCGTTGAATTCGTCCGACATCAAGGCGTCTCGGGCTTGGCTGACCACTTGGTCGTAAAGGTTGACGGCATCGTAAACCAGGACTTGCTGCTGGGCATCGGTGGGAAGGGGTAGGGTGAACTCGTGTTCGTTGATTTGGGAATAGTAGCTCTCAGCGTCGGAATAGGTAAGGTTGAAGTAGTTTTCGACATCCCAAAGGGCGTCGTCGAGGGTGATGGCTTCGTCGCTTTTCGCTTCGGGATGGGCTTTAACTGCCAGCATCTGCTTCTTGAAGGTGCGAAGTTGCTCCAATGGGTTGTGGGAAAGCGAGCTTTCCCCGTTCTGAGGGACGTTGTCCCCCTCCTTTTTGCACCCGCTCATGGCAAGGGTGATGCAAAACAAGGCAAAAGCTTTTAAGAGTTTGTTTTTCATAATGTTGAGATTTTTGAATTAATTTGTTAAAGAGTGTTTGACTAAACAGTTGCAAATATACAACCAAAACAAAGTTTTGTCAATACTTTTTAGTGAAAAAAAATCAAAAAAATCAACAAAAAATTTTAAATTATTGTTATTTATGAAGTTACATAAAGTTGAAAGAGCCTACAAATTCAACTTTAGCTGGATCTCCTCCACCTTTCGCTGCAGTTCCTGCACTGTCTTTGCCAGCTGCTCCTCGCGCAGGGTGTTCTCAATGCGCTCGGGCATCTGGGCACTGATGTAATGCACGAAACGCCACACCTCTTTAATATCAGAGGCCGCCAAGTCATAAGGCTGGTAAAGGGGGTTGAGCGAACTCAGCGTGACCTTGCCCTCGTCGGCAATCTTGTTCTCCACAATCTTGAATACGATGCCGTCGTCCTGCGTGAGGATGATGTAAGGTTGCCCGGTGCGCACATAGGTCCAGTCGAGCACATACTCGCCCGTGACGTACGAGCCGTCGGGAATGGGCAACATGGAGTCGCCGCTGATCTGGAAAGTGCGATATTTGCGGTCGCGCGACAGGAAAGGCATCGAGAACGTGGGTAGCACCTTGATGTACTCGGGGTCGGCAAATCCCGTGGCATAACCGGCCTTGGCACGCTCGGTGACGAGCTCGATGTTCTCGCGGTTGTCAGCATCAACCGTGGTGGCCAACACCCGCAGGTTGCTTCCCTTTACATAAGGATCGAAACCCCGCTCCAACTGTAGGAGCTGGCTGGGACTCACCAGGCTTAGGTCGACCTTCACCAAGGTGTCGATGGCAATGCCGAAATACTTGGAGAAGGCAATCAAGGCTTCGAGGCTGGGTTCGGAAACCTCGTTTTCGTAGCCACTAAGGGTGGAACGCTTCATATTCAGAGAGAAAGCCACATCGTCCTGCGTGCGGCCACGGTGCTTGCGCAAAAATTTTATGTTCGAACTGAAGTACATATCAAATATTTTGATTAGATTTACGGCGAAGATTTTGATTAAAAACTCGTCAAAGATACAATGAATTTTTGAATTGTCAAGTATTTGAAAGAAAAAAGTGATGGAACGGACGGTTTTGCATTTGGATTTGGACACATTTTTCGTGTCGGTGGAACGGCTGCTGCATCCCGAGCTGGAGGGCAAGCCGGTCATTGTGGGCGGCATGGGCGACCGAGGAGTGGTGTCGACGGCCAGCTACGAAGCGCGCCGGTTTGGGGTGCACTCGGCCATGCCCATGCGGATGGCCCGCCAGCTGTGTGCCCAGGCGGTGTTCATCCGAGGCGACATGGAACTCTACAGCCGCTATTCAAGGCTGGTGACCGACATCATCGCCGACGCGGCTCCGGTCTTTGAAAAGATGTCGATCGATGAACATTACCTCGACCTGACGGGCATGGACCGCTTCAACGACTGCCAGCTGTGGGCCCACGAACTGCGGCAACGGATCATGCATGAGTCGGGACTGCCCATCTCGTTGGGACTCTCGGAAAACAAGACGGTGGCCAAAATCGCCACGGGCGAGGCCAAACCCAACGGCGAGAAGCAAGTGCCCACACCTTATATAAATAGCTTCCTCGACCCGCTGCCGGTGCAGAAGATCCCCATGGTGGGCGCCAAGACTTACGCCCTGCTGAGCTCGATGGGGGTGGAACGGATTGGTACGCTGCGCCGCATTCCACCACAAGCCATGGAACGTGTGCTCGGCAAACACGGCATCGACATCTGGAAGAAAGCCAACGGGCACGACAGCACCCCCGTGTGTCCCTACCAGGAACGCAAATCGATCAGCAAGGAACGTACCTTCGAGCAGGACACTATCGACGTCAACGCCGTGCGACACTGCCTGGCACGCATGGTGGAGAGCCTGGGCTATGACCTGCGACAGCAACATAAACTGGCTGGCTGCGTGACGCTGAAACTGCGCTACCAGGACTTCGATACACACGACATGCAGCAGCGCATCGCCTACACCGCCTTCGACCACGTGTTGCGGCAAACGGTCAACAACCTCTTCGACAGGCTTTACAACCGCCGTATGAGGATTCGGCTGGTGGGAGTGAGGCTCAGTGAACTGGTGAGTGGCGTGTCCCAACTCGACCTCTTCGACAACAACACCGAGCTCACCAACCTATATGCAGCAATGGATAAAATCAAGAACCGCTTCGGCGAAAATGCCATACATCACTCTTAACTTTCCACTTTCAACTTGCTCTCCCTCCACTCATATAACAGTCTGTGCTACGGCACCATGCCGATCGACGACTTGGTAGAACGAGCCGCCGCATTAGGCTACCGTACCCTGCCGCTGACCGACATCAACACCACCATGGGCGCCGCCGACTTCGTGTCAGCGTGCCAAAAACAAGGGGTTCGGCCGGTGATGGGAGCGGAACTGCGCAACGGCAGCGAGTTGATGTATGTGGTATTGGCTCGCAATAATAACGGCTTCGCCGAGATCAACCGCTTCATCACCCAACACAACCTGAGCCAACTGCCTTATCCCTCAACGGCTCCCGACTTTGAGAATGTAGTGGTGGTGTATCCTTTCGGCCGCCGAAAACCAGGCCAACTGAAGCCCAACGAGTTCCTGGGTGTGCGCTTTTCGCAACTCACCAAGATGTTCCGCGTGGAGGCGTTCGACAAGATGGTGGCCATGCAGCCGGTGACCTTCGCCTGTGCCGCCGACTATGAACTGCACCGACAGCTGAGGGCCATCGACGAGAATGTGGTGGTGACTTGCATCGACCCCGCCGCCTGCGCCGCCCCCGATGAGATACTGTTGCCAACGGAACGGTTGAAATCGACCTACGCCCTTTATCCGCAACTCATTGCCAACGCTGAACATATCCTCAACGAATGTGAGATCAACCTCGATGGCAGCCTCAAGAGCAAACGCTGTTTCACGGGCAACGCCTATGACGACCGCGAACTGTTGCACCAGCTGGCCTTCGACGGCATGGCATACCGCTATGGAACGGCCAACAAAACAGCCTATCGCCGCATCGAGAAAGAACTGGCCATCATCGAGCAGATGGGCTTCTGCTCCTATTTCCTCATCGCATGGGATATTGTGCGCTTCGCCATGACGCAAGGATTCTACCACGTGGGTCGGGGCAGCGGTGCCAACAGCGTGGTGGCCTATTGCCTGAAAATCACCGATGTCGACCCTATCGAGCTGGACCTCTACTTCGAACGTTTCCTCAACCCCAAGCGGAGCAGCCCGCCCGACTTCGACCTCGACTTCTCATGGAAGGAACGCAACCAGGTCATCGAACATATCTTCCGAAAATATGGTGAAGATCACGTGGCCCTGCTGGGTGCGACGGTCACCTTCCAGGATGCCGCTGACGAGCGCATCCGCGACTTCCCGCACTACCGCTCCATTCACGCCGGAGGGGTGCTCATCACCGAGGAACCTATCACCAACTACGTGGCCCTTGACCTGCCACCCAAAGGATTTCCCACCACACAATGCGACATGTATGCCGCTGAAAAACTGGGGCTGGTGAAGATCGACGTGCTCAGCCAACGTGGCATCGCCCATATTCGCGATGCGGTGGAGCTGGTGGAACGCAACCACAACGTGCACATCGACATCCATCGGGTGGAGGCACTCAAAGAGGATGAGCTCATCAAACAGCAATTGCTTAAGGCCGAGACCTGCGGTTGCTTCTATGTCGAGAGTCCTGCGATGCGAGGTCTGCTGCGGAAACTGCGTTGCTCCGACTACAAGACCCTGGTGGCGGCTAGCTCCATCATCCGTCCCGGAGTGGCCCGGTCAGGCATGATGAAGGAATATATCAACCGATTCCATCATCCTGATAATGTGGATTATAAGCATCCGTTATTGAAGGAACTTCTCGAAGAGACCTACGGGGTGATGATCTATCAGGAGGACGTGCTCAAGGTGGGACATTACTTTGCCGGACTCGATCTGGCCGAAGCCGACGTGCTGCGCCGTATGATGGGACACAAGATGCGCGACAAATCAGAGTTCGAGCAGGTGACCAAGCGCTTTTTCGACAACTGCAAGGCCCGAGGCTATCCCGACCATTTGGTGCAGGAGTTGTGGCGGCAGATCGAGTCGTTTTCAGGCTACTCGTTCTCGAAAGCCCACTCGGCCTCGTACGCCGTGGAGAGCTATCAAAGCCTCTTCCTGAAAAGCCATTATCCGCTGGAGTTTCAAGTGGCGGTGATCAACAACTTCGGGGGATTCTACCAACCGTGGTTCTACCTCAACGAGGCGAAACGCATGGGCGCGAAGGTGCATCTGCCTTGCGTCAACCATAGCGAAAACCTCACCACTCTTGAGGGCAAGACGCTATATATGGGCTTTGTGTTCTTGCAAGGCATTGAGCAGCATTTTGTGGAACAGTTGGTGGCCGAACGTCAGGCCCGTGGTCCTTTTGCCGATTTGGACGACTTCATCACAAGGGTGACGTTTCACAAGGACCAGCTGGTGCTGCTCATTCGCGGCGGAGCATTCGATTTCACGAAAAAAAGCCGGGCCGAACTGCTGTGGCGGGCACATCTGCACCAGTGTGACGTGGCCCTGCCCGATTTCAAGACCAACGCCTTGCGTAACGCTTACGATGAAATCGAGCTGTACGGCTTCCCCATGACGATGAGCTGGTTCGACCTGTTGCAGACTTCGTTCCGTGGCGAGTTGATGGCATGCCAGATGCTTCGGTTTGTAGGCCGACACTTCAGGATGCTAGGCAAGCTGGTCACCATCAAATACGTGCGTACCTGCAAGGGCGAGCCGATGGCCTTGGGCACCTTCGTCGACGCCACTGGCGAGCCTTTCGACACGGTGCATTTCCCGAAGGTGTATAAAGCCTATCCCTTCCAAGGAGATGGCGTTTATCTGCTGTTGGGCCAGGTGACCGAGGAATTCGGCCAACCCTCGCTGCAAGTGGAAAAAATGGCGAAAATGCCCTACAAGCCAAGAATTTGATGTATCTTTGCAACCAATGAAGAAAGCGGTTTTCATATTGCTCCTGGTTTTTGCCGCAATGGGCCTCCGTGCACAGCAGGGCCGTGTGACGGGTGTGGTGCGCGACGCGGAGACAGGGGAGACCCTCATCGGGGTGGCCGTGATGGAACCTAGACTGAAAACGGGTGTCGCCACGGATGAACGTGGTTCGTATAGCCTGGATCTTCCCGTGGGCGACCACGTGCTTCAGTTCTCCTACTTGGGCTACCAAACGTTTGAGAGACGTGTGGCCGTGGGACAGGAACCCACTACGTTGAATGTGCGCCTCGAACCCGAGGCGACGCGACTCAACGAGGTGCAAGTCACCGGCAGGAAACCCGACAGCAACGTCTCGGAGATGGCGATGAGCGTACAAAGCCTCGATATGATCACCATCAAGAAAATTCCCGCACTGATGGGTGAGGTGGATGTCATCAAGACTATCCAACTGTTGCCTGGTGTGCAAGCTGCCTCAGAAGGCTCTTCGGGCTTTTCCGTGAGAGGAGGCGGCACCGACCAGAACCTTATCCTGCTCGACGATGCACCTATATACAATGCCTCGCACTTTCTCGGCTTTTTCTCGGTGTTCAACAACGACGTGGTGAAGGAGGCCACTTTATATAAAGGTGATATCCCGGCCAACTACGGCGGACGTCTCTCGTCGGTGCTCGACGTGAAAGTGAAGGACGAAATGCCGCGCAAGCTCTCGGGCACGGGCGGCATCGGTCTGGTGACCAGCCGGCTGATGCTGGAGACCCCGGCATTTGAACAGCAGACCTCGCTGCTGTTGGCCGGACGCACTACCTACGCCGGCCTCGTGATTCCCTTTATGGGCGAGGAAGCGAAAGGTTCCGACATCTACTTTTACGACCTCAACGCCAAAGTGACACAACGTATCAATGACAACAACCGATTGTTTCTGTCGATGTACCATGGAAGGGACAAGTTCAAGATACAGGATATGATGGGGTTGGGCTATGGAAACTCCAGTGCCACGTTGAGGTGGAACCACATCTTCAGCCCACGCCTGACCTCGAACCTCACCCTGGTGGGCTCGAAGTTCAACTACGACATCGACATCTGGGTCGACCCGTACGACTGGTCGCTGCGTGCCGGCTCGAAGAGCGCCCAATTGAACTACGACTTTACCATGCTGTGGAACGACAGCAACACCTCACGATGGGGCGTGAGCACGGGTTACCTTGCCTTCAAACAGGGTGAACTGGAGGACAGAGGAGGAGCACTGGTGCAATACATGGGACTGGATGAATATACCGTAGTGACCCGCAAAGCCCTCGAACATGCGCTCTATTTCACCCACGACCAAAGCTTCGGCACCATCTTTTCGTTGCGCTATGGACTGCGGCTCTCCGCCTTGCAGAACATCGGGGAGGAGGATTTCTATGTGTTCGATGACAATCACCAAGTGACCGACACCCTGCATTACGGTCCCGGGAAGGTGTTCCATACGGAGATTCATCCCGAACCCCGACTGGCGGCCATGTTTCGTATCGACGAAGTATCATCGGTAAAAGCCTCCTATTCGCGCACCTTCCAATATGCCCAAGTGGCATCGGCGGCTACCGGCGGACTGCCCTTCGACGTGTGGTTTCCCGTGAGTCCCAATGTAAAGCCCCAACGTTGCGACCAATATGCGGTGGGCTACTTCCGCAACTTCCATCACGACGCCATCGAGACTTCGGTGGAACTGTATTACAAGGACCTGAATAACGTGATCGACTTCAAGGACAACGCCTCGACTTATGGTAACGTACTCATCGACGGGGAGTTGCGTTTTGGCAAAGGCCGTTCCTATGGGGCGGAGTTCCTGATCAGAAAGAATACCGGCAAACTCACCGGATGGATCTCCTATACCTATTCCAGGACGTTCCGAACTGTCGAGGAAATCAATTTCGGCAAAGAATACCGCTCACCTTACGATAGGCCGCACAACTTTGTGATTGTGGCTAACTACGACATCACGCCACGGCTGAGCGTGGCCGCCAACTGGATTTACAATACGGGCCAGCCGGTGACCTATCCTTATGGGCAATATAGCATGGGCAATGTGACTTACGCCATCTATAACGGCAGCCGCAACGAGAGTCGCTACCCAGCCTATCACCGTATGGACCTCTCTCTCACCTGGCAGCTGCCCGACAAGCGGTGGAAACGCTGGGACAGCGAGCTGAACGTCTCCGTGTATAATGTGTATGCCCACCACAACACCTGGGCGGTGACCTTCGCCCAAGACGAAGACGGTGGCGTGAAAACCGAACGGATGTACCTCTTCTCGGCGGTGCCATCCATCTCCTATCAATTTAAATTCTGACCGCCATGAAGAAATTGACCTATTTGATACTGTTGATACCGCTTCA
>Ga0310696_10008715_pt1 | contig 11809 bp, 8 predicted proteins | sample AusTroGonzalo_MG_4_FD_203885 | JGI IMG/M metagenome (GOLD analysis project Ga0310696, IMG submission 203885) | Bovine rumen microbial communities from tropical cattle in Woodstock, Queensland, Australia - Gonzalo_02 (v2) (version 2) | ecosystem: Host-associated > Mammals > Digestive system >... | reverse complement strand
CTCTTCGAAGCGCATATCCGCGACGGCGTCATGCTTGAATACAAGTAATTTTTTAGACATTGTACACCATACAACCAAAAGCCGCTGACCGCTTCTTGCCTTCAGCGGCTTTTGCGCTATTGTATGATTTTTGAAACTCTTTACCTTAATAATAATAGTCTCCCACCTGTGAAATCCGCTGAAACCATCGCCCCAAGCCGTTTTCTCGTCGGCATCGACCTCGGCACCACCAATTGCTCTGTCTGCTACATCGACATGGCGGAGCCTGAACGCGCCCTCCATGATTTTCCAGTTGTCCAGACGGTCGCCGTTGGCGAAACAGCCGCCGAAACATTGCTGCCGTCGTTTTGCTATCTGCCTGGAGAGCATGATCTTCCAGAAAATGCACTGTCGCTCCCATGGGACCGTTCGCCTCAAATTGCCATCGGTCATTTTGCCCGCGAACAGGGCGCACGGATTCCCGAACGTCTCGTCGGTTCCGCCAAATCATGGCTCGCCCACGCAGGCGTGGAACGGACGAAACCAATCCTCCCGTGGGGTGGTGAATTGGGCGACCAGATGCTGTCTCCCGTCGATGCCTCCGCGCAGTATTTGGAGCATTTGAAACACGCTTGGAATCAACGGTTTGCCAAAATAAAAGACGAAGACGGAACGCCGTGTCTACTGCAAAATCAGCAGGTCGTTCTGACAGTTCCCGCGTCGTTTGACGAAACGGCCCGCGAACTGACGGTGCAGGCCGCCCGCAAGGCCGGCCTGTCAAAATTGACGTTGATAGAAGAGCCGCTGGCGGCTTTCTACGCATGGCTGGCCGCCAATCAATCGGATTGGAAGCAGAAAGTCGCCGTCGGCGACATCGTATTGGTCGTCGATATCGGCGGCGGCACAACGGATTTGACCATTGTCGAAATCGAAGACGATTACACGCTCCGCCGCAAGGCCGTCGGCGAACATCTGCTGCTCGGCGGCGACAACATGGACATGACGCTTGCGCATTTTGCGGAAACGGCTTGGAAGACGAAACTTCCGCAACGGCAATGGTCGCGCCTCTGCCAAGAGTGCCGCCGTGCAAAGGAAAAATTGCTTTCGACAGATGCTCCTGAAACGATGCAAGTCGCCGTCGCTGGCGAAGGAAGTTCCATCTTCGCATCACTTAAGACGTTCGATTTCAAGCGAGGCGACATCCAGACCGCCATTCTCGACGGATTTCTACCGTTCGTCGAAATCGATTCACCGCCGCCCGAACGCCGCCGCGGCATTCAGTCCATGGGCCTTCCCTACGCGGCAGACGCCGCCGTCACGAAACACATTCTCGCGTTTCTAAAATTCGCGGGCAAGACGCTACACAATCCCGCTCCAATCGCCCTGCCGAATAAAATTCTCTTCAACGGCGGCGCGCTCATCCCCCCAATCCTCCGTCAACGGATCCGCGACGTCGTCGCTAAATGGAATGGCGGCGCCGTTCCAGACGAATTGGAATCGGCTGATTTTTCATTGGCGGTTTCGCAAGGCGCTGCTTACTATGGGCTTGCACGACGCGGCGAAGCCGTTCGCGTCAAAGGCGGCATCGCCAATGCTTATTTCTTGGAAGTCGCTGCGCAGGACGGCAAACGCCTCCTCTGCGTCATGCCACGCGATACGGACGAAGGCGTCGTCCGACAGCTTCCAGACACGTTCCTCTTGCAGGCCAACACGCCTGTTTCCTTCCCCTTGCATGCCTCCGCCACACGACTGGAGGACAAGCTTGGTGACGTTGTAGAAGACAGCGATGACATCACGCCATTGCCGCCGTTGCAGACGATTCTGCGATTCGGCCGCAAAACGGACAAAACAGATTTAAAAGTCACGCTATCATCGCAACTTAACGAAATCGGCACGCTGGATGTCTGGTGTGAAACAGTCGATAAAAGCCACCGTTTTCCGCTGTCGTTCGTCCTGCGCGGAACGGCGCAAAACGACGCAGGCGGTCCGTTGCGAGAAGATATCATCGACGAAGCGCGCGCCGTCAAGGCTCTTTCGTTTATCGAAGAGGCTTTCGCGCAAGACGCGCAGTCGCTGAACGCATCCTTCATGACAAAATTGGAGGAGATTTTGGACGCGCCACGCAGCGAATGGGGCGCCCCCATTCTCCGCCGCATGGCAGATTTGCTTTTGCAACATACGGAATGGCGTACCGCCACGCCCGCCCATGAGGCCCGTTGGCTCAATCTCACAGGCTTCGCACTCCGTCCGGGCACTGGGCGCATCGGTGATGACCTGCGCATCCGCAACGCATGGAAGCTCTGGAAACCAGGCCCGTTGGCGGCTAAAAACGCTGCTGTCCAACAGAATTGGTTCATCTTCTGGCGGCGTCTTGCCGGCGGTCTTTCCGCTGGACAGCAGGAACAACTGGCAGGCTCGCTCGCCCGCGAACTCATGCCCAAAGACGGCAAGCCGCCATTGAAAAAAGGCGATCAGACGGCTTTGGAGCAATGGCGCTGCATCGCCTCCATGGAACGTATGTCGCCATCCTTCAAGATGAAATGCCTTCAGGCCTTTTTGAACGCCGCCGCGAAATTGGAAGACGCCGCCTTCTGGCCCGTCGCCCGCTTCGTGGAACGCATTCCGCTCCACGGAACGGAAGATGCGATGATTCCCGCCTCTAAACTCGAACCGCAGGCCCGCCTCTTGCTTGAATATCTCCAAACCTCTAATCAGCCGCGACTTGCGTTGCTCGCCTTGGCCGCCGCCATCACACATACAGGCGTCCGTACGCTTGATCTTTCCGACAGTTTCCGCAAGAAATCATTGGACATTCTGAAAAAGCACAACGCGCCCGAAGATTGGCTTCAGGCGCTCCAAACGGACAAAGTCGCCAATTCGTTCATGACGGATTTGCGCGGCGATTCACTCCCGCTCGGTCTTTCATTCTCCTAACCCACACGGCACGAACATGTCACAAAACTACTGCCCCATCATGAGCACGCTCGGCTATGTGCTCTCGCCAGACCGTCAAAACGTCCTGATGACGCATCGCATTTCACGCAAATCCGATGAGCAGTTCGGCAAATACAATGGCCTCGGCGGCCACATGCTGCCCGATGAAGACATCGCCACTTGTATGATTCGTGAAATCAAAGAGGAAGCGAGTATCGACGTCACGGCGATGACGCTTCGTGGCACTGTCAATTGGACATCGTTCGGCCCGCATGCCGAAAATTGGATCGCCTTCATCTTTCTCATCACCGCTTTCAACGGCACGCCGACGCCGAAAAGCGAAGAAGGCCCGCTTTCATGGATTCCATTGAAAGACGTCATGTCGCTTAACCTCTATGAAGGCGACCGCTATTTCATGCCACTCGTTTTCGACGACGATCCACGCCCCTTCCACGCCTATCTCCCCTACGACAACGAAAAGCCTATCGGCTGGAGCTTTGTCAGGCTGTAGCCTGACAGCTAAAAGCCTAAAGCTCAAAGCTTAAAGCAAACACAAAACATACAGTTTACGGAGGTTCCATCATGATTACCTTAAAAAGTAAGACCGTCTCCGCCAGTTTTAACAACCAAGGCCGTCTCGTTCAATTCATCAACACATCCTGCACGCCAGAAAACATCATCACCGCGCCGCCGAAATCCGCCTTCCGCATGACCTGCCAGCGTGGCGAATGCAAAGAAGTCGTTTCCGAAATCGACACGCAGTCCTGCAAGACCGCTTCAACGAAAACGTCCATCACGTTCACGTTTGATTCCATCAAGACGTTTGACGGCCGCCATCATGACCTCCTGCCGATCAAACTGACACTCTCCGCCACGTTGAAAGACGACAAACTTATCTTCAACGCGGACATAGACAACCAATCGGACGCGCAGATTCTCGATTTCACTTATCCTCTTGTCGGACCGATTGTTACGCTAGGCAATAACGCCCCCGCGTTGCTTCTTCCCGCACAGTCTGGACAGCGCATCCAGAACGTCGGCACATGGCTTGGGCGCATGTCGCGCCATCGTGAAAACGCCTTCAACGCGCATTCTGTCGTCTATCCGGGCGGCGGCGCTTCTATGCAGTGGCAGGCCTTGACGGATGACCAAAATACATTGTTTCTCACAGGTCATGATCCGGATTTCTTCCCGATGGAACTCCGCCAGCAGGGCGAAGTTGGAAAGAACACCGTCGTTCTTGAAACCACACGCATGCTCTGCCTAGCCGCTGGAAAAACGATGACTACCGCGCCGATCATTCTTGATTTCTATCATGGCGATTGGCATAAAGGCGCGAAGGATTACGCCGCATGGATGTCGCAATATCGTCCGCAACCTGCTCGTCCTGAATGGATTAAGAACATGACAGGATATTTTCTTGTCATCAACAAACAGCAGTTCGGTTATGAAATGTGGCCATATGATTCACTGCCAAAGCTTTACGAACTCGCCAAAGCCCACGGTTGCGATACGGTCGGCCTTTTCGGATGGTATCATTCCGGCCATGACAACCAATATCCGGACTTGGAAGTCAGCCCGACGCTTGGCGGTGCGGATGTGCTTCGTGAAAACATCAAAAAAGTCCAAAAGGCTGGCGGTCATGTGACGCTTTATTATCAAGGCCATCTCATCGACGAGACATCCAAATACTATCGCAACGGCGAAGGCAAAGCCGTCTGCATGAAAAACATATGGGGCAGCCCTTATGTCGAATTCTACAACAAATCGCACAGAAGTTCCTTCCTGATGCACTTCTCCCGCAAAATGTTCACATTGGCCTGCCCGTCCGCCGCGCCATGGCGTGATCTGATGCTCCGCCGCGAAGATTGGCTCGCCACTCTCGGTCCGGATGGTTGCCTCTATGACCAACTTGGCGGACAGCCTCCCTGCCCGTGTTTCGACAAAACACACGATCATGCGAAGGATAATCCTGCTCTCGCCCACACGAACGGCCGCCGCCGCATGCTCGCCTCCCTGCAGGCCCATTCCAAGCAGATCGGGAAGAATTTCGCCTTCTTCTCCGAACACATTAACGACCTCTATTCGTGCTATTTAGACGCCGTTCACGGCATCATGTCCAATCCTGGCCCGCAAGGCGCGTTGGCGGCCGCGGCAACGGACGCCGACACCGTTCGCATCCTCAACTATCCCGCCCTCTTCCGCTATTGCTTCCCTGAAACCATCATCACAATCCGCAATCCAGCGCCGCATATCGGTGATCAAATGGCCAACTACGCTCTCACCTATGGCTTCCGCCCCGAAATGGAGCTCCGCTATCAGGCCGATTGCGACGATGTCTTGAACGACACATACAAGGCCAGCCGTCTTTACACTCTGAAAGTCAACGAATTGCGCAAAAAGTACGCCGAACAGCTTCTACGCGGTGAATTCCGTGACACAGATGAATTGGCAACCATTCCGCAAGGCCTTACCGCCACGTCGTTTACGGCTGGCGACACAATGGCCGCCGTCCTTTGGAACGACACCAATGACGCCATCAAGCTCAAATCCTTTGCGGCAAAATCTCCTTGGAAATTGAAGGAAGCTTCAGACATTAACGGAACCGCCTCCAAATTGCCAGCCGCCATTGTGGCAGGACAGATTTTGGTGGTTTTGTTTGCGAAGTGATAATCTCCAAACAAGGAGACGGCAAATGCTTACATGGGAAAAGAATTTCAAGTCGAAACGTGCGGACGGACGTTACACAGGAAGCCTCGGGGCGCTTTTCGCAAGCATGCGGGCCAGTAAGCCCAAGCTGTCTTTTGACGCTTCCAAAATCGATACTCCAGAAAAATTTGCGCAATGGAAGGCGGCGTTGCGCGCCAAACTCATAGAACTTCTGCGGATGCCGGAAGCCACTCCGCAGCCTGATCCTGTCATGCTTAGCTCTTCTCCAAGAGACGGTTACACGTTGGAACGGTGGGAATTCTACCCTGACAGCTTCAGCGCCATACCCGTGCTCATCCTGAAACCATCGAAAGGTGACGGCCCCTTCCCCGGCGTCCTCTGCTTTCCAGGCTCCATGCATCCAAAAGAACTGCTGGCAGGTGAACCAGATCTCGACAATCCCAATTGCCATCAATACAAGTATCCTGACCGCAATGCTCAAGCGCTCCATTGTGTTCGGCAAGGCTATGTGGCTGTCGCCTTCGACAATCCAGGCACATGCGAACTGGTGGAAGTCGATGGCAATACCGAAAACCAAGGCTCGATGCGAGAAAAGCTTGTCACCGGCTACATAGGCATGGGCACCACCTATCTTGGCGTTTCGGTCTTCCAGAAACTACGCTTTCTGGAATGGTTCAAAAAACAACCATGGGTAGATTCCACCAGAATAGCTCTTATCGGTCATTCACTGGGATCGGAGCCAGCCATGGCCATGGGCGTGCTACGTGATGACATCGTGGCCGTGGTTTCCAATGACTTTGTCTGCGATGACCGCATACGCTACTGCTCCATGACCAATTTCGAAAGGGCCGATAATGGAGGCATCATGCATTATGTTCCAGGCGAATGGGACTATTTCAGCCTTCCTGACATTCTGGCGGCCAACGCCCCTAAGTATCTGGCTGTCAACGAAGGCGGTGCCGAAGACTGGATCGACAAAATCCGCAGCAGCTATGCCGTCGCAGGCGTTCCGGAACGGCTTCAAGTGTCGTATTATCCCAAATACCAGACACCAGGCCCTAAACAGCCCGTCCCCTTATATGGCTTGGATTTTGACACATTATATATCGATTGGTGCAGAGTAGATGTGCCCGATCATTCATTCCGCGCGGAACCATCCATGAAGCTTCTAAGAAAGGCTTTTGCCCAATCGTAATGCCCTGTGTTTCCTACTTTATATAGAAGCGATGACCACATTCATGGGCGTGTTTTTAGCAAAACATTTTTCATTATAAAACTTGATTTTATTTTCTGCCACGTATTATATTAAAACAATATTTTTGTTACAAGACATTTTAAAAATCGAGTAAAGCCGTTTATGAAAAAAATAATACTATTTTTCTTCTGCCTAGCCGCTCTGCTCCACGCAGAAACGCCTATTATCGTTCCTAATCTGGATTTTGAACAACAACTCGCCAAATGGGAAAACCGCAACACTATCGCGACAGTCACCAAAGAAGCCGCACGCACGGGCGAGTTCGGCCTGCGTATCCATGATGATTCAGACCATAATGGCTCCAACATCTTTTCAGAAGCCTTCGCTGTCACGCCGGGCATCGGTTACAGGCTTGATTTCTGGGCGAAAAAACTGAATGCGGATTCCAACGGAACAAGCGTCTATATCCGTCTTTACGGCAAAGACGGAAAGGAGCTTTCATCCGCGAAGACAAGAGGCGAAATCGTCATTAAGATGGAAGATTCCATGACATGGACACAGAATTCCCTCTATTTCATTCCAGGCCACGATGCCGTCACCGCACGCATCTGGATTCATTCCGCCAACGCCGCCATCACAGACGATGCCATCGACGATTTGAAAGTCTTTCAATTAACACAAGAAGAGACGAAAAAGATTCCACGCCTCTCCCGCACAGGCTTCCCGCCGCCCGCTCCCGTCCGCGTCAACGAAATCTATGAAATGCTTTCAGACAAACCGCAAGGCCTCGGTTATCCTGTCACACGCCGTGACAAATGGGACCATCTGCCGAATCCGAACGGAAAAGACACCATCATCAAACGCGCGGAACAGTACATGCCGGAAGAGCCGCCTGAACTGAAAGATGAAGAGTACCTTCTGTACAATAAAACTGGTGACCGCAAGACCTACGAACGGCCCTACTTCCAGCGGAAACGCCGTCTTTTCACGTTCGCCGTCGCGGAAGCTCTTGAAAACAAAGGCCGTTTTCTGCCTGCTCTCGAACGCGAAATCAACGCTATTCTGAATGAAAAGAGTTGGGTGCTGCCCGCCCATGATTCCGGCCTGACCAATTTCAACCAGACGCGTTTCTATGCGGATTTGTTCGCCTCCGAACGCGCGTCCGACCTATCTACCGTCGATTGGTGGTTCCAAGACAAACTCAAACCGGAGATGCGCGCCGCCATCCGCCGTGAAATCTTCCGCCGCACGGTCGATCCATACATCAATTCCATCCGCACAGGTGACACGCACGGTCACGGCTGGATGTACGGCAACGGCAACTGGACGGCTGTCTGTACAGGCAATATGGTCAATTGCATTCTCACCATCGTTGAAGACAGGATGACACGTGCGGAAGTGCTTGCGGCGACGGAATTTTCAGACAAGACGTTCCTTTCCGGATTCACGCCCGACGGCTATTGCAACGAAGGCCTCGGCTATTGGGGCTACGGCTTCGGCCACTATCTTGCCATGGGCGAACACATCCTGCAAGTCACAAACGGCAAGATGAACATTTTCGAAGGCTATGACAACATCGCAAACGTCGCCGCATTCGCGAAAAACATCCAAATACAGGACGGCATCGCTCCCGCATTCGCGGATTGCAGCGTCACCGCCCACCCTGTTCCCGCCCATCTGGTCATCATCCAACGGCATTGGCCGCAATCGCTCCATAAGCAAATCAAGCCTGACAATGTTCTGGATTGCGGCTTCCCGTTCATGCCGCTCGTCGCCTTCAGCGATGAAACAGAATATCTTAAGGCGCTTCCAGAAGACGCGCCCTATCCGATCCGCTCCGAATTTCCAGATTCCGGCATCTACATCTTCCGCCATACGGACGCGGACGGAAAAGTTTTCGGCGCGGCCATCAAAGGTGGCCACAACGGTGAACATCACAACCACAACGATGTCGGTTCCTTCATGGTCACATGGGACAGCGAACGGCTGCTCGTCGATCCAGGCTCGGAAATCTATTCACGCCAATCCTTTGGGAAAGAACGCTATACGTTCAGCCTGCTGAATTCCTTCGGCCATTCTGTTCCCGTCGTCGCAGGCAAATTGCAACGCACGGGCCGCGGCGCGAAAGGCATCATCATCAAGACGGATTTCACAGACGAACAGGACACCATCGTCATGGACATGACGTCCGCCTACGCCGTGCCCGAACTCAAATCGCTCATCCGTACGTTTGTTTTCAACCGCCCAGCCAAAACCATCACGCTGACGGATGCCGTTGAATTCACGGAACCGAAAGACTTCAGCACGGCGCTCATCAGCCGTAACAAGTTCAAAGGAACCGCGCCAGAGCGTTATTTCGTTTTCAGCCGCCCGGAAGCATGTCTGGACATCACCGCCTCTTCCAACGCCGCCTTCACCACCAAAACAGAACAGTTGATTCTCCAGTTCGACAGGCTCGGACCATATCGTCTCTCCGCCACATGGGAACAACCTGTTCAGAAAGGCGCCATCACATGGACCATCAAGGCGTCAGAAGTCCCAGCGGACATCTTCAACCTCTACAAGGCTCCAGATGTCACGCCATACAAGCCAGTTATGGAGAAAGCCTTACTCGTCCAAGCGGAAGATTTCAAAGAAGAAACGGCTCCTGCGGACGCGAAGAAAGTCGTCGCCGATCCGAAATTCGGAGCGGACGGCACCGCGCTGAAGCTTTGGGATACGGATGGACATCGCCTCGCATGGAACGTTACCGTTCCGCAGGACGGCGCGTATCTCCTTCATTTCAAAGCATGTTGCGGTATCGTTGAAGGTGTCAGCCGCATTGTGAAAGTCGATGGAACCGACTGCGGTCCCGTCCTTTTCCCGTACACAGGCGGTTGGAGCAACAACGGAAAGAACGATTTCAAAGAGCTTTATCCCGCCAACAAACAAAAGCCGTTGCTTCTTGATTTGAAAAAAGGCGACCACACGATTGAAATCATCAATGACAAAGGCGGCGGCCTGAATCTCGACTGGTTCAAACTCATCCCCGCCACGAAATTATAATTAAGCATTAAGCATTTTCCTCTAACCACTAACCACTAAAAACTAACCACTAATCAATATGCCACTCTGTAAAAAATGCGGTCTTATTCTCGCGGCCAGCGACAAAGTCTGCCGCGGCTGCGGCACGCCTGTCGCGCCAACGGCGCAACCTTCACAAGAAGCACAACCGCCGCAGTTTCCGTCAACGTCCATGCCTGAATCCACGCCGTTGCCCAAGCCAAGCAGTTTGACGTATTCATCACCGCTGTCATCGTCAGCGCCGCAACCGTCTGCGCCACCGCCGATTCCATCGGCTCCGCCGCCGACGCCGTCCTTTGGGACGCCACCGCCGCTTCCATCGACTCCACAATCGCCAGCGACTCCGCCACCGACGCCGTCTTTCGCGGCGCCACCGCCATTGCCGCAGACATCAGTATTTGGAACAACTTCTACTTCAGGAACATATAAAGCTCCATCAGCTCCGATGGCACCGCCGCCTGTGACGCCACCGCCTGTGACGCAAGCCGCTCCCGCGTCATCCGCACCACAACCTGCAACGCCACAACCACCTCCACCGCCTGCTCCGTCCGTTGCGGAACCGCCGCCACCACCAGAACAGCCGCCTGTAGAGGAACCGCAGGAACCGCAACCTATTCGGCCAAAAGCTTTCAAGCCAGGCGGTAGCAGTTCCAAACTGCCGCCGAATCTGGATATCGACAACCAGCCAGTTTCAGATGTCCGCAAGCCGTTCCAACAACAGCAACAGCCGCCGATGGCGCAAACCATTAACATGGCGCAAGTTCCGCCTATGGCGAATCCGCCAATCAAAGAACAGCCAATTTATCAACCGTTTACACCACCGTCGCCGCAAGGCCAATCTCCAAAGTTCAGTTCCGGTCTTCTTTGGGCGATTTTGACGTTGATTTTCTGTTGCAATCCACTGGCCGTCGTCTCCATCATCCTCTCCGCCATCGCAAGCAGCGAATTCAAACATGGCGACATTGCAAGCGCCCAAAAGCACGCCAAAATATCCAAAATCATCACCTTCGTTGCCGCTCTTATCACAATCATCACCTTTGTTTTGATGCCGGCTCCGGAAGTCAGCGATAAAGATGGCATGGTTTTACCAGAAGAACTCGAAGAGCAATTAAGCGATACAGAAAAGAAGAATGTCATTGAAGTGATTGAAAACAACATGAAGAAAAATACTGGCGGCAGTGTCAAAATTGACGTCAAGCCCGCCGAAAACGAATGAAACTTTCACGTAAACAGTTGATAATTCTCGCCATACCCGCCGCGATTCTGCTGATTGCGGCGTTGGCGGCTGTTTACGCCATGGAACCAGGCAGTACCGTCCAACGGTTCATGCCGAAATGCCCGTTCCACTTAATAACGGGCATGCATTGTCCGGGCTGCGGCGGCACGCGAGCCGTCCATGCCCTGCTACACGGCCATCCGCTTAAAGCGTTTCGTTACAACGCAATCCTGCTCCCTGGAGTCATTTGCGCATTGCTGATTTGGAGATATCCGAAGCTCCAATACAACAAGTTGTTCGCACTAACCGTCGCCGCCGTTTTCTTCCTCTTCTTCATCCTGCGCAACATCCCCTGCTATCCATTCTCACTACTGGCCCCGCCATCTTTCTGAATAATGAAAAAAAAGAACAACCTGCCTAGACGAATCCGCATTGGCGTCGCTGCCATCGTGTTCATTCTCATCTGCTTGGCATTCATTGGATTGTTGCCGCAGGCCACCGCCTTGCTGAAAATCCAAGCCGCGCCGTCGCTCATGAAAACCATCGCCGCGTTCTCCGTCGGCGCATTGGTCACATGTATCATCATTCTGCTCGTCACGTTTCTGTTCGGACGTTTCTATTGTTCTGTTATCTGCCCGCTCGGCATCACGCAAGACATCGTTGCGTTCATATTCCGGCGGAAAGGCAAGCCGTTGCCGCCGCATCTCGCCTTTCCACGGGCAATCTGTCTGGGCATCGCCATTGGCTTTCTT
>Ga0310696_10008714_pt1 | contig 11810 bp, 6 predicted proteins | sample AusTroGonzalo_MG_4_FD_203885 | JGI IMG/M metagenome (GOLD analysis project Ga0310696, IMG submission 203885) | Bovine rumen microbial communities from tropical cattle in Woodstock, Queensland, Australia - Gonzalo_02 (v2) (version 2) | ecosystem: Host-associated > Mammals > Digestive system >... | reverse complement strand
TTCTTTTTTAGCGGTGTATCTATTGATTTGAATTCTTTTTCTTTGTCGGTTATATATTGCTGAAGTGCAAGTGCTTTTGCCTCAACTTCTTTTATAACTTTCTGTGCGTAAGGATAATTATCCTGAACTTTCTGGTAATTAATACTTCCGACACCTGCTGCCATAACAGTGTTTCCCAAAAACAGAACTGATGTTAAAAGTACGAACAATTTTTTAAATTTATGCATATAGCCTCCTGTTATTAATACATGTTGATGGAGTCGCCGACTCCGAATGTGAAGTAACCGTTTTTGCTTCCGTAAGCACCCGGATTTGTGAGCGGGATACCGTAATCCAATGATAACGGACCAATACCCGGAATAAATAATTTCAAACCGACACCTGCAGTAATTGCCTGCATAGGTCTGTCATACATTCTGTCTGTAACTGTAGGATTAAATACCTTACCTGCGTCAACGAAGAATGCCAATCTCAGATTATCAAAGAATCTGACTTTTTTAATTCTGTCTAAGAATAATACCGGAGTGTTTAATTCAACCGAACCCATAACAAATGAATCACCCACACCGACTCCGTTTACTCTGAAACCTCTTATTGTATAAGGTCCGCCGAGTCTGTAAGCAAGAAATTCGGGTTCTTCCGTTCCATGAAGTTTTCCGCCGGCTCTTGCCGTGAACGATAATGAAGACTTGCTTGCAACAGGAATATATCGTTTAACCATACCTGATAATCTGCCTGTTGTTCTTTTGATTTTTGAAACGCAAAGAGATTCTTCAAATTTAACCGATGCCAAAGTTCCCTTTCTCGGATTTGTGCTCATATCTCTTGAATCGTAAACAAGTCCGGGAGCAAGGTTTATGAAGAAACCGTCTGCCAACTGTCTGTCTCTTGCTGCTTTATATTCTGCAGGTGTCATGAATTTACTGTAAAGATGTTTTATTTGAGCATAATCACCTTCGCTTAGACTGATATTTTCAACTCCCGCCGTAAAGGTTGCAGATAAATTGGGGTTGTATTTTAATTTGTGAGATACGGTGCTTTCAAAACCTACTCTTGTTTCAATAGCAAGCGGTACCTGATAGCTTCCGTAATCTCGGAAATATACTTTGGATAGTAAAGAATTGTCTGCATTTAAAAAGTGCGGCTCAAAGAAACTAAGTTCAGCCTGAAAATTCATTCTGTTTAAAATTGACGAGTCACTCATCATAATACCGGATCCGACCATGCCTGATAAACCGACTCTTTGGTTAAGTCCTCTGAAGTTGTTGTCGGAAATACTTAACGAGCCGAAAACACCTGTCGCCGAATCTAAACCGCCACCTACTGATAGAGCCGCCGTTCTTTGTTCCGAAACAACAATTGTGACGTCATATTTGCCGGGGTAGTCTTCACTCGGGGTGATTTCTCTGTTAACGTCTTTAAAAGCCTGAGTAGAGTATAATCTTACCAAATCCTGTTTGATAAGTTCTTCGTTATAAACCATGCCCGGCTCTGTCATAATGTTTCTTGCGATGATATAATCTTTTGTTTTTTCGTTTCCGGAAATAATGATTTTGCCGATTATACCTTCGTCAATGCCGATATTTATTGTTCCGTCGGGATCATCATAAAGGGCATCAATTCTTGCCAAAAGGTAGCCTTTAGAAGCATAACTGTCATTGATTTTGTCAATGATGTCATTAATGGAATTGATGTTTTGAGGCATACCGATAAGCGGATAAACAAGGTTTAAAATTTCTTCTTTGTTTAAGGACTTGTTGCCGTATATTTGAATATCGGTAACGGGTATGTTTTCCTCGACAAAAATAGTAAGATCAAGAGTTCCGTCAGCATTGTCAACGGGAACGGCTTTCATTTTGTCCGTAAAATAGCCCGTAGCATAAATTGACTGCAAATCCTGCTGAATGAGGTTTTTGTTAAAGGTATCACCGACCTGAGTCCTTAAAGTAGGCAGAATTGAACTTTCTGCGATAATGTTGTTCCCGGAAAGTTTAATGCTTTTGACTTTTCTTGTTTCAGCTTCTTTGTATTCCTCTACTTTTATATTTGGTGAAGTAAGTACAGGCGGCTTCTTTTCGGAATTTGCGTCGTTAACCGCATCGTCGTAAAAATCTTTCCAAAAATCGTCTTCAGCTTCTTTTTGTTTCTTTTTAAAAAAGTGGCGTTTAGTCTTTTCTTTCTTAGTATTGGTGAGTTCAGGGGTAAAATCATCAGTGGTTTCTATTTGTTTATTTTGGTGAATAAAAGGCATATGAAAATCAGCGGCATATCCGCATTGGCAGATAAACGCAACTAAAAGCCATCCCCATAAAATTTTCTTTATTATCTTAAACAATTTTTTACTTCACCAAAATATATAACAAAATATTATCACAAAGGTATTTCTAAAGCCCGTTTTCGATAACTTTTTATTAAAATTTTGTAATAAAAATTAGCAAAAATATTTGTACAAGAATGTATGGCTGAAAGTCAGTCATATTAAGTGTTTTTATTTTGAAAATCAGAAAAATTTAAACGGTTGTCGATAAGGACGGAGCAATTTGGATAAATTTTCTCGTCAAATCGGAATCCCATTGAGTACCCATGCCCTCAGATAAAATTTCGCATGCCTTTTCAATGCCCAAACCTTTTCTGTACGGTCTGTCACTAATCAAAGCGTGGAAAGCATCCGCAACCGCAACAATTCTTGCGGCAAGCGGAATTTTATCGCCGGATAAGTGTTCCGGATAACCTTTTCCGTCAATTCTTTCGTGGTGATATTTAACTATCGGAATTAAATCCTTAAGTGTATCATTTGATTTTAATACTTTTTCAGCACCTATTGCAGGGTGTTGTTTCATTATTTCCCATTCTTCGTCAGAAAGTTTATCGGGTTTTCTCAGAACGCTTTCAGGAATACCAATTTTACCAACGTCGTGAAGTAATGCACCTATTCTGATTCTTTCAACTTCTTTTTCAGGTAAGTTGATTGCTCTTGCAAGAGCTTCGGAATATCTTGAAACAGAAGTCGAGTGACCTTTTGTATAGGTGTCTTTCGCATCTATTGCGCCTGCAAGTGAGGCAGCCATTTCTTCTAAGTGATTTGTTGATTTTATACTTTCTGTCTTGAACAGTCTGAATAATTCTTCTTCAAAGTTTGTACCGAATTCAACCTGACGTTTTGTCAGAATTTCCGCATATGATTTTAATGCCAAATCCAAGTCATCCCAGAAATTGAAGTCGGCTGAACTTATAATTGCAGACATACCGTCTTTGTATCCTTTTGCTTTGGAAATGTGCATAGCCTGTTCTGTCAGAATTAATAATTTTTCTTTATCTTCCGCCCCGCTCGGATAAGTTCCGACTCCGACGGAAACCTTAACAGGTCCAACATCGTCAACAAAACAGCAGGAAAGAGTGTACGTCAAAAATTCAGCAATATATTTTGCTTCGGAAATTACGGTATTTGGAAGGATAATTGCAATTTCATCTCCGCCGTAACGTCCCGCAATATCGGATTTTCTGATGTTGTGTTTAATCTTGTCGGCAACCAGTCTTATGACTTCATCACCTTTTGTATGACCAAATTCTCTGTTGATTTTTGTCATGTTGTTAATATCCATCATAATAATGGACATATCCTGTTTGTTATTCTTTGTTTGCTGAATAATTTCATCAAGACAATCCTGAAAACCTCTGTGGTTATAAAGTGAGGTCAGATTATCCATGTTTGCGTTTTCATTACTCTTTTCGATAAGTTCCGCATTGTGAGCAACAAGACCTGCATAACTTGATAACAAAGAGTAAAGTTTGTAATTCTGTTTTGCGTTCTGGTCAGCAACAAGCATAACTCCGACGCATTTTCCTACTGAAATCATAGGCAAAATTGCCACTGTATATGAGTGGAAATATGACATCTTCAAAAATTCCGTATTTTCGGATAAAACAACCCTTTTATTAAGGAAACATTCTACTATTGGGTTTGTTCTGTCTGAAATTAAAAATTTGGAAGAGAATGAATTTCCTAATTTATCAGTCAATTTCAGGTTTATGCAGTTTGATTTTTCCTGATAAAAACCAAATGCCAAAAATGAGCAGTTATAGCTCTTTGTAAGTATTCTGTGCAATAGTGAATACAAGTGGTCAATGTCGGAAACTTCGCCTAAATTGGAAAGTTCTCTGACAAGTTTTTTATAGTCGATGTTAGAAAAACTTTTGGGTCCGACGACAGCATTATTAAGAGCAGCCTGCGGATTGGTTTTATAAGGGCTCTTGAAGTTTTGTCTTGATGACAAAGCATTAACCTTCACAATAAGTTCCCTGTCTTTTAATGTGGAGGTCATAGCGCCGCTATTCATACCGGATTTGTTATTGAGGTTATCTTCCAAAATTCATGCCACCTTTACACTAATATAATTATTTTAAAAACCGTAAAAATAAAAATTTGCTAAAATATGTATATCCATGATAACATTTCTTAAAACTTTTTTCCAGATAAGCAATCTTAAATTGTAAAAAAAATTAACTATAATAGTAAAGACGGTCATTTTCATGACCGTCTTTATTTTATGAATTTTTGTAAAAATTATGCTTTTGTTTCAATTTCGTTTTTAAGCATTTTTATAAATTCGGAAACTTTGAAAGTACCGATTTGACCTTCGCCTCTTTTTCTTACTGCAACTGAGTCTTCGGCAATTTCCTTGTCTCCGATTACGCAGACATAAGGAACTTTTTTCTGCTGTAAAGCTTCTCTGATTTTGTAGTTCATGCTTTCAGATCTGTCATCGAGATTTACTCTTATGCCTTCTTTTCTCATTTCTTTGTATACCTTTTCGGCAAATTCGGCATGCTTGTCGTTTGCGATAGGAACAATGCTTACCTGAGTCGGTGCTAACCATAGCGGGAATGCTCCTGCATAGTGTTCGATTAAGATGCCGTGGAATCTTTCCATTGATCCGAAGATTACTCTGTGAAGCATAACAGGGGTTTTCATGCTGCCGTCTTTATCCTGATACTTGATGTTAAATCTTTCAGGTAGGTTGAAATCGAGCTGAATTGTAGCACATTGCCATGTTCTGCCCAAAGCATCTTTTACTTTGAAGTCGATTTTTGGCCCGTAGAATGCGCCATCCCCTTCGTTGATATCGTACTTCATGCCTCTTCTGTCCATTGCTTCTTTTAAACCTGCTTCGGCGCGTTCCCAATTAGAGAGTTCGCCGACATAACTTTCAGGTCTTGTTGATAACTCAACCTCAAAGTTCATCTTGAAGATAGCCATTGTATCCGCAACAAAATCAATGATTTCGTTAATTTCATCAACTAATTGTTCCGGAGTACAGAAGACGTGAGCATCGTCCTGAGTGAATCCCTGAACACGTGTTAAACCGCCTAAGGCACCTGATTTTTCTTTTCTGTAAACGTTTCCGAGTTCAGCCATTCTTAAAGGCAAAGAACGGTAAGAATATCTGTTTGCCTGATAAATCAGAATGTGGAACGGACAGTTCATCGGTTTTAATACAAATTGGTCATTTGAATCTTCTTCTTTTTCGAGGAAGAACATATTTTCTTTGTAGTGTCCCATGTGCCCTGAAATTTCCCACAATTTTGATTTTGCAATGTGTGGGGTATTAACAATTACATAACCTCTTTTTCTGTGTTCTGTTCTCCAGTAATTTTCGATTTCTTCTCTGACAACTGCAAGGTTCGGATGCCAAAGAACAAGTCCTGAACCTACTTCTTCTCTCACAGAGAATAAATCAAGCTGAGTTCCGAGTTTTCTGTGATCTCTTTTTTCAGCCTCTTCAAGAAGGTGCATATAATTATCCAGGTCTTCTTTTGTTAAAAATGCTGTCGCATAAATTCTCTGGAGCATCTTATTGTTTTCATTTCCTCGCCAGTATGCGCCTGCAACCTTTAAGAGTTTGAAGTATTTGATTTCTTTTGAACTTTCAAGGTGAGGTCCGGCACATAAATCGTTGAATAAAGCTTTTCCGTCAGCGCCTCTTGTTACATACAGGGTTGGCTTGTCGTTTCTGTGTTCTTCAAGTAATTCTGCCTTATAAATTTCGCCCTGACTTTTAAATTCGGCAATTTGTTTATCAACGTCTTCAACGTAAACCTTTTCAAATGTCATTGCAGTGCTTAAAACACGGGACATTTCTTTTTCTATTTTTCTTAAATCTTCTTCCGTAAAGGTATATCCGTCAGTCATATCGAAATCGTAGTAAAATCCGTTTTCAATAGACGGACCAATTGCTAATTTAGCCTGAGGAAACAGGTTTTGTACGGCCTGAGCCATAACGTGAGAACAAGAGTGTCTCAAAATACCCAATTTTTCATTATCTTTATCCATGGATTCTCCCTTCATTAAGTCCAAAGTATTAATTTAATCATATCATCCACATGGTTTTCTAACAACTTTTTATTAAGATTCAATAAATGGACTGAAATGTAAGCAAATAAAAAAGCGGAAGACGGGACTCGGACCCGCGACATTCTGCTTGGAAGGCAGATGCTCTACCAACTGAGCTACTTCCGCGTTTGCTTGTTACGAGCATACAATAAAAAAAATATAATTTCAAGTATAATTTAAACTCAAAAACTAATACTTTAGTATTAGTCTTTAGGACTAATTTTTTGTCTGAAATATTAATTCTTTAGAAGCATAATAATTGATTGAAAAAATGGTAATATAATAGTGTAAGAAAAGATTATTATTACGGTTTAATATATTTACGGTTTTGACTCCTTGCAAAAGGGGTCTATTTATTTGCAAAATTTTTAATTAGTACCAACTTCGGTAAGTAATAAATGTAAAAAAATAATAAATCTATATATAAAATATATTGTCTTATATTTTAATAATAAGTATACTAAATACACTTAATCTTAATTTTTGTAAAAAAAAGTTAACTTAAGTAAAAAAAAAGGCAATTTTTTTCAAAAAAATGCGTTCATATATATGTGTAGATATTTTTGTTAATTAGGATGTGTTAATTGTATATAAATCCGGTAGGAAATTCTAAAGAAACGAAATACCCCAATGCTGAACGAAAGAATACATCGTTTAAAGGATTGGGACAGGCTGCATTAAATGCTTCAGGCAGTTTGATGCAGGCGATAGAGAATGGCGGTTTTGCTGCATCATTCTTAATACAGGATGGTCTTGGCATGTTAACCCCGAGAGCAATTACCGGTTTTAACAGAGACAAGGAAGAAACAGGAAAGATAAATGTTAAAGAAGGTGTTGAAGTTTTACTCAGAGAGTCAATAACAGGGCCTGTTATGATGGCTACTCCGTTTATCGTTTTGGGTTTGTTAGCGGCAACTGTCGGCAAATCTACATTCACAAACTCCAATTTAATTAAGAGAATGGGCAAAACTTTAAAGAATACGTTCGAGAAAAGACCTGAGAATTTAAAGCATGCTTTCTATAAAGATACAATAGAAAACATATCAAAGGATACTCTCAGCGGTAAATTATCTGCTGAGTCTTCAAACAAAATATTCGATAAATTGGTAGAAATGGACAGAATTGAAGCAGCTGCTGATATATCGAAGAAGGTAAGAAAGACCGAAGTTAAGAGATTATCGGGGGAAATTGTTGAAGAATTAAACAATGCGGTTAAATCCAACACATCAAACTTCTATGAAGTTAACCGTGTAAAATTAGACGGACGTAATTTTGATTCTAAGCAGACAATTGATGCAATGCGTGCTTATGCAAAAGATTTCTCAAAAGTACCTCAGTCAAACTTAAATCCTGATCAGATAATGCATAAATCTTTGGCAAACAGATTTATAACTAACATTGTAACGTTAGGTTCTACATTACTTGCTATGTTCAACATCCCGAAAATATATGCGTTCAACAAAGTTCCGCCGGGTTGTCATGATTCTAACTATGTAAATGAAGAAAAAGATTCAAAACTCAACAAAGTAGTTAATAATACTGAAGAAAATAATGAAAAGAAAGACGGGAAAGTTTCTTTCAAGGGTGCGTATGATAAATTCGGAAAAGCTTTAGCAGAGAAAGTTCCGGAAAAAATATATCATTTGTTCGAGTTCAACGGTGCAAACTTCACCCCTGCTTTAATGACAGGTATGTCTATAGGTGGTTTGCTCGTCCCCAGAGGCGCAAAGGCTGTAAAAAGAGCACCGATAAAACTCGACGGAGAAAAAGACCAGACTGAATTACATGAGGTATTAATAAGGGATACCGCATCTACATTCGGTGTAATTTATGCTGTTCCTATTCTCTCAAATCTGCTTGTTAAATCTTACGAAGAAAAAACAGGTTTCGTTTTGAGAAACGGAAACAGTGTATTAAGTACGGCAGATTTGCAACAAATATACGGAGATATAGCTACTCCGGATAAAATGAAGAACTTCTGCGGATTTATATCAGACAACAAAGGTGATTTAAGAAAAGTCTTCGGTGTACTTGATAATGCTGATGAAATGCTTAATCTTAAAGATATGGCAAAAGATTCAAGAGAAACAGCTAATGCTAAAATTAAAGAAGCTGTTTCTAATTTGAAAGAATCTGAAGTCGGAAAATTGTTGGAAAGCAGAAAGCCAATGAAAAACGGTATGAATAAGATGCTTGCAAGAGCAAGAAACCTTAATTCAGTTCCCGGACTGGTTGCAACAATGGTATTGTCTCCGATAATACTTGGTGTATTGATTCCGAAACTTACTTATAGATTAACAAAAGAAGCTCACGATGAAGAAAAAGCAAGAAAGACTCCGGAAAAGATAAATGCATTATATGCAAAAATCAATCCTAACGACAGATTGGCTTCTTTTGCTGCCAAAGCTCAGCTTTAGAGATAATTAGCCAAAATGTTTCGTACATAGTTTTGAGTTTCTTTGTACGGAGGAACTCCTGTGTATTTATCTACGGCTCCGGGACCTGCGTTGTATGCCGCAAGTGCCAAAATTATGTTTCCGTTATATTTGTCTAACATTGATTTAAGATATTTTACTCCGCCTTCAATATTCTGTTCGGGATTCATCGGATCGGTTACCCCCATACTCTTTGCAGTTGCCGGCATTAACTGCATTAAGCCCTGCGCACCTACTTTTGATTTTGCGTTAATATTAAATCCGGATTCCTGTTTTATAAGTGCGTTGACAAGTTTTTCGTCAACTCCGTATTTGCGGGAAACTTCTGAAACTTTGTTCAGAATTTGCGCTTTTGTCGTAATAGGTTGTTTATTTACTCCTGCGGCTGTATTTGCGTAAATGTTTGCGTTTACTTTTGTCATCGCAGGGTTAAGAAGTAAAGAGCCGAATTTCGTTTTTGCCGAATCTTTTAAAACTTTATCGAAAGAAACTGCGTTAGGATTGCTGTTGTACCCATTGACGCCGTTTACTTTATTATTGTTTGCTGCCTGTGTTTTTAATTCCGAATTAAACGAATCAACATAGTTGTTTAATTGGGAAAATCTTCTCATTGCGGCTGCTTCACCGCCTGATGATATAAGATTTTGAATCATTGATGAAAACATAAATATACCTCTGTTAGTTAATACGACCTTTAAATGCCTTCCTTGAATTATTTATTTCAATAATCCTCTATTTGATTTAATTAAAATTTTTCAAAAGTCAAAATTTTATCAAATATTGGTTAAAAGGTTATAAAACAGGGGCTATTCAGTTTCAATAAGAGAAACAAATTCGTTAACAAGGTTTTTGCTCCATTTTTTGCCTATGTCGTCACGAATTACATCTAATGCTTCTTCTTTGCTCATTGCGTTTCTGTAGGGACGTTGTTCTGTCAGGGCAAAGTATGCGTCAATTATAAGTACAATTTGTGATGCAAGCGGAATTGTTGCGCCTGCAACGTTTCCCGGATATCCGCTGCCATCCCAGTTTTCGTGGTGATGTTCCACAATATCGAGAACTCCGCTGATGTTTGAAATCGGTTTAAGTATTTCTCTTGCCGCAATTATCGGGTGCTGCTTAATACTTTGAAGTTCTTCATCCGTAAGCGGACCTTGTTTTTGAAGTATACTTTTCGGAATCATAAGGTTTCCGATGTCGTACAGCAGAATTGCAATTTTTAATTTATCCGTATCTTCTTTTGAAAGGTCAAATCTTTTTGCAAGAGAGGTAGCCAAAAGGACTTTTGATTTTGTCATGCCGTCCTCGTGGTGTGGGTTGTATAGTTCGGATAATTGATCGGATACCGAGAACAGTACGTCTTTACCTACGTTCATAGTTTCAAGTTTTTTGCAAAGTTTGTCAGAAATCCCTTTTTCTACAGGAATTCTGTGTTCAGACAGGATATTTACAAAGGTTTCTATTGCGATTTCCTGCCATGATGCGTCAGAAACAGGTACCGCAAGAGAAACTTTGTTTCTTCCGTTTCTTTTTGAAAGATACATTGCCTGATCTGTGATTTCCATAAGTTCGTCAATATCTTCCGTGTGGTCGGGGAAAGTTGCGACCCCTATACTTGCCGTTATGTGTCCCAATTTTTCTATTTGCTGTGATTCAATTGCTTTTCTGATACGTTCAGCGGCAATCATTGCACCGTCACTGTCTACCCCCGGTAGTATAATGTTAAATTCCTCTCCGCCCATTCTGGCAGCCACATCGATTGATCTTGCGTTGTTTTTTAATACTTCTGCTATGGTTTTAATTGCTATATCCCCGTAAGAGTGTCCGTATTTATCGTTTATTTTCTTTAAGTGGTCGAGGTCAAGACCTATTACAGAAAATTTCAAATTTTGTCTGAGGGCTCTCATAGCCTCTTTTTTTGTATATTCTTCAAAATAACGTCTGTTGTATAAACCTGTTAAACTGTCTGTAACCGCTTGTTCTCTGACGACCTGAAATAGTTCCGCAATTGTAATTGCCTGTTCTATTTGTTGTGCAAACAGTTCCAGAAAACCCAATTCTTTGTCTGAAAGTTCAGTTCTTGGTGAAAAGATTGCCATTAAACCCCAAATACCTTTTGTTGAGTGCAAAGGAACTAATATGTAAGAATTTGCAAAAGATGTATCCAAAAGAGTGTCAATCCTGTTCATGCCGGCGCCTGCCATACCCGAATTTAATAGTGAACTCAGATCTGTACTGCAGTACACTTTGCCTTCTTTAAGAATTTTATCTATATATCCGCCGTGTTCACAATTTATTCTCCAATCGCCGACTGGCATTCCTAATACCGCATTGACGTTTTTAATAAGGTCACTGTCTGAGTGGGCAATAACATTCAGGTAAGCACCTTTATCGTCCTGTTTCCTTTGTGCTATGTCGCAATGAAGATAACCCAAATCGCCGTATAGAGTATTTACTATTTTGTTCAAAACGTTTGAAAGCGGGCATGATGAGTTCATCATGTCGTAAATGTGTCTTAAAGAAAGCATTCGCTTGTTTGCGATATCTAACTCTTCCGTTCGCTTGCTTATTTCTTTTTCTAATTGAATATTCTTTTCATAAATTTCTATGTAGTCTTGTTTTCCTGTGTAAATGTTGGCTTCAACATTGCTTACTTTCTGAAAATAATCTTTAATGTCGCCTAAAAAACCCATAGAAACTCCTTAGAGTTCCTATTATAAACTACATTAACAAATATTATCAAGCGGATTTAATAAAACTTATTATTCTATGTAATCATGGAAGTGTTTTACTGCAGTATTATTCCTTAATTTTTTCAGCGCTTCGTTTTCAAGTTGTCTGATACGTTCTTTGGAAAAACCCATTTTTAAGCCTAATTTTTCGAGTGTCATATACTCCTCATTATTTATTCCGAAACGGCAGGTTAAGATTGCTTTTTCTCTTTGGTTTAAAAAGGATAATAATTCATCCATACTTTCAGTAAG
>Ga0310696_10008711_pt1 | contig 11812 bp, 4 predicted proteins | sample AusTroGonzalo_MG_4_FD_203885 | JGI IMG/M metagenome (GOLD analysis project Ga0310696, IMG submission 203885) | Bovine rumen microbial communities from tropical cattle in Woodstock, Queensland, Australia - Gonzalo_02 (v2) (version 2) | ecosystem: Host-associated > Mammals > Digestive system >... | reverse complement strand
GTCCCGCGGACTATCCCAATGGCGTTTTCCCTGACCGTCTCACCAACTTTCCTTGTTTCGAGGGAGGTGTGGCGCTGGGCGCATACTTGAAGGATGCTTTCGGGTTGCCGGTGTTCATCAACAACGACGCGGACTTGTTCACTTACGGGGAAGCGCTGGCTGGCACATTGCCGATGATTAACGAGAAAATACGCCATTCCGGTGGGGTGAAACAGTACCATAACCTGATCGGTTTTATCCTCGGTACGGGCTTCGGCATTGGCATGACTTCGCATAACCAGATGTTCATGGGCGACAACTGCTGTTCCGAAATCTATTGCTCGCCCAGCAAATGGGGACAGGATTTGATTGCGGAGGAGGGAGTCTCCCTTCGAGCTGTGTTGCGCTATTACCGGGAGGCTGCGAAAGACGACAAGGCAGCCGACTACACAGACTCGTATGATATTTATCGCATCGCCGAGGGTACTCTTGCAGGGGACCAGACGGCGGCACTCAACGCCTTCGCCCGTTTCGGCGAGGCGGCCGGCTATACTATCGCCTACGCTGCCTGTATGTTGGACGGCATCATCGTTTTGGGCGGCGGCGTCAGCAAGGCGGCGAAGTTCTACATGCCGTCGCTGCTTCGTGAGGTGCGTGCCACCATGCACACGCTCAATGGCAACACACTTGCTCGCGTGCCTTCCTACATCTACAATCTGGAGGACCCGCAGGAATTCGAACAGTTTGTGCACGGTCAGACCAAGGAAATCGAGGTGTATGGAACTGGAAAGTGCGTTCGTATTGACACCCAGAAACGGTTGGGTATCACCCTTTCGCAGCTCGGCACCAGTCGCGCCACTGCCATCGGGGCGTATTGCTTTGCGCTGCACGCATTGGACAGTTAGTAGGCAAAAGGCAAAAGGCAATAGGCAACAGTGTAAACGGTAAACCGTAAATCGTAAATCGTAAATAATTAATAACAAATATCACCCAATATGACAAAAGACTTTACCCAGCAGCACATCGATGCATGGTTGAATGGAAACTATGACCAAGATGTGAAGAAAGAGATCAAGAGAATGCAGGAGAAAGATCCTGCCGCGTTGTCAGACGCATTCTACAAAACTTTGGAATTTGGAACCGGTGGCTTGCGCGGTATTTTAGGCGTAGGCACCAACCGCATGAACAAATACACGGTGGGTTTCGCCACCCAAGGATTGGCCAACTATCTGATCAAAGTCTTCAAGAAAGACATCAAGGTGGCCATCTCCTTTGACTCGCGCAATTGCAGTCCGGAATTTTCACAGATTGCCGCCAACATTTTGGCAGCGAATGGGATACAAGTCTACCTGTTCGACTCGTTGCGCCCGACGCCCGAACTTTCGTTTTCTGTGCGTCACCTGCAGTGCAATGCCGGTATCATGATCACCGCCTCTCATAACCCCAAAGAATACAACGGTTACAAGGTGTATTGGAATGACGGTGGTCAGCTCGTTCCCCCGCACGACAAGAATGTCATTAATGAGGTCAACAAGATCAAGACGGTGGAACAAGTGAAATGGGATGGACGTCCAGATTTGATCCGTACCATTGGTAAAGATATTGACAATGTGTACCTTACGCTTATCCGTCGCTTGTCTTTGAATCCCGAAGTGGTGGCTGAGTCGAAAGATCTCTGCATTGTCTATACGCCGCTGCACGGTACAGGCATTTCCGTTGTGCCCCAAGCTCTTTCAGATTTTGGCTTTAAGAATGTACATATTGTGGAAGAACAAGCGGTTACGGATGGTAACTTCCCGACCGTAAAGTCTCCTAATCCTGAGGAACATGCCGCTCTGGAGCTGGCCATCGCCAAGGCCAAGAAGGTGAAAGCCGACATTGTGCTGGCCACTGATCCCGATGCTGACCGTGTGGGTATCGCGATCCGTCGTCCCGATGGCGAGTATCAGCTGTTTAACGGCAACCAGACCGCTACGCTGCTGTTCCACTATGTGCTTTCCCAGACCAGCATCAATCCGCTGGACAATAGATTCTTCGTGGTCAAAACCATTGTGACGACCGACTTGATCGATCAAATCGCTACAGATTACAACGTAGAGTGTTTCAATGTGTTGACTGGTTTCAAATACATTGCCGAGAAGATTCGCGAGTTCGAAGGAAAGAAACAGTTCCTGGTCGGCGGCGAGGAGAGCTACGGCTATCTGGTGGGCGACTTTGTACGCGACAAGGATGCGGTTTCCGCTTGCTGCCTCATTGCCGAAATGGCGGGCTATTACAAAACCGTCTATCATCGTTCTTTGATTGAGCAGTTGGAGACCTTGTATCGTCAGTATCAATATTTCAAAGAGGACATGGTTTCGTTGACAGAGCCCGGTGAGGCAGGTATGCAGGCCATCAAGGAGCGTATGACCCGTCTGCGCGAACAAGCCCCGAAGACACTCGGCGGCATGGAAGTTCTGCGTATTCACGACTACCAGACCCAACGCACCTACAATGTGCAGAAAACTACGAGCGATCGGCTTGAATTGCCTGTTTCCAATGTGCTGCAGTTCATCACCGCCGACGGTAGCAAAGTCACGGTGCGTCCTTCCGGTACGGAACCCAAAATTAAGTTTTATTTCAGTGTTTGCGAGACGGTGAAAGCTGAACAAAGCCTCGCGGAGGTGGATAAGATTCTTGCCGACCGCATCGCAGGATTGAAAAAAGATCTGGGACTGAAATAGTTAGCAGTTAGTAGTTAGCAGTTAGCACTGGCGAGAATTTATTGACTTTGACTATGACATTGACTATGACATTGACCTTTTAATCGCAAACCGCAAATCGTAAACCCTAAAACTTAAACCAATAATGATCAACCCCAAATTATTAAACCCTCAAAGCATCGTGGTGTGCGGTGCATCAAGTGATATTCACAAACCCGGCGGCAAGTCGTTGAAGAACCTTTTGGAGAGTCCTTTCAAAGGTCAGATTTATGCCGTGAACCCCAAAGAGACCGAAGTGCAGGGCGTGAAGTGCTATGCCAAGGTCGATGACCTGCCTCAGGTCGATTGTGCCATCCTCTGTATCGCGGCTAAGTTCTGTGCCCAGACCGTTGACGTGCTGGCCAAGGAGAAAGGCTGCCGAGGATTCATCATCGTCAGTGCCGGCTTCTCTGAGGAGAGCCATGAAGGTGCCGAAATCGAGAAGCACATTGTGGACACCATCAACAGCGTGGGTGGCTCGCTTATCGGTCCCAACTGCACGGGCTTCCTCAATACCAACTATAGCGGCTGCTTCGACACGCCGATCCCGAAACTCGATCCGAAAGGTGTTGATTTCATCACCGGTTCCGGCGCTACGGCTGTGTTCATCAAGGAATACGGCATGAGCAATGGTCTGAAGTTCAACAGCGTGTGGGCAGTGGGTAACAGTGCCCAGCTGGGTATTGAAGATGTGCTCGAACATTTGGACGAAACCTTCGATCCCGAAAAGTCCAGCCATGTCATCATGCTTTACATGGAGAAGATCGGCGACCCGCAACGTCTGCTGAAACACAGCCGCAGTCTCATCAACAAGGGTTGCCATATTGCGGCTATTAAGAGCGGTGGCAGTGCTGCTGGCTCTCGTGCCGCTTCTTCACATACGGGTGCTCTTGCGACCAACGATGCTGCCGTGGATGCCCTTTTCCGCAAAGCGGGTATTGTGCGTTGCCACAACCGTCAGGAACTCACCACCGTGTGTGGCGTCTTCATGCATCCTGAAATCAAAGGCAAACGTTGCGCCGTCATCACCCACGCCGGCGGTCCTGCCGTGATGCTTACCGATGTGCTCAGCAATGGCGGATTGGAAGTTCCTCCGTTGAAGGATCACCCTGCCAGCCCTGCCCTTTTGGCGAAGTTGTTCGGCGGTTCCTCAGTGGGCAACCCCATCGACTTTCTCGCTACCGGTACAGCCGAACAGCTCGGATACATCATCGACACGGTCGAGAACGAATATGACGAAATCGATTTCTCCGTGGTGATCTTCGGTTCTCCCGGATTGTTCAGCAACAAAGAGGTTTATGACTTGCTGGATGAAAAGATGAAGACCTGCAAGAAACCCATCTTCCCGGTGCTGCCTTCCATTATCAACGTGAAGGACGAAATCAACGATTTCATCGCCAAAGGCCGCATCAACTTCCCTGAGGAATGCGTGCTGGGCAATGCCATCTGCAAAGTCTATAACACCCCGAAACCGCAACCCGAACATGTGGAGCTGCCTCAGATTGACGTGGCTCGTATCCGCAAGACGGTGGAGCGCTGCAAGGACGGCTACATGGAAATTGCGGATTACAACGAATTGTTGGACGCTGCTGGCATTTCCCGCAAGAAATCTGTGGAGGTTTCCAAGAAGGAGGATGCACTTGCATTCGCTAAGGAAGTCGGTTGCAGCAAGGATGTTCCGTTGGTGATGAAGGTTGTCGGCCCGCTGCACAAAAGTGATGTGGGCGGCGTGACTCTCGGTGTCAAGGATTTGGACACTGTTGCCAAGGAATTTGACCGTTTGATTGTCATCCCTGAAACCTACGCTGTGGAGATGTACCCGATGTTAGACGGTATTGATGTTTACATCGGCGCCATCAAGGATGCGAAGTTCGGGCATCAGATTTTCTTCGGTTTGGGCGGCATTTTCATTGAGGTGCTCAAGGACGTGCAGAGCGCGTTGGCACCCATCACCGCTGCCGAGGCCAAGGAGATGCTCAAACAGCTCAAGGGCTACAAGATTCTGCAAGGCGTGCGTGGTCAGGAAGGTGTTAACCTCGACCTCTATGCAGACCAGGTGGCTCGCGTAAGTGCGCTGGTGCAGGCTGCTCCCGAAATCGCGGAGATGGACCTCAACCCGCTGTTGGGCAACCCGCGTTACGTCACCGCCGTGGATGCGAGAATCCGGCTGGAGAAATAATCGCGAACATATTTACGAAAATCACGAATGTAGGGCTGCCGCAATGCGACAGCCCTACGTTTTTTGTCAAATCTACGCTATACCGCCGAGGATAACAAATATTTTGTACCTTTGCCCCCTTATTTAATATGGATAAAAATATTTAAATATGAAGAATATACGCATCCTTTTGACGACCTGCCTGCTGACTTGTTTGTCTATTTTTGTGTTCGCACAGACTGTTGCGCCTGTGAAATGGGCATACAAGACAGTGAAAGTCAATGATTCTGTAGCGGAACTGCAATTCACGGCCACCATTGAACCCAACTGGCACCTTTACGCCCAGAAGCCTGGACAAGGACAGATTGAGAACCCGTTGGTGTTCAACTTCACGAAATCGCCCAAATATGAGCGCATAGGTAAGGTGGCAGAACCGACCCCGCAAAGTGACTACGATGACCTGCTGGACGCACATTCCAACTTCTTTTCGAAGCAAGTGACTTTCAAACAGCGCGTTAAGGTGAAGGATGACCAACCGTTTCAAGTAAAAGGAACATTGGAAGGACAGGCTTGCATAGAAGGACGCTGTACCCCCATTGAGGAGAAGTTTTCCTTTGATGTCAAGAATTTCCACCCTGCGAAAGCCGCTGTTGTAGAAGAGGTTGCAGAGCCTGAAGAAAGTGACAGCGAGGTCGCTGAATCCGATACGCAAGCCACGCAGATTGCTCCTGCTGTGGAGGAACCCACGGCCAAAGCCGAAGAGGATGAGTCCCTGCTGATGTACTTCCTGGGTGCTGTGTTGGGCGGTCTCGTAGGTTTGCTGATGCCGTGCGTCTTCCCGATGATCCCGATGACTGTCTCCTACTTCTCGAAAGACGGCAACACGGGCAAGCGAAACGCCATGCTCTACGGCTTCTTCATTATCCTGATTTTCGTGTTTTTCGGTTTGGTGCTGTCGTTGATTTTCGGTCCCGATCTGGGCAACGTCCTCAGCACGCACTGGATCCCGAACATCCTTTTTGCGGTCATCTTCTTTATTTTCGCCCTCTCTTTGTTGGGCTACTTTGAAATCACCCTTCCGAGCTCTTGGGTGAACGGTTCCGCGAAACGCCAGAATGCGGGCAGTGTGGCTGGTATCTTCTTCATGGCCTTGACCCTCGTGCTGGTATCCTTCTCCTGCACGTTGCCTATTGCGGGCGCGGTGGCGCTCAATGCTGCCGGAGGTGGCTTCCTGAAGCCCATCATAGGCATGTTGGGATTCTCCTTGGGTATTGCCGTACCGTTCACGCTCTTCGCGCTCTTCCCCAATATGTTGAAAAAGATGCCGAAGTCTGGCGGCTGGATGAACACCCTCAAGGTGGTGCTCGCCTTCGTGGAGTTGGCCTTCGCGCTGAAATTCATCAACGTGCCCGACCAAACTTATCACTGGGGCATCCTCGACCGTGAGGTCTATCTCTCCTTGTGGATTGTATTGTTCTCACTGTTAGGATTTTATCTCCTTGGCAAAATCAAATTTCCACACGATGACGACTATCCCGTACAGAAGAGCTGGTTCCGTTTCCTGCTTTCTGTGTCGGTATTCTCTTTCGTGGTGTATATGATCCCAGGACTCTTCGGTGCCCCATTAAAGGCCATTTCCGGTTGGCTCCCGCCGATGACCACCCAAGATTTTGATATCTCCCACATCGTGCGTACCGAGAGCAACGACTGTGACGCGAACGCTGGCACGTACGAATGGACCGAGGAACCGATGTATGCTGACAAGCTGGAGATTCCCTTCGGCATCAAGGGCTATTTCGACTACGATCAGGCGTTGCGCGTGGCCAAGAAGGAGGGCAAACCCGTCTTCCTCGATTTCACCGGTCACGGCTGCACCAACTGCCGTAACGTGGAGAACGCTGTCTGGATTGATCCGGAAGTGCGCCGCATCTTCGCCGAGGAGGTTATCGTCTGTACCATGTACGCCGACGACAAGGTGATTCCGCTGCCCGACAATGAGAAGGGTAAACTTACGGAAGCCGATGGCGATCCCATCACCATGCTGGGTGCCAAGAACCGCTACATTGAGCAGACCAAATATCACGAAAATTCCCAACCTTGCTATTTCGTGGTGGATCCCGACGGCAACGTGCTGTCCGGCCCCACCTACTACGAACGTGACAAGGACAAATACATAGAGTTCCTGCGGAAAGGAATTGATGCGTTTAAAGGCAAGAGGGAATAGCGAATATTTGACGTGTGACGTATGACGTGTGATGTGTAACGTGTGAAACAAAAATGGCAATGAATAAATGGTATATTAAATTAGCCCTCAGCGTGTTGAGCGGGTTGTTGCTCGCGTTCGCGTGGTACCCGCACGGGCTCGCGTTTCTCATCTTCTTCGCGTTCGTGCCGCTGTTCTCGCTGAGCGAGATCTTGCTGCAGGAGGGCAAACGCAACGCCTTCGGGCGCGGTATCCTATTGTTCTATCCCGCCTTCTTTGTATTCAACTTTATCACCACTTATTGGATTGCCTACTGTACCAAAGAGGGTGCTGCGGCCGCCATCGTCGCCAATGCGCTGTTGCAGACGCTGGTCTTTGCGGCATGGCATGCCTGTCGGAAACAGGTGAAAAACGGTGTGCTGCAAGCCGTTATGCTGATTTCCTTCGTGGTGGCTTTCGAGTATCTGCACCTCAATTGGGATTTGACTTGGCCGTGGCTCACTTTGGGCAACGTCTTCGCCACCATGCCGGGAATGGTACAATGGTACTGCATTACAGGCACGCTGGGCGGCACAGTGTGGATTCTTATCGTCAACTTCTTGATTTATCGGGAGCTTGTATTTCGAAAGGAGAAAAAAGAGCGGCCTAAGAAAGTCATCATCGGCGTTTTCTTCGCCTCTTTTATACTGCCCCTTTTGGTCTCTCTCTTTTGCTATTGGGATGCCGAACTCAAGATGGCCACTAAACCTTATCCGATTGAGGCGGTCATCGTGCAACAGAACACCGACCCTTGGGAGGAGGAGTACCGTCTTACCAACACTCAGGAGATCCAGCGGATTCTCGATGTGGCGCAACCTTACATCAACGAAAAGACCAACCTCGTCATCACGCCCGAATCCGCCATCGCGCACACCATCGACATGGAGGCGCTGCGCAAACATACTTTCATGGAGGGCGACAGCCGTTTTGATGGTTTCGCATTACTCGACAGTGTCACAGCTGTTTATCCGAACCTCAACTTCGTGTTGGGACTCTCCACTGTGAGCATTTCCGACCACAAAACGTCGCCTGTGGCACGGGAATATATTCCGGGACAGTTTATGGAATTCTTCAACACCGCTGGTTTTTATAACAAGAACGGTTTGGTGAGTCATTACCACAAGAGTCGTCTCGTGCCTGGCGTAGAGAAGATGCCTTTCCCGAAGGTCTTTGCATTCCTTGAGGATGCGTTGATTAAGTTGGGCGGTTCCAACTCCTCGTTGGGCAACGATACCGAGCAGCGCACCTTCGAGTTCAAAGTTGATGGCAAACCGATGCGCGTCGGGGCAGCCATCTGTTACGAGTCTGTTTATGGCGAGTTGGTCGCCAATTTCGTGAAGAACGGCGCCAACCTGCTGTGCGTTATCACCAACGACTCTTGGTGGGATGATAGTCCGGGCCACCGGCAGCATTTCGAAATGTCACGGTTAAGAGCCATCGAGACAAGACGTTACGTGCTTCGCGCCGCCAATGGAGGCTTTTCCGGTGTCATCTCCCCGACCGGCAGTGTGCTGATGCGGACGAAATACGATGAGCGGACGGCCATCCAAACGCTCGTATGCGCCCAAACGCGGGAGACCTTCTACGTGAAACATGGCGACTACATCGCAAGAATCGCCATCGTGCTGACCTTTGCGGCGTTACTCTTCAGCATTGTGGCAGCCGTGGTACGGCGATTTCGGTAAAAGCAGAGGCGTTACATCCTGTAGAGACGATGTGCACATCGTCTCTACGCTTTGTTTCTGTACATATTTATATAATACCATAGAAACCCCTAAATTATGAAATTACATCAATTTGGGGGTTTGTTGAATTATTTTCAACAGAAGCCCATTTTACCAATATTTTCTTTAATTTTGCCGACGGTAAACAAAATTTATGATTATGAAAAATAGAAATATACTCTCGGCATTATTCGTATTGATAATCAGTATATTAACTTGTGCTAGACCGGTTTTGGCCTCTCCTGTGGACTCCCTTACAGCCAAAAGGGCCGCCACTCATTTCTATAATTGGAAAACGGGTCGGTCTGTGTCTGAGAAGGATGCGGAACTTTCGTATATACAGTATGTTGGCGATAATCATGCCTATGATATGGGAGAAAGGCAACCTGCTTTTTACGTCTTTAATTTCGGGAATCATTTTGTGATGATGTCGGCTGATACTCGTGTGATACCGGTTCTGGGCTATTCCACGGAATCGGCATTTGTCGCAGAACGTCTTCCTGAACAGTCGGAGTGGTTCTTTGGCGAGTATGTCAAGGAGATAGAGAGCATCTATCAAATGGTGTCGGAGGAGGAGTGCGAGGCGACCGCCATGAAATGGAGGCAGTTGCTTTCCGACAATATGCCAGTTATGGCCACCTCTTCAGCGATTGTCGGACCGCTGTTGACGACCAAGTGGGACCAGAGCGATCCCTATAACTCACAGTGCCCTGTTGATGCGGCCGGATCGGGAGGACATGCCTATGCTGGGTGCGTGGCCTGTGCTATGTCCCAAATTATACGCTATTGGTCATATCCTTCCACAGGTATTGGCAGCCATAGCTATACGGCCAACAATGCAAGCATGGGGTATGGTAATTACGGTCTTTTGAGTGCCGATTTTAGTACGGGTAACTACGACTACAGCTTGATGCCGAATTCACTGAACGGCGCCACACAAGCGCAAATTGACGAGGTGTCAAAGCTGATGTATCATTGCGGCGTGGCGGTGGATATGATGTATGGGCCTTCCGGCAGTGGTGCTGCAGATGTCAAGGCGGTGAGCGCGCTGAACAACTATTTCGGCTTCAATGGGGTGGAATTGAAAAGTAGCAGTAATTATTCAAGCGAAGATTGGGTCAATTTGCTTAAAAACGAGCTGAACAACATGCGCCCTGTTTATTATTGTGGTAGTGGCAGTGGGGGCCATGCTTTTGTTTGTGACGGCTATGACAGTGAGGACTATTTCCACTTTAATTGGGGCTGGCGGGGCTCTTATGACGGGTTTTATGCTTTGACCAATATGACTCCGGGTGCCCACAATTACAATGTCAATCAACGGGCTATCATAGGGATTGATGCCTCCCATCCTATGTTACATACGGCTACGCATAGTTTGTCATTCCTTACAGAAGAGGGCAATGTTTGTGAAGACCAATCGGTTCTGGTTCTGGCGACCCAGTTGTCCAACAGCATCACCGTAACCGTTACAGGCAATTTCCGTATCAGTACGGATAACAGCAATTTTTATACATCCGACACTTTAAGCAGAGATGGCGGTATTTTCTATGTTCGTCACTTAGGTTGTCCGGTGGGCGTGAAAGATTACGGTGCTATTTATCTGTCATCAGGAAACTTACACGATACTATTCGCTTGGTCGGTCAGACCGTCCGCGCCTCTTTCTGTATCGCTCCACAGAACTTTACCATTTCCACTCAGGATTTGCAACACATTAATCTTCAATGGGATAATGTGGCAGTGGAGCCTGATCCACATACGCTGACTTGGTCTTCGGATGTTGTAAATACCTACTTTTATTATCAAACAGATATAAAATTGAGCATGGTGCATCGCTACTGTGATTCGGATTTGGTGGCATATCATAATCAGGCGCTTACCAGTATCTCCTTTTATCCTGTAAGTGGGGTTACGGTTTATAAGGCGGTGGTTTATAAAGGAGGGAGCTTTGATGGCGATATCCATTCCGGTACTTTGGTTTTATCACAGGATATTGATATTAACTCGTTGACTCCAAATACGTTAAATACAATAACACTCAATACGCCAGTTTGGGTGGATGCTTTTCAGGAATTGTGGTTTGGGATATATGCGGAGGCACCCGCCGGTGTCGCGTTTATACCGATAAGTATGGGTAATGTGCCCAAGAAATCATGTGTTTACGCCACTCATAATGCTAATGGTACGGGCAACTGGGGCGAGATGAGTACCTCGTTGTCGTTTTGCCTTAAGGGTGTGGTGGAAAATGTGCAATCCGTCACCGGTTATGAGGTTTCACGGAACGGCACTGTCATAGGAAATACTGCTGGAACTTCGCTGCAGGATGTCCTTACCTCCACCAATACCTATCTCTATCAGGTGACGGCCCATTGGAGCAATGGATGCAGCGCTTCAGTGGAAAGGTCTTTCACCAATGTGGCAGGCATTTCCACTTCGCCGGAAGTTCTTGATTTCTTTACGAATAATGGTTTTGGGACATTTGTCAAGACGTTGCATGTGTCGGGCAGCGGATTGCCTGCCCAAATTTCGGCAACGGTCAGCGGCCCCTTCACCCTTAGCACGGATGGTGTGAATTATTCTACCACTCAAAGTCTCTCTGTAACAGGTGGGGTGTTATATGTGAAATATACCCCGTCTTCAAATATCGCTTCATACGAAACAGGAACGATAACCCTTTCTTCTGGCTCGATTTCTAAGCTTGTGCCCTTAAGTGGGCAAACGACAGCTGAGTGTTTCCCTCCTCAAGATTTTTCGGTGGCCCTATCCGGAAGCCAAGTCATGCTGAATTGGAGTGTGCCGGCTGAACAAATCATTAATCAGCAAGTAGTTAGTTGGTGTGAGATACCTGTCAATACCTCATTCGGCTCATCCTCTTCTAACAACAGGTACATGGTGCACCGATACGATGTGAATGATCTTGCCCCTTACCATGGCAAACGTCTCACAGCGGTCTCCTTTATCCCAAGTAGT
>Ga0310696_10008710_pt1 | contig 11813 bp, 14 predicted proteins | sample AusTroGonzalo_MG_4_FD_203885 | JGI IMG/M metagenome (GOLD analysis project Ga0310696, IMG submission 203885) | Bovine rumen microbial communities from tropical cattle in Woodstock, Queensland, Australia - Gonzalo_02 (v2) (version 2) | ecosystem: Host-associated > Mammals > Digestive system >... | reverse complement strand
TAATTCGGAAACAAATATTGAATTACCATTGGATGACAAGGCAAATACTGTTCCCGATGATAAACGCGTTGTATCTTTGGATGAATTCAGAAAGAAAAGAAATTCATAAAAAACCGGCAATTGCCGGTTTTTTTAATTTATTCTGCGTCTGATGTTTGTTCCGATACATCATTTTGTGGCACATCATTATTCAAAAAACTTTCCAGCCAATGATTATCTGTTTTTAATTGGCGAACATCAGAATTTTCCAACAATCTTTTTTGAAGTGGGATTGTTGTTTTGATACCTTGGATTGTAAATTCGTCCAATGCACGCTGGGCACGCATGATACACGCAGGTCGCGATTGTGCATGCACAACCAGTTTTGCAATCATTGAATCATACATCGCAGGTATTGTATATCCCGTATATGCCGCAGAATCGACCCGTACACCCATTCCACCAGAGGGCGCATACAACGTTATTGTCCCAGGGTTTGGAACAAAATTTTCAGGATCTTCGGCATTTATACGAAATTCAATTGCATGCCCGTGTGGAACCAGACTTGCCTGGGTATAACCTAATTTTTCACCAGCGGCGATTCTTATCTGTTCGCGCACCAAATCGATGCCATAGACCATTTCTGTGACCGGGTGTTCAACCTGTAATCGCGTATTCATTTCCAAGAAATAAAATTTGCCATCTTCGAACATGAATTCAAAAGTCCCAGCATTTGTATATTTCATTTTCTTGGCCGCACTCTTGCAGATTTCAATCATATCATCGCGTTGTTTTTGGGTCAAAACGGCCGCAGGACATTCTTCCATAACCTTTTGATTTTTTCTTTGCAGTGAACAATCACGTTCGCCGAAAATCACGACGTTGCCATGTTTGTCGCCCAAAACCTGAAATTCAATATGGCGTGGATGCAACAGCAATTTTTCCATATATAACGTGTCATCACCAAATGCAGATTTTGATTCAGCACGAACCAACGGATACGCTTCGCGTAATTCGTTTGCATTATGCACAGCACGCATACCACGGCCACCGCCACCAGCCGCAGCCTTAATCATCACAGGATATCCGATTTTATCCGCCCAAACCAATGCGTCATCAATGTTTTTAATTGCACCGTCACTGCCTGGAACGACAGGCAATCCACATTTTATTGCGGTCTGTTTTGCGTTAACTTTGTCACCCATTTTGCGAATCATTGCGGCATCAGGCCCAATCCAGACAAGGCCGTGTTGTTCAACCTTGTCAACGAAATCAGCACGTTCCGACAAAAATCCATATCCAGGATGTATTGCATCTGCATTGGTCAACAATGCCGCCGTCAAAATCGCAGATTCATTCAAATAAGATTCCGCACTTTGCGCCGGACCAATACACACAGATTCATCCGCCAATTTAACATGCATAGCGTCCCTGTCCGCAGTAGAATAAACCGCAACAGTTCGTATTCCCATATCGCGACATGCGCGAATAATTCGCAGTGCAATTTCACCACGATTCGCGATTAAAACTTTCTTGATTTGTGGCATGATAAAAACCTATTCAATTACAACAATTGGTGTATCAAATTCAACCGCAGCGCCGTCTGAAACCAATATTTCTTTGACCACACCATCAACATCTGATTTAATTGGATTAAATGTTTTCATCGCTTCGACCAATGCGACAGTATCCCCAACCTTAACCGTGTCACCAACACTGACAAAAGGTGCCGCCCCCGGTTCAGGTGCCAAATACGCGACGCCAACCATCGGCGATTTCAACGCATGCCCAGATATTGCACATTCTTCGCAATTTTTCTGTTGTTGGGCAACAAACCCCACCGGTGCCGCCACAGTTTGTTGTTTTGATAAATGAATATGTTTACGATATAAACCCAATAACAGTTGACGTTCTAAATCTAATTCAGTTATGCCCATTTCATCCATTAATTTGGACATATTTTCAACTGTTGCTCTGAAAGATGTCATAATTATAAATCCTTTTTATTGTATATGTATAATACATAAATTTTACCATAATGTTTTGCTATGTCAAGATATCACGGCACAGGATCGTATCCGCAACCGCCACCTGGGCGGCATCGTAAAATTCGCCGACAACCCATCAAAATCCCGCGTATTACGCCATATTTTTCAATGGCCTGACGGGTATATTCGCTGCACGTTGGGACAAAACGACACGCCGCACGCCCGCCAATAAACGGCGATATACAGATTTGATAACCGCGCACCAGCGCACATCCAAATCGGGTAAAAAAACTATTTTTTTTCATTTTTAAATTTATACATTCTGGCGATTTTTTTCAAAACCTTGGTCATAAATTTGCGTCCTTGGTCACGCGTTGCATCAAACACTTTGTCATTTACGATAAAGACATAATCAAAATCGTCAATCATTAAATGTTCACTGTTTGCAATCCAATCCCGCAATAATCGTTTTGCGCGATTTCTTTGTACTGCCAATTTGAAATTGCGTTTAGTTACAATAATACCATATCGCGGGTTTTCAGGATACTTTGCCAGCTTGGTCCTGACGATAAAACATTCAGCCCGTGCAAAAATACCATCACGCGGCGTCAAAAAATCATTATGATTACGTATAGTTTTTCGTTTCATGTCGAATATCATAGCAAAATATATTGATTTTCAAATAAAAAAACAAAATTTATTTCCTTGGGCACTTGATTTTTTCAAGACCTGTTTTATAATGCGAAAAAACGAAGCCAAAGGAACGTATATATGTATAATTGGTTATTGAAATTTTTCTCTTCAGATATGGCGATTGACTTAGGAACTGCAAACACTTTGATTTACGTCAAGGGTCGCGGTGTTGTTTTAAACGAACCATCTGTTGTCGCTGTGGCAGAAAATAGACTTTTGGGACGCAAAGAAATTTTGGCCGTCGGGACTGAGGCAAAACAGATGTTCGGCCGAACACCGGGGACTATTTCTGCGGTGCGTCCATTGCGTGACGGTGTTATCGCTGATTTTGAAGTCGCCGAAGAAATGATTAAATACTTTATTCGCAAAGTGCACCAGAAAAATCCTTTGGCGGCACCTTTGATTATTATATGCGTGCCATCGTGCGCAACCCAGGTGGAACGTCGTGCTATTCAAGAAGCGGCAGATGCGGCAGGTGCGCGCAAGGTGTATATTGTCGAAGAATCAACGGCGGCAGCTATTGGTGCGGGTTTGCCGGTTGATAAACCTTTGGGTTCTATGGTTTTGGATATTGGTGGTGGAACAACTGAGGTTGCAGTTATGTCGTTGGGCGGAATTGTGTATTCTAACGCTGTGCGTACTGCGGGCGACCAGATGGACGAAGATATTATTGAATATGTTCGCAAGAACAAAAATTTATTGATTGGTGAAAATACTGCCGAAGAAATTAAAAAGAAAATTGGGACTGCCATTATGCCAAAAGACAAGACCAATGAATTAACTATGAAAATCAAGGGGCGCGATTTAATGTCTGGAACACCACGCGAAACAATCGTGACTGAATCCCAGATTGCAACAGCGTTGGCACAAACTGTGAACAAAATTGTAAATACTGTGCATTTGGCGTTGGAATCTACGCCACCTGAATTGTCGGCTGATATCGCTGATTTGGGTATCGCGATGACCGGCGGTGGTTCATTGTTGCGCGGATTGGATGCTGCGATACGCGCTGCAACGGGATTACCGGCATTCTTGGTTGATAATCCAATGGCGTGTGTCGCGATGGGCAGCGGCAAAATGTTGTCTAATATTGATAAAAGCAAACACATTTTACAAACGATGTATTAAAGATTTATTTTTTCGGAAAAGGCCGGCATTTTGCCGGTTTTTTTATTTTATATAAATAAAGGAACAAGAAAATATTGTGTTTTTATTTGCAAATCCAAAATTAGTTGTTATAATACCTGGGCTTTGGGTGGTTAGCTCAGTTGGTTAGAGCGTTACGTTGACATCGTAAAGGTCGTTGGTTCGAGTCCAATACCACCCACCACGGATTTTCGTTATTGCGCGCAGGGCGTACAATTAAGAAAATTCAGTGTCCCGCCGCCGCACAATCAATTCTTGGAAACAAATTTCGATTTTTGAGAACGGCGAAGGCGGACAGAAAGTACACTGGCTAAAAAAAACAGATAAAAAATGAAACGAATGCAAATTTAATTTTAATCACAAAATAAACGGGATTCAGTTGGACGCCCCGTTTGCGTCCATTTTTTATAAAAAACCAAGGGATAAAATACAATGGGACAAAAATATCTTATTACTTCCGCTCTGCCATATGTGAATAATCAATTACATATCGGGCATTTAATTGGCTGTCTGTTGCCCAGTGATGTGTATGCACGTTTTTGTCGTGCGATGGGTCGCGATGTGCTTTATATTGGTGGTGCCGACGAGCATGGGACACCGGCTGTTGTTGGTGCAGCACGTGAAAATATGCCTGTTATTGAATACAACAATAAATATTATGAAAAACATTTGCGTGCGGTGCGCGATTTCAATTTGTCTTTTGATTTATATGGTCGCACCCATACGAAACAGCACGAAAAATTAATTCATGAATTGTTTTCGCGCCTGGATTCTTTGGGAATGATAGAAGAACGCGCATCTATGCAGCCTTATTCTGTAAATGAAGAAAAATTCTTGGCAGACCGATATGTTATCGGAACATGCCCAAAATGTGGTTATGAAAAAGCGTATGGAAACGAATGTGAAAAATGTGGTGCTTCGTTGGATCCTGATGATTTAATCAATCCACATAGTGCGATTGACCCAACGTCCCCAGTTGAAATGCGAGAAACAAAACATTTGTATTTCAAATTAAGCAAAATGCAAAACAAACTGCGTGATTGGATTAATTCGCGTGTTGGTTGGCCTAAAACCGCAATTACAATCGCAAATAAATGGTTAGACGAAGGTTTGCGTGACAACCCTATTACCCGTGATTTGAAATGGGGAATACCTGTAAACAAACCAGGATACGAAAACAAAGTTTTCTATGTTTGGTTTGATGCACCATGGGGTTATGTTTCTATATCACAAATTGCAAATCCGGATTGGGCATCATGGTGGAAAAATCCGGACTGTCATTATACACAATTTATGGCCAAAGATAACGTATCTTTCCATTCTGTGTTTTTCCCAGCCCAAGAATTAGCGATGGATGACGACTGGAAAACCGTTGATATATTAAAAGGGCAAAACTTTTTGAATTTCAATGGTGCAAAAATTTCCAAAACAACCGGTAATGGAATATTCTTGGACGACGCATTAAATATTGCACCATCTGATTGTTGGCGCTATGCATTATTGGCGTCGGCACCGGAAACAGATGATACAGATTTCACAATGACACGGTTTGTTGAAATCGTAAACAAAGATTTGAACGGTTTATTGGGCAATTTTGTATCGCGTGTTTGCAAATTAAGTGCTAAAAATTTTGGCGAAATTGTACCGAACGGAACAGAAATTGATTCTGAATTGGCGGCTAAGATAAATGAAAAATTAGACGAATTAACAAACGCTTTGGAAAAATGCGAATTCAGAAAATCTATTGTCGCATTACGTGAAATTTATGGCATTGCAAATGAATATATGACTATCAAAGAACCATGGGCTTTGGTTAAAAATGGTGATTTGGCAACGGCAGGTGCTGTGTTGAACGAATGTTTCCAATTAATCGATTTGTTTGCACGTGTGTCATCTCCGTTTATACCTGATGCAGCGACAAAAATCCAAAATATTTTTGAAACACAGCATGATTTATCGTGGCCAACAAAATATGAACACAGAATTGCGAACGGGGAGGGTTTCACAGTTCCTGAAAATCTGTTTAATAGGCTTGAATTAGACGCAGAATGATGCTATGTTTTACCCGCGCAGCAGAGAATGTGAAAAAAAATAAAAAAGGAAAAAATATGAATTTGGCATCAACAGTAGTTTTTACATTCAATGGTGATGGTTTGGCGGCACCTGTGCATCAGGTCGAAGATTTTCAAGATTTCAGAAACAAATTCCATCAATATTATGAATCATTATCTGATATTATACCTGACATTGTGCAAATACAACGTTCTGTGTATATTATTGAAGATGTTAGTGATATCAGACCTGCGATTAAGGCAAAAATTAACGGTGGAACATTTACATTTATTGTGGCTGATAAATTATATTATCCAAAGGATGTTCGTGAATATTTAATGAAAGAATACGGCGAAACTTTGGGGTTTGAAAACTGGTCTGTTTCTGAGAAAACACCCGTGCTGTTCAATGGTGTGCATGAATATGAAAGTCGGCCTTTGCGTGATACAGAAACTGGTCAATTACGGACTATATCAACAAAATCTGTGATGTGTCGTTCATTAAATAAAAACGACAGAGTTTTAGATAAAAATCTTAATATGATGTGGCCGCGCAAGGGTAAAATTCCGCCCCAGTTAATAAGTTTTTTTAATCAAAAACATGAACGTATTCGTACAAAATAAACATGTCAGATAAAATTAAACTTGTTTTAATGTCTTGTTGTGCGCCGTGTTCTTGCGGCGCAATTAAACAAGTTCTGGACGGCGCAATTCCTGATGTTGATGATTTTATTGTTATGTTTTTTAATCCAAATATTTTCCCAATGGACGAATATCAAAAACGCTTAAACGAACAAATAAAATACTGCGAAAAATTAGGCGTAAAATATATTGTTGGTGATTATAATCACGATGAATGGCGTGAACATGTGCGCGGACTGGAAAATGAACCGGAACGCGGTGCACGATGCAGCAAATGTTTTGCGTATCGTTTTTGTTTTGCACGCGATTGGGCGATAAAAAATGGTTTTAATGCTATCGCTTCTGTGTTTGGCGTTTCACGCCACAAAGACCAATCCCAGGTGGATGCTGCCGCCGAACAATCATGTGGCGATATAAAATATTTACCTATTAAATGGGATGAAAATTTACGTCAAGATATCAATCATAAATCTGATTTTTATCGTCAAAATTATTGCGGTTGTGAATTTTCTGTGCGTAAATAAAAAACGCATAAAAATTTGATTTTTGCTTTTAATTTTCTATAATTTTATTAAACAAATAAAAAAGGACAAATATGTCATCTATATTCATTTTCCCAGGTCAGGGTTCTCAAAGTGTTGGCATGGGACACGAATTGTATGAAAATAACGCGGATGCGCGTGCTGTATTTGACGAAGTTGATGATGCGTTGGGCGAAAAATTATCAGATATTATTTTCAACGGCTCAATGGAAGATTTGACTTTGACTCGTAATGTCCAGCCTGCAATTATGGCGACATCTATCGCTATGTTGCGTGCGTCAAAATTACCTTTGAGTCAATATGTTGCCGGTCATTCATTGGGTGAATATACGGCGCTTTGTGCAGCGGGCGCAATATCTTTGCGGGATACGGCGCGTCTTTTGCGGTTGCGTGGGGACGCAATGCAACGCGCGGTGCCTGTGGGTCATGGGTTAACAGCCGTTATTTTGGGTCTGGATATTGATGTTGTTCGTGATATTTGCGCAAAAACAGATTGCGATATTGCAAACGATAACACACCGGGTCAGGTGGTAATTTCTGGGGCAAAAGATATTGTTGAAAAAACATTAGAAATCGCAAAAGATGCCGGCGCAAAACGCGCTATGCCGTTGGCGTTATCTGTACCGGTTCATTGTCGGATTCAGCAATCTGCGGCGGACGAAATGCGTGATGCATTGGCGAATACAGAAATCAAAACGCCAATTGCGCCACTGATTTCAAACAAGACTTGCACGCCAATATTCGACCCAGATGAAATTCGTGCAGCCTTGGTTTATCAAATGACACACGGTGTTCGTTGGCGCGAAAGTATATTGGCTATGCACAATATGGGCATAGATGAAACAATTGAAATTGGTCCTGGCGCTGTGTTGACTGGATTAACCAAACGCATTTGTCCAGATATGAACGCGAATAAATTAGAGGTGTAAAATATGGGTAATAAAAAAACAGTTATTCTTGAATTGGGTTTTGGTATTTCTTTACCAGATGCGGCGGATTTAGCAATTAAATTGGCAAAAGAAAGAAACTCTGATATTACACTTGCCTATAATCAGGTGAATATTAATGTTTCTCCAAATACGACACAACAACACATAATCAATCATTTCTTTTCCGCAGCAATGGCTTTGCCGAATATGGGGATGGTTGCACAACAGACACAAACTTTATAATAAACAAAGGCGTAGAATATGTTCGATTTATCAAACAAAGTTGTTTTAATTACTGGCGCAACCGGCGGTATCGGTGGTGTTATTGCAAAGCAAATGAAATCTGCAGGCGCAACAGTTGTTGTGACTGGGCGTAATGTGGATAAATTAAATTCTGAATTTGATGATGGGTTTATTAAAATAGCATCTGATTTGGCAGCCGATGGCGCAACTGAAAAATTGATAAGCGATACGATTGAACGCGCTGGACGAATTGATGTTTTAATAAATAACGCCGGCATTACCGCAGACACATTAATGATGCGTATGACAGATGAACAATTTGATAACGTAATAAATACTAATTTACGTGCATGTTTCAAAATGTGCCGTGCGGTAATAATGCCAATGATGAAACAAAGATTTGGTCGCATTATAAACATGGCATCTATTGTTGGTGTTGTTGGTGGTCCGGGACAAACAAACTACGCGGCGTCAAAGGGCGGAATGATTGCTATGACAAAATCTATCGCAGCCGAAGTGGCATCACGTGGAATCACCGCAAACGCAATTGCACCCGGTTTTATAAAAACACCTATGACAGATGTATTACCAGAAGAATTAAAGAAAAATTATTTATCGCAAATACCTGCTGGACGTTTTGGCGAACCAATTGATATTGCAAATGTATGTGTTTTCTTGGCATCTGACGAGGCATCATACATTAACGGACAAACAATCCATGTAAATGGCGGAATGGGTCGGTTTTAATGTCTGAATTTGATGTGATTGTTATTGGTAGTGGACATGCAGGCACAGAAGCAGCGGCGGCATCTGCGCGTCGTGGCGCAAAGACGCTTTTGTTAACCATGCGCGAATCAGATATTGGCGCGATGTCTTGCAATCCGTCTATTGGGGGGCCCGGTAAATCACAAATGGTATCTGAAATGGCGGCAATGGGTGGTGTTATGCCAACCGCGGCGGATTCGTCTGGAATTCATTGGCGAACATTAAATGCAACCCACGGCGCGGCGACCCAGGCATTGCGCGCACAAATTGACCGCAATTTTTATCACGATAATGTGATGAAAATTTTGGAAAATACCGGTAATTTAACGATTATTTTTGAAAAAGTGAATGATTTAGATCTGGATAAAAAATCGGTAAATAACAAATATTTTGCAAAATCTGTTGTGTTAACAACTGGGACTTTCCTTGGTGGGTTGGTCACACGTGGGAACGAAAAAGTAGAATCCGGACGATTGATGGATGATGGCAAATACCAAGAAAATGATTCATATATATCAAAAATTTTAGAAAAGGCCGGATTTGAACTATTACGATTAAAGACTGGAACACCTGCACGCATCTATCGTGACAGTATTGATTTCAATGTCTGCGAAGAACAACCTGGCGACAATCCGCACGATTGGTTTTGCCTGGGTGACGATAATAACAAATACAATACAAAATGTTTTATCACGCATACAAACGCAAAAACACACGAAATTATCCGTCAAAATATAAAAAACGCACCGATGTACAACGGTGATATCAGGGGACTGGGGCCACGATATTGTCCATCATTAGAAGACAAAGTTATGCGATTTCCAGAACACGAAACACATCATGTATTTTTGGAACCAGAATCTTTCAACGGTGATTTAATTTACCCAAATGGTATTTCAACCAGTTTTGGTGCAGATATTCAAGATAAATGGATTCGCACTATCCCTGGTCTTGAAAATGCGCGTATTGCACGGTATGGATATGCAATTGAATATGATGCCATTGATGCACGTAAATTAAAAAAATCTTTGGAATCCAAAGATATACCGGGACTTTTCTTTGCAGGACAAATCAATGGAACATCTGGATACGAAGAAGCCGCCGCCCAAGGATTAGTTGCCGGGGCAAATGCCGCGGCATTCGCATTAAATATTGCGCCATTGGTCGTAAATCGAACAAATTCTATGATTGGTGTTTTGATTGACGATATAACAACATTGGGTGTTGACGAACCGTATCGTATGTTCACTTCGCGTGCAGAATACAGATTAAATTTGCGCGCTGACAACGCTATATTCAGATTGGGCGATACGGCACAATCATTGGGATTAATTGATTCTGAACGTTTTGAGAAAATCAAAAATATGCGTGAAAAGACAGCCAATGAAAACGATAAATTTTACGCCGGATATATTTCAAGAAATGAACGTGAAATTGAAAATTATAAAAAAGATGCGGAATTAAAAATCCCAAATGATTTTGATTATAAATCATTACCAGGATTAACAAATGAACTAATTGAAAAATTAACAAAAACCCGTCCTGAAAATATCGCATCATTGTCGCGAATTCCTGGTATGACACCCGCAGGCATAGTTGTTGTTTTACGCAAAATAAAATGTGGAAATAAATAAAAATATATATTATGATTGTGCCGTATGCCGGAATAGCTCAGTTGGTAGAGCATCTCATTCGTAATGAGGGGGTCGTAGGTTCAAGTCCTATTTCCGGCACCATAAAAATTCACCAAACCAAAGACTTCCAGATTTATTGTGTGTCGGCAACACCGATTGCTTTTTCAATCCCGCCCCTGTGGGGTGGGGGACCGCTTACGGTGGATGGGGTTATTTTGGAATCGTGACGGTATCATCATAGACCGAATAGGTCGTGTCATCATAAGACACCTTTAATTTTCGTTCTGTATTGATGTTCATGGGTACATCTGCGGTGGTCATATTGCCATAAAATATATCGTCGCCAATTTGCACATTTAATGATGGGGTGGTTTGTTTAACCGAACGCAGATAAACTACACTGTCCCCGACATGTAAAATACGCCCACATTGTGCGACGGACGAAGAACCCGCGGGCGAATACCAATTATTTGGACATGATTCAATACCCTGGGTGACAGTTTCATTGAAAGTGTAAGTTCCGCCCGCACAATACGAATCCGCCGGACACGCAACACAGCCATCATAATTCGCCGGCATATATTGCCCAACAGAACATGTGTGTTCATTCGGGGTGTAAATTGCATATAAGCGATTTGGAAAATTATCAGCGCAAATATTGTTTATCGTTGTTTGCATATTAGTCAGTATTACTCCTTGAAATTCATTTGGGTTAAAAGAAAAAGTTCCGCCATAGCAATATCCTCCTGATGGGCATTCAGAACAAGTAATTGCATCCGCTGGCAAATAATATCCTGATGCGCATGTATACCGTCCATATTCGTATACTGCGTTCATATTTGTTGGTATTATATCACACGATATATTTTCGTTTTGGTGATATAAACCATAATCATCAGCATGTGCGAAATTCATATTTAATAACAGTACAATTAAGATTGTAATAACATATTTCATATTATTTTATCTTGTGATTTATGGTGTTGGTGTATAATTTTCTGTGGTTGGGATTTTCAGGGTATAATAAATTGTGACAGGGGTTCCCGCAGCATATTGTCCAGCAAGCCAAGTTTTAAGTTCATCTACAGTGGAAAATATACCTTTTGCACCAAGGTGGATGCCGTTTATCTGATTATCTCCAAGTGTAATACCTAATTGGGTGTTCCAGGCGCTTTGATAAGGAAAGTGTGTACAGATTACC
>Ga0310696_10008709_pt1 | contig 11813 bp, 8 predicted proteins | sample AusTroGonzalo_MG_4_FD_203885 | JGI IMG/M metagenome (GOLD analysis project Ga0310696, IMG submission 203885) | Bovine rumen microbial communities from tropical cattle in Woodstock, Queensland, Australia - Gonzalo_02 (v2) (version 2) | ecosystem: Host-associated > Mammals > Digestive system >... | reverse complement strand
TCTTTTTTCCGAACGCTTGCCAGACGGGTCTTTATCTGGGATAATGGGAGGAAAGCGAGAGGGAGGGAAAACCATGGCGGAAGCGATTTATGAAAAGAAGGGCAGTTCCCTGACCGTTATCCCCGGACGGCGGCTGGATACCACCACCGCTCCGGTGCTGGAAAGCGAAATACGGCAGTACCTGGACGGCGTGACGGAGATGACGATCGATTTTGTGAACGTTGAATATATTTCCTCCAGCGGGCTTCGCATGCTGCTCGCGGGGGAGCAGGTGATGGAGAGTCGCGGCGGGAGCATGAAGCTGATCCACGTAAACGATCATATTATCGAGATTTTCGAGATGGTCGGGTTTATGTCCGTGGTCAGGGTGGAACGGGACTGACGCCGGGAACGAATGATCGGAGGCGGGACAATGGTACAGGGCAGAGAAGAAAACGGCGTACTGATTCTTTCGCTTGAGGGGAAGATTGATTCGTCCAACTCGAAAGCCGCGGAAGCGGAGATCCGGAAGCTTTATCATGATTCTTCCTGTGAAGCGATCGAGGTGGACTGCGACCGGCTGGAATACAGCACCAGCGCGGGGCTGCGGGTGCTTCTCCGGCTGAAACAGGATGCGGACGACGTGGTGCTGATCAATGTACACACGGAGCTGTACAACATCTTCGAGATGACCGGATTTACCGAAATGATGGAGATCCGGAAGGCTTACCGTGTGTTTTCCGTGGACGGCTGCGAGGTGATCGGCCAGGGAGCGAACGGAAAGGTTTACCGTATTGATCCGGACACGATCGTCAAGGTGTACAAGAATCCGGACGCCCTGCCGGAAATCAGCCGGGAGCGGGAGCTGGCGCGGCTGGCATTCGTGGCCGGCGTGCCTACCGCGATTCCCTACGACGTGGTGCGCATCGAGGGCGGCGGGTACGGATCGGTCTTTGAACTGCTGAACGCCACCAGCTACGCGAAACTGCTCATCAGAGGCGAGAAGACGCCGGAAGAGATCGCGGAGATGAGCGTCAGCCTGCTCAAACTCATCCATTCCAAAGAAGTCAGGTCCGACGTCCTGCCGAACATGCGGATCGTGGCGATCGCCTGGACCGAGTTTCTCCGGGACTATCTGCCGGAGGACTGCGCCCGGAAGCTTTTCGAGCTGATCAGCGCCGTGCCGGAGGATTCCCACCTGCTGCACGGGGATTACCATATCAAGAATATCATGCAGCTGGACGACCAGGAAAGCCTGCTTATCGACATGGATACCCTCTGCCACGGCCATCCGATCTTTGAACTGGCCAGCATCTACAACGCCTATCTGGGCTTCGGGCTGGTCGATCCCGACGAGGTGCGGGCTTTTCTCGGCATCTCGTTTGAAACCGGCCGGATCCTCTGGCGCCGGAGCCTCGAGCTTTACCTCGGCACCCGGGAGGAAAGCGTCGTGAACGAAGTGGAAGCGAAGGCAAAGGTCATCGGCCTGACGCGCCTGATGCGCCGGGCGATCCGGCGGAGCGGCGACGATCCGGAGAAGAACCGGAAGATGGCCGAGGCCTGCGGCGCGGAGCTCAGGGAGCTTGTGCCGAAACTGGACACGCTGGTATTCTGACGATGAAGAGAATCTGCAAAATCGACCTGCATATGCATTCGACCGTCTCCGACGGGACGGATACGCCGGAGGAACTGCTCCGGAAGGTCCGGGAGGCGGAGATCGATCTGTTCGCGCTGACGGATCACGACGCCGTGGCCGGCTGCAACAGGATCCGGAAGATCCTGTGCCCGGACGATCCGCAGGTGCTGAGCGGGGCGGAGTTTTCCTGCCGGGACGGGGAAGGGAAGTACCATATCCTCGGATACGGATTTGACCCGGAGAGCGAGCCGATCCGGCGGCTGATTGACACCGGGCACGGCTATCGGATGAAAAAAGTCCAGGCGAGGCTGGATTTTCTGGAAAACGCTTTCGGTTTTGAGTTTCCGGAGGAGGCAATTCAGCAGCTGCTGGAACTGAATAACCCGGGAAAACCGCACATCGGGAACCTGATGGTGGAATACGGCTACGCCGCGAGCAAAGAGGAAGCAATCAGCGAATACATCAACCAGATCAGCTTCCAAAACGAATACGTCCGCCCGGAAGAGGCCATTCAGGCGATTCTGGGAGGCGGAGGGATTCCGGTGCTTGCGCATCCTCCCTTCGGAAGCGGGGAGGATCTGATCGTCGGGGACGAGATGGAGCATCGGCTGCAGCGGCTCATCGGGTTTGGGCTGCAGGGGCTGGAAGGCTTCTATTCCGGGTATACGCCCAAGCTCCGGATGCAGATGCTCCGGTTCGCGGAGAAGTACGACCTCTATGTCACGGCCGGGAGCGATTATCACGGAACCAACAAACTGGTGACCCTCGGCAATATCGGTGTCCAGCGGATGCCGGTGATCCCGGGCGGCCTGCGGCGCTTTCTGGAGGCGCTCGGGGTTATGTAGCTCTCCTCATTCATGCAACGGTGGCAGCTCGTGGATATCATAGGTTTCATAATAGATTTCAAAGGCTGTTTCCACATCTCCGGACAATTCAATCAGCGCCCCTGCCTGGAACATGGCGGAAAGGGATCCGGAGGGCGCGGGCCAGGCAGCGTTGCCGACCACGGCGATATCGCTGTCCCGGAGGATCGCTTCCGCGCTGAACAGCAGCGTTCCTGTGGCAATATGATAATCGCTGGAAATAACGGCGATCTGTCTGACCCGGGGTGCTTTTTCCGCCAGGAGATCAAACGTAAAGATCGCGTTCTGGGCAGTGGTCAATGAATGATCCTCAACAATCAGCCGGGAAGGGTCCACTCCCTGCGCTTTCAGCCATTCCGCCATCCGGCCGGCCTCCGTTGCCGACGGATCGTCGGCCGCTGTGCCGCCGCCGGTGCATACAATGACCGCCTGCGGGTATTTTTCCGATGCCGCGAGCATGACTTTCAGCCGCTCGATCAGTTCCTCCCGCATGGTTCCGTCCGGGTTCAGCTGGAAGCCGAGCCCGACCAGGCATAGGGAATCGTCGCCTGGCAAACCGTCCGGCAGCTCCTGATGAACCGTCATCGGGGCTTCCCAGAGGTCAATGATGCGCGTCCACTTTTCCCCGAGAGACGGATCGAGCGCGGCCAGAGCGGCCAGCGCCTGTTCGTCCCTTGTCCCGTCGGCGGCATGGGAAACCACGATCCGCTCAATCAGGGACTGGGCCGGCGCCTGCGTTTTTTCTTCCGCCGCGGCAGAGAACGTCATAAACAGAACCAGTGACAGAAGCAGGGTTATCGTTTTCTTCATGTTCATCCTCCGGTTGCGGTTGATTTTGCTGATCCCATTGTATACCGGATTGACGTTTCACGCAATCTTCCCGTTGCGGAGCATCCCGGATATGTCCCATGTCTTTTCCGGCGCTCAGCCGCGAAGATTTGTTTCCGGACGGGAGCATTTTTTGCTTGACTTTCCACGGTCCGGAAGGGTAAAATCAGAAGAACGAAAAACTTGAACCGCCATCGGCCGAGGAGGAATGGAAATGAAATCAAACGTGATCATCATCGACAATATGGGAAACGGGTTTGGCAAGGCGATTGAGGAGACCCTGAAGGTTTCGGTTTATGAGGGGCTGAACCACAAGGATTCCATACATCTGCAGCTGTGCGCGGAAGAGATGATGAGCCTTGCCCGGAGCGTCACGGGCGAGATGAAAGCTTCATTCTGGATTGAGACGGAGAGCGGGCTGTTCGACCTGCATCTGTCCACGAAGACGAAGATGGACGCGGAGAAGCGCAAGCAGCTGCTGGGCGCGGCGACGTCCGGGCAGAACGAAGCGGCGGGCAGCTTCCTGGGCTTCCTGCGGAACGCGTTCGAAAGCGCCATGGCCGTCAACGTGGACCACAGCGACGAGCTGGAAGACCTGCCGAGCGACGTGGTGGACGATTTTGCGAATCACACGATCGAGTGCACCGACGCTGAGTGGGACGGATATGAACAGTCGACCCTGCGGAGGCTGGCGGACTGCATCAAGATCGGTATCCGCGGCGATACGGTGGATATGACCGTTTCCAAGCGTTTTGCCTAAATCAGGACAGAGAGAGATACAGGAGGATTTGAGTATGAAGATCACAAAGAACCTGAACGGAACCAACCTGGAAATCGCCCTGGAGGGGCGGCTGGACACCATGACGGCTCCCGACCTGGAAGCCGAGCTGAAAGCGTCCCTTGACGGCGTGGAGAGCCTGACGATGGACTTCAGCAAGCTGGAGTACATTTCTTCCGCCGGGCTGCGGGTGCTGCTGTGGGCCCATAAGACCATGAGCCCCAAGGGCGGCATGAAGGTTACGCACGTGAACGAAATCGTGCAGGAAGTGCTGGACGTGACCGGATTCGCGGATATCCTGACCATTGAAGCGTAATCCGACGCGCGGACAGTCTGCCGGAAGACGGAAAGCGAAAGGAAGCCGAAAACAGGCTTCCTTTTTGCCTTTTTTTTGTCAGCGGACATCATTTGTACGATTGTTGTAATTCAACCCGGGAAATGATATACTGAAATGTATTATACCTGCCGGGATTCACGGCGATTGTTTCCGGTTCCGCGGCTGTTCCGGCCGTCCGGCGCCGGGGGATTGAACCGGCTGTTCCGATTCCGGGGAATTGAGCCGGCTGTGCGGCTTTCCGGCTCCGGAAGAACCGGATGATTTCAGGCGAAATCTGAAACGCGGTGGTGAGACGAAGCATGAAGAAACGGCTGATCGGGGTCATCCTGAGCCTCTTTCTGATGCTCCTTTTGCATACGGCCTCAGGGGAGGCCTACCCCATGAACGCCTCCGGCGTGCCGAACCTGCCGCTGAGCGTGGATCCCACCGGGCGGTCGGAGGGCTTTTCCGCGATCCTGTACAACAATCCCAACGGCCTGCCGACCTCCGAGGCGAACGCGATCACGGAGACGGGCGAGGGCTTTATCTGGATCGGCAGCTACGCGGGCCTGATCCGTTACGACGGCAACACCTTTGAACGGCTCGACTCCACGACGGGCATCGCGAACGTCCGGTGCCTTTATGTGGACAGCGGGGACCGGCTGTGGATCGGGACGAACGATTCCGGCGTGTTCGTGATGGAAAAAGGAACGCTTCAGCGGTGGGACAAGACGGAGGGCCTGAAATCCTCCAGCGTCCGCGTTATCACCGAGGATGCGGACGGGACGATCTACGTCGGCGGCACGGCCGGCATCGCGCTCATCGACGCGGAAAAGAAGTTTACCGTCCTGGCGGACGAGCGGATCGACGCGCAGACGGTGCGGGAGCTCCGCCCGGGCGCGGACGGGGTAATTTACGGCCTTACCTCCGCCGGGGACGTGTTCACGCTGAAGGCCGGGCAGGTGACCGGTTTTATCAGCCATGAGGAGATTCCCTTCGAGGCCGTTACCTCCATCCTGCCCGATCCGGAGCAGCCGGGCCGGCTGTATCTCGGGACCGACGGCGGGAAAGTCTACCGCGGGACGGCGGAAGACCGTTTCGGGACGGCGGAAGCCCGGAGCATCGCCCCGCTCTCCGACGCGGAGAGCATGGAATGCATCAACGGCGAGATCTGGATCTGCAGCGGGGACGGAATCGGCAACCTGGACGGGGAAGCGTTCCACCTGATCGAGAATCTCCCGATGAACAACTCCGTGGGCCATGTGATCACCGACTATGAAGGCAACCTCTGGTTCACCTCCACCCGGCAGGGCGTGATGAAGATCGTGCCGAACCAGTTTACGGATATCTTTGACCGGTGCGGGCTGCCGTCCGCGGTGGTCAATTCCACCTGCATGAACGGGCAGCAGCTGTTCATCGCGACGGACACGGGGCTGATCGTCACGGAGAACGGGGCGAAGCTGGAGAGCCTCCCGCTGACAAGGGCGGTGACGGCCTCCGGGAAGGACCTGGAAGCGACGGACCTGCTGGCCTGGCTCGACGGGGTCAGGATCCGGTCGGTGGTCCGCGACAGCCTGGGGCGGGTCTGGATCGCCACGTGGCGCAAGTACGGACTGCTGCGCTACGACCGGGGAGAAATCCTTGCGTTTACCCCGGAGGACGGCCTGTTTTCCGACCGGGTCCGCACGGTGAGCGAATGCGCGGACGGGCGGATCCTGGCGGCCAACACCGGCGGCGTCAGCGTCATCGAGGGCGACCGGGTGACCGGCGGCTACGGAGAGGACGACGGGATCACGCTGACGGAGATCCTGACGGTGACGGAGGGGCTCAACGGGGAGCTGATCCTCGGCTCGGACGGCGGCGGGATTTTCGTCATCGGCCCGGAGGGCACCAGACCGATCGGGAAGGACGAGGGCCTGAACTCCGAAGTGATCCTGCGGATCAAGCGGAGCCGGACGAGGGACGTGTGCTGGATCGTGACGAGCAACTCCCTGGCCTACATGACCCCGGACTACAAGGTGACCACGGTCCGGCGGTTCCCGTACCCGAACAACTACGACCTGTACGAAAACAGCAAGGGGGACGTGTGGGTGCTGGCGAGCAACGGCATCTACGTGATCCCGGCGGACGAACTGCTGGCGAACGACGCCGTCGAACCGGTATTCTACGGCATCCCCAGCGGCCTGCCCTACATCACGACGGCCAACTCCTTCAGCGAGCTGACGGAGGAGGGCGACCTGTACATCGCCAGTTCGGCCGGGGTGGTCAAGGTCAACATCGAGACGCCCTTTGAGGACGTCAACGACCTGAAGATCGCGGTTCCCTTTGTGGACGCGGACGGAAAACGGCTGTACCCCGACGGGGCGGGCGAATTCGTGATCCCCTCCGACGCGCGGAAGCTCACGGTCAGCAGCTTCGTATACAACTACTCCCCGATGAACCCGCAGGTGTCCTATCACCTGGAAGGGTTCGACAGCACGGTCACCACGGTGGACCGGAGCGAGCTGGTGCCGGTGGACTATACGAACCTGCGCGGGGGTGATTACCGGTTCGTGATCCAGCTGAAGGATTCCATGGGGCGGGGGAACAAGGAAACCTCCGTGGTGATCCGCAAGGAGAAAGCCTTCCACGAGCAGCTCTGGTTCATGATCGTCGCCGCGGCGGCCGTGCTGGCCCTGATCGCGCTGGGCGTCCGGTTCTACACACGCAAGAAGATGCACGCGCTGGAGAAGAAGAACCACGAGACGATGACCTTCGTCCGGGAGATCACCCACGCGTTCGCCAAGGTCATCGATATGAAGGACAGATACACCAACGGCCATTCCACCCGGGTGGCGAGGTATACGGCGATGCTGGCGAAGGAACTCGGGTATGACGATGATACGGTGGAAAAATATACCCAGATCGCTCTGCTGCACGACGTCGGGAAGATCGGCATACCGCCGGAGGTGCTGAACAAGCCCGGAAAGCTGACGGACGAGGAATTTGCCGTTATCAAATCCCACACGTCCAAGGGGTACGAGGCGCTGAAGGAGATCAGCATCATGCCGGAGCTGGCCACCGGCGCCCAGGCGCACCACGAGCGCCCGGACGGCAAGGGCTATCCCAACCACCTGAAGGGGGACGAGATTCCCCGGGTGGCGCAGATCATCGCCGTGGCGGACTGCTTTGACGCGATGTATTCCAACCGCCCGTACCGGAACCGGATGAACTTCGACAAGGCCGTTTCCATTATCCGGGAGGTATCCGGGACCCAGCTGACGGAAGACGTCGTGGACGCGTTCCTGCGGCTGGTCGAAAAAGGCGAGTTCCGGGCCCCCGACGACACCGGCGGCGGGACCACGGAGAATATCGACAACATCCACAAGGCGCAGGACGAAGAAGGCAAAGGAGCCGAAGGAGAAGCGGATGAAAACAAAGGACAGAAGCAAAACCCTTGATTATGTCGGCTTTGCCGTACTTCTGATCCTCTATACCGTCGCGGCGGTGTTCACGCCCCGCGTATCGCAGTCCCAGGAGATGCTGATCATCGGGCAGGCGAGGCTCCCGGTTTCGGCGCTCACAGGAGTTCTTTCGGCGGTGGCCAACATCTGCCTGATCTGCCTGGTGGTGTTCTACGGCAAAACGGGGTTCATCGTCACGATGTGCATCCTCGCGGTCCAGCTGCCGCTCCTGATCCGGAACGTGGTGAGCCAGCAGAGCCTGGCCAGTATCCCGGGCATTTTTACCTCCCTGCTGACGATTGTCGCGGTTATCCTGATCCGGTCCCGGGACCGGCAGATCGTTAAGTACCGGTCGGACGAGTTGAACCGGCTGAAGGAACAGCAGCAGATTTCCCAGCGGCTGTTCGAGCAGACAGCCACGGCGCTGGTCACGGCGATCGACGCGAAGGACGAATATTCCCACGGGCACAGCATGCGGGTGGCCGAATATGCCCGGAAGATCGCGCAGATGATGGGCAAGAGCGAGGAAGAGTGCCTGAAGATCTACTACGCCGGGCTGCTGCACGACGTCGGCAAGATCGGTATATCCGACGCCATCATCAACAAAAAGGGCAAACTGACGCCCGAAGAATACGACGAGATCAAGAAGCACCCGGTGCTGGGGAACCAGATCCTCACCAGCATCCGGGACTACCCGTATATCAGCATCGGCGCGCACTACCACCACGAACGGTACGACGGCAAAGGGTATCCGGACGGACTGAAGGGGGAGGACATTCCCGAGATCGCGCGGATCATCTCCGTGGCGGACGCGTACGACGCCATGTCCTCCAACCGGAGCTACCGGCGGGCGATTCCCCAGCAGATCATCCGGGAGGAGATCGTCGCCGGGGCGGGGACGCAGTTCGACCCGGAGATGGCAATGATCATGCGGCATCTGATCGACCTGGACGGCGATTACCGGATGAAGGAACGGGAAGCGGTCCGAGAACTGGCCGGGGACAACGAGATGCACTGCGGCGAGTACAGAAGCGACATCTCGAGCGGGATCATCGTGCTGCCGGAGATCACCAGGATCCATCTGGCCTACCGGGACGAGGAGCCGAAGGACGAGCAGACGGCGCCGGCGATCATCCTGTTTGATTCCCTGGATGCCCGGGTTCACGACGAAGAGGATACGATCCGGACGCTGAACTATTACGAATACTGCGAGATCTGGCTGGACGGAAAGACGGTGAACCACGGCGTCCGGGCCATCGAAACCACGACGGAGAGGCACAGCCAGCCTGTTCCGGAAACGCCGGGAAAAGCGGTTTATGATCTGGAGGCGGTGAAAAGCCGGGATCATGTGATGATCCGGATCGACGACGGTGAGCAGATCACGGAGGTGATCGTCGCCCTGCCGGACAGCTCCCGGTATGTCTATATCGGGCTGACCGGGAAGGACTGCTTTATCAGCGACGTCCACATCGAAAAGGAAGCGGAGCCGGTGGCGGCGGACTATATCCGGCGGATCGCCGAGGAGATCAGCTATATCGACGTGCCCGCGGGGGATCTTCCGAACGTCCAGGTGGACGGGATCCGGAGCGCCTCCTCGGAGGGCATTCCCGTGAAGGATGGGCTGAAGCTTACGTTCCGTACGATGAGCCTGCCGACGGCCCGGCTGATCTGGCACTGCCCGTACATCGTGCTGTTCCATTCCGAGGACGGGCAGGTCAACGGGAAAAACTACCGGGAGTACGCCGTGATCCGGCTGGACGGAGAAAACTGGGAAGACAACGGGAAGGCGCGGTGCCGGATCACCGCCACCCAGGAGGACGATTTCGGGGGCTGGGACGCGTGGAAGAAGGGCAATAAAGCCGGGTTCGACTGCACGGTGACCTTCGGGCGGGAAGGAAACCGGATCACCGTCAGCACAACGAATCTCGGGCTGTCCCTGGAAGGGGTGCTCAGCCTGCCGGGAAAAGACAACAGTCCGGTCTATGCCGCGCTGACCGGCGACCAGTGCGCGATTACGAATATCCGGGTCGGGAAGCAGTCATGAGCGGCCGGCGGCCAGCGGGCAGAGCAATGGGGGCTGTGAATAACTCACAGTCCTATTTTTGTACTCCAAAAAGCCAAAAAATTCAGGGGGGGGGGTAGTGGAAAATACCGGAAAAGTATGGTATACTTTGCTTTATCCATGGATACCGATAATTCAACAGGGGATCATCTGTCGGAACGCTCCGGTCATCAGCGGCTTTCCGATACACCCCGCCCCCCACTCTTCAGCAGAAAACCGAAGGGCAGGACAGCGGAAAACAGGGCGGAAGGAAACCTCCCCTGAGCAAAGAGCACAGATCAGAGGCAGGACGGCCAAGAGACAGAACAAGAAAAACCGGGAGGTCTGGAAACGTGCGAAGAGAAAAACACCTGAGGAAACGGACGGCGATGCTCCTGGTGCTTTGCATTGCCGCGGCCTTCCTGGCACCCTCCGCCGCCTTTGCGCAGGAGGCGGGGCAGAAGCTCGTACGGGTCGGCTGGTTCGACTCCTCCTTCTGCTACTGGGATCAGTTCGGCCGGCGCTGCGGCGTCGCCTACGAATACCAGCAGAAGATCTCCGCCTATACCGACTGGACCTACGAATATATCGAGGACAGCTGGCCGAACCTGCTGCAGAAACTGATGGCCGGGGAGATCGACCTGCTGAGCGACGTATCGTACAAGCCGGAGCGGACGGAGTTCATGTCCTTCCCGGATATACCGATGGGCACGGAGACCTACTACATCTACGTCTCCGCGCGGAACCGGGACATCATGGCGAACAACCTGAAAAGCTTCAACGGGAAACGCATCGGCGTCAACCAGGGAAGCGTGCAGGAAGGCTTCCTGCGGGACTGGGCGGAGAAGAACCAACTGACCATCGAGATCGTTCCGCTGACCACCGAGCAGGACGTGTCCATGGACATGCTGGCGAAGGGTACGCTGGACGGGTTCGCCGACATATACAGCTTCAGCTCGGAGCAGAAGGTTACTCCCATCTGCCGGATCGGCGGATCGGATTATTTCTTCGCGGTCAACAAGGCGCGGGAGGACCTGCTGGCGGAGCTGAACATGGCGCTGGCCTCGATCCAGGACGAGGATCCGTATTTTATCGAGCAACTGAACGAAGAACGCCAGTACAGCACCCGGACAAACGCTTCCCTGACGCCGGACCAGACAGACTGGCTGGACGAGCACGGCACGGTCCGCGTCGGGTACGTGGAGAACTATCTGCCGTTCAGCCAGACCGACCAGGAAACGGGAGAGCTGACCGGCGCGCTGAAGGACTTCCTGAGCCATGCCGAAAACAGCCTGAGAACCACGAATATCCGGTTCGAGACGATTCCCTTCCTGACGACGGCCGCGGCGCTGGAGGCCCTGAAAGCCGGGGAGATCGACTGCGTGTTCCCAGTTAACGTGAGCACCTACGACGCGGAGCAGGAGGGGATCCGGCTGACCAACCCGGCGATGAAGACCGGGGTGAACGTCGTGATGCGGGAGAACGACGACCGGAACCTTTCCCGGGACAGCGAGCTGATGTTCGCGATCAGCCAGGGAAATCCGAATCTCGACACGTTTATCAAGGAGCAGTATCCCGCCTGCCGCGTGCTGATTTTCGCGAACGAGGACGCGTGCTACGACGCGGTGTCCAACGCAACGGCGGACTGCATGCTGATCAGCAATTACCGGGTGCCGGCGGAAGAGGCAAGAATCCAGGAACACAAGCTTTTCCACGTGCCGACCGGGGAGCACATTCCCTTCTCCTTCGCGGTGCGGCGGGGGGACAAGCAGCTTTACTTCCTGATGAACAAAGCAGTGATCACGACGAAGAGCGAGGACATGGACTCCGCGCTGGCGTCCTACATGCACACCAGCCGGAAGGTAACCTTTACGGACTTTCTGAAGGATCACTGGATCGCGGTGCTGGTTGCCCTGACGGCGGTATTCG
>Ga0310696_10008708_pt1 | contig 11813 bp, 11 predicted proteins | sample AusTroGonzalo_MG_4_FD_203885 | JGI IMG/M metagenome (GOLD analysis project Ga0310696, IMG submission 203885) | Bovine rumen microbial communities from tropical cattle in Woodstock, Queensland, Australia - Gonzalo_02 (v2) (version 2) | ecosystem: Host-associated > Mammals > Digestive system >... | reverse complement strand
GGTGGGCGACAACCTAGGCTTCTGGGGATGCATGGCCGTGGCCTGCGAAAGCGGGGGGCGCAAGCCGGTCCCGCTGCACTTCAGGCTGTGGTCGGCGGACTCGCCCGGGTTCGTCAGCGAGAACGAAGAGGTCAAGGCCGTCGTGGACGTGATTGCGAGGCACACGAACAAGCGGGGCATATTCGTGTACGACCGCGGCGGCGACAACATAGAGTTCTACCGCTGTTTCCTCGAAAAAGGCCTGGATTTCATCGTCCGCCTCAAGGAGCGGCAGGTGCGGAGCTGGAAGCGCAACGTCATGTGCGGCGAGCTCGCCTCGGAGTGCCAGATGCGCTACAGGGAGGTCGTGGCGTTCGACCACCACGGCGCCGAGAGGCGCGTCACGATCGAATTCGGCGTCGTGCCCGTGCGGCTTCCCGACATCCCCGGCAGGCTCCTGCACATGGTCGTCGTGAGAGGATTCGGGCAGAAGCCGATGATGTTGCTGACGACCCTCGCAAAGACCACGACGCGAGAGGCGCTCTGGCAGGTCGTGGAGGGCTACATCACCCGCTGGAGGGTCGAGGACACCATCCGCCACGTCAAGCAGTCCTACAACCTCGAGGACATGCGGCTGTTCAAGTACGGCAAGATCAAGGCTCTGGCGGCGGTCGTCCTCGCGACCATCTACTTCAGCATGGCGTGGATAGGAAACTCGGAGAAGCACGCCGTCATCGCCAGAAGCATCGCCCGCATGTCCTTCAGGATACACGAAGTGCCCGAGTTCCACTTCTACTCCATCGCGGACGGTGCAAGCGTCATCCTGAAAAGAGGCCGCAGGTGGCGCGGATTCGACCCAGAGGAAGCCAAGAAGGATGAAGAGGCGTCGCTCTTCGCCTTCTTCGGCATGAACACGGGATGACCGAAGCCCCGGAATCCATCATTTTTCATCGCGCGACAAGGAACGCCTCTGCGCTCCTGTCGTAGGATTTTCACTTATCACAAAACGGAAATCAACACTTCACCCTTTGTTTTCAAGGGCGCGGCGATTTTCATGCCTCAAAAAATGGGGAACCTCCAAGGGGCGCAACGAGCAATTTATGCAAGGATACGGTAAATTGCCTGCATTTGCGCATCATGCATATATTGGCTTATATGTGTTTGCGTTACGCGCGACCACGAAACCGCCCGCTTCGCGGGCTGCACGAAAGCAACCAGAATCGCTGCCGCGCTTTTCCGTTGTCATTCCAAGTGACCACATATTGCGGCGCGCTCACGCGCCGAAGAAGCTATGCTTCGGAGGGCAGATTCGGCGAAGCCGAACCCGAAGGGTGCGCAAGCATTCGCGCGCGCGCGATCTGTAATTGCGAAGGCGACAGGCCCCACAGTTTCGTGGAGCCCACGAAGTGGGCGTTTTAGTGCGCCGCGGAGGCGGCGTTCGTGTCCGGCGCGAGAGGCGGCGACGGAAGTCGCGATGCGACGCGGCGCACGTGGCGAGACGAAGTCTCAGGTCACGGTGCGGCAGGGCGCATCATGGTTGCGCAGCAACCCGCCTCGACGCCGCTGGATTTAGTGGTCGCGCGTCAGCGCAAAACATGTCGGTCAGGACATCTATCCGGCAAAGGGCTACGCCGCGGCACTCGTTGCAGGGCACGTCACTCCGTTACGAGGTCGAGGCGGCCGGTGGGCGTGAGGAAATAAGTTTCCGACGGCGGACGCGGGACAGGACCGCCGAACATCCTGTCCGGCGACACTGCCTTGCCGCGGGACATATAGACTTCCCCGCCCTTCCTCGCGACCACTGCCGAGTCAAGGCAATGAAGAAGGCACGGGGCTCCATTTTCCTCCGAGCATTTCAGTGCGACAAGCCTCTGCTCGTCGCCAGGGCGCAGCAGCTCGGCAATGTCGACATTGGCTGAAATGACTACGGGGAAACTGTCGTTGTCAGGCGGATTGACGGCGATGATCCATGTTTCCCGCTGCATGTACTTGTAGGCTCCGACATGTCCGCCAAGGAGAGCCTGCACGAACTGCGTCGAGTTGGAGCATGCAGCGGGATCAATCCATCCCGCGCCGCCCCGCTTCCGCGCCGACTCGTTGTCGCACACAAGCGCCCGCACATGCTGTGCCATTAAACGGGAATTGCCAGACCTCTCGTCACTTGTAGTTCGATAATCAAGCGGCACCACCAGCAACATCAGCAAGAAAAGCAAGAGCGCCAGCAAACAGCCCTCGGAGAAGCTCTTCAAAGGGTGTCCAAGCCTTTCCTCCTGCCATTTCCTCGAAGAGGGAAGCATCAGCAGCACAACCGGCACACCACCCAGGGCAACCACAGCAGAACACGTGGCAAAGCCTGCCAGGGAAGAAACTGCAAAAAGCATAGCCCCGGCAAAAGCCCCGACCACGGCACTTGGATATGCAAACAACCTGAAGCGCCCCTGCAGAACACCGTACAGCATGCCTACGACCAGCAGGAGGAGGACAACCAGATAAAACACATTAATGGGGCTGTCGATCGACGCGGCGAAATGGCGGTCGAAACGGGAGCGCACGACAAGATACGCCGCCCATGCGACGACTGACACGACATACGTCCATGCCAGGGCCGCCACTACCCGCACCGGCCATGGCATACGCAGACGCGCCGCCGGAGCGTCTCCGGCAGGCTGCACAGCTCCGCCAAGCCCTTCGCCTTGTTCAATGCCTTCGCTCATCGAAGAACAGTATAATATAGCCACAGGCGTTTGGCAATGCGGAAATGCAATCTGTCCGCTTTTGCCTTCACCGAGGCACGACCCGTGTCAATTACCTGGGGTGCCCATTCCCAACAGCGAATCCCCGGCCCTGACTTCGCTAGATCGTATAGTGGCAGAGCCGCTCGCCGTCGAAGTATCCGAACGACCTTGCGCTGCCGCCCTTGGGGAGCGACACGGAACCTGGATTGAAGATCGTGATGCCGCACTCGAGCTTCTTGTTCTCGGGAACGTGCGTATGGCCGTGCGCGAGCACGGTTCCCATCCCAAGCGGCGGCAGGCTGTACTCGTTCCACCTGTGGCCGTGCGTGAGGAAGAACGTCTCCTTGCCGGCGTCAACAACCGCGTAGTCGCCCATCATGGGGAAGTTGAGCATCAGCTGGTCCACTTCGCAGTCGCAGTTTCCTCGCACGGCTATGATCTTGTCCTTCAGCCCGTTGAGGATCGACGCCACCTTCTCGGGGTCGTAGAAGTTCGGCACTCCGTTGCGCGGACCGTGGTACAGGACGTCGCCAAGTATGCATATCCTGTCGTACTCGAGGTTCTCCGCCATCTTCAGCGCCGACTCGAGGGTCGATGGGACTCCGTGTATGTCGCTCAAGAAAAGAAGTTTCATTTGCCCTCTCCGTTGTCGTTTGAACTGCCGGACTTCGCGGCCTCGGCGCGGCGGCGGCGGAAGAACTCCTGCAGCACCGCCTGCGGCGCAAGCGCGAGCAACGCAGCCAACGCCACAAGGCACCCTATGCCAAACACGACAATCCGCGGCAGTTGTTTCGGCGGTTTCATTTGTTCTTCTTAATTCTTATTTATCGAAATCCCGCTTTGCAGAAACATCCCGACATGCAGTCAACTGCAACGTCTGCGACGCAGAAGTTTGGCGTCCTTGAAAGTCCTGTCATCGCCTGTCAACTTCATCTTTCTTCCGCGCACAAGATTGTTATCATCATTCAATTCATCGGCGTGTTTATATCCCAAGAAGCCTGCGGCCTTGGATGATCGCGGAGAAGAAGCCGCCTGCCTCGACAACCGGATCGACATGTCCGTCGCAGACCAGCACGGGGCGTTTGCTCATTCCGCGCCGGAGTGGCAAACGCTTCATGCGTTCCGCGACCTCCTTCTCGATCTCCGAGCCGATTTCGTTACGGCGCTTGATCTCGACGACATACGCCGCCCTTGGCGTCTGGACCAGAAGGTCTATCTGGCATCCCTGCCCTTTGCCGTTGCGCCCCTTGCGGACATTCCTGTACGGCGCGGCGGACTCCACGGTAGCGTTCCCTATGCCGAGGTAAGGCACGAGCTCCATCGCGTTGTTGACGATCAGGTTCTCGAACTGAAGCCCCATGATCGCATTCCAGTCGGGAAGCGACGACAGCGACGCGAAGCGGTACGATCCTCGCATGATCATCCCCTTACGCGGTTCGATGTACTTCAGGTAGAAGCGCGTGTAGTTGTCGCGCAGACGATACCTCGACACACGCGCCTCCTCTCCGGTCTCTGGATTAAGACCTGAATCCGGATCGATGAAGCCACCCTCCGCAAGTTCCTTGAGACGGGTGCTCAAGGCTCCGTTCCTGTCCATGCCAAGGCGCTCGGCCATCTCCGCGCCGCTCATCGGCCCTTCCGCAAGAAGTCCCAGTATCTTCCTGCGCACCGCAACGTCATCGCCGAACATCGAGTTGAATATCGCGTCGAAGTCCTTGAAGAGGACGCCTTCCTTCCTGAAGCAGAGCCGCCTGATGTTCTCTTCGGCGGAAAGTCCTGGATCAACCTCCTCAAGGTAGCGCGGCACACCGCCAGTCACGGACAGGACGTCGAATATCTCGCGTTCGTTCAGATTCGCGGCCGCAGGCTTCCAGAACTCCGCGCACTCGGCGAGCGTCAGTTCCGTAAGCACGTAGTCCCGCGAGAACCTGCCGGTAAACCCGGTGCTGCCAAGGATGTTCTCTTTAATCCAGGCCGAAACAGATCCGCACACAACTAGTATGAGCTTCTCGTGGCGATGGAAGTACGACTCCCAGGCGTTCCGTAACGCCGCCGGAAAATTCGGGTCGCATCCCCCCATCCAAGAGATTTCGTCAAGCAGCACGACCGTCCTCTTCGAGTCGTCGATGGCTCGGTCGAGCCAGAAGAACGCATCCTTCCATGTCGGAAGCGACATGATCGGGGAATTCGTGAGCCGAGCGAGGGTCGCCGCGAACTCGTTGAGCTGATCCTCGTTAGTAATCTCACGCTCGCCGTCCGGCGCAAGCCCCTCGAACTCCAGATACGCATCCGCCGAACGCCTCGCGAATTCCCTGAACAGCGTTGACTTGCCTATGCGCCTGCGTCCCCTGCAGGCGACAATCGACGAAGTCCGCTTGCGCCACAGGGACTCGAGATCATCTAGATATTCTTTTCGCCCAATGAACATAAACGCTCCTTTTATGCTTCAGATTAAGTGAACGCGCATATTATCGCATGTCCTCAGCCGCAAGTCAAGCGCGAGATATGTAAATACCCAATTTCGCGCCACAATCTCTACGATAAATTAAGCGCGAAATATGCAAATATCAAATCTGGAGCATATCATGGCCGACGCGGGCGCGATAAACCTACTTTGGCTGATGTTGGAGACATATACGATAGTGACCGGTCAGGGGATAGGCGAAAAGGACGTCTTCCTCCTGTGTGCCCGAGCCGATGTTGTGCAAGGCAAGCGGAACGCCCGACGCCGACTTTCTGTCGCTGACGATCATTATGTGCGGAAGCTTCCCGCCGACCATGACCGTCACGATGTCGCCAGGCTTGTAGTCCGCCGCTTCGGCTGCTTGGATCGCCAAAGGGTTTCATGGGGTGCTCCTTTCGCAATCGCGCTCGTCCTCGTTCCTATAGTATTTGTAGTACTTGTCTGCGATTTTTACGCGCCTGTCTTCCGTAACAGTTACGCGTATGACGCCGCAATCCATGCCGTAACAATAATATCCATAGCTATTCGACACAACCAGACCGTCGGCAAGGGTAGCCACGACTTGGCAGGCGCAATCACCTCCGACAAAGAAACGCTCCGCTTTTTCTTCCCGAGGCGCGACACTATCCAACTCAAATTTGTTTCTTCCAAATGAAACAATTGCCTTCTCAACAGGAACCGTACAATCGTTGCGGAATATCAACTGTCCGTTTCCACATGGCATGATCAGGGATGCAAGAGCTGCAAATGCCGAAAACAGCGCCAACAGAGAAGCCACGACACCTGACACAATGGTCCATGTCTTGCACAGTACGGAAACACGACGCCCTCTCACGCCCGCCTGAATCAGTACCGCTTCAAGGTCCTTCCTTACAACGCCATATTTAGTTAAGTCAAAGAGAACGATGCTTGGCTGCCCTTTAACCTGCAACAACGCCAATGTGTCGTCGTCAAAGAAATGATACTCAATTGCGAGGCTCTTCCATGGCAACTTCTGCGACATCGATCCGCAGGATACCTCATACCCTTCATCCGTCAGCCGACAGTGCGATGTTGTCTCTCCACACATCATTCTGCGGAGAATTTTCATATATTGGCGCGCATGGACCCAGCGAAGGAATAGCATCAGCAGCGGGCATACTGCAAGTACAGTAAACACGCAATCCAAAATGCCGAAGTCATAGTGCCGTATCCAGTGGTTGAAAAGTGAAAAACCTCCAAATATCGCCATGCACCATGAGAAATAAGAAACGCGTAGTGCCTTCAAGCCAAGCGCTCTTCGAATATACGCCTCGTATCTCTTGGCGTCAAACTCACTTGTATATGATATATCCATCGCCTCGCGCTCCTTCATCTTCTCTGACTCAATCCGCATTGTCGTTCCCTTCTTGTTGAACCGACCGATGCGGCCATTATAGCACAAATGCACTGCCGCCGCCACTCGCCGCAGCCGCATAAGGATTATTCGTGGACATCTGCGCAATTCACCGCAATCCACACTCAACCATCCCGTTCCTTTTTGTCTCAAACTCCGAGGCTTCGCAAAGGGGCGCGGGCCCTTGCGGCCCCTTCGGGGCTCGGGCTACGCCCTCGGCCAACCTGACGCCTTCGGCGCAGGCGCATCTCGTTACCACTACGCCTTCGCTTCGCGAAACACAAGCACAATCAATTATCTTATGCCAAGGCGATTTTAAGTTGGGGCGCTGCCCCAAACCCCGAATGCGGAGCAATTTTCCGGCAATTTCACCGAGATCGGGGCGTGGGGCGGAGCCCCACACTCAAGATTCAGACGCTATGTTACTGTTAATCGGCTCAACAGCGCGAAGCATAAGGCGGAGGCGGAACGGTAGTGGAGCCAACTTTGCAAGCCATCGGAGTTGAAACAAACCAGCACAGCAGTAAAAAACTGTAAATTACACCCAGATTATTCTGTCTTGGTTTCTGCCGGTTTTTCAAGACTAACAGGGTATCCCGCCTCTGAGACCAAATCGCGCCACTGTTCTTCGCTCAGCCACTCAAGAGGGCCAAGAAAAGTTATGCGCCGATGCGTTGGATTCCAATAGCAGCGAGGCTGCAGGCGATCGGCCTTTGCGATGTCAGCAAGTATCGTCCGCACAGTAGCATAAGTCCAGGTCATCTTAGGCAATGGCATCAGATAATCAATTGTCGTGATATACTGGATTTCAACAAACCTATTGTCGACCATTCCAGTCCCAAACGAAAGATTCATGGTCTGCTCAAGCGATGCAAGCACGGCTTCGATCGACATGTCCGCCTTCGTTACAAACTCTGGAATCATGAAATCAAGGAACTCCGGCTCCATCCACCTGTTTCCGCTGAAGCTTGGATACTGGCATTGATAATGGATATTGGCTAATTGCACATTTCCACACTTGTCCGCGCTATCCAGAGGAGACGGGTGAGGCTGTCTGTCGTAGTAGAAGTTCATTGCGGCGGCGGAGCAGACCGCGTATGCAAGGAGCAGCACTATCGCGGCAATGGCCTGCATCACGGCAAGGAGCTTCCGCTTCCGCATGCATGATCGGACAAACGACGCGGCTACCGCAAGCGCGGAGACGTTCAGCAGCCCCCGCAGCAGTCCATGGGCATCGCCGCTCGTCCCGTGAAGGCTTATGTAGTCGGCGTATTTCACGATGGCAACGCCGCACACCACAAACGCACCCCATGCAAGGCACATGCCAAGCAACGCCTTTCCAAGCTTCATCTTCCCCCCTTCACTGTACATTGATGCTGTTTTCAGATTTCACTTCTTGCGCACCACCACGCGCAAACCGATGTAGGGACGGCGGTACCCGTCCATGAAGAGCTGCCGCGACGATGCCGTGCATTGCGACGGCTCGTCGAGCCAGCTGCCGCCGCGAATCACGCGCATGAAGCCCAGCTCGTCCCGGCACCATTCAGCCACATTCCCGTGCATGTCGAATATCCACAGGGCGTTTGGCTGCTTCTGGCCCACGGGATGCGTCCCCGCGTGCTCCTCGCCATTCTTCCCGTCCTCCAGAGTCCAGGCCATGTCCTTGGCCGTGCCCTTGCCCTCTTCCATCGGCGTTCCCCAGTCTCCCTTCGAGCCGGCCCTGCAGGCCAGCTCCCATTCAGCCTCCGTAGGCAGGTCGCAGTAGACGCCGCTTCCCTTCATCTTGTCGCTTTCGCTCAGCTTCGCCACGAAGCGCATGCAGTCGCTCCAGCTGACGTTCTCGACCGGCAGGTTCGGCCCCTTTTTCTCGGACGGGTTGTCGCCCATGACCTTGTACCAGAGCGCCTGCGGAACCTCCGTAGTGCTGATCGCGAAGTCCATCTCGCCAAACGCCGCAAAATAGAGGGACACCTCGTTCGTCAGGCTAAACCCATCGCAGTGCGGCACGCGAGAAGGAAACCTTGCGGGCGCATCAACAGACGCCTGCGCCTTGAGCCGTTCGGCGGATTTCCGGATGAAGCGCGGGAGGTTGCCCCAGATGGAATGGTAGCCATAGCCGCCGTTCTTCATCTCGTCTATCGCGTCGTCGGCCGTCCAGCCCTGGCGCAGTATCCGGTACATCGCGCACATCGTGCCTGTGCGATCCGCACCATGCTGGCAGTGGACGAGAACCGGCACTGCGTTCGTGTCGTCGAGGACCGAGAGGAACTCCGTGACGTACTTGTCCTTCATGTTCCCCGTGAATATCTCAATGCGACGCGCCTTGAGCGGAAGACCGCCGATCTCGTCCGAGTCGGAATGGTTGTCGCGCAGGTTCACCACCGTCTTGACGCCGAGCGCGACGAGGTTCGTCATTCCCTCCGCCGTCGGCTGCGCGCTGCGGTAGAGCCTGTCCGAGACCTTGTGCAAATTGGGAACGCCAGCGCACGTCATCGGCGCGGCCCACTTCTCTGGCCTCGCCGCAGGCTCCTCCGCGCCGCAGCCGAGCATCACCGCAGCAGCAGCGCATACGATCATCATGTATTTCATCGTGCTTCTACCCTTGCATTCCTTCATGGCCTGAAGGCCCGCAGATTTGGCGTCGCCTTCTCCTTGCGCGTACATTGTACCCGATTACGACGTTCGTGTCAGCAACAATCGGAATTGGGTGCACCAAGCGATTTATGCACGAATACGGTAAATTGCCTGCATCTTCCCAGTGACCACATATTGCGGCGCGCTCATGCGTCGAAGAAGCTCTGCTTCGGAGGGAAGATTCGGCGAAGCCGAACCCGAATGGGCGCTCAAATATCCGTGCGCAAGCGATCTGTAATTGCCAAGGCGACAGGCCCCACAGTTTCGTGGTCGCTCGTAGCGCAAAACATGCCGGCATAAGCCTGCGGAGACAATTGCCTCTGCATAAATACTTCGTTGCACCGGTCAAGCAGCTGCGGGCGCATCTCCATAATTCACCGCCGCTCTTTCCGCCTCATGGACGCCGCCTTATCAGTCAACTCCGATGCTTCTCAAAATTGGCTCCACGCGGCCTCTTGCGGTATCGGAGATACTTCAAAATCAAAGAAGAATTGGGAATCGGATACTGGAATTGGCTGCTCGCCAGAGAGCGAGCATAGCGAGCCAACCCAAAAGCATCTACATGATCTACATGTTCTCCACTGCTAGGAAATATAAGAGCGCAGGATTACTTGTGGCTCGACGGTGCGAAGCATCAGGCGAAGTGGTAACGAAGCCTTCTTTGCAAGCCCTCGGAGTTGAATCCAAAGGCGGCAAGGAGAATAATGCGGTGAAAAACGCAGATGCGCCCAGCGGCGCCGCGTTGAAAATCGGAATTTGTGGTTCGTGGGGCGTGAATACGAGTTTGAAGTTTAATGTTTGATGTTAAGGTTCAAAGTTGGGGATTGGGAATTGGGAATTGGCCGCTCGAAATCGGAGACTCATGGTCTTTCAGCACCACTATTCTTTTTCCTTTTCTTTGCTGAGAAAAGCAGGCCCCATCCAAAATTCGCAATTGCCACAAGCAACAGCGCACCTCCGACTGCATCGAGCGCAATCACCCCTGCAGACGGCTCGGCCGTCCCTGCAGACATTTTTTGCTCAACATAGCAAGCATGGGAAACCGTTAGACAGAAAACGCCAACAATGGCAACGCAGAAAGCAAACAGCAGATAATTGCCGTTTGAGCAGACGCCCCACAGTGCTTTGCTGCGCATTTTCATCTCAGTATCCACGGCCATTGAGCAAACGGTTCAGCAAGGTTGTTTTGGGCATTGCTTCTTTGTCCACAAGAACGCTCCTGATGCGAGTCACCTGCGATTACTTGAAGATGCTGAAATCGACCAGCTTCTTTTCTTCCGAGACCACTTCGCCTTTTTCGTAGTGGCGAACGCCATGCGCGGCGAAGAAGTTGGTAACCATGACATACTCTCCGAGATCGCCGTCCTTTCCGGCGAAATAGCAGCGTAAATCTCCATGGGCCAGTCCGCAATCCTCTATCCCGGACACCCGCTTGTCCCCGGAATAGCGGAAGATGCAGGTGATCCCGGAACGATAATGGTGCGCTATCGAATTGACATTTGTGGACGCCGCGCGCCTAGTGACAAAATACTCAATGTTGGTCAAGACGCCAATGCTATTGGTGATGCAGCCATTCGCAGGCGTGGAAACACAGACGCCGCCATCTGTCCACTTGCCCAACGACTGCAATTCGCCATTCGCCACCGCCTGATAATAGACGCCTTGCGCTTCTTCGGCAACCGTCCTAAGCCGCAAAAAATTCTTGTACGTTTCATCGGCACGGGTTTCCAGCAAACCCGCCAATACCAACATACACACTATTATTAACTGTTTCATCGCTAACCAGACATGACAATCTTGATGCAAAGGGCCACACCCTTCCGTATTCCTGCCTGCCACCAGGGCAGATTCTGTCGGGATTATAGCCAATCGACCGGATGGGTTCAAGCGCGGAATTGGGAATTCGTGGCTCGTGTTGCCAAGGCAAATACTTATGTCAACCACCAGCTGGGTAAAGCACAGAGCACAATACAAGCAAGGCCAGGAAGGCCAGCACAATCGAAACGATCCATGCGAATTTCCGTGCACGGACTGCGATCATGACACTATACAGAAACAGGAACAACCACGAACCCAGAAGAAACTCATCAGGGAAAACGCAGACACCGCCCATCGAAAGCAATTCTCCCAAGAGCCAGATCACCGCCGCCGCAGTCACAAGCGAATATACTGCAAAACGATCCGAAACAAAGGCCAACGTGCCTCGGCCAAATCTAATCCGCAAGAGCACTGCGGCCGCAACCAGCAACACCCCGATCGCGGCAATCACAATCCGCACGAGACGATAGTTCGACTCGTTATCCAGAAACTCATGAACGGACTTCCCGACCGATCCCACCAGCAGATTGAGAACGACAGCCACCGCCAGCACCAGGCCGACAAAGAACCATCCTCTGATTTTGGACTCCATTCGCCCCTTTCACTTGCATGATGCATTTAGCAGAACGCAAACACTCTTCAGTCGTTTGGTAAAATATCACATACTTACCTCACTGTCAACCCATCAGCCAGGGCTGACGCATTAAAAACTTGCGTAAGGGGTCTTTGAAGAGGGAAACGGGATTCCGGCTCTTCAACCGCACCGCCATGCCAGTCCGTCGGTCGCCCTGCGGACACGTCCCGGGAT
>Ga0310696_10008707_pt1 | contig 11814 bp, 9 predicted proteins | sample AusTroGonzalo_MG_4_FD_203885 | JGI IMG/M metagenome (GOLD analysis project Ga0310696, IMG submission 203885) | Bovine rumen microbial communities from tropical cattle in Woodstock, Queensland, Australia - Gonzalo_02 (v2) (version 2) | ecosystem: Host-associated > Mammals > Digestive system >... | reverse complement strand
GGACCGAGGTCTTGCCGGAGCTTGTCGCTCCAGAAACGATGACGTTCTTGTGGAGCGCGACGAGCGCACGGATGATCTTCACGGTATTCTCATCCATGCTCCCGAAGGCGAGCATCTTCTCTATGGTAAGCGTATCTTTCTTGAACTTGCGGATTGCTATGACCGTGCCCAGACGCGAGAGCGGCGGGATTACGGCATGAACGCGGCTACCGTCAGGCAAACGGGCGTCGAGCCTTGGATGCCTCTCGTCGAGGATTCGCCCGACTGACTTCGCGATATTTGTCGCGGCGGCTTTAAGGGCTGGCTCGCTCACGAACCTGGCTGGCACCTCCTCAAGCTTCCCCTTCCGCTCGATGTAAACCTGCTGCGGCCCGTTGATGAGGATTTCCGAAACGGCATCATCCTCCAGATATTCCTTGACCGGCGCCAAGAACAGCACCAGAAACGAATTAGAATTGTCCATCTTGTCTAATTAGTTCTGGTTGATCTTGATCGGCGTGCCGGTTACGCGCGTCTTGACGATGCCAACAGGCGCGACAATGAAGTTGAACGGGAAATAGAATTCCTCGGTGTCGACGGCTACGCGAACAAGTGCATCGGCGCTAGGAGCCTGCGCGAGGGCGTCCTCTGTAGCGCGGCGGGCACCGGATCCGGAGGCTCCGAATGTAATGAACAGGATCATCACCTGCGTGTCGGTCCCGGACACCTCGGAGCCGAGCACGGTGTAATGGCCTTGCTCGACAGGATCGGTGGATGCCAGCATCGCGGCAGTCTTCGACAGACATCCGGACATTGCAACAGCCGTTGCCACTGCAAGAATCCTCAGCATGTTATTCATTTCAATGTTCCTTTCGTGTTTCGTTCTTGTTTCATGAAGAAATCAACTCAATACGGCAGGCTGAATTCCATCTGCATGGTGTTCCCGACTGGATCAGAACTAACCGCGCCGAATCGCACACGGACTTCGCCAAGACCCGATGCGGAATTTACCGCACCTGCACGAGCCCGCATCTCGCCCATGATAAAATCCTTCATCTTGAATGCGGCGGCATCTGCCGTAAGGTTCAACAGCCCCATATCGCCGATGCAAATGCCACTGCGCGTGACTGGATTGTAGTCTATTACCATAGGCGCCCTGACAAAAGCCTTGAACTGGTAGCTCCATCGCTTGGCGTCCGCATCGTACAAATCGGAGAAGAACACAACCCTCACACGATCCGGCTCGGAACCGAGCTTCATGCAACAACTGCTGTTTATCTGCCCGCGAGCCCACTTGTCGGCGTTAAAACCATCCCATCCGTTGCAATCGACGACACACTTGCCAGACACGACGCCGTTGTTTATCTCGCCGAAGGATATCTCCCTGAGACTTGGCGGATCGAGCCGCCCCTGTGGCTGAGCGACGAGAGAAAGCCTTCGCATGGCGCTGCGGTCAGCCGCAAGCGCTGCCGAAAAATCGCTGACGATGTTCCATATGCACTTGTATACAGACTCGGGCACAAGCATGTCGTCCTTGTTGACGGAGTTCCATTCTCCCCGGAAGGAGCCGCGGAAATATGGTCGAGCGTCTTCACTCTTTGGATCCAGCAACTGGACGTCAAAAATCATCTCCGCATGCGACTTGGACCATTTCTGCTCCACAAGGATCCGCTTGGAGTATATCTTCAGGACGACCTTCTCTGCTTCGCCATCAAGTGGCGAACGCATGTTCTCGTCTATGAACCTGCCGAACTCCCTGAGTGCGATATGCCGAAGCGGGAACGTGCCCGCAAAACTCACCGAGCCAAAGATGCTCCGCTTGTTAACCATGGCCGTTTCCACGCAGTCAGCGTAGTCGATCGCGACAGGTATGTCATGAAGAGCGGCCTGCAGCTGCGGATTGGCGTACTTGAACGTCGGCGGCGAGGCGGGTTCGCGCCTCACCCCCGTAAAAGTGCATCCCCCCGCGACGACAAGCAGCAGGGCGACGCCTACTTGTTTAATGCTTTTCCACATCGCCATTTTTCGTACCCGCATATCAGAACATCATGTTTACCAACGGCAGGACAGGAACGCCAGACGACAGGTTGACGTTTAGCAGGCCAAGCTGCACGCCCGTGAATTCGCCAGACACGTTCACCACGCCCAGCTGCACCCCTCCACCGGATTCCGCCGAATTGAGCACGCCCACATGAAGGCCGCGAAAGGCTCCTGCACAGTTGAACATGCCCATCTGAAGTCCGGAGAAGTCCTCGTCAGCCCAATTCACCGCGGCCAGCTGGATGCCTTTTGAATATCTGTGCGTGTAATTGCAGGCACCGGCAAACTGCGCAGATAGCGCGGACTCGCCAACAACGTTGCACACTCCGGCAAACTGCACCCCGACGCACGACTTGTCGCACATGTTCATGATGGTGCCCAAATCCACCCCATAAACGTTGCCGTGCCGTCCTGCGAGCAGATCGAGGCGAATCCACTTGACGTCGCAGCATTCGCCGGGATACTCCCATGCAGGATACAAACCTAAAGCGCCCGATGACCATCTTTCGTTTGTTTCTCCATTAACCCGAGACGCCAACAGTGCGTTAGCAACTGCAAGCATTAAGGCAATTCTGATTGCTTTTGTTTTCATGTATTCCTTAGTACCTCACTTTCTCAAGCTTTTCTTCTTGCGCCCACTTCCGGCGTTCTCAAAGCGACTTACAAACGTCCAGGCTTCACCGATGTCAACCGACGCATCGACCGTAATGGCCCTGCCCTCGCCGCTTGTCGTTATCGTCCGCAGCATGCTACCGCCTTGCGCGGCCATTGTAGCACGAAACTGCTCGCAGTCGTGTGCGAATTCATCGCGTCGCGCCGCAGCCGACTCGTCATTCTTGAACACAAGGTTAGCCCAGATACGCAAATCGACACCTTCCGCGCGGAACACGAGGGTAAATGTCTTGAGCTGCACCAGAAACGACTTCAAATCCTTTTGCTCCTCGTTCCCATCCAACGGCAGTTCCGCCAGCCGTTCGGCATTGCCAACAAGTCCCAACGCAGAACTGGAAAGCGGCGCTGCCGCCAGCGCAGCGGCAAGAGGTGGCGGTAAGTTTGTCGCCACGGCGTTCGCGGCAGGCTGTTCCAGTTTCAGGGCTTCTTCCGATCCAATCCCCCAACGGAAGGTAAAGCGAGCCTGCGAATCGTCTATGACGGTCAACACGCCACCGCATACGGGCATTTCCTCGTCTCCATCATCGTCGGAAATCGCCTTCATGTCGAACGAATAGACCGGCGTCTTCTTGTCGCCACTTTTCGTTACTTCGAATCCTGAATCTTTCGCCATGTCGACCAGCGTCGTCGCATCCTCACGCATAGAGGTTCCCTTGCCGCCGCTTACGTACAAGAGACCATCCGCAATGAAGCGAAACGGCGAAAACGATATGAACGTGACGTTGATCGTGCCCGCGATGTCTCGACCTTCGGTCTTGAACGGCGACTTATCGCTGGAACGTTGCTGCGCCCGCTTCTTGTCCGCCTGTATTTTTTTCCACAAGTCGGCGTTCATCGCCTTCTCTGCCTGAAGCGTGTCAAACACGACAACAAGGTCGGCAGCAGGGTTCGCAACTGCCGGCAACGAAACCGACGCCGCCGATGCAGATACCGCCATGAACAGGCCGACAACAGCAACAACAGCTCTTTTCATACGCTCCACCTCTCTTCCAGATACAAGCTTTCCTCCTCTTCGCCGGCATCATGCACCTCTGCCGGCGGGAAGACGTCCGCCATTCGGCAAACGACTAGCGAATAGTTGTCAACGGCGCCATTAGAGCGCACAGCTGAAGATATCCGATCGGCAATGTCTTGCGGCGTGCTTGCAGACAGCATGACGTCCTTAAGCGCAGCATCGTCCAGCATCGTGGAGACGCCGTCCGTACAGACAAGGAACACATCGCCCGGAGCCGCCGTGACCAAGGTCTTTTCCGGGATAACGACATCCGACACGCCAACAGCACGCGTCAGGACGTGCGACAAGCTGGAAGAGCGGTGATTGCCGGCCGCGCCGTCGCCAATCGCCATTGCAATGTCCGCACCGACGGTATGATCAGGAGTCAGCTGTTCTAACGTGCCTCCACGCATACGATATACACGACTATCGCCGACATGGATGGCGACGACAGATGCCGGTGCCCATGGATTCAACAGCAGCATCGCCACTGTCGCCCCCATCAGTGCATACCCATTCTCCTGGGCGTATGCCCTAATACGCGCATTCGCCCTCCCGATGGCCTCACGCACGGCTGTCAGGCGGACGCCTGGAGACTCGCCCGCAGTACCAGGAAGCGCAGCCCTTATCTCATCTGCAACCCATGCGCTCGCCAATTCGCCCGCCTCGCCACCGCCCATGCCGTCGGATACGCCAAACACCCCGTCTTGAGGCAGCGCGAACACGACATCCTCGTTATTGCCTCGAACGAGTCCCTTGTCGGTGAAAGAGGCATATGCTACATGTGGGAATCTACTCATTCGAAATCCCCCACGAGAACATCGTCGTGCCTTTCTCGCTCGGCCACAACATCAACAGAAGCGACTGGTCTCCCTTGCGCCACTCCTCCAGGACACGCCCTGTCTTTTCCTCCAAGGGTATTACGTGCTTGCACTTGAACTTCGCCTGGACAAGCTGATTAGAGAAAGCCGCCTGCACCGTCTGCACCGCCCCAGTCACGACCCCATTCTGCCGCCACGTCTTGCCGCTGTCATCCTTGAAAAGGACCTTCGCGCCAGCTGGGAGCGTAAACAACTGCGAAATCAGCGCATTGGTCGCGACCGCGTTCAAGGAGGCTCGTGGCGCGACAATGGGAAGGTTACGCGTCTGTGCAACCGAAACCAATGCGCAATTCGCCGCAAAGATCATAAAAATTCTAGCAAGAAATCGATTCATTCTATATTTCCTATCTTCGACCAATCCATGTCTTGGAGCGATTTTCCCATCTTGTTAAACTCCACCATTGTTTCCGTTTCGCTTTCACCTGTGACCAATTCAAGGATGCCTTTCAACGCCGACTCTGCATCTTCACCATCAGGGAGGTCACCAGAAAGCAAATATAACACACGAGCATATGGTACCGCGAATCCAACAATGTCATGCCATAGCATCGTCCCGTCACCGTTGGGCAGAATTACATCTGGCAATGGCATTGTCACAACAGGTAGCCCATAACCGGGGTCAACGTCTTCGTCTGGCGTCCCATCGCCAGATCCGGGATCTCCTGTACCACCTCCACCACCATTCCCGGAGCTATTTCCGTTACCGGTTCCATCTCCACCACCTCCTCCGCCGCCGCTTCCAGAGCCAGCGCCACCATTGCCACCAGAGCCAGAATTTCCTGGACCAGTTGAATTACCACTACCACCATTTTCATTTCCATTGCCAGAACCTCCATCTGTAGAAGGAGGCGTTAGTTTGTCTGTACATGAATTACATTGCTCTCTTTGGGACGCCTTCATCTCGGATTGCATCTTTGCAAATGCAGCTTGAACATCGTCATTCTTATTCTTTGCCACTGCTTTTGCATACTCGTATGCAGTCCAAGGGTCTGCGCCCTTATTGACCATCGCCATGATATTATCTGTCAAAGTTTCTTTCCATTCGTCACTGACACGCTTCGTGTCATCTAGTATTTTACGGATTTGCATACGGCTCACAGCCTCGATACCTGCAGCCTTCATATTGATATAGTCATAAACCATATCAGCTGAAAGCCGGTTGGCTGCAGTGGCAAGGCCCTCTGCGGTTGACACATCTGCATCAGGCATCACACTTTTCAAAAATGATCTGAAAGTGCTGCTCATATTATTGCCTTTGGCATTAGCATCCATCATGTTATTACTAAACACCTCAAAACCGATTCCCTGTTTCTTTGCATATAACCAGGTCATGGTAGTCGCAAATCCCTGATTCAATTCTGAATTGACGCTGAATGAGCTGCCAACCATCGCCCAAGGATTAATTTGGTACATATGGGCAAGAAACAACTCATGGACAGATATCAGAACCGACTTTGTTTCTTCGAATCCCAATAAATGCCCCACTGCTATTTCGTCGTATGGCACAGTTGGCATCTGTCTTCTTTTGTAGCTATCGTATTCCTTTTTGAACAATGCAACAGATTCACCATAGTCTAATGGCGGTTGGTCTTCATTCCCAATCGATATGTAAGAGTGCGAATCTTTACTTGTAGAAAACCCTGCAATGTCTTGCCACACATCTCCTCCTGGCAAAGATCCAAAAAGAAGAGAACCGTCGGATGAAACAACCGAGACCTTATCAACAGTATAATTCCAGTTTTCGCCCCCCAAACAATTCTTCATCAACCCCATTTCATTCATATCCGACCAAATGTCACGAAACACAGATGGGCCTTCTCGCCTAAATTTCTGTCCAGATGTCCACCTGTCATGGAGTTGCTCATACTTGGAGAAATTGTTTGCATAGTAGTCTCGACCATTTGTGTCATTAACGAAGGATGCATAATCCCCCTTTTCGCGATGGCGCTGATGCTCGCGATACGCATCAAAACCTGCCGCCGCCAAGCCCGCCCAGATTGCCTTGGGATTTGTATTCCCCGCTAATGCAGCATTTATACATATCATCATATCGGCATAATCTTTAGAATAACCGGGATAACGATACATATAGTCATGAATCAATCCTGCCGCTATCATGTCAGGGGAGAAAGAAGTCCCATTTATCACATAATTAGCCCAGTTTGGTATTGAAGCTCCGTCAAAAATGAAACCCCTAGGTATCGTAACCGAAGTGCCATCAAGGTTATAAAACGTATAATCTTCCGTAAGCATGGCAAACGGACCATCTGATGAAGCAATTCCGAGCGCATCACGAGTTTCAGGGAAGTCATCTATGTTTATATAATCAATCTTTGGCATTGCCAACGGGGAATGAGCTTTCTCATAAGCCTCTATGGCAACCGCGTTTGCCTCCAACAGATCTTTGCCAATACCGGTAAAACCAATTAACGTCTCAATTACAGATGCATATGAGGAAACATACATCTGCACGATACAACCGAAACAGAGAGCAAGTACTGCCACCGTGTGTTTCATTTACTGCCCCTCTATAACGCTTGGCGTCGTTATCATCAACCGCTTTCCAATCGTCGGTAACACCGTTATCGCGGGGCGATTTATGCCAAGAAAAAGGTCTCTCACAGGATCATCGCCCACCAGTCCGCCGCCGGGGGCTGCATCCTCACTACCTCCACCAACAATTCCACCACCAACCCCTTCCGCCAACTCTTGCAAACTCGTACCGTCAGTCGGCCAACCCTGCCTCAAAACCGGCAGAAGATTGTTTGGCGTGTTCACGTTTGCGCGAGACGTTTCCACCGTTTCGTCATCACGGTCATACGCACGATGAATGACAAAAGACTCCGGGTTTACCAGATATCTAAGCTGCGATGCAGATGAAACATCGTTCGACACAGAAGACGAACGCCATCTTGTGAAGTCGTACGCCGCCGCATACAGGTGCTTTGTCTCTTCATTCGGCTGTAGAACACTTCCTATTGCGACCGCCCCCATATAGACGCCAGATAGATGCGCCATCTTCAGATCCATGTTCCCCGTTGACATCGCATGCCAATTGCATTCCTGATCCGTCATCAACCGCTGGCTTCCATTTTCCATTCTGCTTTCGACATGCCCCCATTCGTCCGTAGTTCCACCGGCGTATTTCCACATGTCCCCTGTGCCACCAAAGTTCTTTTCTACTTTGTTTCTGAGTTCGTACGGCTCGCGGGCAGAATCGTACAATGCCGCCTTAATCCTACCGTCGTCATAGCGGTCTTCTGTCAGCCAAGCAAGATTGCGGTTCGCTTCCTGAATGTACATCTTGCCGAGCGAAATGTCCATCCACAGCATCGCCGCGCCGAAAAGCAACAGCAAAATCGGCATCATGAGCATGAATTCCATGATGACAGATCCGCATCGCGCGGGAAAAACATAGCGTACAGTCATCATAGTATTCTATTCTGTTGCATCATGTTCCAATATCGCCACGCAGCCGCCTCACTGGACTCTCCTGGCAACTTGTTTGCCTCGGGCAAGAACTGCATTGACTGCTGCCACTCAATGTCAAGGGGATTGAAATATTCGTCCGTAGCACGCTTCCACCAAGAACCAATAAATGGATTAGAATAAGGGTCAAGCGAAAGCTGACCACTTGTAGGCATGACAGACCAGACCCAATTTGTACCAGCCCCCATTGCTTCCAAGTCATCATCCGAAGGCTTGATCCTTGGCTCCGCACGCACACGGCTGTAGCGCAGGGGCAACAATGTCGCATCCCAGTCCGACTCGCAGAGATTCCAGAGCGCGGTAAACCGACTCTCGTTTTCAATTCGACACACGCAGCCGTCCCAGACTGGAACCGGCGACTTGACGTTCCATGCACGAGTAGGAACAGACTCGTCCCCAGACAGCATGACATGGACATCATCATGATATCGAAGATTTTCGGCATCGGGAGCCGAATCATATGTGACCTGATACATACGCTCATGGTCAAATGGTCCGTTGCGCCGCCGCCGGCGAACGCCTGCGCGGGCAGCGGACATCGTCCACATATAGTTGTTTTTCGGAATCTTGAATGCAGAAAGGACGCTCTTGTCATAGTCCGCGATCGCCTTTTCATTTCCGAGAAATCCAATGAGCTGCGCAAACGGGTTATAGAACTTCTTCGCCACACCAATGACAATCGTGCCGTCCCCTGCGAAGAACTTCTCGTTCAGCACCCACGGCATGCACTTCGCGCCAACATATCGGTTGTCAAATATCTCCTTGTCATCGCCATAAATTCGCGCATGGCCACGAATGATGCCGGCATACGAATCACGCCCTTTCCAGAAATTGAACGATCCGTCCATGAACTGGGCGCAACTCTCGTAGTCGTCTCTGCGGAACCCGTTGCTGCTTCCGTCCTCTTCCTTGAACAACGGCCTAAACGGTTCAATGAATCCCAGAATATCAAAAGGGGTTTCCATGTAACCATGGGTCTGGGTCAACTTATAATATGATTTCCCGGGTTCAGCATAGGGATTCTGAACTGGAAACGGTGGAAAGCGATGGAGGACCTTATCAAGAAGACCCCACTTCGTTTCAAGCGGCTGGTCCGGCTTGCTTGCGCAAAACCATTTCGGAAAACCGAAATGCCCAATCCCGCGCGCCTTGAATTTATGTCTGAGAATCTTCTTGAAGGTATGTTTCTCCCGGTCACACCAGATACGTCGATGATTCCATATTATCGAATACAGCCACGCCTTGGCCGTTGTAAGGCAATACCACTTGCAAGACGCCCAACGATACTGCGATACGAGGCCAGTCCGTTCTGCCGCCTTCTCGCACATCGACGGGGTGAAGCCTTCCTTGGCATGCACATGCGTACAAGAAGGTTGTATGTCAAGCATCCTGTCGCCAAGGAATGAAATCAAATCATCAAGAAGACCGGACAGAATGTCTCCAAGGCCAGAACCCGGCTTTGAATCCCCATAGACATCATTGTCATGTCCAGCTTCTGCCCCATCTTGACTTCCTGTCGTGGACACGGCATCCGACTCGTTTTCCTCCACTTCCCTTATAGACTCGTCAATTTTCGCAATTTGTTCGCTCAACTCATTATACTTATTGTTTTGCCCCTCAAAAACAATTTTCTGGTAGTCTAATTCTTTCTGTAACTGCTCTTGATCGTCATCAGGCCCTAAGACTTCCAGTTGTCGCTTAAGCTCATTAATTTTTGCACCAGTTTCTGTCCTACTCCTATCAATTTCATCTCGTTGACGTTTTAATTCCTCTTTCTGCTGCTCAAGCTTAGCTATGACCTCGGCAGGAGACTTTGAATCGTCCAAAATGTCATCGTCTTTTATATCCGGATCGTCGTCCTTGTCGTCATCTTCGCTTCCCAGAGATCCTCCACCTCCAATAAAATGCTTAAATGCCTGTACTCCAGACTTCAAAAACGCAGCTGCATTCATCAAATGATTTCCCCGGAACACCTCCTTGACCGTAACTGAATCCGCCAATTCAAGTCCAGCGCCAGACTCGTTGAGTTCTGTATCCTTGTACACGCGCTGGAGGCCAAGTTCCCCCTCGCTTCGAACTGTGCCCGTCAACCTCGTTGAATTTTCAGCAAGCCAGCCAGATGTGTTCTTCTTCTTGTCGTAAGACGGACTTGCCGGTTTCTCTGCCCAAAGGTCTTTTGGATCGTCAAATCTGCTCATCATCAAACCTGCATCATCGACTATCGCGCCGCCACCGGAATACGTGCCCTTCCCGCGTACAAACCACTGATCAATCCCAAAAGCAGTTGACGTGCTGCCTATCAAGAGTTTCGGGAAAAGCGCAGCCAGCGACTTCTCGACGGAGTTCGTCGTATGCATCTGAAGGAAAAGCCGTTCGTCCACCTCTGTGTTGCGCAAAGGCGAGAAATACGATTTCACGTTCCCATTCGTATCAGCACCCTGCGAGGAAGAATATGGATTTCCGGCATATGGTATGCTGATGGACACATAGTAGTCCGCGAGCGACTCCTGCGAGGATAGCCGATTGTCCGCAAGAGAAGCCTTTAGGATGTTCTCAGCCGTCTCGCGCATTGACCGCGTCATCTCATAGTTAATTCGGGCAAGTGCCTTATTCATTTGGGAAATGTTTACCTTGTCATAGTCAATAAGCCATCCCAACAAATTTGCAGAGCCATCAGCACCATCAATGTCAAAGACTGCTCCAAGGAATTTTCGCACAGAGGAAAGATTGTCATATGTTGTCGTACCCATAATGGCAGGAAACTTATTGAGCGATATCAAATTTATCTGGGTACCTTCCTGCCCGGCCCACCATGGATGTCCATCCGAGTTCTCTGGGCGATGGTTTCCCGTATCACAGGGATATTTCAACCAAAGATCAAGGATGCCTGACACTGCAACTTCAAGAATAGCAAAGAGTCCCAGTTCCTTGTCACAAACAATGTTCATGTGGTCCGCAAAGCCCTCTGCGTTCTCTCTGTCCTCTTTGAATCGTTCCAATGTAAGCCACAGCCACCTGTATGTGATGTAGTCCATCTGGCGGTTTGACATCTGGACGTATGTCCAGGACATTGCGCGGTTGACGCAGGCCATGCGGCTGAGACCGTCCGCCTGCACCGCCGCTGCGGAATACGCCGCCGCGTCGCAGGCGTTCTGTATCTTGATGCGCTCGTGGATCGTCTCACCCACGGCATACACCGCCGCACAGAGAACAAAGAGGAAAAGGAAAATCGCGAGTGTAGCCATCACAGCGTAACCACGCTCGTCGCGGCGCAGCGCGACAAACCGATAAAGGAGTCCTTGGAAGAGTTTCTTCATCACCAGTGAGCTCCCAAGTTGATCCCCAATACATTTCTTCGGTCGTCATCGGACATGACAGGAAACGTTTCCGTCTTCCACGGCTTTGCGAGCGTACACCGCTCGGTAAGGCGAATCGAATAGTGAAACCAGTTGAGCATGGATGGATCTGGGCAATATGGCATGAGAGTCGCGTCAACAAGTCCGCCTTTTGGCGCCATAAAACCATTCATGCCAACTGCGTCCTCCGTCGAAATGCCCGCTTTCTTCGCCCCGAAGAAATAGGCGACAATCGGACCTCCGAGCGGAATAAATACCGGACAATCAAAGCCAACCGTCACCGTCACGGCAGGAAACTGCGCTTCTATAGGGACATCTTCCACTTTTTGCCGATCCGTCTCGCCTATCACCTTGTATTCCTCGATTTCCACATGCGTCTGCGCTCGGACATACGAGGAGAGCG
>Ga0310696_10008705_pt1 | contig 11814 bp, 17 predicted proteins | sample AusTroGonzalo_MG_4_FD_203885 | JGI IMG/M metagenome (GOLD analysis project Ga0310696, IMG submission 203885) | Bovine rumen microbial communities from tropical cattle in Woodstock, Queensland, Australia - Gonzalo_02 (v2) (version 2) | ecosystem: Host-associated > Mammals > Digestive system >... | reverse complement strand
AACAGCCTGGACGTGGCCGTGACCTTCGCGATCGACGTGCCGAAGCGCGAGCTGCAGCTGCGGCGGACGATCTGGGAGGACGTGGTCACCTGGGCGCTGCGTGCAGGCTGGCTGACGGTGAATTATATGCCGGAGCGCCGGCTGTACGTGGACAAGGTGATCCTGCCGGGCAGTGGAGATCTATGGGCCTGGCGGGACGATTTCATGATCACGTTCCGGGCGTACAGCGTGCCGTTCTGGCAGGACGTGAACCAGACGGCGGTGGCGGCACGCGGTGTGACGAGCTGGACGGCTTCACTGGGCGTGCCGGGGCAGTTCCGGACGGTGGCGGACGTCACCTTCCACAACGCGACCTCGGACGCCATGACGAGCTTCAGCATCACGACCGCAGGGAAGACCATCGCGCTGAGCGGGATCAGCCTGGCGGGCGGCGCGGATCTGGTGATTTCACACGGGACGGACGGCCTTCTGCGTGTAACCGCGGGCGGGACGAGCGTCTACAACAAGATCACGTCGAGCAGCGCGGACGATCTCTACATCGATCCCGGGACGGCGGCCATCAGCATGACGGCGGGCAAGAGCGGGAACATCACCGTCAGCTGCTACGGGAGGTATGCATAAATGATTCTGCTTTCAGGACACAGCCTGACGGCGGTGCGGAAAGTGCCGGCGGAGGCCATGAGCCTGACGCTGAATGAGCGGGAATCCTCCGCGACTTTCACGCCCAGGGACCTGAGCGGGATCAGCGTCGGGAGCTGGCTGCGGGATGACCGGAAGCCGGGGAACGGCATCGTCTGGCGGGTGAAGAGCATCACGCAGACCTATCTGACGGATACGCCGCAGATCGCGCTGGAGCACGCGGTGAACACGCTGCGGGACAGGATCCTCTTCGGGGAGATCACGCCGGCGACGATCACCGGCACGGTGGGCGCGACCACATGCACGGCGAAGCAGGCGGTGCAGTACATTCTCGCCCAGCAGAGCGACTGGACGCTGGGCACCTTCGACTATGCGAGCGTGAGCAACCCGTACCACTTCGACGGGGATAGCCTCTACGATGCGCTTGAGACCGTCAGCAACAGCCTGACGGACGCATGGTGGTCGTACGACTTTAGCACGTATCCGTTCAAACTGAATATCACGGCGAAGAGCTCCACGGTCGGGACGGTCCTCCGGGCCGGGCGGAACCTCTCCGCAATATCGAAAACCATCGACATGGCCGGGATGTACACGCGGTTCTACCCGATCGGGAAGGATGACCTGCACATCTCCGGCAACTATGTGAGCCGGAACGAGAACCTCTACGGCGCGATCGCGAAGGTGGAGGTCGACACGAGCATGACCACGACCGCGGAGCTGACCAGCTGGGCGAACGACCGGCTGCGGGTGCACGCGGAACCGAAGGTCACGATCAACGTGAACGGCTTCGAGCTGGCGGACGCGACCGGGGAGAGCCTGGACGCGCTGGAGCTCGGGAAGAAGTGCAGGATCCCGCTGCCGGAGTACGGCACGGAGATCACCGAGACCATCACGCAGCTGGTTTACCAGGACAAGATCTTCCAGCCGGAAGTCGTGCAGATCACGCTGGCGAACACCAAGACGGACGTCACGCGGATCATCGCGGACGCCATCAAACAGGCCGGAGCCGGAGGACGCGGAGGCGCACGGCAGGAGAAAGAGGATCACGCCTGGTTCGAGGACACGGACGAATACGTCGCGATGGTGGCGGAAAAGACCGGGATCAACGAACTGGGCCAGGACGAGACCCTCTACAGCCGGATCCAGGTGGAGGCCGGGCGGATCACGAGCGAGGTCACCCGAGCGACAAACGCCGAAGGATCGCTGAACCAGGAACTCGTCAGCCAGAGCAGCCGGATCACCCAGACGGCGGACGCCATCCAGGCGGAAGTCACAAGGGCGAGCACGGCGGAGGGGACACTGAGCGGCCAGATCACGGTGGAGGCCGGCAAGATCAATCAGATCGTACAAGCGGTCGGATCGAACGGAGAAGTCACGGCGGCAAGCATCACGCTGGCGATCAACTCCAGCGGATCCGGGGCGTACATCAGCGCGGACCGGGTCATCCTGTCCGGTTCAACGTCCATCAACAACGTCATGTACATCACATCCGGCGGGGCAACGGCCTTCGGCGGGCCTGTGGCGTTCCTGAACACGGTGAGCGCCTTCCAGGGCATCACGCTGAGTGGGCTGAGTCCGGTCACGGTCACAGCGTCGAACATGGCGACGGCCATCCAGAAGGCGGAGGTCGAAGGCACCGGCTCGAACATGACGCTGAAGCTGACAACCTTTGACGGGTCGGAGATAAATTTTACTAAAGCCGCTACTACCAGTCTTACGGAGTCCTGGAGTAACGGCACGATCACGGTGGAAGCCCAGCCAAGCGGCGTCACGCTGCAGCGGACCCTGGCGGCAGGCTCCACGACATGGAGCGGGAACACGGCCACCGTGCCGATCAACGCGACATGGGGCTCCGGAACGACCTACACGGAAAGCACCGGCAAGAACATCTATGTGGACGCTACGGCGCGGTACAACGCCGGATATGATTCTGCGCACCTGTCCAGCAGCTGGGGCACCGGATCCAACGCGAACCTGCTGACGATCACGAAGGTCCAGAGCGGGAGCAGCAACTCACTGGCGGTCCGCGTGAAGGCGGCCATCAGCTACAACTCTTCGACCCACAAGTACACAGCCAAAGCGCTGGCGAACGACATCCAGAAGGCCAGCGTGGACAGCGGAACGGAAGCCTATGACGCGGGATGGTCCGCAGGACGGACGAACGGCGTCAACTCCGTCACCGTCAGCAGTGTGGGCCAGAACGGGTCCGTCTCGTACAACTCGAGCACAAACGTGTACTCGATCCCGATCATCGGCACGGCCAGCAACAGCGCCACGAAGACCGGGACGATCAGCCTGACGGCCACCGCGGCGAAGAACGCCGGATACAATTCCGTGACCGTCAGCAGCGTCGGGCAGAACGGATCTATTAGCTACACATCGAGCACAAACAAATACAGCATCCCGATCATCGGGACCGCGAGCAACAGCGCGACCAAAACGGGGACGATCAGTCTGACGGCGACGGCCGCGTACAACGCCGGCTGGAACGCATACAGATCTCAGCTGCTCTCCGTGTGCGGGAGCCAGACACATCTGTACTACCCCGGCACATGGTTCGACCAGCTGTTCTACACAACCCCGGTCGGAAGCAAAATAACGGTTTACAACTGCGTAGGCGGCGCGACCGGATTCGATATTCCGGCGGCCAAATGATCATGAAAAGGAGTGCTGAACAATGGAAGAAGGAAAGAGAACCGTCGAGGACGTCATCCTGGAAGCGGTGAACGTGCTGAACAGTCTCACCGTGCCGATCGCGCTGGTGGAGACGCTCGGGATGCCGATCGCGCTGGTATCGGCGAATCTGAAGTCCTGCCTTGAAGCGTTCGAGGCGGAACGGAAAAAGGCGGCAGCAGCTGAACAGGGAGGTAAAACAGAATGAGCTTTCACGTGGACGCGACAACCAAAACCATTACCATGCACCGCGGCGACACCGGCGAGGTGACCATCAGCGTGACAGGACACACGTTCGGCGCGGATGACCGGGCACTGTTCACGGTCAAGGACGGCTCCGGATCGGAGATCATCAAGCGCGTCTATGAACTGGACAGCAACGAGTTCACCGTGACCTTCGCGAACGCGGACACGGACTACCTTGCCCCGGGCCAGTACAACTGGGACGTGCGGTACGTCATCGACCCGCAATACGATCCGAACAGCGGCGAGATCATTGACGGCGACGGAGTCAGCACACCCGGCAGTCCGTACTCGCTGATGATCCTTGGCACGGTCGGACAGATCTAAGGAGGCGGGAACATGTCAGTAGGCGAAAACTACGAGCTCGAGCTTCACATCGAAGGCCAGGGCGCGACAGAGCTGAACCTGGACGTGACGCCGCAGCCGACGATGACGCTTAATCTCGGGACGACTCCGGGAGATCCTGACGGTATCTCCGCCCGGAACGCGGAGGCCTGGGCTGTCGGAAAGCGGAACGGCGTGCCGGTCTCCAGCAGTGACCCGACCTACCACAACAACTCGAAATGGTACGCGGAGCAGCTGGAGGCGGAAGTCAATTTTCCCTATATCGACAGCCTCACGGGAAACTGGATGGTATGGGATCCGGAACAGGGCGAATACGTCGACACGAACGTACACGCCCAGGGTGCAACCGGTCCCGGTGTGCCTGCCGGCGGAACGACCGGGCAGATCATGAAGAAGAACAGTGGCGCGGACTACGACACATACTGGACGGACGAGCAGGACATCACCGGCAAGGCCGACAAGGTGACCAGCGCGACGGACGGGAACTTCGCGGCGCTGGACAGCAACGGAAACCTGACGGACAGCGGGCACAAACACAGCGACTACGTGACCGACATCAGCGGAAAAGCTGACATTGTCTCCGGCGCAACGAACGGCGACCTCGCCGGGCTCGACTCGAACGGCAACCTCACGGACTCCGGCATCAGTCCGGCCACCGTGGCCGGGAAAACGGACAAGGTCAGCGGAGCTACCGCGGGCAACTTCGCCGGGCTCGACTCGAACGGCAATCTGACGGACTCCGGCAGCAAGGCCAGCGACTTCCTGACATCGCACCAGGACATCAGCGGCAAGGTCGACAAAACCGAGCTTGCGACGATCGAGAGCGGATCCACGGCCAGCCGGAACTATCAGGTCGGGGAGATCCTCTGGCGGAGCGGCATCGCATACCAGGTCATCGAGGCCATCAGCAGCGGCGACGCGTTCAGCAGCAGCAATATCTCCGTCATATCGAACGGCGTGGCGAACAGCCTGGCGGTCCACACGAATGGCGTGGCGAGCGATCTGTACGACCTGAGCCTGGACGTGACGGACGTGACGGAAGACGTCAGCGACCTGACGGACGAGCTGGCGCGGATCTGCATCACCGGCGAGAACACGGCGATCACAGGCAACGGCACCCAGACGATCAGCCTGGAAGGCCTGACGGCGGACCACCGGGTCTGCAACTGGGGACTGACGGTCGGGGATCCGGCGAACCCGCCGGCGACGATCGAGATCACGGAGAGCGCCGGGGAATATACTATCGCGATTACCAATTATGGCGGGACTTCGTTCTACATCAGACCGGTCTTTATCCTGCCGCAGAACTAAGAAAGGGGATAACTGATCATGCGGGTCGAGAATTTCTTCCTGGTACAGATCAAACGGACAAACGGGGCGATTGATAAGGGCGTCGTCGTGAAGAGCGACCTGGACGCGGCGAAGCAGAGTTTCCACGCTTATCTGGGCGCGTATGCTTACGGCCATGACCCGAACACGGACTACGTGCAAGTGGCCATCAAGGACAGCAACGGCGTGGACGCAACGACGCCGGAGGTCTGGCGGAATGACGCGGATCCGGTGCAGATTGAGGGCGAGGTGTAATGCATGGCGGACAAACTCAGTAATACGCTTTCTGCAAATATTGCATCGTTATTCTCCAAGTTTTCAACTGTCGAGGACAAGAAGATAACACGGATAGGAACATACTTTACCGAACGTGATGCGTTCAAAGCACGACGTGTTGGAAATGCTATCGTTATCTTCTCTTATATTAACATTTCCACACAGGTTCCAACAGGAACTAACTTTGCGGATACAGGGTTCCCATTAGCAGAAGGAAGATTTCTGTTCACATCTGCGAATGGTTCAACGCAATGTATGGTTACCTGTTCTCAAGGCAAACTGAACCCAACAGACTCAACGATGGCAACAGGATTCTACTATGTTGTTGGTTGTGCTGTTACGCCAATTTAATCACTTGAAATTTGCAATATTCGGAGGAAAAATTCATGCGCTTCCTGTTCTGGCTGACCGTGGTCGCGCTGATCCTGATCGCGATCCTGGTCGGCCTTTCCATATGGTTTGACATCAATCCGGACGCGTGGCCGTTCCGGAAATGGCGGAGGTGGAGACATGGCATACGCAACCGTTAAGGTCGCCGACCTGGTGGCTCACTGCATGAGGTACTACAACGAAGGCTGGGGCTACATATACGGAGCCTACGGCCAGATCTGGACGCAGGCAGCCCAGGACAGGGCGACGGACGAACAGACGAAGAAGTGGGGCCAGCAGTGGGTCGGAAAACACGTGATCGACTGCTCGGGCGTGTGGTACCTGGCCATGAAGGAGCTGGGCAGCTACATGTACCACGGCAGTAACACGATGTGGAACAAGTACACCGTCAACCGGGGATCATTAAAGAGCGGCAAGCGGACCGACGGCCAGGAGCTGAAGGTTGGCAGCGCGATCTTCACCGGCAACGACGGCGAGGGCCGGAACCATGTCGGCATCTACATCGGAGACGGGAAAGTCCTCGAGGCCGGCGGGTGCCAGCACGGCGTGATCCTGACGGCCGTCACGCTGCGGAAGTGGACCTGGTGGGCCGAGATGCGCTACGTAGACTATGAGGGAGGCGATGAGCCGGTGCCAACACCGACAAAGCCCACGCTGCGGCGCGGGAGCAAAGGGGAATATGTCACACTGCTGCAGACTAAGCTGATCCAGCTGGGCTACAGCCTGCCGAAGTACGGCGCGGACGGGTCGTTCGGAGCAGAGACAGAAGTGGCCGTCAAAGCGTTCCAGCGTGATCACTCTCTGACGGCTGACGGCGTGGTTGGGACGAAGACATGGGAAGCGCTGGATGGCGGCCAGGTCGAACTGTACACCGTGACCATCCAGCACGTCGGGAAGACGGTCGCCGAAGGGATCATCAAACAGTACGGCGGCACCATGACGAAGGAGGGTGATTGAGATGGAAGACTTGACGATGCTCCAGCTGAGGGACTTCGCCATCGTCGCGATCGCGATCATGGGCTTCATCGTCCTGCTGGGCAACGTAGTAAAAACGATCAAGGATTGGAGAAAACCGGGCATGAGCGAGGCAAAATGGCGGGAAGACGTCAACAGGCAACTGGGAGACAACAGCGAGCGCATCGACTCGATCGAGGAATGTAACAAGGTCGTCTGCAAGGCGCTGATCGCCATGCTGAGCCATGAGATCAACGGCAACTCAATAGACAAGCTCAAGAAGGCAATGCAAGACCTTCAGGAGTATCTCATCGACCGATAAAGATGGAGGGAGATCTGAATGAATTGGAACTGGAAAGAGTGGGCGCTGGCAGCGCTGATCCGTGCGATCAAGACTTTTGCGCAGGCGTTCGCCGCGAGTATCGGAGTTGGTATGGCGGTGTCCGAGGTGGAATGGCTCCGTGCGCTGAGTGTGAGTGGTGTGGCATTTGTGCTCTCCATCCTGACGAGCCTTACCGGCCTGCCGGAGGTCCAGAAGGAACCAACCCAAATCGAACCTCCTGACGAGGAGTAATATCACTTATAAGTAATAATGCCCCGGGATGATCTCCCGGGGCTCTTTTTTTATGCCTTCAAGTGACGAACTTCCTGTGATTCGCCATCGTTTCGGCCTGTGAGTTCTTGACGTACCGCATGGTCGTGTTAATGTTCGAGTGTCCCATCAGCTGCTGAAGGAGTTGCAGAGGCATCCCGTTCCCTGCGGCCGTGGTCGCGAAGGTGGTCCGCAGCGCGTGCGGAACGACCTCGACGGACAGATTCGGCACCCGGGCGCGGATCTTCCGGACGTCGGCTTCCAGGGATGTGCTGGTCACGTTTCCGTAAGGAGCACGGCGGGAAGAGAAGAGCGCCTTCGACTCGTGCTGGCGGCTGTCCAGGTACCGGCGCAGGCTGGCCTCCGCTTCGGCGTTGAAGTACGTGATCCGGAACTTGTCGCCCTTGCCGTGCCGGATCTTGACGGAACGGTCGCGGAAGTCGATGTCATCCAGCGTCAGCGCGGCACACTCAGAGACGCGGCAGCCGGACGAGAAGAGGAAGTCGATCAGCGCCTTCTCGCGCAGATCCTGACAGGCCAGGCGGATGTTCTCCAGTTCGATGGACGGGATCGGCTCGCGTCCCTTCTTGTCGACCCGGATCGGCTCGATCTTCCTGGCGGGGTTCCGGTCGATGTATTCCTCATCCACTAGCCAGGAGAAAAAGGCGTTGATGATGATCCGCACGTGCTCCGTCGAGGACTTCTGCAGGTTTCCGGTCTGCTGGCGCCAGCTGAGATAGAGCCGGATGTCGTTGGTGGTGACCAGGTTGTAAGGTTTGCGGACGGACTCGAAGAAGTGCCGCAGCTCGCTGTGGTAGCCTTTGACGGTTCCCTTGGATCTGTTCTCGACGATCAGCGAGGCGACGTAGATCTTCAGGATCTCCGGATCAGCGCTTGCGACGATCAGATCCGTGCAGGCCCGCTTGACCTCGTAGTCGTTCGCGATGGCGTCCAGCTCGTGCAGGACGTCATGCAGCAGCTCCGCCGGCAGACGATCCACCAGGCGGGATGATAGTGTAGAGCGCATCTGTTCATAAGACATAGTGACACATCCTTTCCACGTCGTTTTATAATATAAAGTGTTAGGAATACGTTAGGAATAGGAAGGTAAATTTGCCTGTTTTGCGCTCCTTTTTGAAATTTCTGCCATGCGCTGAAACGCTTGAATTATAAGGATTTTCGCTGTTTTTCGGCATCAAAGCAAAAGGAAGCGCCCTCCTTGTGCAAGGGAGGAAACATCGTTGATTTATAAGGGATTGCTGGTTCGGTGTTAGGAATATGTTAGGAATAGACCGTATTGTCAGCGGGCCTTCTGGATGGTATTGACCGCTGCCAGCGCGTCCGTTGTCTGCGGGTGAGCGTACCGGTCGAGCATCTTTGTGTTGGCCCAGCGCATGACCTTTTTGACGGTCTGCGGTGCGATTCCCTCCGTGATAGCCAGGGCGGTGGCCGTCGTGTGCCGGCACGAGTACGGCGACAGGGGACGGACTCCGGCGGCTTCGAGCGCTTCGTAATAATGTTTATACCACGTTTTCTTCCGGCCTGTCCAGAGGGTCCCGTCTTCGTTCGCGTGCGCGATCAGATCCTCCGCCACCGGAACGATGGATTCCGCCAGGACGATCGGCGTCTTCTTCCGGACGGCCGTCTTCATGCCGGCGCCGGTGATCAGCCGGTGCTCCAGGTCGAAGTTGTCCACTGTCAGCTTCATGGCCTCGCCCGGCATCATGCCGGTGTAGATCATCAGCAGGATCGGAGCGGCGCGGAGGTCTCCGGACTCGTAGAGCTTCCAGAGGGCCGCCTGTTCTGTGTCGCTGAAGGGCTCGCGCTCCGTCTCTTCCATCTTCGGCAGCTGGATGAAGGTCGGCAGATCCTTGTTGACATATCCCTCCGCAGCTGCGGTGTTGAACAGCGCCGTCAGCAGCGTCTTGACGTCCCGGGCCGTGTTGAAGGACTTGCACTCGTCCGCCACGACCTTCTGCAGATCTGAGACCGTCAGCTGATCCACGCGGGTCTGGCTGATGGACTTCAGCCGCTTCCAGGCGATCTTGTAGGCGTACTGCTTCGATTCGCTGAGGGAAGTGTACTTTCCGTTCTCGAACGTCTCCCAGTAGTGCGAGAGCGCAGGCGCCTGCTTCGGTTTCTCCGGTCCTGCCTTCAGGATCGGACAGTACCGCAGCGCCTCGTCCCGTGTCTTGAACCCGCCCTTGCTGCGGGTGATCTTCTTCCTGGGCAGCGCGTTCTCCGGATTGTTCTCGTCGAATGGAGGCAAGTCTTCATACTTCACAACGACCTGGGCCGTCCAGGTGGATCCACGCTTGAAAGCCGTGCCGGTTCCGTTTCCGCGGGATTTGACGCGGCTCTTTTTTGTTGCGGTCAGTTTCTTCCCACACTGGGGGCAGAATACCGCGTCCTCCGGCGGTGTTGCTCTGCAGGATGGACAGTTCATGTGATCACCTCATTATTCCGCGATATAGATGAAGATGCCGTCAGCGTCTGCGCTTGCACCGTATTCAATCTTCCCGACAATTGCGATCAGAAACTCAGGAGATGAATCAACCTGTTCCGCGAAAGCGATTGCCTCATCCGGCAACTGGCCGATCAGATGATTGCCGACGAACGCATAGTATTTTTGGTCATACTCTTCGATGCGACACAGGTGGCCTGGCTTGCAATCAAACGCATCATGACCGCCTTCTAACTTTACAAGGAGTGCGTCGCGATTTCGTCCGAGCCATTTGCCTAAGTTTTCGAGCCGCACTTTTTCGGGACCTGATGAGATCTTAATGTTTCCGTCTTCCGAGATGCTAAGTTTTACGCTCATGTTGTTCCCTCCTTAGTATTCAATGTAGCTCTGGTCGTACATGTCGCCGTTCTCAATGTGCTCTACCTCGTGCCGGTACGTCTTCAGCCGTCTCTCCGCTGACAGCCTCGCGTTCAGCACGACCACCGGTTGGCCGTCGTCGTCGTGGAAGCAGAAACCGTGGACGGAGACGGGGAGATCCTGGAGGATCGTCCGGATCTCCTGCTCGTCTTTCTTCATTCGCATCACCCCTTTGTTCCCCTTCATCATATAGGAGGGGATGATGCGAAAATCAGACATCCCCGTCCCGTTCCTTCAGGATGCTGGCGGCGACGGCGAGCATCGTCTCAACATCCTCGTGCGGCATTTTCCGTGCGCGGTCGAACAGAAGACCGAGACGCGGATTCTGGTGGAGAGCTTCCAGACGCTGCTGGTCCTCATCCGCCGGATCGTCATCCAGCAGGTAGAAGACCGGAACGTCCAGCGCCTTCGCCAGGGCCGCGATCCGGGAGGCCGTCAGCTCGACGGTGCCCTTCTCGTACTTGTTGATCGCGGAACGCTGCACGCCGATCGCGTTGCCCAGGTCATCCATCGTCATATTCAATTCGATGCGCCTGGCACGGATCTTTTCTCCTACGGTCATATCATCAACTCCTTCCGGGGACTTCATTATAAACGAAAATTTTTCAGATTACAAGAAAAATATTCTTGACAGGACACAACAAGGGGTAGTATACTGTGTCGCGTAGGGACACAATTCAAAACAGATCGGAGGTGAGACGATGAACACCAGCAACCTGAAAGCGGCGATGGCAAAGCACAACGACACGCAGGAGAAACTCGCGGAATTCCTTGGTTTACAAGTATCAGGAGTCAATGCGAGGATCAACGGGCGCGTCGAGTTCCGCAGATCTGAGATCAATGCCATCAGGGAACGCTATGACCTGTCCGCAGAGGAAACAATCGATATTTTTTTTGCTGACGGGGTATCCTAACAGGACACAGAAAGGAGTGCTAACAATGACCGGAACATGGAGAAACGCATCGGAATCCGTGCCGCGTGACGGCCAGCAGGTGCTGTGCGTTAAGGAACTGAAGAACGGCAGCCGGACGATGTGCTTCGGAACGCACTGGATGGACCGCCAGTACGACAACGGCTGGGTGACCGGCGGAGGGAACAATAACGTGATCGCCTGGATGACGCTGCCGGAGATCCCGGAGGGAGAGATTCCGAAGAGGTTCACCGTGCAGGACGCGGAGGGCGAGCTGAAGGACTGCGTCAACGAGTTGTGCCTGAAGTGCATGAAGTACCAGTACGAGCACGAGGGCGCCTGTGACGGGTGCCGGTGGCTGAAGCCGCGGAGGGGATGGTGATCCGGATGACGATGAAGGAAGTCGCCGAGATGACCTGCGATTTCATCACGCCGGCTGTAGCCGCCAGTGTGCTGAAGATGGACACGGGTCGCCTGATCGAGTACGCGAGGAAGGGCGCGCTGCCGTTCCCGGTGCAGATCAGCGGGAACCGGGTGAAGATCAGCCGGCGCGGGTTCATGGAGTGCTATGGCTACGCGGA
>Ga0310696_10008704_pt1 | contig 11814 bp, 16 predicted proteins | sample AusTroGonzalo_MG_4_FD_203885 | JGI IMG/M metagenome (GOLD analysis project Ga0310696, IMG submission 203885) | Bovine rumen microbial communities from tropical cattle in Woodstock, Queensland, Australia - Gonzalo_02 (v2) (version 2) | ecosystem: Host-associated > Mammals > Digestive system >... | reverse complement strand
TTTCAACAATATATCAGAATTTGCAGAAAAGTTCATTAACGGTGCAATAGACGGCTTTAGCAAATTGGCTGATGCAAAGAGCGCGGTATCAGATATCAAAACACTTTTCAATATTTCGCATGTTTCTATACCGAGATTTGCAAGTGGTGGTTATCCGCAGATGGGTTCATTATTCTGGGCGAATGAAGCGGGACCTGAGTTAGTCGGTACCATGAACGGCAAAACGGCAGTTGCGTCAAATAATGAGATTACAGGTATTATAGCAGCTATAAACAGCGCGTCAGCATCAGAAAACGAGTTGTTAAGGCAGCAGAATCAATTATTACAGGGCATACTTGCTAAAGAGTTTGGAATTTCAAGCGACGCAATATTCAAATCTGTTAGAACGTCGGCAAAAGATTATATGAACAGAACCGGAACGCCGGCATTTTATTAAGAGAGGTCAAAGCGGCCTCTCTTTTTTATGAGGTAAATTATGGCATACGCAGGATATTTAATCAAAGTAGGCACATATACAATTCCATTATCCATTATCAGAGCAGAAACATATTCAGCTTATGAATCCACCACAGATTTAGATTCGGGAGTAGATGGAAACGGCGAATTGCACAGAAACGCATTAGAACATAAAGGTTATAAGGCAGAATTTGAAACAGTTCCGATGCTTACTAATACAGAGTTTGGAAATTTCATGTCGACTATAAAGGCACAATATACAAATGTTCCCGAAAAGAAAGCGCCTATAACATTATATGTTCCTGAATATGACGATTATGTTCAGGTTAATGCTTACGAGCCGGACATAAAACCCGTTATGTATTACGCAGGCGCAGACAAAGTTGTTTATGAACAGATTAGATTAGCATTTATAGGATATTAAAATGATTAGCTACGTTGATGAAGCATTATTCAGACAAAACTCAATACATAAAGATTGGTCGATAGTCGGGGAAGATATCTCATTAACCAACGCGGATCTTTATTCTGAACAAATCAGTCTTACAGAGTCTTTATGTTCCGAAGATAATTTAGTTTTCGGAAGTTGCGAGGCTGCGAAATTAACATTTACAACCTTTGATACAACAGATTCGTTTTTTGGAAAAACTTTAAGCGTATCTGTTATTTTAAACCACGATATAGATAATCCGTTTTCTTTAGGCGAGTATATTGTAGCAGACGAAACGCTTACTGCCGACAGAAGCAAAAAAGAAATAGTAGCATACGACAAAATGTATGTTATTCACGATACAAATGTTGCCGATTGGTATAACTCTTTAACATTCCCTTTGACCTTAAAGAATTTCAGAGATTATTTCTTTAATCATTTAGGCATAGCTTATGAAACAACAACGCTTGTAAATGATGCTATGTTGGTTGAAAGAACAATCGACGCAGATGTTATTTCTGGTACGGATATTGCAAAGGCTATATGCGAAATAAACGGTGTATTCGGTCATATTGACAGACAAGGCATATTTAGATTTATAACACTTGCTTCGTCAGATACATCATCTGTTTACAGAATAGATGCGTCTATGTATAGACCGCCGGTTGATTATGCAAACTATTATTGCCACTCGATTACCAAATTACAGATCCGTCAGGAAGAAGGAGACATAGGCGTAATAGTCGGAACAGGCTCAAACTCTTATGTTATTGAGGATAATTTCCTTGTCTACGGAAAAGGCACAACAGAATTAACAACTATTGCCAATAATTTACTTCCTCAGATCAGAAATAAAACATACAGACCTCATAAGGTTGTTTGTATTGGCAATCCTTGTGTAGAGGTTGGAGATAAAGTCAATATCAGACGAGCAAATAATTCAGCCTATAACACGTTTATAATGCAAAGAACTTTAAGCGGTATTCAGGCACTTACAGACAGTATAGAATCCACAGGCGATGAATACAGAAAAGAAGAAGTAAACGGCGTTCATTATGATATTCGTCAGTTAAAAGGTAAATCAAATGTTCTTGAAAGAAGTATAGAAGAAACCCGTTCGACCATAACAAATGTTGCAGAGGGTTTACAGTCAGAAATAACACAGACAGCCGAAGGAATACAAATTCAGATTGACGAGATCCATGAAGAACTGAACGGAGAAATTCAGTATTACACAAGAGACGGTGTTCCTACACTTCGAAATTATCCTTATTGGGATTTTACAACGGCTATCCCTTGCAACGGTACAATTCGGTTAGACGAAATTTATACAAAAGATATGCGGGAGGACGGAGATAAATTCCCTCATTTCTATTATTCCGAAAAGGATAAAAAGTCACACAGAAACGATATTTGTATCAATAACTTAACAAATATAAGTTATAAATTTGTGCTTGAAGAAGGAAATTGGTTTTGGAAAGAAATTACTGATTCTGAATATACTCTTATTATGGCAAGAGTATCGGAATTGGAAATAACAGCAGAACAATTATCAAGCGAATATACAGAATTGAGTCTTGATTTAAGAGATAACTATTGGACTACAACAGAAACTCAATCTGCAATAACTCAGTCCGCAGGCGAGATTACTCTTGCAGTATCCCAAACATACCAGACCATAGAGGATATGAGGGATTATCAGACCGTTTCTGGAATGAATAATTACTACACCAAAAGTCAGGTCTATGCACAAGCAGAGATAGATGCGACAATAAGTGGTCTGTCTGCGGTGTACGAAACCCAGACACATCTTGAAGCAAATTATTATCCTAAAGACCAATTATATCCAAAATCTCAATTATATCCAAAATCTCAATTATATACAAAATCTGATGTATATACTAAAGGCGAGATAAACGATACTATTGATGGTTTGGAATTAGTCTATGAAACAAGAGCAGATTTAGAGGCACACTATTATGATAAAGACGATTTATATACCAAAGCAGAATTATACACAAGAGGCGAGATAAACGATACTATTGATGGTTTGGGATTAGTCTATGAAACACAAGCGGACATACAAAGCAATTACTATAACAAGACCACATCTGACAACAGATATTATTCTTCCGCAAATGCTTTGTTGCTTATCGGCAGAGTTGATGCAGCAGAGAGCGACATTGACAGTTTAGAGGGCGATATTACAGATTTAAACACAGCCATCACAGCTAAAGTATCAAAAAGCAGTCCATCAGGACAGACTTCTTTCTCTTGGCAAATGACCGATTCCAAGATGGAATGGAAAGCAAACAATTCACAGATTATGCTTTTAAATTCATCAGGATTAAAGATTACAGGCGAAGTCAATGCCACAAGCGGTAGTATAGGCGGATGGAGTATAACAAGCGCATCTATTGAAAATAGAAATATTAAATTACAAAGCGATGGAAATGTTGTTTGTTATGCGTCTGGTTCAACATCCCAATATTGGTGGGCTTTATTTAACAATGGTTCTGCGGAGTTTAAAGGCAACCTGACTATAAGTGGAAATGCAACAATAGCGGGATATACTACCACATCGGATTTTAGTGCTTTACAAGGTTCGTTTAATAGTTTAAGTGCGATAGCCATTACTACACAGAATTTATCAGCACAAAGTATTAACGGAAGTCAGATAACAGCTGGTTCTATTTCAAGTGGCAAGATAGCAACAAATGCTATAACAGCCAATAAAATACAAGCCGGTTCAATAAGCGCATCTAAACTTGAAACAGATGGTGCTGGTTTTTTTAATTTTGGTTCTGATAATGTGCTTGTACAATCATTAGCACAAATAAATATGCTACAAATTAAAGATGGAAACGGTGTATATAAAACTTTAAAACTCGATAGTTCGGGATATGTGAAATGGAGTTAGTATGGGAGATAATTTAAGAATTAAACTATTTAGAGACAAATTGGTTAAAAGCATAGTTGAGGAACCTTTGCCTATCGAATTAAAAAGGATGATAGTCAATAACATCTTGCTTGAATTAAATCAGGTTGCTGCAAGACAGATTCAACAGGAACAGGCCGAATTTGAACAGCAGTCTAATGAAGAAAAGGAGTGTGAATAATGGACGCATACGATAAGTACACATGGGGTACAACAGATTATGTTACACCTACAAAAATGAATCACATGGAAGATGGTATTGCAAACGCATCCACAAACGAAATTCAAAGTCAGTTGGGTGCTAAAAACCTTAACTCATATCCTTATTACCGTGACAATGGCAGAGTATCTGCTGGTGTTACTTATACAGTAAACGCAGACGGAAGTGTTGAACCGAATGGAACAGCAACAGGCGGAGATTCTTCTTTCGGTTGTCATTCAAGAGAATATCCAAGCAGGAATATGTTGATTCTTCCGAATGGAACATACATATTAACAGGTTGTCCTTCGGGTGGTAGTTCAAGCAAGTATTATATTACTGCTTCTATATATCGAAATGGCGATAGTGAACAATTAGCAAGAGACACGGGAAGTGGAGCAGAGTTTACTGTCAACGGAGATGATAATTTTACTGATAAAGCCGTAATCCATTTACTTGTCAATATTAAAGAAGGACAGAACGCAAACGGAAAAATATTTAAACCCATGATTAGACTTAAAGGTGATAATGATGCTGTTTATAAGCCTTATGCTATGACAAATGAGCAGATAACAGAAGTTATTGGCAATCCGCCAAGAAATTCAGGAACATACACATTACAGTTAGTTGTCGATAGCAACGGAAACAGAACATACAGTTGGGTATAGGAGAGTGACTATGAATTATCAGGAACTTATGTGGGAAATCTCACAATGCAAACAGAACTTAAAGGCAACGGACTACAAGGCCATTAAGTTTTTTGAGGGTGCTTTGACCGAACAGGAATTTGCCCCGATAAGAACACAAAGAGCAGAGTGGAGAAATCAGATAAACGAATACGAGGCTTTGTTACCCGCCGCCGAAGCAGAGTGGGACGAAGAAACGGAGGTATAAAATGAGCGAAATAGGCAGAGGAACTACACCGACAGTAATGCTTGAAATTGAAGAAGATTTTGACATGAGTTCAATCGACAGTTGCATCCTTGCAATACAGAATGTAGGCATGCACAACACATTATTGTTTTATGATCCGGTTATCGACGTAGAAAATAGGACGATTTCAAAAACTCTAACTCAGGAAGAAACATATTCCCTTGAAACGGGGGTTATTGAAGTTCAGTTACCCAAAGTGGTGTTAAAAAGCGGTGCTATAACATATAGCGAAATTAAAACAGCGACAATGGATAGAACATTGGGAGGTGTAATAATAGTATGAGAATAAACGATCCCGTAATGCCAATAAGAGTAAAATTAAGTACACCCGTTATAGATGAGAGAGTTGTCCCGAATCCGCCTGGAGAACCGACAGACCTTTTATCGACAGTCGGTATAAACGGCACAGTTTATGACATTGGAGAACAGTCTGATTGGAACGAAGCAGACAATACTTCAAAAGCATATATTAAAAACAAACCCGCAATTCCGGCAGCACAGGTACAGACAGATTGGAACCAGAACAATACTTTTGCAGTTGATTTTATCAAGAATAAACCAACGAAACTTTCTGATTTCAGTAATGACGAGGGCTTTATTACTAATGCTGTAAACAGCCTTTTAAATTATTACTTAAAATCAGAAACCTATACACAGGCAGAAGTAAATGCACTTATTGGTGCAATTTCAACTATTACTTTTGAATTAGTTGAGAGTTTGCCGACAACGGATATTCAGACTAATGTTATTTATCTGACACCGAAGAATCCCGCAGAACCGGACAACATTTATGATGAATATATTAACATAGACGGAACTTCGGAAGGCTGGGAGAAAATCGGAGATACCGAAATTGATCTTTCCAATTATTACACCAAAAGCGAAACAGATACTCTGTTAAGCTCAAAGGTTGATAAGGTAGACGGCAAAGGCTTATCAGAGAACGATTTTACCGACACCTTAAAGGATAAACTTGACGGCATAGAAGCCGAAGCGAACAAGACAGTTGTTGACAATGTGCTTGACGGCACGAGTGCCAATCCCGTAGAAAACAGAGTTGTTAAATCTGCACTTGATGAAAAACTCAATGCAGACGAAACCGCCGTCAATTCTAACGGACTTGTAATAGCAACACCTGTCACAGACACCGTACCTTACATTTATCGCCAAACACCTGTAAAAGAGAGTTTTAAAGCACTTATGCACAAGATAGTCGGTGCTTCGGTTGTTTGGAATCAGTTGGGTTTTAAAACAGGTGTTTCTGCAACCGCTCAATATACACCAATGTTTCAACAACAAGGCATTGATAATACAACAGATGTTATAAATGGGCATAAATATTATCTTTCATTTGTACAACCAAGTGGTTGTAGGGTTTACAGACAAGACAGAGCAAATATAACAGTTGGTTGGTTATTATACGAAGCACCCACACAAAATACAAGAAGAGACATTGTAGGTATTTGTACTGAAAGTGGTACAGGTGTATCTTTAAATCCAATCATAACCAAAAGTGGAACAACAGAAGAAGCATATAGCCTTACAAACTGTATGTTTGTTGATTTAACCACTATGTTCGGTACAACAATAGCAGACTATATTTACACACTTGAAACATCACAGAGTGGAAGTGGAATTGCTTGGTTGCAGAGTTACGGCTTCTTCACAGAAGATTATTACGCATATAAGCAGAATAAGTTGGAGAGTGGGTGCGTTTCGGCACATAAGACCTATGACGGCGAAACCTTACTCACAAACACAGAATTAAGCCCTATTACACTTCGTGGAAAATTAGGTCTTGACAACGGCGAGTTGACAGTTGATGGAGATATTTATAATTCTGATGGAAGTGTTACGAGAAATTATGAAGAAAGAGCATATCAAAGCGGAGATGAAAGTCTGACAGATGCGATTACAGACGGAACTAACACTATCGTCAAACTCGCAACACCTACCACAGAACAGACAACACCTTTTACAGAAGCAGAACTTGTAGGAGATACCGAAGAATTTATTGATTATGGTGTATCACAGAATACTCGTGATGTGGCGATTCCTGTGGGAACGGAAACGGACTATTATCAAGAAATGAAGTTACCGCCACTTCCGACTACGAGTGGAAACCATAATTTGATTTACAATCCTTCAACGGGATTCGGTTGGAGTTAAAGAAAACGGAGAAATGGAACTTGTTTACAGTAAAACACCACAGTAAAGGAGAAAAACAATGGAATGGTTTAATGTCACTATTGTAGTTTCCGCAGGTATTCTGACTTTATTCAACCTTATTGACAGAATTATTCAGTACGCAAACAAACCCAAAGAAACAACAGACGAATTAAAAAGGCGAATTGAAATGCTTGAAAGAAAGACAGACGAAGATTTTAAACGGAAGTTCGATAATATTGACAAGGAAATTGCTAACCTTAAAGAAAGTAACAAATTTATAATCGGCGGTCTATTGTCACTATTGGAACATTCTATTGACGGCAACAACACTAATGGATTGAGAAAATCCAAGGAAGAGTTGATTGAGTATTTGAAAAATCACTAAAGGGGGGATAATTATGATATTTAACGATAAATGGTACACAATTCTCAAGTGGGTTTGTATGGTGTGCCTTCCTGCTATCGCAACACTTTGGTTTGCACTTGGAAAGATTTGGGGTTTCCCTTATCTCGCAGAAATTGAAGGAACAATTATTGCTATTGATACTTTTATCGGTGCTTTAATCGGAGTTTCGACTATTTCTTACAACAATAAAAAGAAAGCAGAATCAGAAATCTTTGGGGGAGAATAATATGAAGGAAAAAGAATATGTTGACAAGTTAATCTCTTTGGCAAGAAGAAAAACCTTTTATCGAAACAAATATCCGTATAATCTCGGTCTTGTTTCTCCGCCTAAAAGCACAACACAGTTTAAGGCTTGTAATGGCAACATCTTAAAGAACTACAACCCTTATGAAGAAAATGTACAGAGTTTTGATTGTTCGAATTTAGTCAAGGCACTTGTAAACGGATATGATATAAATAAAATGACAGTAGGTTATTTTCAGAGAACCTTATCCGCAACAGGCGATTGCACGGAGAAGAAACTGTTAGAACAATGTACAGACATTTCTTCCGACTTTTCCAAACTCGGTAATCAATGCCGTTTACTCTATATGAGCGGTCATATCGGAACGTATCTTGGTATGGAAATTGACGGCAAGTACAACGTGGTTGAATGTACCTGCGGAGAACTCGGAAATGGAGTATGTTTCTCTTGGGTTGATAAAGACGGCACAAGAAGAACTAAAAAAGGCGGTGCAAAGTGTAAAAAGTCTTGGAGTAAGCACGGGCTTATGACGAAATGGCTTTCATACGCACCACAAGCCCCAAATTCGAACGAAAAACCGAAAGTCGATATTTCTGCTTACCCGATATTGAAGAAAGGTTCTACGGGCAAATATGTAAAGATTTTGCAACAGTTATTAGTTGACAAAGGATATGACCCCAAAGGCATAGACGGAATTTTCGGTAATAACACCTTAACCGCCGTCAAGAACTTCCAAAGAAACAATTACGATGTGAACGGAAAGAAACTCGTTGTCGACGGGTGTGTCGGACAAAAAACTTGGGGTGCATTGTACAAATGATTTTAAGCAGATGTATTCAGTCGGAACTCGAACCTTATATCCAGGGTTGCAACTTTACTGATGATGAAATGCAATACTTCTTGTTAAAAGCAAAAGGCAAAACGGATGTTCAAATTGCCGATGCTATGTTTGTTACAACAAGGAAAGTGACTACATTATCAGGCAGAGTTAGGGAAAAAATGAGTAGGCTGTAAAAAACAAGTAAATATTGTGTAAAAAATATGTTAAGAGTGTGCGTGTTTGCACACTCTTTTTTTTGTACAATTTTATTAAGGAGTGAAAGAAATGTATGTATTCTATAACCCAAACCCATCAAGAAAATTAGTAGGCGATTGTGTTATTCGTGGTATATCAAAACTGACTAATCAGGAATGGAAAGATGTACACCTTGAATTATGTTTGCAAGGTTACACGATGGACGATATGCCGTCAAGCAATTCTGTATGGGGTTCATATTTATACAAATTGGGTTTTAGGCAGTATGTAATACCTAACACTTGTCCCGACTGTATGACGGTAGAAAGATTCTGCGAAGAACATCCAATCGGGAAATATCTTTTAGCGACGGGTAGCCATGTTGTTGCCGTAGAAAATGGTGATTACTTTGATACTTGGCAGTCCGGCGATGAAATAGTTATCTATTATTGGTCGAAAGGAGAACTCTAATGATTCCAAACTACAATCCTTATTTTAACCATTTTCCACAAGCACCACAGATACAAAACTCGTTTGTTACAGTACGCAGCGAAGCGGAGGCTATAAACTATCCCGTTGCTTTTGGAAATTCAGTTACATTCAAAAATGAAACAGAACCTTTTATTTACACAAAGACAATGGGTTTCTCGACAACAGATAAGCCCGTATTCGAAAGGTATCGTAGAGTAGAAGAAGAAGTTAAGGAAGAACCCCGAAATGATTATACGGGGCAAATTATTGACTTGAAAGACGAGATAACTTCCTTATGGAAAGAGATAGAGAGTATGAAGAAGAAAGGAACTAACGATGAACATTCAAGAACTCGTAAATCAGTTTCGGCAAAATCCAATGATGATGTTATCGCAGAGGTTTAATATTCCACAGAATATGAACGATCCGAACGCGATTATTCAACATTTATTAAATACAAACCAGGTCTCACAAGAGCAGGTCAATAGGGCTATGCAAATGAGAAACCATCCAATGTTTAAGGGAATGTTTTAAACGATATTAAAGTGCGCGCTTTGATATATACACGGACTATTCGAAAAGAGAATAGCCCCTAACCTAAAAAATTATAGGAGGAAACAATTATGGCTTTCACAGATGAAAACAGTATGGTAATGCCCGTAACACCTATGATGGGTGGCAACGGTGGCTTCGGCGGCTTTGGCGGAGATTCCTGGGGATGGATAATCCTTCTTCTTCTTTTCGCAGGTGGCGGTTGGGGAGGTTTCGGCGGTGGCGCCGGAAATATGATGTTAGGTTATGACTTCCCCTGGCTTCTTAACGGCAGCAGGGAATCAATGCAAAACACAAACGCAGGCTTTAGAGACGCTATGCTTAACGATGGTATTACTTCCATTCGTGACGGCATCAATGGTATTTCAACACAGCTTTGTAACGGCTTTGCTGGAGTAGAACAGGGTGCTAATACTCGTCAGATGGCGAATATGCAGACCGATTTTGCTATGCAGAGTGCTATGAACGCTGGATTTAACGGAGTTACAAGTCAGTTAGCTCAGTGCTGCTGCGATAACAAGTCCGCTATTCAGGATGTTAAGTACACAATCGCTACGGAAGCATCAGCTACAAGAACGGCTAATAGTCAGAATACTCAGGCTGTTCTCGATAAACTCTGTCAGCTTGAACTCGATGGTTACAAGAGAGAAAACGATAACCTTCGTTCACAACTTAATATGGCAACGCTTCGTGAATCACAGACAGCACAGAACGCGTTTATCGCACAGGGCTTTTCTGATGAAGTAGATCAGTTATACAACAGACTTTCTAACTGTCCCGTTCCTTCCACACCTGTTTATGGAAGAACACCTATTTTTACCTGCAACAATAGTTGTGGATGTGGAATGTAGGAGGTAGCGTTATGCCGGAATATATAAATGTAGCAACACAGACAGTAGCACTTAATAACCCTGTTTTGTTTAATACAACTTCTATTCCTTGCAATTCAGGTAGTGTATATCACGAAGAAGGTACAGGAATTTTTATTCTTAAAGGCAAAACCAATAATTGCTTTGCTCGTTATCAGTTGACCTTTAATGGCAACATTTCAATTCCCGAAGATGGGGAAGTAACACCTATCGGACTTGCAATCGCAGTTGAAGGCGAACCGAGACCGTCAAGCCTTGCGGTATTTACACCACAGGCTGTTGACGAACTTGGGAATATCACAACAACAGCACTTGTAACAGTTCCCAAAGGATGTTGTTTTTCAGCATCAGTTAGATATGTAGATTCAACAACGGCAGATCCCGCAGTCGATCCGACAGGACTGATAAATGTAGCAAACGCAAACCTTGTGATTACGAGAGTAGCGTAGAAGGGAGAAAGCATGAAAGTATTAGACGATTTGAGTTATGAACTCGAAGATATGTTAAGACCTATCGTAAAGAAAGGCGACATTACACCTACGGAACTCGAGAATGTCTATAAGGCAGCCAAAACAATGTATTACATTGAAACCATCGGCGCTATGAAAGACTATTCCAACGACTATTCAGGCAATTCATATAGAGGCAATAGTTATCGTTATGATGATATGCGTTCTTATGATGATGGATATAGCGAAAGACGCGGTCGTGATGCACGCGGCAGATATACAAGCCGTGATTACAGCAGACACGATGAAAGAGAAGGCGCAATATCAAGACTTGAAAGAATGATGGAAACAGCAAGTTCTGAAAGTGAAAGACAGACTATTAGAGACTGTATCAGAAAAATTGAAAACGAAAGATAAAAAATTAGGGGCGGATGTTATTCCGTCCCTTTGTCGTGACTAATTCGTGACTAAAAATTTCATAATTTGGTGTTATTTTTATAATTTCAGGTTATAAAACGAAGTGCCTGAAAGTCCCTATTCAAAAGGCTTTTGCCTATTTTTAGGCATTTCCCGAAAACATATTCTAATGGGTTCGATTCCCATCACCTGCTTACTACAAACCCCGTAAATTCGGGGTTTTTTAATTTTCGTGACTAATTCGTGACTAAATTATTTATATTATC
>Ga0310696_10008702_pt1 | contig 11816 bp, 9 predicted proteins | sample AusTroGonzalo_MG_4_FD_203885 | JGI IMG/M metagenome (GOLD analysis project Ga0310696, IMG submission 203885) | Bovine rumen microbial communities from tropical cattle in Woodstock, Queensland, Australia - Gonzalo_02 (v2) (version 2) | ecosystem: Host-associated > Mammals > Digestive system >... | reverse complement strand
CAAGGGCGTCCGCCTCACGCTGCGTGACATGCGTCCGCGTGAGAAGGAGTATGACGAGAACGGCAACGAAATCGAGATGCAGCCGAAGGAAGAGGTATTCTATTCCGAGCATGGCCTGATCGAGTTCGTGCAGTACCTCGACGGTGTCCGCGAGAAGCTTACCGATAAGCCCATCTACCTGGAGACCGACAAGGTCATTCCCATTGAAATCGCGATGCAGTACAACACGGGCTTCAGCGAGAATGTCCATTCCTACGTCAACAACATCAACACGATAGAGGGCGGTACGCACCTGAGCGGTTTTCGCCGTGGCCTGACCACCACGCTGAAGAGCTACGCCGACAAGAACGGCCTGCTGTCCAAGCTCAAGTTCGACCTCGACCCTTCGGACTTCCGTGAGGGCCTGACGGCCGTCATTTCCGTGAAAGTGGCGGAACCGCAGTTTGAGGGCCAGACCAAGACGAAGCTGGGCAACAGCGAGGTGATGGCCGCCGTTTCGCAGGCCGTCAGCGCCGCGCTCGACCAGTATCTCGAAGAGAATCCGAAGGATGCCCGCGCCATCGTCGACAAAGTGGTCCTTGCCGCTACGGCACGCCATGCCGCCCGCAAGGCGCGTGAACTCGTGCAGCGCAAGACCGTCATGTCGGGCAGCGGCCTCCCGGGCAAGCTGGCCGACTGCTCCGACCGTGATCCTGCCAACTGCGAGCTTTTCCTCGTAGAGGGTGATTCGGCAGGCGGAACGGCCAAGCAGGGCCGCAACCGCCAGTTCCAGGCCATCCTCCCGCTGCGCGGTAAGATCCTGAACGTGGAAAAGGCCATGGAGCACCGTGCCTTCGAGAGCGAGTCCATCCGCAACATCTACACCGCGCTGGGCGTTTCCGTAGGAACGGAAGAGGATCCCAAGGCGCTGAATATGACCAAGCTCCGTTACCACAAGGTGATCATCATGACCGATGCCGACGTGGACGGTTCGCACATCGCCACCCTTATTTTGACGTTCTTCTTCCGCTATATGCCCGATCTGATCCGCAGCGGCTACGTCTATATTGCCACGCCGCCGCTTTACCGTGTGAAGAAGGGTAACGTAGAGGAATACTGCTGGACCGATGAAGAGCGTTCCGAAGCCATCGAGCGCATCGGAAAAGGCAAAGACACGGGCCTGCTGGTCTCTCGCTACAAAGGTCTCGGTGAGATGGATGCCGAGCAGCTCTGGGCAACCACCATGGACCCTGAGAAGCGCATCCTGCGCCAGGTCCACATCGAGAACGCGGCCGAGGCTGACCGCATCTTCTCGATGTTGATGGGCGACGACGTGCCGCCGCGCCGCGAATTCATCGAACAGAACGCCAAGTACGCCAACATTGATGCATAAACTCTAATACGATAAGAATAGAATGGATATTTTTGAAAGAATAGCAAAAGATTCAGGCGGCCCGCTGGGTCAGTATCGCGATAAGGCATTTGGCTACTTCATGTTCCCCAAGCTCGAGGGTGAGCTCGGACCGCACATGAAGTTCCAGGGGGAGGAGATGCTCTGCTGGAGTCTGAACAACTACCTGGGTCTGGCCAACCATCCGGAAATCCGCAAAGTGGACGCCGAGGCGGCAGCACGCTGGGGCCTGGCTTATCCGATGGGTTCCCGTATGCTGACGGGTCACACCGCCCTGCACGAGCGCCTCGAGCGCGAACTGGCTGACTTCGAGAAAAAGGAGGATGCTTTCCTGTTCAACTTCGGTTACCAGGGCATCGTGTCGACCATCGACTCGCTGGTTTCGCGCCATGACGTGATCGTCTATGACAACGAGTGCCATGCCTGCCTGCTAGACGGTATCCGCCTGCACATCGGCAGCAAGTACAAATATCGCCACAACAACATCCAGCACTGCGAAACAATTCTCGCGCGTGCCTGTAAGGAAGCCGAGGCGAACGGTGGCGGTGTGCTGCTGATCACTGAGGGCGTTTACGGTATGACCGGTGCACTGGGCATTCTCGACCAGATTGCGGCGCTCAAGAAGAAATACAGCTTCCGCATCATGATCGACGATGCACACGGTTTCGGTGTGATGGGTCCTGAGGGCCGTGGTACTTCCGAGCATTTCGGTGTGATGGATGAGATCGATCTCTATATCGGCGCTTATGCCAAGAGTATGGCCATTATCGGCGGTTTCGTCGCTGGTCCGCGTGCGATCATCAACTACCTGCGCTACAACCTTCGTTCGCAGATCTACGCGAAGGCACTGCCGATGCCGATCGTGGAAGGCTGCCTCAAACGCCTGGAAATCATCCGTGGCGAAGAAGGTGCCCGCCTCCGCAAGCAGCTCTGGGTCATTACCCGTGCGCTACAGGACGGCCTGCGCAAGCGCGGTTTCGACATCGGCGTGGCAGAGGCCTGTGTGACGCCCGTCTTCATGAAGGGCAACCTGGCACAGGCGACCAACATTCTGATCGACCTCCGCAAGAACTACCACATTTTCTGCTCAGTGATTACTTATCCGGTTGTACCCGAAGGTGTTCTGATGTATCGCATCATCCCCACGGCGGCACATTCGCTGGAAGATGTCGAATACACGCTCGATGCATTCGCCGAGGTGCGCAAGAAACTCGAACAGGGCTTTTATGACGCCGAAGAAATGCAGAATATGAGCATCGGTCAATAACCGAGATTCTCTCCGTTCAGGATCCGGCTGAAATACCAGAGGTGGAGCCGAAGGGCGTAGTCCCAATACTTCCAGCTATGGACGCCGGGTGAGAAGACCGCAATATAGGGAACTCCCTCTTCCTTGCAGCGCTCGCAGAAGTCGCTCGAAGCACCGAAGAGGGAGTCGCTGTATCCGCACGTGATGACCATCGGCTTGCCGGCATCCTTCGCGCGGGCGACGCGGTTGATGGCCGATTCTTCCATGTAGCGCTTACTCCCGGGCTCCCAGGGGCCGAGCACTCGCTCCAGGCCGAGTCGTCCCTTTTCATAATCAAGGTCGAGTACGCCGCTCATCGAGCCTGCGGCCCGGAAACGATCCACGTTGTCGAGGAAGATGTTGATGGCGCCGTGACCGCCCATCGAGAGGCCTGTGATGAATGTCTTTTCGGGGTCAAGGAAGTACTTGTCCTTCATCAGGGGGTAGAGTTCGCGGTTGAAGAACTTGCGCCACTGCATGTCCTCCAGGTTGTTGGCATTGACGTACCAGCTGTCGTAGAATCCGTCCGGGCAGATGATGATGAATCCCGTTGAGTCGGCGACGCGTTGCAGGTCGCTCTTTTCAGCCCAGTTGCTGTAGCAACCCGACCAGCCGTGGAGCAGGAAGAGCGCCGGGACGGCTTCGGGGGTGCCGCCGCAGTCCTCGCAGTAAAGATCTGTGTAGTTGCCAGCGTATTGTTGGGGAACAAATACGAGAATGGAATCGTCTGCATGGAGGGCAGGGGACGAAATGACCACCAGTTCCTGCGCGGCAGCGGGGAGGAAGAGAAGCGTGGCGAGGAAGGCCCAGAGGATTTTTTTCATATTCAGGAAAAATAACGTTAACTTTACTGATTGTCCATTTGTACAAAGTTATGAAAAATTATCGGATCTATATCTGTTTTATCGTCATGGCCATTTTGATGTTGTTGCTGTATCCCCGCGAAGGGAAATTCCAGTACGACTATCAGAAAGGCCGTCCGTGGGTCTACGAGACGCTGATTTCGCCCATCGACTTTCCGATCCTCAAGACGGAGGCCGAAATGCTGCGCGAGAAGGAGGACCGTGCTTCGGAAACCATTGATTATTACAGTTATGATCCGAGAGTGGCAGCGTCGGCGCTTGACAAGTTCGGCCACCAGGCGGCGGAGCTTCACCTTGACAGCCGAATGACTAAAGAGATGTACAACCATCTGAGTACGGCCTATGAACGCGGCATCGTTGCAGAGATGGGCCGGAACGGCGGCGACGACCGCGTCATCTTCGTCAAGCGGGACAAGCGGATGGTCGAGACGCCTGCTGCGGATGTGTACGACATCGACCGTGTCAACAGTGTGCTCAAGGCTGACATCGCTTCCCATTATCCGGACCGGCTCGTCGATTCCGTGGCGAGTGCAATCGGTATCCAGTCCTTTATCGTCCCGAACCTCTTTTTCGACGAGAACACCACGCAACTTGCGCACCGCGAGGCGGTCAACTATATTTCTCCCACCAAGGGCATGGTGTATGCCGGCCAGCTCATTGTGTCGGAAGGGGAGATCGTGACGGGAGACATTTGCCAGATCCTCGATTCGTACAAGGCTGAATACAAGTTGAGCTACGGTTACTCTGGCTCGCCTAATTCGCTGATGGTTAGCCACCTATTGCTTGTTATTTCGGTCCTTTCGGTCTTTTTCTTCGTCGTGTTCTTCATCCAGCGAAGTATCTTCGAGGACACGCGCAAGACCATCTTCCTGATGCTGATGCTGCTCTTCTCGTTTGCCGGGACGGCCATTTTGTTCCGGGTGGACGAGCGGTTGCTGTATCTGTTCCCGTTCGCTGTGACCGCGCTCTATATGAGCTCTTTCTTCCACGACGACCTGTCGTATGGGGTGTTTATCGTGACGATCCTTCCGCTGTTGCTCGTTCCGGAGAACGGTGTGGAGTTGTTCTTCGTCAACCTGCTCGGCGGTTCGGTGGGCTTATTCGCGTATGGAAAGTTCAATCGCGGGTGGCAGCAGTTCCTCAATGCGGTTTTTATTTTCGTAGCGCTGGCACTGGTGAGTTTTGCCTTCAAGCTGGTGGCGGGCGATTTGTCGTATGCCATAAAGTCGACGAACTTCCTGTTCCTGGGCATCAATGCCATCCTGACCATCGTGCTCTATCCGTTTGTTTATCTCTACGAAAAGATATTCGGGTTCGTATCGTATTCCCGTCTGTGGGACCTTTCCGATACCAACAACAAGCTACTGCAACAGCTTCAGTATAAGGCGCCTGGAACATTCCAACACTCCTTGCAGGTGGCCAACATGGCAGAGAATGCAGCCCGCGAGATCGGCGGCGATGCGATGCTGGTGCGGGTGGGTGCACTGTACCACGACATCGGAAAAATGGAGAACCCCATGTGCTTCATCGAGAACCAGGCCGAGGGTGTGAACTATCACGCCGGCCTGACGCCTGAAGAAAGTGCCCGTGCCATCGTCAAGCACGTTGACGACGGCCTGATGCTGGCCCACAAGAACAAGCTCCCCGCCAACGTGACCGACTTCATCGCCTGCCATCATGGCCGTTCGGTGACGCTCTATTTCTACAACGTGTATTGCAACGCTGGTGGCGATCCCGCCAACAAGGCGCCCTTTACCTATAACGGCAAGCTGCCGCGGACCAAAGAGCAGGTGGTGGTGATGATGGCCGATGGCGTCGAGGCGGCGTCCCGCACGCTGAAGGATTATTCGGAGGAGAGCATCTCCGCACTGGTCGACCGTATCCTGGCCAGCCGGTACGACGATTCGCAACTAGCCGAAGCGGATATCTCGCTCCGCGATATCAATCTTGTGAAGGCTTCGTTCAAGCGTTACCTGCAGCAGGTTTATCACGCCCGGATCGCTTATCCAAAGCGGACGCAGCAGCCCACAGAAGCAGCGCAAAAAGCAAAGTAAGGAAGCAGTAGCAGGCAGTGCGTCCGATGTAGTCGCCGTGGCTGACGAAGGGCGTCAGCGCATCGTTTGCGTTGATGGTGCCGCGGAAGGCGGTTTCTACCCACCAGTCTGTCTTGAAGTGAACGTCACCTCGCTGGTCGATGAGTCCCGAGGTGCCGGTATTGGCCGCCTGCACGACATCGCGCCGGTTCTCTATGGCGCGGAGACGGGCATAGTTGAAGTGCTGCCGGTAGCCGGGCGTGTCGCCCCACCATCCGTCGTTTGTGATGACAGTCAGGAAATTAGCGCCCTTTTTCGTTGCCACGCGTGACCAGTCGCCGTACACCGATTCATAGCAGATCATTGAACCAAGCATGCGGCCGTCGCCGCCCGGAATGGCTTCCATTTCGCCCAGGGTTCCGTAGCTGTTGCTAGAGCCGCCGCATTTCTGGATGATTTTGCCGAGGATCGGGACGGCATATTCGTAAGGGATGATTTCCACGCCGGGCACGAGTTTCGACTTGACGTAGCTTCCGTAGAGCGTGTCGCCGTCCATCACCAGGGCTGTGTTGTAGAAGTCGACCCACTGGCCTGCGCCGGCAGGGCGGGCACTGCGCGTAGGTTTGGCTATGGCTTCGTAGCGGCGGTAGGTGAGGGCGCCGAGCAGCAGGCTTGCGTCGGGACGGGTTTTCAGGAATGTCTTGAATCTCTGGTAGGAAGCGTTCTGTTCCGGGTTGTCGATATCGATGTTGTAGGTGAAGGTTTCGGGCGTGATGATGTAGCGTGTCGCGGGCGTGGTTTCACGTGCCATCAGTTCGATGAGCCGTGCGTCCAGGCCGCTCTGCGGCTCGATGCCATATTTTTGGAAAGGATCTACATTGGGCTGAAGGACAACGACTTCCAGCGGGTCTTCGGTTTCTTTGTACGTGGCATAGCGGATTTCTGAGCAGAGGATCGGCAGGAAAATGACCGTGGCTGCGGCGATGCCGTAGCCGAGGCGTCCGCTGCGCTGGCGGCTGGTTAACAGCAGGTAGAGTAGGGCGTTGCACAGCAGGATCCAGAATGATCCGCCGACGGTGCCGGTGATCTCATACCACTGGACGAGCCGGGTGGTGGTGGCGAAAGCATTGCCCAGACAGAGCCACGGCCACGAAAACTCGACGTCAAAGTAGAGGTGTTCCCAAGTGAGCCAGGTGACAATGAAGAAGAACAGCGAGAGGGCGTCGGCCGTGAGAGGATTCTTTACCCGGGCACGGATAATGCGGCTTCCGGCGCGGTAGATGGCGAATACGGCGGCCATCTGCAGGGCGTTAAGCAGCAGGGCGGCAATGGCGCCGACCGGCGACACGAACCAGATCCAGAAAGTGGTCAGGATATTAAAGACTACGAAGGCCTGATAGTAGTACCAGAAGGGATGCCGTATGTTTTTTTCCCGCAGCAGGCGGTCGAGGAAGAACAGGGGGAGGAAACCGACCAGCGCCACGAGGCCGAGGCGGGGGATCAGGAAGGGGATGCTCATCAGCAGTCCGAAGCCGGTGACGAGCAGCCAGGCGGCGCGTCGGGTTTTGAAATCGGTTTTTTTCTGTTTTTCTTTCATTATCGAGGGATTACCCTACAAATATAGCCGTTTTTTAACCAAATAATGGTATATTTGTAGGGTTTTCACGCAGCGCGATGTTACTGAACTTTCTGAAAGCGATCATGATCGGACTGGCGGCTTCGATTCCGCTGGGGCCGCTGGGCATCATGTGCATCCAGCGGACGCTCGACAAGGGTCGCTGGGCTGGATTCGCCGTTGGCGTGGGTTCGTCGTTCGGCGATGTGATTTACGCTTCGATCGCATTGTTTTCCGTGTCATTCATCAGCGAGTTTCTTGACCGGAACCGTTCGTGGGTGATGCTTATCGGTGGTCTGGTCATTCTGTTGATCGGTCTGCAGATTGCGGTGAAGAATCCGATCAAGGATCTTCGTCAACGCAAGATCGATGCGGTGAGCATGAATGCGAAGGATGTTTTCCGTGGTTTCCTGATGACGATTCTCAATCCCGGTGCGTTGGTGTTGATGCTGGGTATCTTCGCATTCTTCGGGCTGGATCTGGGTGTTGGCTACCGGCCATTGTCCGTCGCAGTTGTGCTGGGCGGCATTTTCTTGGGCACGACACTCTGGTGGTTTTTGCTGAGCAGCGGTATCAGTCTGTTCCGCAAGCGTTTCCGTCTCCGCCAGTTGCTGGTCATCAACCGTGTTTCCGGCGCTATCATCGCCGTCCTCGGCCTCATTTCGCTCACGCAGGCGCTCGCTCTCCTGGTCTTCCACCAGCCGTTGCTCTGATTTATCTTCTGCTCCGCTGCTTGACGGTTACTCGTTTGAATGGATTTCGGCGAGGAAGCGGTCGACTTCGGCGGGCCAGTCTGTGGCGTTGCGGGCCACGAGGCCGTGGATGCCGAGCGACTGGGCAACTTCGATGTTGCGGGCACCATCGTCCACGAACAGGAGCTCATCGGGACGGATCAATTCGTTATCGAGCACGAAGCGAAAAATTTCCGGATCCGGCTTGGCCAGCTGGCATGCATAGCTGAGGTAGCAGGCGTCAAAATACCACCGGAGGCCATGGCCCGGATGGCGGCCGTCAAAGGCGGATGACATGGCCCACGTCATGACATAAGGATTTGTATTGGACAGCAGGACAACCCGATAGCCCTCCTTGCGATAACGGAGGACGGCATCGAGAGCCGGCTGGGATACGCCGTCAATGAATCCCATGCAGGCATATCGGCATTCTTCAGGCGTCACCTCGCGACCTACGAGCCGGCTAAATTCCACGCGGAATTCCTCGGCCGAAATCTTACCCCCTTCCAGATCGCCGAAAAAGCCTTCCTGATGAAATGGATTGATAAAGCTTTCCACATCTTTCAGGCCCACATCCCGAAAATGCTGCTGTGCCTTCTGTATATCAATGGCGACAACCACGCCGCCCATGTCCAATGCAATCGTCTTTATCATCGTTCTATTTGAAATTGGTGGCAATGGGCCACAAAAAAACACCTGTTTAGCAGGTGTTTTTTCTTGTGGCCCTTAGCAGATTTGAACTGCTGACCTCCTGCCTGTCAAGCAGGCGCTCTAAACCAGCTGAGCTAAAGGACCTTTCATTCCCGCCGCCTCGGCTTTGGGACTGCAAATATAGTAAACTTTTTTAAAAACCCGTTTTTCTTTATGAAAATTAACAAAAAAAGCGAGGCGAAGGGCGAAGGATTTGACCTGGGCGAGCCTCTTCCCCCTGTTAAGCGAGCCCGGGCAAATCCGTAGCCCGTAGCAAAGCTGTTATAAATGTTCTTCAATCTGTTTGGTCTCGTTGATGACATCGGTCATCAGGAGCATGTTCGAAGCGATGTCGCGTACCATGCGGTAGGTGCCGCCTTCGCGGAGCGCGTACCAGGTACGATCGGAGTCCTCGATACTCTCGACGAAACTCGCCTGCGGGAAACGCCGCTGAATATTGCGGCGGAAAACATCGGTGTACTGGTCGCAAAGGCTGGCCACTTCGGCCTCCAGCGCCTCGCGTGTCTCGGTATCCTGCATCCGCGTATATGCTTCCTTGAACATATCGTAGTAAGCAGAATGCTTGATTTCTGCCCAGGTGTCGACCGTATTCAGGATCCAGCAGTGGTCGATGTCATCCTGGTCCGGCTTGAGTTCGCTGCTGATGTCGTGCAGAAGCGAGAATTTCACACCGTAGAAAAGAATGCGGTCGTCCTCGAAAGAAAATTTGATGCGGCTGAAATCGATGCCGATCGAAACCTTGTAGTAATACTTCTTGATATAGAGGATCTTGCGGATACCCTGGTCCTTCATCATCAGCGCGTCCAGCATCTTGTTCCACAGTCCAATGTTGGGAATCAGGTTCTTGAACTGCTCGTCGGTCGAAAAGGCCTCAAGAGGCTCTTCCTTGACTACATAGCCCTTCTTCGCGTATTCCATCTGCTCCAGCTTGAAGGTAAAGTCGATGTCGGCCGGCACACCATCCGTCTGGGCGCGCGTGTCGAGCTTGTTTTCGAGCTCGCGGTTGCGCAGTTCCAGCTCGTCGACCTTCTGCTCCAGTTCGTGCTCCTTGGCCTTCTGCTCCAGCAACTCCTGCTGGCGCTTTTCCAGAAGATTCTCGACCAGTGCGTTGATGGGCCGGAATGCGAAAACAGCCAGGATGAGCGTCACGGCATTTGATACCACGATGGCCAGCGGTGCCATGACGCGCGGGAAAAAGAAGATGGAACAGCCTATGTTGACGGCCATAAGCAGGAGGCAGATAGCTAATACGAAGTGGCTGGTAATCACTTTTTTGCGGTCGAGTGCCGCCTTCGTCTTTCGTTTGAACAGGAGACCCATGACTATTTGTTCCTTATATGAAGCAGGGAGTGGACGGTTTTCTTCTTTTTCTCGGGGAACCGAATATCTTCCTTGGGCAGGACGCGGCTGTATCCGTTTTCATCCAGGGCCTTGACCGTACAGTCGTAGCCGCGGAAGAACAATTCTCCGAGTTTTGTCAAATCATACATCGAGCAACCTTCCGTGTCAATATCCACGAACAGGTCGGCCAGGCGGGAATCCGCGACAGAGTTCGCCATGAACATCATCGTGAAGGACCGGAAGGCCACGGACAGGAGGTTGCCCTTGAACTTTTCCTCGGTCATGTGGTGCAGGTTGAAGGCGATTACCTTCTCGCACTTCTGCCGGATGGCCGGGACAGGCAGGTTCTGGAACGCGCCGCCGTCCACGTAGTGGATCCCGCCGATGACGGTGGGGTTGAAGATGACCGGGATGGAGCACGAGGCAACGGCTCGGGGCGCGATTTCCCCTTTCGTGAAGACCTTGGGAACGCCGTGCTCCATATCGGAGGCAACGATGCAGGTGGGAATGGGAAGATCCTCCAGCCTTGAATAGGGAAGGGTCTTGCGCAAATGCTCGATCAGTGGTTTCGAATCGAACATTCCACCTTTCGGCATGCCGGGGGCTACGATGTCCTTGAAAAAGTTCATGCCTATAAACTGCTCGACAATGTCGCGGGGCTTGAGGCCGCAGGCATAGTAGATGGCCACCAGCGCGCCGGCGCTGGTACCGGCCATGATGTCGGGTTTCAACCCGTATTCAAGCAGGGCCTGCAGCGCGCCGCAGTGAGCGGCCGCCTTGGCGCCGCCGCCGCCGAATACAACACCGAGCTGATACTTTTTGTTGGCCATTACAACTACAAAGATACGTAACTTCATTTTGATTATTCGCACGATTTGGCGTATTTTTGCCCCCTCAAACCAAGAACTACCATGGCGATACCGAAGAAAGTGAAGGAATTGCTGGAGAAGTTGCTCGTCAGCGAAGAATCTGCACCTGGCCGCTCTTATGCTGTCACGCCGTTGATCGAGATGCTGCGCAGCGACGAGCTGACGAAGGAAGATAAGGAACACCTCATTCGTTACTACAATTTCCGAAAGCGGTTTCTGGACACGGGACGGGGTGATGCCTTTCCCGAGGACCACCATGACAGCCGTCTGGTTGTGGACGTTCCGGGGGATACCTACCGGGACATCGTGCCCATCCTGGCAGAGTGCCTGAACTACGCCGGTGAAGACCTGGAGGATTTCCTCTGGGTGCTGGATGATGATGAGAAGGCCGGTCGCGCCGTTCCGGACATCAACGAGCGCCGTGCCGTGTACAAGCGCCTCCAGCCTGACTATGCTGCTGAAGGAAAGGAACTTTCCGAGAAGATGGAACAACTCGACAATCCCTTCATTACTACGTATCCACTCTCCAAGGCCACGCTGTTGGGCTATCTTGAAACAGCCGTGAGCCTGGTGGAAGTTTATCAGGCGATGTTCGACTACCTGATGTCGGGCGACGGGTCCGAACTCCCGGAGAACGATCGGGCCGAACACGAAAGAAGTCCGCGCGAGACGGACTTCAGTTCGATGTACGAGCTTTTCAAAAGCAAGGACAAAAAAGAACTTCCGAGCTAGGGTACACTAACGCTTCTCGGCAAGGAACGCGTTGATATTGCGTTCGATACGGCCCGCGACATCCCTGTCTTCGTGGCGTATGAACGGCTCGCCGGTGATATGTTCGTACAGCTCGATATAGCGGTCGGTGATTCCCTCGACCACTTCATCGGTCATCGGCGGAACCTGCTGTCCCTCCTTGCCCTGGAAGCCGCCGGCCATCAGCCATTCGCGGACAAACTCTTTCGAAAGCTGCTTCTGACGCTC
>Ga0310696_10008701_pt1 | contig 11817 bp, 11 predicted proteins | sample AusTroGonzalo_MG_4_FD_203885 | JGI IMG/M metagenome (GOLD analysis project Ga0310696, IMG submission 203885) | Bovine rumen microbial communities from tropical cattle in Woodstock, Queensland, Australia - Gonzalo_02 (v2) (version 2) | ecosystem: Host-associated > Mammals > Digestive system >... | reverse complement strand
TGCGCCAATTTGGTCAGACACAGTATGCTGTGATTTATTCGTATGAATACGAAGAGGAAGAATCAGCAATTGGTATGCAGTTGAATATATTATTCTAAATATAAATACTCCGATGTTTTTCGGGGTATTATTTTTTGTTTAACTTTTCACGCAATCCGTCCCAATAGTCAACGCGTTTTTTTATCTCGCGTTCGAACCCGCGTTCGACAGGTGTATAAAATCTTTGCCGCGGCATATTTTCTGGAAAACAATTTTGACCAGAAAACCCAGATGCGGTGTCTGGTTCATAAATGTAACCAGCGCCATATCCAAAGTTTTTCATCATTTTTGTTGGGGCATTCAAAATGTTTTTTGGTGGGGGCAGGCTGCCAGTGCTTTTTGCTGCGCTGTATGTCGCAGATTGTGCGCGATATGCAGATGTGCTTTTTGGCGCGGTCCCCAGATATATTACCAATTCAGTTAATGCGATATCGCCTTCGGGGCTGCCCAATCTTTCGTATGCGGACCAGGCCGCAATCGCAACCTGTAATGCGTTCGGATCGGCCAGGCCGATATCTTCCATTGCAAATCTTGTGAGTCTGCGGAATATATATCGTGCATCTTGGCCCGATGTCATCATACGTGCCGTCCAATAAAGTGCGGCATCGGTGTCACTGGCCCGCAGTGATTTGTGAACCGCAGAAATTAAGTTATAATGTTCATCGCCTGTTTTATCACCAAGTGGTGCGCGTTTTTGAATTGCGTTATCCAATGCATCAGCATCTAATTCTTGTTTGAAATTTGCGTTAATCAGATATTCAATTGTGTTTAATAAAAATCGTGCGTCACCATCCGCCATCTGGGCAAGGTGAATTTTTGCGTCATTGTTCAACGGCAATTTTTTGTTCAAAAATTTTTCAGCGCGGTCCATTAAAATCATTAAATCATCTGTGCCAAGTGCGGTCAAAACGCCAATGTGACAGCGCGATAATAACGCGTTATTCAAATTAAAACTGGGGTTTTCAGTTGTTGCGCCAACAAAAACAACCGTGCCATCTTCAAGATATGGTAATAAAGTATCCTGTTGAGTTTTGTTAAAGCGATGAATTTCATCGATAAACAATAATGTGTTTCGCCCGATATCACGATTCATACGCGCGGCATCCATAGCCTTTTTTATATCAGCCGACCCAGAAAATACGGCGGACATCGGAACAAAATCCATATCGACCGTATGTGCCAATGCACGCGCAATTGTTGTTTTACCACATCCCGGCGGTCCCCATAATATAATATTGGATAATTTATTATTATCAATCATGCGACGAACCAAACCGTTTTCACCAAGCAAGTTTTTTTGCCCGACAATGTCGTCAATGGTCGCAGGACGCATTAAATCAGCAAGAGGTCTGGTATCGTTTTTCATTATAATTTGACTTTCGTTTTATTTATTGTTTATTTGTGGTATAATTGTAGTAAATAAAAGGTTTTTTGGCAAATGGTAAATAATATAAAATCGAGTGAATTTACATTGGCTGTGGCCAATTTGGCGGCGGCGGCAATGGCACATAATCCGGGACTTTCGATGACTGATGCGGTTAATGCAGCGCGTGCTACATTGCGCGGGACGCATGTCACGCCACAGCAAATTGCCGAATCGGTGCAACCTGATAAAATTCAATGCTTGGAAGACGGAACATGGCATATTATGTTGCGGCGATATTTAAAGCGTAGGTTTAATATGACCCCAGAGCAATATCGTGCAAAATGGGATTTGCCAGATGACTATCCGTTTGTTGCGCCAAATTATGCGCGTGTGCGTTCGAAGATCGCAAAAAAATCTGGATTGGGATGTAAAAAATAGGGGATATAATATCATGACTGAAAAATATAGAAAGATTGTGAATAAACCTGTGGACGCATTAAAAAAAGCGCGTAAAAAGATTGAAAATAAAGTTGCTAAAACCAAATCTCAAAAGGCGTTAAAGGGGTCGGCGTTAATCGGTGTTGGGTTGGCTGAATTTATGGCGCGCTTTGCCAAGGTTGTGGCGTTGGATAACAAATTGATGCGCAAATTGGAAAAAAAGTTATCTGAAATAAATGTCGGTAAGGATAAAGATGGTTATGACAGAAAATTCCAATCTTTTGTAAAACGCAATCCAAATTTATCTGCGGTCGCAATTTGGTGGGCGATGTTGGGTATGTTGATTGGTGGTGTCAGTATTGGGAGTAATAAAAAATCTGAAAAAGATAAACCAGATCAAAAAAAAGAAATTATAGAAAATAAACAACCAGATGAAATTATTGATAATAATACAATCGAATATGCGGTTGTATCTGATATGGCACAGGAAAAGTTAGATGAACTTGTATTAATGTCTGATTCTGATTTGGTCAGGGCGGCTATCAAAGATAATTTACCGTATATAGATGTTGTATTATTTGCATCTGAAAATTATAGAACAGATTGGTATAGTGATGCCGGACCAGATGGTAAAAAAAATACATTGGGGGTTGGATTGTATTATATTCCATCCCCACAAAATGCGTATGATTTTACATCTACAAAATGGGTGCGTGCGTCCAGTGCATATGATAATTATCCACGTGCACAGGGTAAAAAAACACCGCGTGCATTGACAGATGATGAAGTGTATGAAGGTATCGAAGGTTGGTTTTTTAATATGGGTGGTAACGGTGCTGTGCGTGTTATATGCAGAGCATTTGCGGGGTCTGACATTGTTTTAACCCAACGCGATTTAACGGTGATTTCTTCGGTATTGTTTAATTCGGTTGATTGTTGTAAACGTTTCTGTAATTTTATAAAAAAGCATCCTGATGATCGTGTAGCGTGGGCAAAGTTTTTGTTAAGGGTCGATGATGTTGTAAGTCCAAATCGGTTAAAAAAATATCCTGGATTAAAGGCGCGTCGTGTTCATGAAATATTGTTATTGTTGGATGTCGATAATTATTGCCAAGATGTATTTGGTGTTCAGATAGATGGTAAAAGATCGGGCGCATTGTCATACGGTAAAAAGTATTTTAATAGGCTGAGCAGAGATTTTTCTATGGAAACTTTGATAGAGGCAAAAAAAGCCATTTGTGATAACGACATTCCAAATGGAAAAACAATTTGCGAATTTGTACAAAGATCTGAAAAATATAGGGATGTGGTGTTTGAATATTGTCCAAATGTTGATGAATTCCTGAGAGGTGATGAGCCACAAGAATTATATGCAGATAATATACAATCTGTGGAAGCGCCTATAAAAGTTAGTAAAACAAAAAAATTTGATAGTGCAAAACAGAAAGTTCAAGAGAAAACTGATGCGCAAAAATTGCGTACATCCAGATTTGCTAAAATATTATTTGGTAAAAATAATGCATAAAAATTGGTGTTGATATGAAAGTCTATGTGAATTATAACAACAAGCATTGGAAAAAATATAATATAGATTTTGAAAAAATCGCAAGTGCGGTTGTTGGTAAAAAATATAAAAATGCCGAGGTTTCTATTACATTAGTTGATGATGAAGAAATTCATGCATTGAATAAAATGTATAGAAATATGGATAAACCGACAAATGTTTTATCTTTTGAATTAGGTGATGATATTTTATTGGGTGATATTTATATATCACTGGATACGGTTCAGCGCGAGGCGCGCAACGCCGGAATTTCTGTGGCGGAACATACGGCGCATATGGTTGTTCATGGTATGTTTCATTTGCTGGGATATGATCATTTAACGGATGCCCAGGCTAAAGAAATGGAAGGAAAAGAAATAAAAGTATTAAAAAAGTTGGGAATTAAAAATCCTTACTCGGATGAAAAAAGTGATAATTTTTCATGGTGGAAATATGCGCTATGCGCATTATTTGGCTCTGTTGCGTCACTTGGGTTTGCACCATTTAATTTGTGGTGGGTAACAGTTTTGTCAATTGCTGGGGCATATTGGTTGTTGTGTTCTGGTAAAGACAGGGTGCCATTTTGGCGCGCATGGTTGCGTGCGGTGCCTTTTGGTTCTATGTATGCCGTATCTATGTTTTGGTGGACGCTTAATTCAATTTATGTTGTGCCGGAATTGGCGCGACAATTTGCGATATGGACCATTCCGGCCGTAATTGGTATCGGTATTGTTGGTGCGTTGATATTTGTAATTCCATTTGTTGTAACATCGTCTATACGCATAAAATCTGGGGCAAAACCATTTTTATTTGCCGGGACATGGGTGTTGGTTTTATGGTTGCGTGAATGGTTTTGCACTGGGTTTCCATGGAATCCGGTTGCAAATATAATGTTACCGTATCCGTTGATTTCAAATACTATGTCTTTGTTTGGCGCGTTTGGATTAACATTTATTATTATCGGTTTAACCGCCGTATTTGTACAGTTTTTACAAAATAGGCGTAATAAATTAAATTGGTTTGCGGGGCTGTTTTTTGTTGTATTATTGTGCATTGGAATGATTTATTCGCATAATAATATATCTATATCTGCGCAAAAGAATAATGGTGTTGTTGTGCGTATTGTTCAACCCGCAACGACCCAGGAAAAAAAGATTGCTTTATCGCGTGCGGATGCATGGAATATTGCACAAACGCGCGTTGATGATTTGGTTAAATTATCTGGGGATGTCCAAGATATAGATTTAATCGTTTATCCAGAAACTGTTTATCCATTTGTGTTGATGAAAGATGACACTGTGTTAATCGCAGAAAAGTTAAAAAAACCGATTGTTATTGGTTCAACCACCTTTGAAAACGGTGCGGTGTATAATTCTTTGGTTACAACGGATAGCAAGGGTCGTATTACAGATATTTATAATAAATCTCACTTGGTTCCTTTTGGTGAATATGGACCTATTAAATTCGTTCCTGCACCGGCAAATTTAACGGCGGGCAGTGGAGCCAGGGCTGTATACGGAAAATTTGATGATAGAAAGAGTTTTGTTTTTGCGCCGGCCGTGTGTTATGAAATTATTTTTTCTGATGCGGTGGTTACGGATGGTAATATTGATGCGATTATCAATATTACAAATGATACTTGGTTTGGAAAAACACCTGGGACATATCAACATCTGGATATGGTGCGTAGGGCGGCGATTGAATCGGGCGTGCCTGTAATCAGGGCAAACTATTCTGGTATCAGTGCTTTTGTTGCATCGGATGGAAATATTATTTCGCAATTACCAATTGGAAGTATTGGAATATTGGATGGAATGGTTGGTGGTGCACATATGACACTGTATAGATTATTAGGGCGCGATGCGTGGTTTATAATTATATTAATGATTGCATTTTTGGGCGGATTTATTGCGTATAGAACAGATAAATCAAAATAAATTTATATGTTTTTTATCGTGTTTAATATCCATACGCGTATGGCAGATGACAGATTGGTATTCTGGTTCCTGGATTGATCCAGTTCGGAAATTATTGATGCCACAGATTTGTTTTGTAATTTTGCTATGCACTTTAATTCTGCGATAAATTCAGGTTCCAGTGAAATGCTGGTTTGATGTCCTGATAAAGATACAGATATTTTTTTCATTGTTTTTATATTTTCCCACCCATCAGACAATCATATAATGCGCGATACGGATCGTCGTATTTCCTTAATGTTACGCCATTGATATTATTTAGCGTATAACATATTCCAAATGCATCAAATGCAAACCAAAATAAATCATTTCGGCCAAATACGGTTTTGTTTTTTAATGCCGGAATATTACGAATTTCGTCGTTGATTTGAGTAATGCTGGGGATTGGAAAATTTTTCCCGTTTGGTAATTCTGTGGGACCAAATATATATCCAGAGCCTAAATTTATTCCGGCGGTTTTTGTATATAATTCAATGATAAAGTTTGGCAACATCGCACATTTTTTTGTTTGCAATGTTGAATTTGCGTGTTCGATTGCACGCGTATTTGATGGTCCCCAGGTGAGCGCGCCTTTGTCTTTTATTGTGGTTAAAAATTCGCTTATATTCATTTATATTCCTTTTTTAACCCAATGAATTATCCTTGGCAATTTGTGCCGCCATTTGTGCCAATCGGTCAGATGTTGCATTACCACCGGTTCCACCCGTGGCGGTATGTGTTGGTATATATACGGCGCGCGCAGGGTTTGGTAACCATAATGTTTCATTAGCAGATTGTTCCATTATAAATCTGTCTAATTGGTGTGAATGCGGAAAGGTCCTGCATAAAAACATATTTTCAATAGACAATTCACCACCCAATGTAATAGGAACGCGCCAACGAATAGATGTATTTCGTGGTAATGCACGACCAGTCACCAATCCCATAAATTCATTTTGTGATAAATTCATAAAGGCAATTTCTGTGGCACAATCGGTCAAAGTTTCCATAAATTGATGACACAGGGCGCGATATTTTTGGAACCAATCGGGCGATAGTGTCGCTGGTTTTGGTGTAAATTCAATCAATGGCATATCATCCATACCTAAATCAGATATTCTTGCCATTGCGGCCGCTTCGGATAATTTCATTATTTATTCCCCAAATATGTCAATACCGTTTCTATATATCCGGCAAATGCATCCATGTTTTCAGATTCTTGTTCTGGTACTGGTTCATTTGGATGTTCCGATATTGTGGATGATAATTTATCCAATGTATCAAAGTCCAAAATCGCATCAACCGAATCGGTATCTGTGGGGTTTATTATAAAGGCATTTATGTCAATTTCAATATCGTTAAGTGTTTCTTGGAAAATAGATTTGAACGCCAATATTGTATCGGCCATTTTTTCATGTGATATTTCGCAACCACCAAGCCATAAAACCTCGTCCGTTCCAAGTGCAATCAAGGACATAGGAACCCCAGATATAACCTTGGGCGATAAAACCTTGTAACCATTTGTTTCAAATATTTTTTGTAATTCAGATGTGTGTTTTGGTTCCGGTTTTGCCGGTTTTGGTTCGGGTTTATTACTGGTTGCGGTTTTTGGTGGTTGAACAGTATTATGCGTCTGGATATGTAAATGTGGTGGCCGCTGAATCGTTGGTTGGATGTTTATGGTTGGTGTTTGTGTGGCATGCTCGTTTTCCGATTTGGTAACGGGTGTTTCAACCTTTGTCACAATAGGCGCCTCGGGGGTGACCTTGGGTTCAGTAACAGGCGTGGGTTTTGGTTGTGGGGTTAAAATAATTTTCCTGAAACGCGGGCGTATAAGTAAATATAGTCCCACCACCCCAAGTATAATCGCAACAACCAATGCAATATAAAATCCAGTGGCGATTGGTTGGCCAGTTGCCTGCATATTTGCGACATATTGCCAATGCGCGTTTGAAAACATATTAAAGTTATATACGGTGTTTAACCAAAAATCTAAAACCAACACTATGGCCAATGTCCATAATGTACCCAATAGTAAACAATTTATGCGTTCGTGTAATTTCATTTGTTTTAATTATATCATATTTATGATAAACTAAAAAGCATAATGATAGATATAAAAGAAATTTTTAATTCAGATGACGATGTCGCAAAATATGTGTCTTTGTGGTTGTCTGATAATGTTGATAGTACGGATTTGGCGGGTGCATGCGAATATGCCGCAGATATGCATATACCTGTTTTGTCTGTGGCGCCGGCACATGTAAATGTTATTTGGCCGTGGCTGGAAAAATTAAATGTGAAAATAGAACCGCGTTTTTATGTCGATAGTGTCGCGGGTGATGCAATATCGAATATCGCAATAAATATTAAATCTGTATTCAAACAGGGTGCAGATGGTGCGCAATTGATACTGCATCTGGGCGATATGGATAAATTTGCCGATTCGCTGTTGGCGATTCGTGACGATTTGTTTTTTAATAAAGATTTATCCATCGGTTTCGATATATTTGAAATATGGCCGTTGGATTGGACAGCGGTGTTTGAAAATTTGAAGAAAACCCATGCATCGTCTTTGTTATTGATTATGACGCATGATGATAGGGATAAATCTGACTTTATAGGGCGCATTTATGGCGCGTTGGAAAATTGGGATGCGGAAAAAAATATGGAATTGCATGTCATGTTGGGCGAAAGTTATGGACGGGCAGAGCAGGTATATCGCTTGGTTTCGGCTATGCGGCCAGAATTGTTGGATAAATTAAAAATTTTTGTCAGTTACTGATTTGTTAAAATCATATATTTTGGTTGTTCTGTTTCGGCCATATTTTTTTCGGCGTATCTGGTATGAATCACAGAAATTGGCGGAAATGATGCGTATAGCGCGGTTTGTTTAACCTGGTCTGTAATCCAATCAAAGTATTCCCAGTGGTCGGTGCCAATTATGATTTGGCCATTTGCTGATAACTTTGTTCCTAATAATTTTAAGAATTCAGCATTTAATAACCGGCGTTTTTCATGTCTGGCCTTGGGCCATGGGTCGGGATGCAGAACCCATATTTCATCAAATAATAAATCCGAATCGGCAAAAAATTTACGAACATCGTCCGGCCAAATGCGGATATTTTTATATTCTGGCAAAATTTGATTATCCGATTCGGATGTCACGGCCGAAAGCAGGGCGGCAACGCCGTTCATAAACGGTTCTGCACCGATAACGATCGATTCGGGATTCCGAATCGATAATTCCCGCAAATGTTCGCCATTACCGAAACCAATTTCCAGAATTAAATTCTCGGTGTTTTTGACATTTTTTGGCAAAAAGGCCGGCAAAATATTATCCAGCAAATATTGTTTGCGGGCGGATAGTTTTTTGCCATGTCGGCGACCAAATGTTCTTATTTCTTGTTTTTCCATATAATTAGTATAGAATGACAAAGTTGTAAAAACAAGGAAAACGAAAATGCGTAATGGATTAAGTAAAGATTTGATTGAACGCGTATTAGGCGCAAAACCTAAATATACACTGGATGAGTTAGAGGCAAAATTCCCACCGCGTGATTTACCGGATGGTGCATTTGTTACCCGATTCGCCCCCAGTCCAACTGGATTTATGCATATTGGTGGTTTGTACCAGGTTTTGATAAATTCTAAATTGGCGCAACAATCAAATGGAGTTTTTATGTTGCGTATCGAAGATACAGATACCAAGCGCGAGGTTAAAGATGCAGTTCAAATTATTATAGATTCTTTGCGCAAGTTTGGTTTGTCATATAACAACGATGAAAAATATGGTCCGTATTATCAATCACAACGCAAAGATGTGTATCATTCTGTTGCGGCTGATTTATTGGCGCGTGGTTTGGCATATCCTTGCTTTTTAACTGCACCTGAGATGGAAGAAATCCGTGCAAAACAAAATGCGGCGGGTTTTCCAACAGGTATATATGGTGAGTTTGCGCGTGACAGGGATTTAACAGAACAAGAGATAATCGAACATCTGGACAAGGGTGAGGTTCCATCAATTCGTTTATATTCAATCGGAAATCCAGATATCAGAATCTTTTGTAAAGATGCGGTTCGTGGATCGATTTCTTTCCCAGAAAATAATGAAGATTTGGTGTTGATTAAATCTAATGATGGTTTGCCAACATACCATTTTGCGCATTTATGTGATGATCACTTTATGCGGACAACGCATGTTGTGCGTGGGGCAGAGTGGTTGTCGTCATTGCCGTTGCATTATCAGTTATTCCGTATGATGGGGTGGACACCACCGCTTTATATTCATACATCAACATTGGATAAAATTGATAGTGAAACAGGGAAACAGCGCAAATTATCAAAACGGCATGACCCAGAATCCAATGTCGCGAATTTATTGGCAGATGGTTGGCCAACAAATGCAGTGTTGGAATATTTGTTTAATATTATTGCATCGGGTTATGAAGAATCTAAATTAAAGGGTGCAGTTAAATCTATTTGGGATTACGAATTTCGTCCAAAGAAAATTCCGATGTCGGGTGCGTTATTCGATATGAAAAAATTGGAATGGTGGGCCAAGGAAAATATTGCAACTATGGCGGTGCCTGATTTGGTTAAATCGGTTACCGATTGGGCAAATGAATATGGTGACGATAAACAAAAAATGCAGGTTGCTGATGCCAAATATTTAACTGATGTTTTGGCGATTGAACGCGATAATCCAAAACGAATCAGAAAAGATTTTATTACATGGAAACAAACCCTGGCTGAGGTTGCGTATTTTTGGGACGAATTGTTCGTTGCAAATAAAGAATTTGAATTTAATCGGGATGTGTTAAAAGAATTCTTGGCTACATTTGATATTGCCGATGATAAAGATACTTGGTGGAACAAGGTTGTTGCGATTGCGACGAAACTGGGTATTAAAAACGGTGATGTTGCGATGAATTTGCGTGTTGCATTAACCGGTCGCACCAATACACCTGATTTATATTCAATTATGCAAGTAATGGGCGATAAAAGAGTTATTGCTAGAATAAAACAATCAATGTAATGGGCAAAGGGGAGAGATAAATGACCAAAGATAAAAGCGTGATTCGCGCTAAGTTAAAAAATGTCAAAAAAGATGCGCATGCGTCGCGGTTATTGCGTGTTTTGCGGGCGTCTGGCTTTTTTCGTTGGGAACGTCCCGTCACGCATGCAGAATCTGTGTTAAATATTTTAACACATGGAATTGGAATTGGTCTTGCAATTGCGGGACTCGCTATGTTGGTTGCGTACGCGGTGTTATATCATAATGTGTGGGCGATTGTTTCTTGCTCTATATTTGGCGCGACAATGTTCTTTTTATATTTTGGTTCAACAATGTGCCATGCAATGATTGGCGAACGCAGTGAATGTTTTTTCGAGGTTTGGGATAGTATCGCCATCTATGCATTGATTGCCGGCACATACACGCCTTTTTTGTTGGTAAATTTGAATCGTTGTCATCATACTGCATTGGGTTGGACCGTGTTTGGTATTATGTGGGCGATTGTTATTTTTGGCGCATTTATGAAATTTAGGAATCCGCATAATCAACCCAAATGGGTTGTCAGTTTATATTTGCTGATGGGATGGGCGCTGCTATGGATTTTGCCGGCCATGATTCAGACAATATCGCATCGTGGTATGTGGTTTGTGTTGGCGGGTGGTTTGTCATATTCGGTTGGTGTTGTTTTCTATTTATGGCGCAAAATGAAGTTTTCACACGCATTGTGGCATTTGTTCGTGATTGGTGGGTCGGTGTGTTTCTTTTTCGCCGTATTGTTCGGCAGTATCATAGATTTTCCAACAGCCGGATGCTTAATTGGATAACGGGTTGACTTTTGGAATATATTGCTTTAATATACATAGCATGAATTTGAAAAAATGGTTCTTGACTACTACTGTTTGCACAACCCCCGCGGGGGTCGTGGTTTCTTTCTTGCACTAAAATCAAGTGCGCGTTATAATTCAAAACAATTTCGAAAAAAACAATAAAAATAAACAAAAAAGGTAGTTATTATGTCTTATCCAATTGAATTAATTCGTCACTCACTGGCGCATGTGATGGTGGCTGCGGTTAAAAAATTACATCCAGATGTCAAATTCGCGGGGGGGCCGGCTATTGAAAACGGGTTCTATTACGATTTTGATACAGAATACAGATTTTCCGAGGATGATTTTGCCGCAATCGAAAAAGAAATGCGCGAATTGATTAAATCAAATGGTCGATTCGAACAACAAATTGTCGATCTAGACCAGGCGAAAAAAATCTTTGCTGACCAACCATATAAAATGGAATGGTTGAACGAATATGATGCCGCGGGCGAAAAGTTATCTATTTATACTTTCCGTGATTTTACGGATTTGTGCCGTGGACCACATGTTGAATCAAGTAAAGATTTGCCACGCGATGGTTTCAAGATTCGTACGGTTGCGGGTGCATACTGGAAAGGCGATTCGAAAAA
>Ga0310696_10008699_pt1 | contig 11818 bp, 9 predicted proteins | sample AusTroGonzalo_MG_4_FD_203885 | JGI IMG/M metagenome (GOLD analysis project Ga0310696, IMG submission 203885) | Bovine rumen microbial communities from tropical cattle in Woodstock, Queensland, Australia - Gonzalo_02 (v2) (version 2) | ecosystem: Host-associated > Mammals > Digestive system >... | reverse complement strand
GACATTGAAGAGTGGTATCTTAACGATGACCCTGCTGACGAGGATTACAGCTACATGACCGATGCAAAGAACCCGAAGAACTACCACATGCTGCGCAGCCGCCTCTCCGCCAGCTACGACATCCGCAAGAGCAAGTTCGAACCGTTTGCCGAGGTTGAAGTATTCAACGATCTGGTGAACCGCTTCGCGCTCGACAAGATGCGCTACACCATCGGCACCGACTACAAGCTCAGCAAGACCTCCAAGCTCTCCGTCTATTATCGTTTCCAGAACGAAATGTCAGACGATGACGATGATGAGACAGGCGGACACATTATCGGCCTCGGCTACTCGTTTGACTTTTGAGTTATGAGGAATTAGGAATTAAAATTAGGAATTATGAAAAAACAAATCCTCTTATTCACTCTCCTGCTGACGGCGCTGGTCGTTCAGGCACAGCAAGACGCGCCCCACCTCATGATTACCGCCAAAGACGGCGATTATGCTGTATACTTTTACGACGACATACAAAAGATTTCCTTCTCAGACAACAACATGATTGTCTTTATGAAGCAGGGAGGAAGCAATACCTTTGCTATTGCCAACATCAACAAATTGCATTTCGAACAAGGAGGAGGTTATGTCCAGCAGGAAACGGTTGAGAATTTCTTTGTCTGGGCGCCTCTCACAAAGGAACTAAGTGTCCGCTGCCCTGCGGGAACAGCCATCCGTGTTTATTCCCCTAACGGACGCTTGGCAATAACAGCCATCCAATCTGTCACCCAAGCCCCCGTGAATCTCTCCACGCTTCCCAAGGGCGCATACGTAATTGAAGCTGCAAGTAAAACCTCTAAAATTGTTATCCGATGAAACGACTCTTTCTCACATCTCTTATACTTCTTGTCCTGCTTCCCGCACAGGCAGGAGTGAATAGTTACAAAGCCATTATCACCTGCACCGATGGAAGCACAGAAGAATTAGATGTCGTCATCGGCCGCTCTGACATCAACACTAATTACGCCAGTTTCAGCGACGATGCCAGCCAAATCTATTTCCTCAATCCCGACGGTATTACCATTGCCTATCCCGTCGATTATATCGCCTCCATTGCTTTTGAGAATTACACGTATGAAGGCAGCGACTACGCACTTCCCTACTCGACCGATTTCGATGTGGCCTTCAGCCCGGATGACGAGACGTCCTACTCCTCTGTCACCGAGAAGGTGGTCACCAGCGAAACCGCCGACGACTACGGCGACTTCATAGAGAACTTCGAGGACGACGACGAGTCGAAGGGTACCGTCACCATCACGTGGAGCGGTTCTTCAGCCAGCGTTACCCACAACCCCTCGTCGCTGAAGAACAGCGTCGTCGTGGCCAGCGCCACTTCGTCCGACGTCATCATCTACTCGTCCAAGAAAGTCGACTTCATCCTGAAGGGAGCCACCGACGACGGCTCGCTCACACTCTACTCCGAGAAGAAATGCTCGATGACGCTCGACGGCGTGAGCATCACGAACTCCGACGGAGCGGCCATCAATATGCCCAAGAAGACCGTCGGCACCGTTGCCTACGGCGGCAAGACCTGCTACGTCGTCCTCAAGGGCGCCAGCTCGCTCACCGATGGCAAGACCTACTCCTCAGCCGTCAGCGGCGAGGACATGAAGGCCACCCTCTTCAGCGAGGGACAGCTCATCTTCTCCGGCACAGGCACACTGAACGTCACCAGCCGCTACGGTCACGGTATCGCCAGCGACGACTATATCCGCATCCGAGGCGGCAAGCACAATCCCGACATTACCGTCACGTCCGCCAAGGACGGCATTAGCGTCAACGACTACCTCCTCATGTACGGCGGCACCGTCACCGTCGTCGCTGTCGACGACGGCATCGACGTAGGCAAGGGCTACGTCGCCATCAACGGCGGCAAGCTCACCGTCGTTGCTATCGATGAGGGCATTGCTGCTTCCTATCAGGGCGAAAGCGACGGCACTGTCGACGCCTCCATCAACCCCTCCATTACCGTAGCCGGAGGCCTCGTCACCGTCACCACTACGGGCGACAAGGGCCACGCTATCCGTGCCCGCAGGGACATCACGGTTACAGGAGGCATCGTCCGTACCACCGTCAAGGGTGCCGGCTCCAAGGGCCTCAATGCCGACGGCGCTGTCAACATCACGGGCGGCAAGGTCGTCGGTATGGCCGAAGGCCTGCCCGTCTTCGACGACGATGAAGAGAACGACCTCTCCTCGGCCGCAGTCATCCGCTGCAAGGGCGAGCTTTACATCGAGAATGCCGTCGTCGCTGTCAAGGCCACAGCCGGCGGAGGGAAGGGCATCAATGCCGCCGGACGCGTCTTCATCAAGAGTTCTGACGTCACCATTGTCACCCTCGGCGGCAAGTACACCATGGGCGGCAGCAACAGCCGCGCCCGCGGCATCACGGCCGATGCCGACATCAACGTCCATTCGTCCACGACCCTCCCCAACCGGCTGCGCGTCCGCTCCGTCGACGACGCCATCTACACCCCCGCCGTGCTCGACGTCATCGGCAGCAACGTCCAGACCTTCTCCACCTACGGCATCGCCATCCACAGCGCAGGTGTAGGCATCTTCGAGAGCTGGCTTGCCTACAATTAATGATTCCCCCACCCTCAACTATTAACCGATTAAACAACTAAACCTTACGTGAGTTACCTGATTACTCCTCCGGACTACCGCCCATTGCTCGACCCGAAACAGACCGAGCAGGGCATCAAGCAGATAAAGGATTTCTTCCAGCAGAACCTGAGTACCGAACTTCGCCTGCGCCGTGTGACAGCCCCGCTGTTCGTGCTGAAGGGTCTCGGCATCAACGACGACCTGAACGGCACAGAGCGGCCGGTATCGTTCCCCATCAAGGACATGGGCGACGCCCGTGCCGAGGTGGTACACTCGCTGGCCAAGTGGAAACGGCTGACGCTGGCAGAGTATAACGTCCAACCGGGATACGGTATCTATACGGATATGAACGCTATCCGCGCCGACGAGGAGCTGGGCAACCTCCATAGCCTCTACGTCGATCAGTGGGACTGGGAGCGCGTCATCCGTCCCGAGGATCGCACGCTGGACTACCTGCGCCGCACCGTCCGCCGCATCTACGCCGCCCTGCTCCGCACGGAGTACATGATCAGCGAGGTCTATCCCCAACTGACCCCTTCGCTGCCCGAGGATATCCACTTCATCCACAGCGAGGAACTGCTGCAGCGCTACCCCACCCTTACAGCTAAGGAACGCGAGCACGCCATCGCACGCGAGTACGGTGCCGTGTTCATCATCGGCATCGGCGGAGAGCTCTCGGACGGCCAGCCCCACGACGGCCGTGCTCCCGACTACGACGACTGGAGCACCCCCAACAGCGACGGCTTCCGCGGCCTCAACGGCGACATCATCGTGTGGAACAACATTCTCGGCCGCTCGTTCGAAGTGTCGTCGATGGGTATCCGCGTCGATAAGGAGGCCATGCTGCGCCAGCTCGCCCTCTGCCACGCCGACGAGCGCAAAGAACTCTACTTCCACCGCCGCCTGCTGGCCGACGAACTGCCGCTCAGCGTGGGCGGCGGCATCGGACAGAGCCGGCTCTGCATGCTCCTGCTCCAGAAGGCCCATATCGGCGAGATTCAGGCCTCCATCTGGCCGCAGGAGATGGTCGCCCAGTGCCACCGCGCCGGAATACCATTGATTTAACTTGGCCATTTACGGTTGATGTACGAATTGCTATGGATGTTCGTATAGACGAGAGCTGGAAGGCCGTACTGCAGCCGGAGTTCGACCAGCCTTACTTCGGGCAACTCACCTCGTTCGTTCGGCAGGAATATACACGCGGCACCTGCTATCCGCCGGCCAGGCTCATCTTCAATGCCTTCGACCACTGCCCCTTCGACAAGGTGAAGGTCGTCATCATCGGCCAGGATCCCTATCACGAGCCCGGGCAGGCCAACGGCATGTGCTTCTCCGTCAGCCCGACGACCCCCATGCCCCCCTCGCTGGTCAATATCTTCAAGGAGATACAGAACGACCTCGGCACGCCTCCGCCCGACAACGGCGACCTCACCCGCTGGGCCGACCAGGGCGTACTCCTGCTCAACGCCACACTCACCGTCCGAGCCCATGCCGCCGCCTCCCACCAGCGGCAGGGCTGGGAAGAGTTCACCGATGCCGTCATCCGCGAGCTGAACACGCGTCGCGACAACCTTGTCTTCATCCTCTGGGGCTCCTACGCCCAGCGCAAGGGAGCCATCATCGACCGGCAGCGCCACCTTGTCCTCTCGAGCGTACACCCCTCGCCCCTGAGCGCCCACGCCGGCTTCTTCGGCAACCATCACTTCAGCCGCGCCAACGCCTACCTCGTCCAGCACGGTCAGACCCCCATCCAATGGTAATTTCCCAATTCCCAATTCCTAATTATATAATTCCTAATTCCTAATTCCTAATTTTATAATTTTCATCATGCAATTCCACAGAATCCTCCTCAAGCTCAGCGGCGAAAGCCTGATGGGCGAACAGCGTTACGGTATCGACGAGAAGCGTCTGGCCGAGTACGCCCGGCAAATCAAGGAAATCCACGACCTCGGCGTGCAGATCGGCATCGTCATCGGCGGCGGCAACATCTTCCGCGGCCTCACCGGCGCAGGCAAAGGCTTCGACCGCGTCAAGGGCGACCAGATGGGCATGTTGGCCACCGTCATCAACAGCCTCGCCCTCAGCAGCGCCCTCACCGCAGCAGGCGTGCCCACTCGTGTCCTCACCGCCATCCGCATGGAACCCATCGGCGAGTTCTACACCAAGTGGAAGGCCATCGACGCCCTCGAACGCGGCGAAGTCGCCATCTTCAGCGCCGGCACCGGCAACCCCTACTTCACCACCGACACCGGCTCGTCGCTCCGAGCCATTGAGATCGAGGCCGATGTCATGTTCAAGGGCACCCGCGTCGACGGCGTCTATACCGCCGATCCCGAGAAAGACCCCACCGCCACCAAGTTCACCGACATCTCGTACAACGAAGTGCTCTCACGCGGACTGAAGGTGATGGACCTCTCGGCCATCTGCATGTGCCAGGACAACAACATGCCCATCTACGTCTTCAACATGGACGTTGTCGGCAACCTCCGCAAGGTCATCGACGGCCAGCCCATCGGCACCCTCGTCCACAACTAAAGCGCAACTGCGGGTCTTGGCCAGGACGTAGCAGGGGTGAAGTTCACCTTTCTTGTCCTCATATTCAACCAATCGAAAATTCGATCCGTTGACTTTCGCCTGTTTCCCATCGTTTTGTTGAATTTCACAATTGTACGCGGTCAAATGGTCATGGTCATTTGGTCAAAATCGATTTCGGAAACGCGGTCAAGGTTCACAATATTCACTATATATAAATAATATTTATATTAAGTGGCGGGATTTGACCATCTGTTTTCGATTTTGACAAATGACCAAATGACCAAATGACCGCATGTGTTTTTCAGGTGTAGAAAAAAAATGAAAAAAACTGACACACTATTCGTAAACCGCAACACGTGCGTTGTATCTTTATACCGCAATTCGGAAGTACGCGCCAGCGGCGGCTGGAACGGCGATGCGCACGCCATTCATGCACAACAGCTCCCCCACAAGTGCAGAACCCGAGTTGCACAAACCTCGGTCTGTTCAGAGAATGTCGTTCTCGACGAGCCAGATGATTTCCTCGAGTTCGGCATCGGCGCCTTCGGGATCGTAGCTGCTCTTGAGACTGGCACCAAAGAGGGCGGCGAAGGCCTGGTAGAACGTGGCGCGGAACTTGCCGCGGAAGACGACGATGAGGTCGTAACCCGTCTGATTGCATTCGCGGTCAACGAGTTTGATGAGCATCTTGCCCTGACGGAGCGTCAGCTGCTTCATGCGGGGCGTATAGGTTGCCATCAGATCTTTCTCCACCTTTTTCATGTGATGTTCGCGGGCCTTGTCGTCGGGCAGAGTCTGCATGTATTCGTAGGTTTCGATGATGATTCCCCGTATTTCCTCAGCCAGGGGAAGCGTCTTCTTGATGTCGCGGACATTGCGCCAGTACTCCTTCTCCATGCGGCGGTTCTTGAATTTAGGCGGGCTGTAGATGTATATGTCACGCATGTGAATGACGGGAATGGTATCGCCCTTGTAGATGTCGACGGGCAGAGCGTTGTCGGTATAGACCTGAGCGGAGGCCGTAAGCATCGTCGCAGCCAGCAGCAGAAGGGTGAGGAGGTATCGTTTCATGCGTTTCACGGTGCAAATGTACGCAAAGAGTTTTATTTTCGGGACAAAACGTGGGGTTTGTTTGTGTTTTTTAGCTATTTTTGCACCATGAAAGGACTTTTTCAAGGATTGTTCCTGCTGTTTTTCCTCTTTTCAGGGGGAATGAAAGGTTATGCTCAGGATGAGAAACAGGCGTTTACGTGGGAAGATTTCCTGGCACAACGGCTCATGGCCGAAGGAGAAGAATCTGAATGGGAAAACCTGGTTGAGGAACTGACGGCACTGCAGGAACATCCCATCTGCATCAACACAGCAACCCGTGAGGAGCTGGAACAGCTGTTCTTCCTCTCACCCCGTCAGGTGGAGGACATCCTATTCTATCTTGATGTGAACGGACCGATACATGCTGTCGGCGGACTGATGCTCATTCCTTCACTCGACTACGACACCCGTCGGCTGCTGTCGTTCTTCTTGACCTTCGATGTGCCGAAAAATCTCGATAAAAAGGCCGGTTTCCGTCAGTGGATAACGAAAGGGAAGAGCTCCATACTGGGACGCATGGACATTCCCTTCTACACACGGGCAGGCAACAGACCGTTTACACTGAGCGAATGGAATAACCATCCGTCGAAGTACTATTGGGGCAATCCGCTCTACAGCTCCATGCGGTACAGCTACCACTATCGGGAGCATCTCTTCTGGGGGCTGACAGCCGAAAAAGATGCCGGCGAGCCTTTCTTCACGCGTGGGGCAGACGGCGAACTGCTGGGACGAAGGGGCTTTGACTTCTACTCCGGCTATTTTCAGATAAAGGACAAGGGTTGGCTGCACAACCTGACGCTGGGTACCTATCGGCTGAGCTTCGGCCAAGGGCTTGTGATGAATACGAATTTCTCGTTAGGCAAGAACGTCATGCTCAGCAACCTGGAACGCTCGGCCACAGCCGACCCCATCCGCCGTCACGGGGGAACGAACGAATCGGACTACCTGTGCGGCGGAGCGGCGACGGTGCGCATCGGAGCGGTGAATGTGACGGGCTTTGTCTCCTACAGGCATTATGATGCGACGATACTCAGAGACTCTGTCAGCACATTCCTGACCACGGGCAAGCACCGTACGACCACAGAGATACAGAAGGCGAATAATGTGCGCGGAACCGTGGCGGGCGGCCACGTCAGATATAGTTGGAACGGCCTTCACGTAGGGGCGACAGGTATGTGGCAAGCCTTTGACCATGCGCTTGCCAAAGGAACACAGGCGTATAGGATGAACTATCCTGTGGGACAGAACTTCACGAACTGGAGCGCCGACTATGCATTCTATCGGCACGTTTTCTCGTTTCAGGGCGAGACAGCCGTGAGCGGCAATGGCGGGTGGGCAACGCTGAACACTTTGCGTATCGAACCTTTTGAACAAGTTGCATTTACCTTGCTCCAGCGCTGTTATTCGCGTGATTATTGGGGGCTCCAATCCAATTCCTTCCGTGAAAACAGTGAGGTGCGCAACGAACAGGGCCTATACATAGGGGCCGACGTGCAATGCGTTCAGCACTGGTGCTTCAAGGCTTATGCCGATCTGTTCCGCTTTCCTGAACCACGCTATCGGGTGAACGAGCCCTCCAAGGGCATTGACCTGATGGCCTCAGCCCAGTACAATCCGAACGAAGAGTTGTCGTTCCTTGCCCGCTATCGGTGTAAGGTCAAGGAGCGCAATGTCCTCGCAGGCTATACGTTCGACGGCCTGTTCCGTGAGGTGACACAACGTGTCCGTCTGCAAGCAGACTGGGTTTTAGGGCCTTCGTGGGCTATCCAGGGGCTTGCCGACTTCTGTCAGGTGAATGCCGAAACGATTGACTATGGATTCCGGCTGGCCGACAAACTCACATGGACGCATCCTGCCAGACCCGTCCGCGTCAACGGCGAACTATCCTGGTTCCGCACTACAGGGTGGTCGGCACGTCTTTACGGATACGAGCGTGGCCTTCTCTATGCCTACAACTATCGTTCGTATTACGGACATGGTCTGAGGGGGATGCTGATGGCGGACGTGAAACTGTTCAACAGACTGACCTGTACGGCTAAGCTGGGTTGGACACATTACTTCGACAGAAACGAAATCGGCTCGGATGCCGACCTGATACCTCAGCACCACGCCGAGGATCTTGCCGTACAACTTCGTTATTCGTTCTGAAAGTAACGGCTACACTGAAAACGATGAACCGCAACCTTTCAAAGGGCTGCGGTTCAAAGCGGAGTTTTTTTCCGTACCTGTTTCCTTGCAGGGCCTTACTTGCGGAGGCCGAGGGCTTTGATGATAGCACGGTAGCGCTCGATGTCAATATCCTTCAGATAGTTCAGAAGGGCGCGACGCTTGGCAACCAGCTTCGTCAGAGCACGGGAGGTACTATAATCTTTACGGTTCACCTTCAGGTGCTCCGTCAGGTGGGAAATACGGTATGAGAACAAAGCTATCTGGCTCTCGGGGGAACCAGTGTCCGTGTTAGACTTTCCGTATTGTCCAAAGATCTCCTGTTTTTTCTCTGGGGTTAAATACATGATGTTTTTAATTAAAATAATGAATTACACACTGCTTTTTTCAAAAGCGGCTGCAAAGGTACACCAAGTTAAGCGAACCACCAAACAAATGAGCAATTTTTTTTGTTTTTTCTATCTTCGTACGCACCAGACGGGTAGAATCAAGGGACTTTCGGGGTGAGAATGGCGACGTAACCGCCTGCGGGAGCGAGACGGATTCTAAGCGGGCGGGCAGCACGCGGGTTCCGGTGGTCGGGGATATGAAGCGTAGTTATCTTGTGTGTCACCTGTGTCGGGATCTTGTCGGCCTTGGGGCCGTCGGCCCAGTACTCCAGCTGGTAATCGCCAGCGGGCAGGAACGAGGTGTCGAGGGTAAGGACACGGGGTTGGCTGTTACCCAAGACGCCGATGAACCACTCGTTGTCGCTCCTGCGGGCAAGAGCAACGTATTCTCCGGGATAGCCGTCAAGGAAGCGGGTGTCGTCCCATGTGGTTTGCACGCGACTGAGAAAATCGGCGCCAGATTGACCGAGAACATGGTCGGGATGTTCACAGAATACGGTGAGAGGACTTTCGTAGATGACGAACTTAGCGAGCTCTGCACAACGGGTATTGGAGACAAGCGTCGGGGTCTGGGGACGGAAGTCGGACGAGGTAACGTTAAGGAAACCGCCTGGGGTATAGTCCATCGGGCCGGCGAGCATGCGGGTGAAGGGGAGCGTGGCATTATGCTCTGGGGTGACGCGGGGGGAGAACTTGTAGTACTCCTCGCCGAGGACACCTTCCCGTGTGAGCAGATTGGGCCAGGTGCGTTCGATACCGTCAGGCTTGGTGGCTCCGTGAAAATCGACCATGAGGTGATGTTCAGCGGCGCAGGTGACGATTCGCCGATACCAGCGCATCATCTCCTGGTCGTCGCGATCCATGAAGTCTATCTTGACACCGGCGATGCCCCATTGCTCGTACTGAGCGAAGGCACGACGGAAGGCACCGTTGCGGTTGACATCGGTGCAATAGAGCCAGAGCCAAAGGCGTACGTTACGGGAGCGTGCGTAGTCGAGGATAGCAGGCATATCGAGCTGTGGGGCGGGTCGAGTGATATCGGCACGTGGGGTGTTGTAGGGCCCGTACCACTGCCAGTCAATGAGCATGTAGGGCCATCCTTCGGCGGCGGCAAGGTCGATGTACTCTTTGATGACATCGGTCTCCATCTTGACCTCCCCGCTCCACCAATGATCCCAAGCGGCCAGGCCAGGCCGAATCCACGAAGGGTTGTCGATGGCGCAGGGCGGGTTGAGGCCCTGAATGATCTCGGATTCGATGAAGCGGCCGGGATGGGGTGCGGCGAGGATAACGCGCCAAGGTGTGGTGACTTGTTCGTCGAAGCGCACCTTGACCCCCTTCATAGGTTCAAAGGGCAAAGGTGAGAGCCGGGTGGTCAGATTGACCAGCCCGTTATCGATTTCTTCATCGCGGCCGATGTAACAGGATGTGAAACCGTCGATACAGGCCTCGGTGATGGCGATGTAGTGGGTTGGGTCAAGTTCGACGAGGAAGGGGATGCCCATTACTCGCTCGGTGGAGAGGTCAGTCGCAGCAGTCTTGCGGAAGGTATCCTCTTGGGAGGAAGTGTAATCGGGGTTATATATAGCGGCCCAGGCTGATGAGGACTCGGGGATGCGGTAGCCGGTGAGTTCGCGTGTTATGCGTCGGTCACCGAGTCGTGCAGCACCATAGAGGGTGTAGCGGAAGGCTGCTCCTTCGTCGAAGACACGAATTTCAATGTCCATTCGACGACGGTCGCCGTCAGATTCCTGAAGTCGGAGGGTGGCCTTATTCCAATGGAGATTGATCTCGGAGTGTCGGTTGCGAACAACGGGTTGCCAATGGTCGCTCCGAGATTCGATGCGAGCAGGGCTGATGAGACTGAATCCAGCCGTCATGGGCTGTTCGTCCTTGAACTCAAAACCCATCGGTGAGGGAGCAATGAGTTGTTGACCGTCGGATGTAAGACTATAGGTGAGGGCACCGTTAGTACGGAGGGTGAGAACGAGGTGGCCATCGGGTGACGGCACGATGACATCATTCGCTACAATCGTCTGTAGAGGGTTGCAAACAAGACCAAGAAGAAGGATTATCGTGTTTTTTTTCATTTTCCTGAATATAATATAAGGTATGCTTAATCTTCCCAGCGTCCGAGGCGTAATGTCTGGTAGCGATTGCCGTCAGGCGAGGCGAGGATGAGATATGCACGGAGATCGGGACGCTGTTCGACGATCTGACGGGCGCTATCAGCCCCGATAACCATAAATGATGTGGCGAAGGCATCGGCCTCCATGCAGGTCGGGGCAATGACGGTTGCCGAGAGAACGGCATGCTGGACGGGATAGCCAAGACGCGGATCGACCGTGTGGGCGTAGCGACGGCCGTCGTGGACATAGAAGTTGCGGTAATTGCCCGATGTGGCGAGTCCGCAGCCAGTGAGGGTGAGAATGGTGTCGAGTTCGTTCGAAAGGGAGAGACTATCATCAGTAGGCCGGTTTATGCCGATGCGCCAAAGAGAGGCCTTGGGATTTGTTCCACGGACGACAACCTCGCCGCCAATTTCAATCATGTAGTTGCGGATGCCGAGAACGTCGAACATAGTCGCCAAACAGTCGGATCCAAAGCCTTTGGCAATGGCGCTGCAGTCGAGCATGACGCGTTCGTCACGTTTTCGGATAATTCCGTTATCCATCGCCACCTTATCCATACCGACGAAAGAGAGGAGACTATCTATGGTCTGCGCCGTTGGGAAATCGGATTGACGAAAGCCAAACCCCCAGGCGTTGACCAGCGGCGCGCAGGTGATGTCAAAAGCTCCATTGGTGAGCTGCCAGACCTCCTCAGCTTTACGGAAGACGGTACGGAACAGCGAGTCGGTCTCCATGCTCTCGCCTGTGTTAATGTGCGAGATAACCGAATGCGGGTTGAATGGCGACAGCGAGTTATCAACCTCTCGCAGACGAGCTTCAATCATCGACTGTATATCATCCTTGTACCGATACGTCACTTTATATA
>Ga0310696_10008698_pt1 | contig 11818 bp, 9 predicted proteins | sample AusTroGonzalo_MG_4_FD_203885 | JGI IMG/M metagenome (GOLD analysis project Ga0310696, IMG submission 203885) | Bovine rumen microbial communities from tropical cattle in Woodstock, Queensland, Australia - Gonzalo_02 (v2) (version 2) | ecosystem: Host-associated > Mammals > Digestive system >... | reverse complement strand
ATGGATTAAAAGCTTCTGGTGAGAGAAACAGTTTATGTAGATATAGTGATGAATTAGTTACAAAAATTGCTGATATGATATCATTTGGCGTAAAACCAATAAAAATAGCCAGAGAGTTAAATATTCCGGTTACGTATGTCTATCAAATAAAACAGGGTAATTTTCGTAGAAATGTAGTTTCACAATACACCTTTTTTAATGAATAAAGTTCAACGACTATTCCGTGAGGAAGTACATGCAAGTGCATGGAAATGGAGGACATCCTGAAATATGGATGAAGATATAGTCTCATCTGCATAGTGATATGCAGCAGCTAAGTAGCGGGGTAAGATTAACGACCTTACTTGAAGATATTGGGAAATGTAGATAGTGGTCCGGTAGAAGAAACAAAATCTACCAGAAAATTGGCGACACGATGGACAGATTCTTTATTAGATTTTTCTGAAATGCAATTATTTGAATATCTAAAAAAGAATTCTCCCACCTACATGTTTTATATTGAATATGAATACTATCAACTGGGCAAAGATGAGGAATGGTACCAAAGTCAGTGCCGTGAATTAGAGTTTGATAAAATACGTATCAAGCGCGAAATTCATTTGCAACGTATTCGTGGTACGAATGACTCACCCTTTGACCCTGAAGATTTGGATACGATTAATAGCTTGCAAAAGCCATGCTTAGAAGAAGTGATGTTGCATCGCATCTTTAATGTGCGGCTGTATGCACGCATTAACAAAAATAAAACCTATTTGGTCGGCGTCGACGTGGCAACGGGCACGAATAACGATAATACAGCCATTACCATTGTGGACCCGTATACCGAACAGGCTGTCGGGGAGTTTAAATCGCCCCTGATCAGTGTACCGGATATCTGTACTTTTTTGCGATTATTGATTCGTGATATTGTCCCGAAGGGCGTATTGTGCATTGAACGAAACTCCTTAGGAGATGCGGTCATTGAGCTTCTAAAAAGTACAGAAGTTTCGTATAATTTATATTATGATTCCGATGCCTTCTTGATTGGATCACCAGATGAAAAGCTGGATGAAAAAGGATTCATTAAACGAGAAGCCGAGAATCGAAAATCTTTTGGTGTATTTACGAACGCCAAATCCAGAGAAGTTATGATGGCCATTTTGATGCGGTTAGTCGCTGAGCAGAAAGATGCATTTGCCGTATCCTACGTCATCGATGATATGAATAACTTAATCCGGAAAGCAAGTGGGAAAATTGAAGCCCGTCCGGGAGAGCATGATGATAATATCATGAGCTTCTTGATTGCCATGTACGTATTATATCATGGCAAAAAATTATATAAGTGGGGATTCATTCGGGGCGGCACGCCATTAGATGATAACTTGAAACCCATGAAGTACGAAGATGTCTATAATGAGATGCCAGATGATATGCGTGAATTATTCCCGGCCCCAGAACCGGAAAAAGATCCGTATGAAGAAGAACTGCGTCGTGCGATTTATGAATCCCAGCAACAACGACAGAATTTTTCCGAAGATGATACCAGCGTGGTGAAAATGGAAAAAGAACTGGATACGAATTATAATAAGATGCTGGAAGAAGACGATTACACCGCCGATGTAGATGATTTCTTTAGTGATATTAATTCGTAATGAAACGAAATAGCATATAACAGATTGGATTTTCTGTTATATGCTATTTTCTGTTCCACATTGTGATATAAAAATAAAAATCTATTTGTATAGGAGGGAGATTTATAATGCTCTCTGAATTATACGAAGATCATGAATTAGAAACCGATACGATGCTGGAATTGCCGGAGTTAGGTGGTATGCACGAAGAATTGATTAATGAATCCATTCGTGACCAAATTGAATCTCCGGGTGAGTCCCGTATCAACTTTATTGATGAATACTTTGAGAAAGCTAACGACCTGTTAGCGGCTACGGAAGAAAATCCAGATTCTCATCGAGTTATCGAATCAGACGCTATGAAATTCTGTGTGGAAGTCTTGCGTCTGATTGATGAAAAATTTGGGATTGATCTGGATGAAGAAAGTTTGATGGATTGTGATTTAGATGAAATTAAATCCTTGACGTATGCGGCGTACGACTTCTTTGTTATCCATTACTTTAAGAACTTGAAAAAGTTCTTTGTAAAATATATCATTTTACATATGGATGACATTGATGATATCCTGGCGGATCAAAAAGACAGAAACGACGTCGTCAGCAATAGCCTGAAAAATAAACTGACAGACCCAAGAATGGTGACGATTTTAAGCAATTTGAAATCGACCATTGAGTATATCGACAGTCTGGACTTAGACGGCTTTGCCATTCTGGATGTCTTTAACCAGGATAAATATGAAATTTTCATATTGAATTCCGCCTTGAACAGGAATTTGATTTCACCATCGTTCTCGGATAAATTTTTTGTACCCATCACTAAGGGCGCCTATGATGACGACTTTAATAATGTTTTCTTATCCATTCAATCTTCCTTAATGAAAAAATTTGTGAAGATGCAGGATGAGATGGATGACGATGATTAAGGTGGTGATAGACTATGGAAGAAATGGAAGGTATTGAGTCCATTCGATTATCGGATATCACGCCAACGAAATTGGCTAAAATTCCGGATGGAATTAAAATATTTGACATTGAAACCCAGAAATATTATGAGAAAATCAATGGCACGTTTCAAGAGATGGTAGAAGAAGAACCAAATTCCGAAGACGATGAAAGCGACAAACCCATCATTCCCGAAACTGCGGCGGAATTGGATGCGTTAGTAGCATCCGGTAACAAATTAGCCGAAGTAAATACATTCATGAAGTTACGATCCATTTACAATGAATTGATTGGGCAGAAAAATACCATCAATACGAAAATCAATTTCATGTTTGATGGGACACCGGAACAGGTAGACTTGATTCAAGCCCGTGTGTCCGAAGTGAAAAAAGAAGCCCTACAGAAAGCGACTTTTCCAGAATTAAAGCAATTTTTTGTATTTGACGGTGATACTGTGAAGCTCAACTTTGATACTTTATTGGATGAAAAAGAAAAGGTTGAAGCCCACCGTGAATTCTTACTGTATCTGAAAGAAGTCGATGACATTGTAAAAGAAATAGATGGACATCTGAAGGAGATCGATGCGTTATCCGAACATTTTTCGGAGGACGTAAAAACGAAATCCAAAGATATGTATCAATGGGATCGCTACATTTATGATTTATTTAAAGAAAAAGCATTGGATTTGAATTTAACGGATGCAGAACGCGACCGAATTCAACGCATTATTCAAGTAAAAGATGATGCCATTTCCTTGGACCCGATTTATAATTCGGTGAAAGCGGAAATTAATGTAGGCCGTCGGCGTTCGATGATCAATGCATTTCAGACCCGCTTCAAAGATACCATTAAGAAAGCCGAGCAATATGCAGCGCGAAATAATTTCCATGTATATTTTCAGCTGTTTGATGGAATTGAAGACAAATTTGGCTATGGAGAATTTAAAAATCTCTTCGCCTACCTGTTTGCACGCTATATTAAATTCAATGCCAATCGGCTGACCAAGGTCGATAATGCATTTATCGCCCAAGTTACGCAGAATCTGATTATGTTAAAAAAGAATCAGCTTCCGACGGATATTCGGCACAAATTCGTAGAGCGGATTAAGGAAATTGAAGATCTCCTTATCCATTAATCAAAGTAACAGAAGGATAACGACAGCTATTGTCGTTATCCTTTTTGACCCCTGAAAGGAAGAGATTGCATGAAATTTGTGGATGAAAAGTATTTTAAAATCGACGGGGATAATTTGTTATTTACCGGCCCGTATATGGAAGCCTATATTCCGGACTTTTATTTTGAAAAAGGATTCGCGGAAGAAATTGGCGTGTCCTTTAAAACCATGGGCCTATTTAATATTGTAACCTTTAACGATGAAGATGGAAAAAATCCAAATCCAATTCGTGTATTTAATGTCCCCTCCAATATCATCACTTATCCTTCCGCCTATGAGATTAAGACGTTATCCTTGCAAAAAGGAGAACCTCCCTCTCGATTCGTCGTGTTTAAATACTTCACAGGTGACGTATTCTGCGTTAGAATCATCGCCAAAGATCTGGTAGCGTTTAAAACATTTTTAGCCGTACTACTGGGCGGGAAACTTCCTGGCATCTTCTCATATGAGCATATTATTGATATCTGGCTGAAGAATATGGACTTATCCGATATTAGCTTTGATATCTCAGATACCATATACGAAATGGTTATCGCTGAAATTTATCGGTCCCGTCAGGACCATAGCGTTCGTTTTGGCGCGGTCGTTGGAAAAGATCCTTCTCATTCGATGTATGATTATGATACCGTATCACCCCGTGAATTAACCAAGATCAATTCGACTTATACGGGCATTACGTTTGAAAATATGGACGAAATGATTACGGCCGGTGTGAATCGGGCGAATAAGCATACGCCGGAAAGTATTTCACCAATGGAAGAGATCATGAAGTACTGATACGCACCGAAACTGCGTAGAATGTCAAAACAATGAATTAATTAAAACTGGTGATATTCGAGGTAAGAAAGTCTGATTTGCCTCAATATCTCTTACTTTTGATACAAAAATCAATCCTGCTAAAGGAGGTTTTTATATGCCGAGATCTGGTCAAATCATTCCGGAATGGTTGCACCCGCATGAAGCGGTCTATATCAACGATAACACTCGTTACGAAGATATAGCGTTCCGCAACAACGGCCCCACCTTCCTGAATGTTTTCATGAGTTCTAAAGGTGTAGACAACAAACTGGAATACCATGACTCAGTGTATAACTGGGTAAAAGAATATGGTTTACCTAACTATCGCAAGTACGGCCAAGCGGCCTACAATGCATATGTATCGTTGAGCACTGGATTAGCTAATTCTCAGAGCATGCGTGTCATGCCCACCAATGCGAATTATGCTAACCTGATTCTTTTGGCTTATTACCAGAAGAAAGATGGAAAACTGCAGATGAAATTCGAAACCAAGACGGTTCGGAATCTGACGCAGATTGATGATCTGCAGGCTTACGTAGATCGCGAGGGGTCTGATACTCCGGACGAACAGGGCTACAAAGTACTGCCGATCGCTTCGTTCTGGTCTCGCGGCCGTGGCGTATATGGCAATGATTATCGTGTTCGTATCTCCCGTGATAAGGGCGGCGACAAAGATAATGATTATGTAAATTACGCCATCGAGCTGTTAACGACCGAAAACGGAAGCCTCGAAACCCTGGAAGTGTACAACGTGTCCTTCTATCGGGATGCGCTGGATCCGAATTCCAGCTTTACGCTGTTCGTTAATGACGTCATTGACGATGCAGAAGGTAAAGGCTCCAAACGCTTCAATTGCTCCTTTGAATACGATAATCTGGAAAAGATTTTCGAAGTATATAAGGAAGTTTATGAAGAAGCGGTTGACGCTTCGAACCCTGAACTGGTATACGTAGATGAGCTGCCTGTATTGGAAGCTCCGTCCGCGACTGCCATTTTCGTAAAGGGCGATGAAGTGGAAGTATATTCTGAAACCGTAATGACCATGGCTAGCTTCACTCCGGCTCCGACTGTAGTAGAAATCGCTGCAGACCCGACCGTACTGGCTGGCTTTAGTTATGACCCGGCGAAAGAGACCTATTTAATTAACACGGCTGATCCTACGGGACATCCGATCTTCGCATATGATGCGGAAAATGGCGTGGCTGCTACCAATGGCGGTCTCCATGTTATTAACGACGTGGGCGAACTGTCCAGCTTTGTAGCAGGTCATGTATATGAAGTAACCCAATCTTCCACCGCTGAGTTCCCGAACGGGTACTACATCGCTGTGAATATTGGCACCGCCGAAGAGCCCAACATTAAGTTGCAGGGCACTGCGGATGGCTACGCATTTATCGAAGTCAATGGCGTATATGCTGATGGTACCATCTTTGCGACCACCAAGAAGATGTATCACATCAATAACGCTTCCTATAAATATTTGGCCGCTGCTACTGACGTAGAACTGACGGACGTAACCAACCGCGTTGAAGAGGTTGAAGAATGGCCGTCTACTAATGTGGCAGACGAGACTGTGGTTTACGTACTGAATGCTGACAACACCATGTGGAAAGTTAGCACCGATGGCGGAGCCAAAGCTTGGGCTGAAGTTACAGAAATCGAAGAACTCGAGCCCCTGGTATACACCATGGAAACTTGGGATGTATTCGGTTATAATAAGTTTACACAATCTATGGATCCGTATTTCGCATTTGATGGCGGCACGGAAGCCATTGAAATTCTCAGCATTGAAGGTTGTGGACTGGAATCCGGTCACGACGGTTCCTTCTCCGATCCGGGTACGGAACTGCCGAACGGCACCATCCTGACCGACGCAATGCGCGACGATGCGATTGAAGCGGCTTACCTGGCTGCCTTCCAGGGTGGTCTGGACAAAGCCATTGCTTCGAAGCGTCGCGCTCCGGTTGACATCATTCTGGACGCTTGCTATCCGCTGGCTGTAAAGAAAGCGATGGTGGCGCTGGCTATGAACCGTTATGATGCGGCTTGTCATCTGGATACCAACCTGATTAACAATGTGAGCGACCTGGAAACCTTCTACACGCAGATTTCCGATCTGAATGAACGTATCGTTTCCTTCGATGCCCATATGTTTAAGACGGCTGACCCGATTACCGGGAAAATCATTCCTGTTACCATTACGCTGTGGTTGGCATCTCGTATTCCGACCCATGACAATGTATATGGGAATCACACACCGATGGCGGGTGAAGAATACGCCACCTTGTCCGGCTATCAGAAGAACTCCATTCGTCCGATTATCGATGCCGATGACGAAGAGACGAAAGAGCTTATGTATGATAAGCTGCACATGAACTACATTGAATGCATTGCTGAAAATACCTACATGCGTGGAACCCAGCAGACCTCCCAGAATTTCTGGTCCGATCTGTCTGAAGAAAATAACATGCGTGTATTGCTGGAAATCAAACGCAAGATCGAACGCTTGGCTGCGAAGAACCGGTATAAATGGGCTGATTCGGAAGAACTGCGCCTGTTCAAACAGGACTGCCAGGAAATCTTTAGCTCCTACCAGGGAACCAAATGCCGTAGCTTAGATATTGAAGTTTCGTCCAACGATTGGGAAAAGATTCGGTATATCGTTCACATCTACCTGGCAGTGGTATTCCGTACCTTCCAGAAGCGTGCGATTATCGAAATCGATGTCAATCCGAGAGCTTAAAGGAAAGGAGAATAAAGTATGGCTACGAAAACGATTCAGTCAAACATTAAGCGCAATACTAAGGACTTCTCCGTTTATTCCTTATTCCTCGGTGGCTTAGATATCAGCGCGAAAAATATTGACCAGTTTGATCCGTTACGTAACGGTTATGTCCGTATCTTCTTGGTACGGTTGCCCCGTTTCATGGAAAAGCTGGATCTGGATATGGCTAAACGTTTCAAACATTTCGTAGAAATGGGCTTTACCGGTGTTTCTGGCATCGGCAATACCACCTTGGAATACGAAGATGTAACGGGCGGCTATGCTGGAAATAAATTCCATATTCCGAGTGTTTGCCGTGATGAAACTGACGGCATTACCGTACGTCTGTATGAAATGAGCGGCTGCCCGGTTCGCGAATTCATTGATACCTGGATGACCGGTATCTCTGACCCGCTGACTGGCTTGTCTCATTATCATGGCGTACTGGGCGACGATTGCGAATTCAAAGCTTCGAACCACGTCATGGAAATGTTCTTCGTGAGCACGGACCCGACGGGTATTCAGATTGAGTACGCTTGCATGTTCGCTAATATGATGCCTAAGACCGTGGCGAAACAGCATTTCGAATATGAACCTGGCACGCACAATGCGGTTCAGTTGGATCTGGAATTCACCGCAACTCGCTATGAATCTCCGCAGATCAACGAAATCAGCCGTGCGCTGCTGGATAAGTATAAACTGTTACGCGACTACCTGAACTTCACTTCTGGTTACACCACCAGCAACGTGGATGAGATGGCGCCGTACAACAGCCAGATGAACACCATCTGATAACCAAAACAATATCCCAAGCCCCGAAAGAGGCTTGGGATATTTTACGCCACGTAAGAAGAGGAATAAGGCGACTTCCTTATTCCTCTTCTTTTTTCTCCGCTTTTTTGGTGTTTCTTCGTTTTTTCTTTACATCATCTTTGAATTCGACCATTAAATCTGTTAATTTGATACGGGTTATCATACCGCACTCACGGCAGGTCATCATTAAAAAGTCATTTTCAGTATCCAAATCGACAAAGATGTTGGTAGATTTGCATTTGCGACAAAATAAAGAATATAGCACCAATAAAATTTTAGCACCTTCATGTACTTTATCGGTCACACCGGATGCAATATAAATACGCTGCTCATTGGAGTCATTTAGCCGAATGATATGACTCGTCTCTGCATACTTAGACGCGTCCCGATGCAATAAAATTAAACCGATTAAAATCAAGAAGATAACAATGTTTAACATTTGCATCGACATAATATTTCGTTCTCCAATCGGTGCCGATTTATTGAATTACCCTAATGTGGTGGAAATAAGATACAGCAGACTATTGCTGTATCTTATTCCGTGTTGGTCACTTCTGTGCTTATGAAGTGTTTGCTTAGGTGGTAAAGCGAGAATAGAAAGGAACGATTTGCTTGTACGCATGGAGGTTAGCACGTGTAGTAGAAGTTGGTGTCTTCACTATCGGTTTGTTCCAAACCTGATAGAATTCTATTAATTGATCTCGATCACTTTAAACGAACGACCGGTTACGTCTGTGCAGGTATGTGTATCATTATTGAAGGTTAATTTACCCAGCTGCTCGATGGTTGGCGTACGATATCCATCGATCACGACACCATTCGAATCCATGGCGACCACCGATAATTCTCCTGTCGTGAAAGATTTTTGAATACAAAGTTCTGGCTTACGAGCTTCAAAACTCATATTCGTCATCGCATCGTCGGAACGGAAATCGCTGGTATCCTCTGTGGCTAGCCGACGCTCTGCAATTTCATCAAAGCTGAGCTCATCATCGTCATCCACGATTTCATACTCCGGCTGTGCTGCGTTCGCACCATCGATAATGGATTTACGACCTTTGCGAAATAGCTCATCAAAAAACTGTGAGCCAAACTGGTCCATGGGCATGCCTTCTTCTTTGTTTTTCTTATCTTTTTCCATCTTTAATTTGAGGTCGAAGATGGATTTCTTGACGCTACTAATTTCTTTGATGGTAGATAAGCGATTATTATTCGCGGAATTTAAGGTCATTAACAAATCCGCTAATAATTTAGAAGACCCACGGGCTTTCGAGGTCAATAAGGGGCGTAATACTTCCTGAATCATCTTTGCGGTTTGCTCATTATCTCGCAGTACTTTTTGCAAATTGGCTAATTCTGGCTTGAATTTCGCTTCGATGGATTTCATTTTCTTCCCATTCTTATCTTTGGTATCGAATAAATCTCCATCGGCACGATTTTTCTTTTTAGATGGTTTGAAATTCATTACATCGATCATCATCTGATCCAATGCGTCTGCATTTTCCAGAATATCATCAATGTCGCTAAAGAGCTTGTCTTTCTTTTTTCGTTTAGCTTCTTTCTTTCTGTTAAAAGCCGACTTAAAGATACCAAGCTCGTCGTCGGGGTTTGGTTGTTGTTCTTCTGGTTCCAGATCTAATAAATCTTTTTCCAGATCGTCCATGCCAAATCACCACCTTTTTTCATAATCAGTAGTATTCGTTTGTTAGCGGATTGTCGAATCCATACCATATTACAAATATACATCATTTCTTTGCGTATAGCCAACTAGAATGCGCCTCACAATTAGTTATATGCCTTGTAATGAAAAGGAGTGTGAGTTGAACATGGAAGAGGCGTTTAAAGTATATCATGTATTTGATAGCACGCCACGCTATCAAGATTTAATAGCTACGTTTTCAACACGACAAGCAGCCGAAGATTGCGTAGCATTACAAAATGCACATAAAAAGTTATATTGGGACGAAGTCGATCGGGAATTTCATGAATATATTATTCGGGAAGTTGTTCCAGCGGCTGAATTTGTAATCCCAATACAGGATCGCATTCCATCCATGGTGCCGGTCATCTGTTACCGGGATACACCAAAATCATGGCGTGGTACGACAACATCATCGTTTCGCCGATTTCGTACGAAAGAAGATTTCATTGAATTTCGAGTAAAAGAAATCACCGTACCGGATAAAGAATATCCTATATTATCCAAACGAATATGGGAACATGATTTTGTGATTGTTGTATTTATTCCCTATAATAAAGATTGGGTAATGGAAAAATATGTCACAGAAGCCATTCCCAAAGCGGTTGCGTATTATAAACAATACAGCAGCTTTATTCAAGAAGTACAAAGTAAGTCTCCGTTATCATTATTCCGAGATTACCATTTTACCATCCAATCACCGACCATCGAAAAGGTCTATGAGCAAGTATTTCATTTGATTGATAATGCAAAACAAGGATTTACGGATGCAGAACGAACGTTAAATTGTGAGTGTTTACAATTAAAATTTTATCTCAGAGAGCATGAGATTATTGATACCCGATTTGAGTTCCAAATCCCAAAGGAGTAGTGTTTGCTATGGTGAATGATGAGAAGTTAAAAAGTAATGTGTTTGACATTGGAGATTATTTAGCACGGAAAGAAAAAGAAGTTACGTGTATGGACCATTTGTTAGGACCAGAATTATTCACGTATCCGCAATATATTTCTTCCTCTCGTGCCATTATGTTTGCCAATCATCTCAAACAGATTGTTACCTTGAATCACCCGGAATTTCCTCGGCTATTTACAAACTATGAGAATACGTTTGGGCGGTTATCATCCTCCTTACATAAAGCCAAAGCGGATGTAAGTGTGTATAAAATCGTGCCCAAGTTTGCTTGGAACCCCAAGCATTTATACGTGGTATTCTTATACGATGCGAAAAGCAATCGATATTCCTGTGTGATTAAGCAGATCGCCGAAGAGCTGACAGAGAAATTCGGCTATGGATTCAATACAACAGTATTGGATGCCTTACAAGAAGGCGATAAGATTAAGAAAGGCAATACGTTATGGAAGTCCTCGTCCTATGACGAAGACGATAACTATTGTTATGGACGCAATGCATTAACCGGCTATCTGATTGATAATCGGACCATTGAAGATGCGGCGATTTGTTCTGAATCCTTTGCGAAGAAAATGGAAGCCAAGGAGGTAGAGACAGTTAAAATCACCATCAATGATAATGATTTGCTGTTAAATCTCTATGGTGATTCAGAGCATCATAAAGGGTTCCCGGATATTGGGGAACCGGTTAAGAAAAAGATTATTTGCTCCAAACGACGGATTGATAACAATCAAATCCTGTTTGATATGAAGAAGAGCAATTTAGTCAAATCCAATAATTTAAATGATAAGGAATATTATTCCAAAGGAAAAGTGGTGGATATAGATATCTACTGCAACCAGGCGTTGGAAGATATTCCGCGTATTGTAGCCAATGAACAGCTGTTAAAATACTTAGAAAATCAGACACGCTATTGGCAAGAGATTCATGATGTATGCCAGGCCATTCAAGATTCTGGTGCGGAATACGATGATGATATTGGGTTCCTATTAGGACGGGCTAAGAATTATTTAGATCCAAACTATTGCTGGAAAGACAATGATTCTGTATTCTCTAATATCATCATGGAAGTCTCTGTGGAACGTGATGTTCCATTAAATGTGGGCTA
>Ga0310696_10008695_pt1 | contig 11819 bp, 12 predicted proteins | sample AusTroGonzalo_MG_4_FD_203885 | JGI IMG/M metagenome (GOLD analysis project Ga0310696, IMG submission 203885) | Bovine rumen microbial communities from tropical cattle in Woodstock, Queensland, Australia - Gonzalo_02 (v2) (version 2) | ecosystem: Host-associated > Mammals > Digestive system >... | reverse complement strand
CGTATACTTCCACACGGCCTACGACGACCACAACCTGGTGCGCGCCAGGAACCAGTTCCAGATGGTGCGCTCCATCGAGTCGCAGCAGGCCGAGTACGAAAAGTTCGTCAAGGAGTTCTGAAGCCCTTGAGACACGCAATACTGCCGTCGTTCCTCGCGGCGGACCTCGGGCGCCTGGCCGAAGAGCTCAGGCGCGCCGAGGCCTCGGGGGCGGATGCGATCCACATCGACATAATGGATCCGCACTTCGTGCCGAACATGAGCTTCGGACCGTCGATCGTCGACTTCTGCCGAAAGACGTGTCCGGGGTTCTACCGCAATGTCCACCTGATGATGTCCCGCCCCGACCTCTACGTCGACAAGTTCGCGGATGCCGGCGCGCAGACGATCCAGGTGCACGTGGAGGCCGACTGCGACCTCCACCGCGAGCTCGGGCGCATCCGCGCCCTCGGCGCAAGGCCCGCGATCGTCCTCAACCCCGAGACTCCCGTCGAGATCCTCCGTCCGTATCTCGACGAGGCGGACGAGGTGCTGGTGATGACGGTGCATCCCGGCTACGGCGGGCAGAAGTTCATCGCCGAGTGCCTTCCCAAGGTGACATGGCTCAGGGAGCTCCGGCCGGGCCTCGACATAATGATCGACGGAGGCGGCAACGCCGAGACGATTCCGCTTGCCGCGAAGGCCGGCGCCAACATGTTCGTCGCCGGCTCGTACCTGTTCGGCAAAGCCGACATGCGCAAGGCGGTTTCCGACCTTCGCGCGTCGCTGGACGCATGCCGGGCGCAGCATTGAAGGAGGCAACCATGGGCAGGAGGATTCTGTTGGGCGTGACCGGCTCCATCGCGGCGTACAAGGCGGCGGAGCTGGTCAGGCTTTTCGTGAAGAACGGAGACGAAGTGCGCGTCGTGATGACGCCCGCCGCGACGAAGTTCGTCGCGCCGCTCACGTTCCAGACGCTTTCCAGGAACCCCGTCTACGTGGAGGAGTTCGACCGCCCCGCCGAATGGAGGCCGGAGCACATATCGCTTGCGGACTGCGACCTCGCCGTCGTCGCGCCGGCGACCGCGAACACCATCGCGAAGCTGCGCTACGGCCTTGCGGACAACCTCCTCGCGTCCACGCTCCTCGCGACGCGCGCGCCGATAGCGGTCGCGCCGGCGATGAACGACGGAATGTGGGACAGCGAGGTGACGCAGGACAACCTCGCCGCGCTGGAGCTGCGCGGAGTCAGGATCGTCGCGCCCGGATACGGCGACCTCGCGTGCGGCACAACAGGCCTCGGCCGCATGGCCGAGCCCCATGAAATCCTTGAGGCAACCTTATCGCTTCGCCACTGACCGCCGTCCCATCGTAATCGCCGTCCACCAGCGGCGATTTCGTCCGCACCGTAATCTCATTCACCCGTCGCCTTTGTCTTTTGCAAGGGTGCGGGCGGACTTTCCTGCCGTCGCGGACATCTTGCGCCTCCTGCCGCCGGGGAACTTCTTCGGAGCGTCTAGGAAGACATGTTCGGCCGAGACGAGGCGGTCGACCGCTGCGAAGAGGCGCGAGAACACCGGCTCGGGATCCGCCAGCAGAGACGAGACGACCTCGCAGTGCGGCTCGACGAGGAGCGCGGAGGTCGGGGTCGGGTCTTTCGTGTCCGTGGCCTGCCTGAGCCGCATCGCCATCGCCTTGTAGCGCATGAGGGTCTTGTACTTGGGCGAGAGTTCCGGCAAGTTGTCCTCCAGCCAGCCCCTGATGCCCGCGTTGCGTCCCACGATGTCGCCGCGCTCGTCGAACCTCAGGCAGCTGTCCACGTGGCATGCGAGGTCGTCGAGGAGCCCGCCCAGGCGGATCATCGCCTCGCGCGAGTCCTTGCGTGCGTTCCACGCGGCGAGAAGGGTCTTCGGAGTGGGGATAGGCGCGGTCGTGGCCCGGCGTAGAATCTTGCGCCGCTCCGCCGCGAGTTGCCTGCGCCGCTCGGTCTCGCGGGCGTAGTAGAAGGGGCGGCGAAGCGCCCGCAGATCGCGCATGAGCTCGCGCTTCATCCTGTCGCGCTCCGCAGGATCCGCTAACTTTCGCATCTGGTCGCGGATCTCGACGCCTATGTCCACCATCGCGCAGGCGCAGAAGAGGTAGGGGTTGAAGGTCGAGTCGAGCCGCTTCTCAGACTCGCGCCACCGGAACCAGTCCCGGCCGTGCCACTCGCCGTCCGCGCGCTCGCGCATGCGGGGGCGGTAGGAGTGCTGGTCGAGGTATTTGCCCGCCAGAGTCCTTGCCTCGCTGTACGTCCAGCCGCAGTGGTACGCGTACCAGTATGCCGAGTGGCCATAGGTTCTTTTCGCCATGTCGGTTACATTATACCATAAATGAGAATTATATGCGGAAAATTCTAGATTCCTTTTTTCTCTTTCGTTTTCCCGTGGTTTCCGACTCTTTCCTCAAATATGGTATAATATCACTAGGCTGAAACCAGGAAAGGGAAAAATGAACGACATAACCTTTGAACAGGCGTGGAACTACGGCGGGCCCCTCATGTGGGTTCTTGCGCTTTTCTCGGTGTGGGAGCTCGCCCTCATGCTGTACCTTCTCTACGCGCACCGCACGGGGCTGGTTGTCCCGGAGGCCGTTTCGCGCATCTGCGCCGCGAAGGACGCCGAGTCCGAGGGAGGGCGCATAGCCGACAGGCTGATGTCGCAGGCGGAGTGGCTGGCGGACATCGCGGCGATCGCGCCGCTCGTGGGCCTCCTGGGCACGGTGCTCGGCATGTTCCAGGCGTTCGGCGGCATTGCGTCCGACGTTTCCGTCGGCGCCAAGCCGATGGTCCTCGCGCAGGGCGTTTCGCAGGCAATAGTCACCACGATATTCGGGCTCGTGGTCGCGATTCCGGCGCTTCTCGCGTATGCGTTCTTCCGCCGACGTGCGCAGAGGCGCGTCGACGAAGTCCAGCAGGCCGCGGCCGAGGCGCTGTCCAGGCCTGCGAAGGGGGAGGTCTGAGCGCGACATGAAATTCATCCGCAGAAACCGGTCGAGGGCTCCGGCGCTCGCGCTGACGTCGATGCTAGACGTCATCTTCCTGCTGCTTTGCTTCTTCGTGACCGTCAGCGTGTTCTCTCAGTGGGAGAGCGAGATATCCATCAGGCTCCCGAACGCCACGACGGCGGAGTCGCCCGAGCGGCTGCCCGGCGAGATCATCGTGAACCTCGCCCGGGACGGCGGGATTACGGTGAACTCCGTCGCCCTTACGCTGGAAGACCTTGGGGCGCGTCTCGCCAGGGTCGCCAGGTTCTATCCCGGGCAGCCCGTCATAATCCGCGCCGACAGGGAGGTGCGCTACGAGACGCTCGTGAAGCTCATAGACACGTGCCGCGCCTCGGACATCTGGAACTTCTCTCTCGCCACCGAAGGCGAAAAGGGCGGCGAATGACGCTTTTCGCGATCCTGCTCGCCGCCGTCGCGGTGCTTCCGGCCGACCGCCTTGCGATGGCCGACAGGCTCTTCAACAAGGGCGAGTACGCAGCCGCCAGGGCCGAGTACGCCGCCTTGACGGGCGAGAGGTCGCTTGCCGCCGACGAGGTCCTCTACCGCCTTGCCGAGTGCGACCGCGCGCTAGGGCGCGCCGCCGAGGCCCGCAGGGAGTACGGCGAGCTGCTGGAGAGGCATCCGACATCAGCCCGGGCCGACCGCGCGCGTCTCATGCGCGCGCTCTCCGGCAATGCGCAGGAGCGCGCGTCGGAGCTTGCGGTCCTGGACTCCGACCGGGTCCCCGCCGACATACGCGCCGCCGCGCTGTACTACATCGGCTCGGACACCAACGACCCCGACGTCCTGGCTAGGTCGGTCCGCCTCGACCCGAAGGGCAGGTACGCCCCGTACGCGGAGTTCCACCGCGCGTCGATACTGGTGAAGTCCCCGGACGCGGCCGCCCGCCGCAAGGCCGTCGAGCTTCTGCTCGGCCTGGCGTTCGGCAGGGAGTCGCAGTTCTCGGAGGAGGCCCTCTACCTCGCCGCCGTGCAGAGCTACGGCGAGAAGAAGTACGGCGAGGCGGCGAGCATCTTCGCCCGCTACATGAAGAGGTATCCGTCCGGCAGTCACTCCGACAGCGTGAGGGCGATGACCGCCTGGAGCAACTACCTCAACGGCAGGTACGCCGACGCCGCGGCGCTATGCGGCGACGGCTCCACGGACGACCTGGCGTACCTGCGCGGCGCCTGCGCCTACGCAGTCGGCGACACGGCGTCCGCCCGGAGGCTGCTGAAGGACTACCTTGACCGGTTCCCCCAGGGCAAGTACCGCGCCAACGCCGAGCTTCCGCTTGCCCGGATCGGCTTCGACGACGCGTCGTCGGGCGGCGACGGGTCCGGCGTGGTGGAGAACGCCAGGCGGGCGTACGCGCTTTCCGGACAGTCCGGCGACTCGCTCCGCCTGGCGTGGGCGTACGAGTCCTGCGGCAAGTCCGCCGAGGCCGAGGCCCAGTATGCGGAGACCGCGAGGAAGTTCCCCGGCACCGACGACGCGGCGGAGGCGCTGTACCGGAAGGCCATGTGCGACGCGCGCGCGAAGAGGTGGTCGGCGTGCGAGCTGTCGCTGGCCGAGGCGCTTGCCTCCGGCGCGAACCCCGGGCGCAGGGCGCAGTCGCTTTACTGGCGCGGGGTTGCCGCCATCCAGATCGGACATTCCGAGGAGGGGGCCGGCTTCCTTCGCGAGGCCCTGGAGGCAGGGCTCGCGCTCGACGAGCAGCGCGAGGCGAGGCTTCTGCTCGCCGACGTGGCGCTTTCGGGCGGGAGGGCCGACGAGGCCAGGGCCGCGTACGCGAAGCTTGTGCGCGAGGGCGCGTGCGAGCGCATGCCGGCGTCGAAGATATACGCGGTCGGGTCGCTGCTTGACGGCGAGGAGGCGAAGGCCTGCGCCGAGGCGCTGCTGGCCAAGGCTGATTCCGCCGAATGGCGCCAGGCAGGCTATGCGCTGCTCGGGGCGGCCGCCGAGAAGTCGGGCAACTTCACGCTTGCCGTCGACTCGTACCGGCGAGCCATGGACGAGAAGGCGTGCGTGGCGGACCTCGCCAGGGCGTCCCTCGCACTCGGCAGGCTGGAGGCCAAGGCCGGCGAGCGCGAGCGCGCCGACGCGGCCCTCAGGCGCGCGGTCGAGCTCAACGCGGCGTCCCCGCGCGCACGGGCCGAGGCATACGTCGCGCTAGCCCGAAACGCCGAGGCGGCCGGCGACGGCGAGACGGCGCGGAAGTATGCGACGGTAGTGGCGTCGCTGTTCTCCGACGCGGAGCTGTGCGCCGAGGCGGAGAGGATACTTGCGGCGAATCCGGAGGGCGGGAAATGACCAGGGAGCGCAGCCAGGACCTTGTCGCCGTCGTGGTCGTCCTGTCGGTCGCGATACACGTCGGTCTGATGTTCTTCGCAAGGTCGAAGGTGATGACCCACGTCGTGCGCTCCCGCGCGGCCGAGCGCCGCCGCGAGGCGATGCGGGTGGAGGACTACCGGCCCATGGACGATCCGGTGGCCATAGAGCGCATCAAGGACATCATGTCGGCGCGGCCGGCCCCGGAGGCCGCGGCGCCTGAGGCGCCGGGGCCCGTGTCCGAGGGCCTTCCCGACAATGCGCTGACGCACTGGGAGGGGGAGGCGCCGGCGCCGGAGGCCCCAGCCGCGGACGAAGTGCCGCTCGCCCCCGACAGCTTCGACGTGACGCCCGTCCGGCTTGACAGGGGCCTCGCCCCCGATCCGGTTCCGACGGTCGAGTACATCCCGCCGGAGAGCCGCGCCCTCACGGCGCCCGCGGTATCGTCCGCCTCCGCGTTCGCCGTCCCGGCGGAGTTCGGCGCGCCCAGGCCGGAGGTCGAGCCTCCGGCGGCGCTTGCCGCGCCGCCGGAGGGCGTTGACCGGGCGTTGACGAAGGAGAAGGCCCGCGCAGGGCGGACGCCGCAGTTCCGGCCCGAGCCAGAGGTCTTCGACAGGGTGGACGAGAAGGTCGTCGAGAGGGAGAAGGACGCGGTAAGGGAGCTGATGGACGTCGAGGACGCCTTGCCGCTCGATCGGTTCGTGGGCCTTTCGGCGCGGCGCGCGGACGACGGGCAGTGGACGTACTTCAAACTGACGGTCACCCCGCGCGCCGACCTCCAGGTCGTGCCGAAGGACGTCGTCGTCCTCATCGACGCGTCCGGCTCCATAGGGTCCGAGCGGCTCGTCAGCTGCCGCGTGGCGGCGAAGGGCATACTGCGCTCCGCGCTCAACTCCGGCGACAGATTCAACCTCGTCGCGTTCCGCAACAAGTTCTCGTACGCGTTCCGGCGCTGGCAGGAATGCGACCAGGCGTCCTTCGCCGCCGCCGACAAGTGGCTTTCGGGCCTTGCGGCGCACGGGCGCACCGACGTGTTCGGCACGATACGCTCGGTGCTGACCCTGCCCCGCGACCCCGCGCGTCCGCTCATAGCGCTCGTGGTCACCGACGGCGACGCCAACGCGGGGGTGAGCGACACCGCGCAGATACTGTCGAAGTTCACCGATCTCAACGACGGACTCGTCTCCGTCTACATGTACGGCGTGAAGGAGAGCGCGAACCGCGAGCTCATCGACCTCCTCACCCACGCCAACCGCGGCGAGAGCTTCATCTACGGAGGCGTCCGGTGGAAGGCCGGCTCCGGGATAGAGTCGCTTTCGGAGCGGTTCCGCGACCCGGTGCTGACGGACCTGCGCGTGATATTCGCCTCGACTTCCAGGGCGGAGGCGTATCCGAGGCTTCTGAGGAACCTCTACGCCGGCGGCAAGGTGTCGCTGGTCGGGCGCGTGCCGCGCGGGACGGGCGAAGTCGCCTTTTCCCTCCGGGGCCTCAACGGGAAGGACACCTACGAGGCGTTTTTCCGCGTCACCCTGGGCAAGATCGCGGCCGACCCTTCCGTCGTCCGGGAATGGGCGGAGGAGCGCTCCATCGACGCAAAGCTCAGATGACCGGCTCCGACATCGAGATCAGCGTCGTCATTCCGTGCTGGAACGTCTCCCCCTGGCTCGGACGCTGCCTCGACAGCGTGTTCGCGGCGCTTCCCGCGAATTCGGAGGCGATAGCCGTGGACGACGGCTCTGCGGACGGCACTCTATCCGTCCTGCGAGACCGCGCGGCGCGCGAGCCGCGGCTGAAGGTCGTCGCGGCCCGGCACCGCGGAGTCTCCGCAGCGCGCAACGCGGCGCTTGACGAGGCCCGGGGGAGGCTCGTGTTCTTTGTGGATCCGGACGACATGGTTTCGCCGGACTATTTTTCCGCGATGTCCGAAGCGCTCGACCGCGACGGCGCCGACGTATGCGTGTGCGCATATTCGGGGTCGCCGCTCAAGGGGGACTACCGCCTGCGCTCCAACGCCGCGATAAGGGCGGAGTACCTTCCGCGCGTGTTCGGGTATTCGTTCGACGACGTGCGCGAGTGGTACGCGGGGCGGCCGCTCTTCGCCCGCCGCGAGATGGCCGGGGTCTGGCGCATGGCGTTCAGGCGCGACATGCTGGAGCGCGGACGCGTCCGCTTCGACGAGACGATCGAGCTTTACGAGGACGCGATGTTCGTGTCGGAGGCGCTGCTGAAGGCCAGGTCGATGACTTGCGTCGACCGCGAGCTCTACGTCGTAACCGACCGCGAAAGCGGCGCGATGAGGTCCATACCGAGGGACGGGGCGCGCCTGTGCCGCAACAAGCTGAGGCTCCTGGCGAGGCGGCGCGCGCTGGACGCGGCGGAAGGCGGCGCGCTGGGGCCGCTTTTCGCCGCGTCGTGCGTATTCTCCGCGCTCGAGATGCTCGCCGCGACTGTCCGCGGCGCATTGCCCAGGCGCGAAGGGCTGGGATTCGTCCGCGAGTATCTTTCGGACGAATTCGCGCGGCGCTCGCTGGCCGGTTTCCCGCTTTCCGCGCGGCGTCCGCTTGTCGCGGCCTCCGTCCTGGCGCTCAGGGCCTTCGCCGCTGCAGTGTGATATTATGGTATAATATCCCGTAAATCCCAAAGGAGGAAAAACAGATGAACTACGCTGAGGCCAAGAAGATGCTTGACGGGTGCGGGCAGGGGCATGTCCTCGCCTCGTGGAAGGGGCTTTCGAAGGAGGGCCGGAAGTCTCTCCTCGCGCAGGTCGCGAAGATAGAGCCGAGAAGCCTCGCGTACTGCCAGAAGGCGCTGAAGGCCGGTTCGTCGGCGGTCGACAACTCGAGGGGCGTGGCGCCTAAGGTCGCGGTACTCAGGGGGAGGACGCTCGCCGAGGCCGTCGAGGCGGGCGAGAAGGAGCTGAAGGCGGGCAGGGTCGCGGCCCTCCTCGTCGCGGGCGGACAGGGCTCGCGCCTCGGCTACGACGGGCCGAAGGGATGCTATTCGATCGGGCCGATCACCGGGGCGCCGCTCTTCTACTTCCACGCCCGCAAGATACTCGCGCGCACGATACGCTACGGGCGCACCATCCCGTTCTACGTGATGACCAGCGAGGCGAACAACGAGGCGACCGTAAGGTGCTTCGAGGAGAACGACTACTTCGGGCTGAACCCCGACGACGTGTTCTTCTTCACGCAGGGCATGTGGCCCGGAATGACGGCGGACGGCAAGATCATCATGGACGAGCCCGGGCACGTCTTCATGAGCCCCGACGGGCACGGCGGCCTCCTCGCCGCGCTGAAGCGCTCAGGGGCGCTCGCGGACATGAAGAGGCGCGGGATAAAGTCCGTGTTCTTCTTCCAGGTCGACAACCCGCTCGTCGAGATCGCGGACCCCGCGTTCATCGGCTACCACGTCATGGAGAAGTCCGAATACTCCCTCAAGCTCTGCGCCAAGCGAGATCCGAAGGAGAAGGTCGGCATGCCGATGCGCTTCGGCGATTCGTTCCGCATGGTGGAGTACACCGAGATGACGGACGAGCAGTGCAACCGTCGCTCGAAGGACGGCTCGCTCTACTTCCTCTACGGCTCGCCGGCGATCCACGTCTTCGACCGCGCGTTCCTCGAGCGCGAGGCCGGCAAGGACATGCCGCTGCACCTCGCGTTCAAGAAGATTCCGTTCGTCGACGCGAAGGGCAAGGTCGTCAAGCCCGCCGAGCCGAACGGATACAAGTTCGAGAAGTTCATCTTCGACGTGCTCCCGAACGCGCGCCGCGCGGCGTTCCTCGCCTTCGATCAGAAGGACGAGTTCTCGCCAGTGAAGAACGCGGAGGGGAGCGACTCCCCCGCGTCGTGCAAGGCCGACATGCAGGCCAAGTGGCGCCGCTGGCTCGCCGAGGCCGGCGTGGAGGTCAAGGAGGGCGTCCCGGTCGAGATCGACCCGGCGTACGCGCTTGACGCCGCGGACATAAAGTCCATCGGCTTGGCCCTCGGCGCGGAGTGAGTGCCATGAATTTCGAGGACAACCTCAAGAAGCTCGAGGAGCTCGTCGCGAAGATGGAGTCCGGCGACATGAAGCTGGACGACATGATCGCGGCCTTCGAGGAGGGGCGCAGGCTCGTGGAGACCTGCCAGAAGGACCTGGAGTCAATCCGCCAGCGAATCGACAAGGTTACCAAGGACGGCGTGAAGGTGATGAATGATGAATGATGAATTATGAATGACGAGTGTTGGGCCTTTCAACCTTTCAACCTTTCAACTTTTCAACCATTCAACCTTAAATGAAGCAGATCTACGTCCAAGCGAAGCCCGACCACATCGAGTCCCTTGCAAAGTCGGCTCCGATCGCAGCCGTCGAGGAGCTGGTGTGGAACGCCCTCGACGCGGACGCGAAGGAGGTCAAGGTCGACCTGATCGCCAATCCGCTCGGCGCGGTTGAGGCCGTCCGCGTGTCGGACGACGGCACGGGAATAGACGTCCCGAACGCCGACGCCACATTCGGCTCGCTCGGCGGAAGCTGGAAGCGGCTCACGAACCAGACAGGCGTTTCGCACAGGATGCTCCACGGACGCCACGGGCGCGGGCGCTTCAAGGCCTTCGCGCTCGGAACGCACGTCGAGTGGCGCACGACCGCGGCGAGGGACGGCTCACTGCGCTCCTACGTGATTTCCGGAGACGCCGCGGCGCCTGGGGTGTTCGGCGTGGAGGAGTCCGAAAGGCCCGGCCCCGCCACCGGGACGGAGGTCTACGTCTCCAACGCGAAGGTCAACTGCGACTCGCTGCTGAACGCCGCCGAGACCGTTCAGACCCTCGCGTCCAGGTTCGCCCTCTACCTCAAGAGCTACCCTGACGTGCGGATATACTTCAACGGACTCCCCGTCACGCCCGTCATCGTGCAGAAGCGCACGACCGACTACAAGCTCACCGTCGCAGGCGGGGCGACCGCGAAGCTGGAGGTGATCGAGTGGAAGCGCAAGTTCGTCGGCGCCGGGAGGCTCGTCTTCGCGGGTCCTGACGGATTCCAGCTCCACGAGCAGTCCGCAGTCGTCCGTTCCGGCGGAATCCCCTTCACGGCATACCTCATCTCCGAGCGGTTCCCCGCCCTCAGCCGCGAGAACGCGCTGGTGATGGACGAGCTCAACCCCGAGGTCAGGATGTACCTCGACGAGGCGAAGAAGGTCCTAAAGGCGCACTTCCTCGCGCTGGGCGAGGAGAAGAGCGAGTTCGAGCGCGAGTGGGAGGAGCGGATCGCCTCCCTTTCCAAGGAGGAGCGCAAGACGCTATACATGATGCTCAAGAAGTCGCTGAAGGCGAAGTAGGACACGACCTTCAGGCAAAAGGAGACGTCGTCGAAGAGTCGCAGGCGGATTCCGTCGCCTTCCGCGAGCCGCGGCGTGAAGACGGTCTACGTCGACCTGTATCCGACGCGCTGCCTTTCGGACTTTGCCCGCGTGCTGGCGGCGGCGGTCGCGGAGTCCCTGGAGTCGCCGGCCGAGAAGATGATCAAGGCCGTTGCCGCGTTTGCGCGGGGATTCCGTCCGACGATGACCATTGACGAGTTCTCCGGAAGGCCGAAGTTCAGCTTCGACATCAACGCAGGGAACGCGCAGGCCTCGCTCGAGTCGACGCTTGAGTATCTTCAGTCGCGAAAGGCTCGCACCATTGTCGCGATAGACGAGTTCCAGCAGATTGCCGAATATCCCGAGAAGGGCGTCGAGGCTCTGCTTAGGTCGAAGATACAGTTCATGCACAACGTCGGGTTCGTCTTTTCGGGATCCAGACTTCACATGATGGCGGAGATGTTTCATTCGCCGAAGCGTCCGTTTTTCAACTCGACTGCATCCATGGCGCTGGACGTCATCGACAGGCAGGCCTATTTCCGCTTTGCGGCGACGTTTTTCCGCAAGGCCGGCAGGATCCTGCCCGAAGAGACTTTCATGGCGGCTTACGACCGCTTCGAGGGCATTACCTGGTACGTGCAGTCCGTAATGAAGGAGCTCTACGCGCAGTCGGATGTACGCCCTACCGTGGAAAATGTGGTTGCTGCCGTCGGCCATCTGGTTGAGGAGAACGCGATGAACTACGGGTTCGTCCTTTCCAAATGCTCGCCTGGGGCTGTCGAGCTTCTTCGCGCTGTGGCGGCGGAGCGCGTGGTGGCGGAACCCATGTCCGCCGAGTTCGGGCGCAAATACGGTCTGAGGGCGGCTTCGAGCGTGCGCTTTGCGCTTGACTCGCTGCTGGACGATGAACTTCTCTACAGGCGCGAAGACGGATATGTCGTGTACGACCGTCTGTTCGCCGAATGGCTGAGGGCAAAATAGAATAGGCCGGCTTCCATGGGGCTTCCATTGGGTTTGACCCTATGGAAGCCCGGCCTTGCATTCTTCCCGCACAGGTGGGGAATTATGGTAGGCGCGGTTTGGGGCGAACCGACGCGTCTGACTTATGCCGGGCATTTGGCATGGGGACAGTCCCCGAGCCGCCATGCGG
>Ga0310696_10008694_pt1 | contig 11820 bp, 7 predicted proteins | sample AusTroGonzalo_MG_4_FD_203885 | JGI IMG/M metagenome (GOLD analysis project Ga0310696, IMG submission 203885) | Bovine rumen microbial communities from tropical cattle in Woodstock, Queensland, Australia - Gonzalo_02 (v2) (version 2) | ecosystem: Host-associated > Mammals > Digestive system >... | reverse complement strand
GTGCCTGTCGTGGCGCTCCTGGCTCCCGCCATCTGCCTCGTCCTCCAGCTTAATTCCGAGCGCTGGTTCGGCGGCTACAAGTTCAGCTATGAGCTCCTGCTGCTGAACGCGGCCCTGACCTTCGGGGGACTGTGCCTGCTTATTCGGCGCGACGCGCCACGGAAACGGCAAGAGGCCTCCCATTGAGGAAAGCGATGATTTCCGCCTCCGGGAAACCGAGGCTGCGGATGGGATTGAGCTGCCGCAGGGCTTCATCGTAGGACCGGAAAACGCCTACGGAGTAGGTGTAGCGGAGGGCGTTCGTAATCCGTTCATGGACAGGGTCCAGTCCCTTGATTTCCTCCAGGGTGGCGTGCCGGGGCGAAGTGAACAGCTGGATCTGGAAGACGATGCCTTCCGGCAGCGAGGTGTCCTGTGCGAAGCGGCCGACGGGGCCCACCCGGTAGGAGGGGGCCGTGGCTGCGGGGGCGGGAGCCATGCGCAGCCGGAGTTTCGCTCCGTAGGCCTTCTTGGAGAACGTATAGCTGGAGCGGGCGCCCACGACCTCCCGGTCGGCAGGCCCCGTGTCCTTCACGACGCCGCTCCGGAGGAAGGAGCGTTCGATGTCGCGGACGGCGCGGCTGGTCTCCTCCAGCTGGCGACGAAGGGGAGTCAGCGCCGCCTCGCGGTCGGTGATGGTGGCCGTCAGGGCCGTCAGGTCGTCGCCGGTGCCCTTCGAGAGGCGGAGCCGCAGGTCATCCAGCCGGCGCTCTCCCGCATAAATCGAATCCCGGAGGGCGCGGGCTTCGTTCATGAGCTGCCGGTACAGGCGCGTGTCGTCGCTTTCGGGAGCTTCGCCGGAGACGGCGGATCCGTGATCCTGCCGGGCGGGGTCGTCGAGCGGAAGGAGGGCGGACAAGCGGGCGATGGCGGCCGGGTCCCGCATCGGCAGCCGCAACGGAACTGCTTTTTTCTCAAGAACATAGATATACACGCTGTCCCGGGAGCAGTCCCGATTGGAGGCGAAGATCGTATAGCGGCCATCGGGCGTGTCCACCAGCAGGAAATCATCCCCGGGGGAGGAATAGGGGAATCCCCGGTTCACCGGCTCGTCCCAGGTTCCGGCCTCCTCGTTCCAGCGGGCGGTATACAGGTCATAGCCGCCCATGCCATGAAGGCCGTCCGAGGCGAAGGTCAGGGTCTTTCCGTCTTCCGAAACCATCGGGAATACCTCGTTGCCCAGGGTCAGCAGGTTTTCGCCCATCAGTTCGGGGACGGACCAGAGGGTGTCCCGGTTGTAGGTGGCGTACAGGTTTCTTGCGCCGGCAGGGTCGGGTGCGGAAAAGTAAAGGGAACGGGCGCCCATGGGTGCATAGGTGGGAAAGCCGTCCTCCGCCGGGTCCAGCACGTTCGGCGCCGTCCGCCAGGTCTGGTTCTTCAACGGGTAGAAGAGGAAGAAATCCTTGCGGGAGAAGCGCTCGCGTGCAATGACGACGGGGTCCTCGCAGAAGTCCGTCAGGTTGAGGGCGTTCTGGGCCTGTTCCGTCCGGGTGCGGAGCATCCGGAGGGTGTCGTCGTCAGCGGTCAGGGCCGATGCGCGGGCATAGCAAAGGAGCGCCTCTTCGAAATGGTACGACCGGTGCAGCCGGTCCCCCTCCCGCAGGAGGGAATCCGTCTGCGCCCGGAGGCAGGGAAGCGCCGTCAGGGTGAAAAAAAGGAGGAAAAAGAGCCTTCTTTGCACGTCAACCGTTCGTTTGGAGTATGCAAAATTAAGAAATAGTTACGAGAATCTTCATTTGTCAGAAAAAATTTGTACTTTTGTACCCTTGTTTTGACGAGAACAAACAAATAATTATAATTAACGATTGAAATGCAAAGCAAAGGATTAATCAGGCTCTTCGCCATCCTGCTTGCCATCGCCAGCATCTGGCAGCTCTCCTTCACGGCGGTTACCCGCATCCAGGAGAACAAGGCCGCCAAGATCGCCGCCGAGCGGGCACAGCAGTACGTCGACGCGAACAATGTCGCCGCCGAGGTGCGGGAATTCGTTCTCGACTCGGTGGCCAACATCCGCAACAGAGCCTACATCGACTCCATCGGCTCGGAAAAGGTGTATCTCGGATATACCTACCAGGCTGCCAAGGAAAAGGAAATCAACCTGGGCCTGGACCTCAAGGGCGGCATGAACGTCATGCTGCAGGTCCAGCTCGAGGACCTCGTGAAAGCCCTCGCCGGCAACAGCGCCGACCCGGACTTCGTGAAGGCCCTCGAAACGGCGAAGAAGAACAACGTCAATTCCAGCCAGGACTTCATCGGCCTGTTCGAGGCCGCCTGGGCGGAAACGGCGAACGGCCGCCGGCTTGCCGAGATCTTCGGCACCTATGAGCTCCGCGACAAGGTGAAGCCCGAGTCCACCGACCGGGAAGTCATCGAAGTGATCCGCGGCGAGGCCAAGAGCGCCATCGACAACTCCTTCAACGTCCTCCGCAACCGTATCGACCGTTTCGGCGTCACCCAGCCGAACATCCAGCGCATCGAGAACAGCGGCAAGATCCTCATCGAGCTTCCGGGCGTCAAGGACCCGGAGCGCGTGCGCAAGCTCCTCCAGGGAACCGCTTCCCTCGAGTTCTGGCCGACCTTCACCGCACAGGAAGTAGACCTGTACTCCGCCGACGCCCGCGTCGCCGAGATCCTCGCGAACCTCGGTGACAGCACCGCCGTCGCCAATCCGCTCCTCTCTATCCTGCAGCCCAGCGGCTGGAACAACGCCTGCATCGGCTTCGCCAACGGCGTGGACACCGTGATGGTGAACCGTTACCTCGCCATGGCGGAGGATGTCCTCCCGCAGGGCTTCCGCGGCCTGTGGACTGTGAAGCCGAGCGAGTTCGTCTCCGGTGCCAACATCTATGAACTCGTCGCCATCAAGGCCACCTCCCGTGACGGCAAGGCCCCGCTCGACGGCGGTTCCGTGACCGACGCCCGCGTGGAATTCAACGGCGGCGGCCGCAACGGCGGCAGCGGTGCTCCTTCCGTCTCCATGACCATGAACGCCGAGGGCGCCTCCGTGTGGGCCCGTCTCACCAAGGACAACATCGGCAAGCAGATCGCCATCGTCCTCGACGGCCTCGTGTACTCCTACCCGAACGTCCAGAACGAGATCACCGGCGGCAACTCCCAGATTACCGGCAACTTCGACATGCAGGAGGCGGAAGACCTCGCGAACGTCCTCAAGTCCGGTAAGCTCCCGGCGCCGGCCACCATCATCCAGGAGCAGGTCGTGGGCCCGTCCCTCGGCTCCGCCTCCATCCGCGCCGGTCTCATCTCCTTCCTGATCGCCTTCCTGGTGGTGCTCCTGTACATGGTGCTCTTCTACAAGGGAGCCGGCCTGATCGCCGACGTCGCCCTGCTGTGCAACGTCCTCCTGCTGTTCGGCACCCTCGTGTCCTTCGGCGCCGTCCTCACCCTGCCGGGTATCGCAGGTCTCATCCTGACCCTCGGCATGGCGGTGGACGCCAACGTGATCATCTACGAGCGCATCAAGGAAGAACTGGCTGCGGGCAAGGGCTTCTCCAAGGCCGTCGCCGACGGTTACAAGAACGCCTACTCCGCCATCATCGACGGCCAGCTGACCACCCTGTTCACCGGTATCATCCTGTACGTGTTCGGTTCCGGCCCGGTCCAGGGCTTCGCCACGACCCTCATCATCGGTATCGTCACCTCCGTCGCGACCTCCATCTTCATCACCCGCATCATCTTCGATGACCGGATCCAGAAGGGGAAGACCGTCAGCCTGTACACTGGCTGGAGCAAGAACTTCCTGAAGAACACGCACATCGACTTCATCGGCCTGAAGAAGTACTCCTACATCATCTCCGGCGCCCTGATCCTCATCAGCATCGCTTCCATCGCGTTCAAGGGCTTCAGCTACGGTGTCGATTTCACCGGTGGCCGCACCTACATCGTCCGCTTCGACCAGAGCGTCAAGGCCGAGGATGTCCGCGCCGCCGTGGAGAACACCTTCCAGGCTGCCGCCCAGGCCGCCGGCGAGGACCAGTACTCCGTCGAGGTCAAGCAGTTCGGTGGCGACGCCCAGATGAAGATTACCACCCAGTACAAGAACGACAGCGAAGACACCTCCGTGGACACCGAGATAGAAGGCCTCCTGTTCGACGCCCTCAAGGGCTTCTACGCCGAACCGACGACCCTCGCCCAGTTCACCTCCACGCTGGAGAACCCGAACGGTATCGTCTCTTCCGACAAGGTGGGACCGACCATCGCCCGTGACATCACCCGCAGCGCGTTCATCGCCGTGTTCCTGGCCCTCCTGATGATCTTCGCCTACATCGCCTGGCGGTTCAAGGGTTGGACCTGGGGTCTGGGCGGCGTGGTTTCCCTCGCCCATACGGCCCTCATCGTCATCGGCTTCTTCTCCCTGTTCAACGGTATCCTGCCGTTCAACCTGGATGTGGACCAGACGTTCATTGCCGCCATCCTGACCATCATCGGTTACGCCATCAACGACAACGTGGTGATCTTCGACCGTATCCGTGAGCAGAAGGGCCTGCACCCGAATGCCAACTTCCGCGAGACCGTGAACACGGCCCTCAACGCGACCCTCACCCGTACGGTCAACACCTCTGTCTCCACCCTCCTCCCGATGCTCGCCATCGCCATCTTCGGCGGTGAAAGCATCCGCGGTCTGGCGGTCGCCCTCTGCCTCGGTGTCATCATCGGCACCTACGCGTCCATCCTGATCGGCACCCCGGTCATGTACGACGCCACCATGAAGCGCGACTCCAAGAAGGTGGTGGACACCAAGAAGAAGTAAATCCTTCCCATACTGGAGGCAAGGCGGCCGGTTCCCTGTGGAGCCGGCCGTTTCGCTATTGATTGTCTGAGAGAGAATTCCTATATTTGCCGTATGGTTACCGAATGGATTGTCACGGAGATAGACGGCAAGATTGCATCCATCTCCGCCGATTACAGGCATTTCGCCGAAATCGCGGCGATAGTGGCCCAGCAGCCCCCGCTGGGCATCGACACCATCTCGACGCACAAAGTGTCGACGGACGATCTTGTCGCGATGAGGGACACCGTCATCTGGGACGACTTCCGCCTGTTCGGCACCAAGTTCCAGCTGGGTGTCTGGAAGCAGCTGTTCGAGCTCGAACCGCGCCTGTACAGCTATACGGACCTTGCCGCCCTCTGCAACAACCCGCTGGGCGTCCGCTCGGTCGCGCACGCCGTCGCCATCAACCCCGTCGCCTACCTCATTCCCTGCCACCTGATCATCCCGAAAGAGTCCATGGACAAGGCCCGCGAGATCCGCGCCACGGCGGAATCCACGCTCTTCAAGGGGAGTGACCTGTACCTGCTGGACAGCATCGACGTGGGCGAATACGCCCATGGGCCCGAAGTCAAGCGGGAGCTCATCAAACGCCACCTGAAGCGGTAATGGCCCTTCTCGAAGTCTGCTGCGGAAATCCGGAAAGCGTCGATGCCGCCGTCCTCGGAGGAGCGCGGCGGATTGAACTGTGCGCGGACCTCGAGGCCGATGGCCTCACCCCGCCCATGGACTGGCTCCGGGACGTCAAGGAACGCTACCCGGCATTGACCGTCCATGTCCTCATCCGCCCGCGCGCAGGCGGTTTCGTTTATACGGAGGAGGAAGCCGATACGATGGCCTTTCAGGTGGAAGAAGCCCTGGGGGCCGGGGCGGACGGGATCGTGCTTGGCGGGCTCACGCCCTCCCGGGACATCGATCTTCCCTTGATGGAGCGGTTGGTTTCCCTTGTCGAATCCTATAACCTGGCATCGGAGCTCCTGCACTCGGACCTCTGCCACGCAGCCAATGACAGCCACTTCTTCCCGCCCCCCGCGCGGCGCGTAAGCATCACCTTCCACCGGGCCTTCGATGTCTGCCGGCGCCCTTTCGAGGCGCTGGAGCAAATCATCCGTTTGGGTTGTGACCGGATTCTGACCTCCGGTCAGGGCCGCACGGTCGTGGAAGGTGCCGACATGCTGCGGGAGCTGCGGAAGCGGGCTTCGGGACGCATCGGCATCCTTCCGGGCGGCGGCGTCACGCCGCAGAATGCGGCCCGCATCCTCGCCCTCACCGGTTGCACGGAGATTCACGCCTCCGCTTCGGGGATTATTGACGGGAAAAGGATTACTTCCCTGGAAACTGTCTCCGCCATTCTTCAGGCGATTTCTTAAGGCGCTGAGGGTCAGGGCTTTAAAAAATGGTCTTTGTCCCAAACGGGACAAAGACCCGGAGACAAATCAATGAGTGATAATCACTTGCGTTTCATGAGAAGCTGCCCGGCACCCCAGCAGAGGGCGGCGACGGCCATGCCGTTGATGGAGGCGAAGCCCCAGTGGACAAGGTTGGCGACCACGGCGCCGGCGATGACGCCGATGACGGCGCTCCAATCCACCACCGGTTCCCTGACCTCCTTCCCGCGATGCGTGAAGTAGTGGAGGATGAGGATGATGCCCACGGGCGGCAGGGTGCAGTTGAGCACGTTCAGCCAGTCGCAGAAGTTCCAGTACAGCCAGACAGCGGCGACGGTGCCGATGATGCCGGAGATGATGACCCAGGTTTTCTTCGTCAGGCCGAAGATGTTGGAAAGGCCCAGGCCTGCGGTGTACAGGGCGTTGTCATTGGTGGTCCAGATGTTGAGGCCCAGGACGAGGACGGCGAGGTAGAACAGATTGAGGTTCAGCATCACCTCGAAGATGTCGTTGCCGCCCACGTAGATGCTGGAAACGGCGCCGAAAAGGAACATCAGCGAGTTACCGATGAAGAAGGCAACGACGGTGATCCAGAGACCCACCTTGCCGCTTTTGGCGAAGCGCGTGAAGTTCGGTGTGGCCGTACCGCCTGAGACGAAACTTCCCACGACGAGGCCCGCGCCCGCGATGACCCCCAGGTCCTTCGACCCCTTCGCGAACTGTTCCACGAGGCCGGCGTCTCCGTTCCGGACCGCCAGGATCATCGCGACGGTGCCGAGGATGGCCACGGCCGGGACGGCGATGTAGCTGATGATCGTGAGGCTCCTGATGCCGAAGTAGGCGCTGGCGGTCATCAGGATGCCGGCGATGGCGACCAGCAGGTAGCCCTGCCAGGGCATCGAATCCGGTGTCACCTCCAGGCCCAGGAGCTCCTTCGCCACGGGAATGGCGAACATCGCCAGGCCCACGCCGAACCACCCGGTCTGGGTGAAGCTGATCATCGCGCTGGGAAGCCAGCTGCCCTTGGAGCCGAAGCTCCGGCGGGCGAGCATGTCCAGCGACAGGCCGCTTTCCGCGCCAATCCACCCGAGCGTGCCCGTGTAAGCCGCGAGGATGAGGCCGCCCAGGAGGAGGGCCCAGACAAAGCCCCACCAGTCCAGGCCGGCGGCCAGCTGCTGGCCCACCCACATGCTGGCGGAGAAGAAGGTGAAGCCGAGCATCACCATGAACATGCTCAAGTTGCTCTTGCGTCCGGCCCGATCGACCGGAGACGTCGTGTAATCGACGTCGGTCCTCTTGTTACTCATATTGTTGCAGGATTGTGTTGATGGCATTGATCCGCTGTGTCGCGATGGTTTCCAGCGACAGGGCCTCCGCGTTTTCCAGAAGGCCCGTTTCCTCATTCCAGAGGTCCTGGAGGCCGCTTTCCGGGAGCTCCGTGAAATGGTTCACCGCCAGCCACTCCCCATAGTTGAGCGGGCGGTCGTAGCCCAGTTTCTCCTTCACGAGCGCAATGGGGTCGATGCGGTCGGCCCGGCCCCAGACGCCCTCCCAGTATTCCAGCACCTCATGGAAGTGGACCGGAATCTCGTAGCGGCGGGCGCCCCCGTCGTAGATGATGCATTTCTCCAGCAGGGCGTAGGGATGGTCCAGCACGAAACGGCGGAATTCCGGTGTGACGACCCCGCCCTTCCAGCCGAAGTCGATGTCCGGCACGTTGATGCCCGTGGCACCGTGGTCTTCATATACCGTGAACACGCCTTCGTAGAAGAAACATTCGAAGCCCTCGAACTCGGGGAAGACCGCCCGGATTTCCCCGGTCATTTTCTCCATCAGGTCGATGGCGCGCGTTCCGCCGATGGTGAAGAAAACGATCTTGCGGAGACTGCCGCCCCGGCGGCGGAACCGGTCCACGACCTGCCCCAGGCACAGCCGCAGGGTGTCACCCGTCGCGATGATGTCGCCGATGATGAGCGTACGGTCGCGTCCGACGCGGATCTTCTCGTACTTGATGTCCAGTCCGGTGATGACATGGTTCTCGATGATGCGTTCGCAGGAGACGAAGTGGATGTCCCGTACCCGGATGCCGTTGCGGAAACAGGCCTCCTCCACCGGGTAGTTCAGTCCGCCGCGGAGGATGGTGAGGATATCGACATCGCCGCCCTTGCCTTGTGGAAACAGATGGCGGAGGGCGGCGACGGTAGCGGGAAGCATCGACAGATAGGAATCAAAGCCGACGACTTCCGGATAGGCCATGAGCTGGCGGGTCCCGGCCCCGCTCAGCAGATAATACCGGTTGGAGAAATGCGGGCCGTGCAGCTCGTACAGGCTCGTCTCATAGTGAAGCCCTACGAAACGGAGGCTCGCATCCTGTAAACAATTGGACATAAAAAATCCCGATTAGATTCAACCGGGATACAAAGATAAGGATTTCCGCCGGAATCCCCAAAAGGGACGGAGGGAAATTATCTCACATACGGTTTCAGCTCCTTCCAGGGAACGAAGACGGAGATGACGCCGAGGTAGTAGGGGGCGATGTCGTAGGGCTGGTAGTACCAGGAGGCGCCGTCCCGGGTCACTTCATAGTTGCCGTTCGGACCGACGAGGTCGGGTTCGAAAATGGCGCCGAGCGCCTCTTCGTCACCGTCCAGGGCCTCAGGGAGGTGGGCCTGGATCAGGGCGGCGACCGGGGCACGGTATCCATCGGCAAAGAAATCCTCTTCCGGGACGATGTCGCCGGTCTTCCGGTCGAAAACCACCGCAGTCATCGTGCCTCCGCCATGGGCGCCGCCGCGGAAATTGTAATACTCGACCATGTAGGACTCGAACGGTCCGTAGCGGCCGGAGAAGTAACCGTTGATCCGGTCCTCCCAGGACAGGACGCCGTTTTCCCCCTTTCCGGCATACTCCAGGTTCTCGTTGAAATATTCGTCCTTGAGGTTGTCCGCATAATGGGTGGCGGTCTCCTCCACGGTGGCGCCGGGACCCTCCTCCATGTCGAAGGCGGAGCTCAGGATTCCGTGCGTGATGCGGTCCAGCACTTCTTCCCCGGCCCCTTTCACGGGATACTCCAGGGAGACGGAGAGAAGAAGGGAATCGGCCCGTCCTTCCAGCAGGGGAATCGCCTGCTCATCGTTGTAGGAGGTGGTTTTCAGGCCGCAGCCGGTCACGAGGAGGACCAGGGCGGCAAGGGGCAGAAGTCTTTTCATGGCGTCAGTCATTGTTCATTTCTTCGATGTCGATGGACCTCGGGGTGGGATCCCCGATGAGCCAGCGGGAATAGTGGTCCGCCATCTTCCAGAAGAACCAGTCGTTCATGTCGCCGAAGCCGTGGCGCTGGCCGGGCAGGAGCACGTACTCGAACCGCTTGTTGGCCCTGATGAGGGCGTTCGCCACGCGGATGGAGTTGGCAGGGTTCACGTTGTTGTCGGTGTCGCCATGGACCAGCATCAGGTGGCCTTTCAGGCGGGCGGCGATCTGCGGGTTCGTCTCGATCTTGTACACGAAGGTGGTGTCTCCCTTCTCGATCTTCTCGGTGATGCCGTGGTGCTGTTCGCTCCACCAGCGGTTGTAGATGCGGTTGTCATGGTTGCCGGCGCAGGAGACGGCTGCCTTGAAGAAGTCGTTGTACTGGAGGATGGCCGCCGTGGACATGAAGCCGCCGCCGGAATGGCCGTGGATGCCCACGCGGTCAATGTCAATGTACTTGTGCCGGGCCGCGAGCTGCTGGATGGCGTATTTCTGGTCTTCCAGGCCGTAGTCGCGGAGATTGCCGTAGCCGTAGTTATGGTACCACTTGGAGCGGTTGGGATGACCGCCGCGGTTGCCCACGGTGATGACGATCATCCCCAGCTGGGCGAGGCGGTCGGTGCGGGTCATGCCGCTGGACCAATAGACATTGTTGGCCTCCACCTGCGGGCCCGGATACACGTAGTCCGCCAGGGCATAGACCTTCGTGGAGTCGAAGTCGAACGGCTTGTAGATGGCTCCGTGGAGGTCCGTGACGCCGTCCGCCGCCTTCACGACGAAGCGCTCCGGGAACTTGTAGCCCGCCGCGAAGAGCTGGCTGAAGTCGGCTTCCTCCAGTTCGATGCGCTTGCCTGCGGCTGAAATGAGGGCCGATGCGGGCTTGTAGTCCACACGGGAGTAATTGGCTACGAAGTACTTGGCATCGTCACACGCCACTGCGGCGATGTCCATGTCGGGCATGTCCAGCTGCTGCATGGGCCCGCCCGCGAGCGGCACCCGGAAGGTGTGCATCTGGTACGGGTTCTCCTGCCGGTCCACGCCGCAGGCTGCCGCGAGGACATAGCCGTCGCCCACGGCAAGGACGTCATCCACGTGGAAAGCGCCCTCGGTGAGGTTGCGCTTGAGTGTGCCGTCCGGACCGTAGAGATAGAGGTTCGCCCAGCCGTTGCGCTCGGACCACCAGACAAAACTGCCGTCCGGGAGGAAGCGCGGGCTGCGGTACTCCACGTAGGTGTTCATGCGTTCGGAGAGAACGGTCTTCGTGCTGTCGGAGCCTACGTCCACGCGGCACAGGTCCAGCCGCTTGAGGTCACGACTCTGGCGGACCAGCCAGAAATGGTTGTCATCGCCCATCCATTTGCCGCCGCGGAACTCGTTGTAGGCGTCCTTCTGCGTGCGCGGGGCGTCCAGCACGCCGCAGTCCTGGTCCTTGAAGGCGATGACCTTCACCGCCTGAGAGCTGCCCTCCGTGTCCATGATGTAGAGGTACGGCGTAGGTCCCGGTTCACCCGGCATCTGGTATTTGTAGGTCTCCAGCGTGGGGCGCGGCTCGGTGACGGAATTGATCACCCAGAAGGGCTTGATCTTGGACATGTCCCAGCGGATGACGGCGAACTTCTTCCCGTCCGGCGACCAGGAGAGGGAGGCGAACCCGCGCTTGGTGGAGTCCGTCTGGGTGTCGCCGTTGTAGCTGTTCCCGTTCCAGGAGAAATCGGCCGTACCGTCCTTGGTGAGGGCGGTTTCCACGATCGTGCTGTCCTTCTCGTCCTTCGCCGCCTTGCGGAGCGAGGTGGAATCCATCAGGTACAGGTTATGGTTCTTGATATACACGCCCTTGGTTCCGTCGGGGGATACATTGGCCCAGGTGGGGTACTTCTTCGGATGCTCGTCGGTGTCCCAGGTGAGCTTTTTCGTCGCGATGTCATAATAGAACCGGTACTTGACGAACTCGGTCTTGCCTTTGTCCTTCCCCTTGGCCGTAGTGTCCTTCTTCTCGGTCTTGGAAGTGATGTCGAACTGGAAGTACTTGTCCTCCTTGAGATCCAGCTGCAGGGGGAGGTGCTGGGCGTCATACGGGTCGCGGGTGATTTCCGTGACCTGCATGGCCAGCTTGTCCATGTCGAAGAGCTCGGTCTTGCGGCCCGCCACCGGGTCCACGAGGTAATACTTCGTGCCCGCGGCGGTCTTGTAGCTGTACCAGAAGCGGTCGCTGCCGGCGAACCAGTGCGGGGTGACCTTGGTGGTGTACACCAGCTGGCCGACCTTCTTCTGGGAGAAGCGCTCGGCGAGGTTGTAATTGGCCCTGGTGACTTTCCGGGACGGGAGTGCCTGGTCGGCGTTGCGGGGCTGCTGGGCGGC
>Ga0310696_10008693_pt1 | contig 11822 bp, 8 predicted proteins | sample AusTroGonzalo_MG_4_FD_203885 | JGI IMG/M metagenome (GOLD analysis project Ga0310696, IMG submission 203885) | Bovine rumen microbial communities from tropical cattle in Woodstock, Queensland, Australia - Gonzalo_02 (v2) (version 2) | ecosystem: Host-associated > Mammals > Digestive system >... | reverse complement strand
CCGCAGTGTGCCGGACAAAGAGGCGCAAATAATCAATAAAAGGGATATGGTCTTTTTCATTTCTGTATGATTTTTGATGCGGCAAAGATAATCAATATATCTTTCACTATGATTGCTCTAAAAAAAATGTATCTTCGCGCCATGATGTTCCGCAATCGAAATAGGGCGTTGCCACTGGCCTTGACCGTCGCTTTCTGCGCGATGCTTTTTGTTGTTTCCGCACAAAAACGGCAAACGATGCCCTCCGCCATACTCGTCAAAGAGAAGTGCAACAGGTGTCACGCTTTTGACACGCTCTGCCGATTCAAGTATGGGGACATTGTGTTGACGGAGGATTCCATCACGTTCAAGGATAAGGATTGCTTATATCATTGCTACGATAGTGGAATAAGTTTTTTAAATCGTGCATACCTGATATTTTCTTTCCCGGATGGGAACCGATTTAAGATGGAATTCTTCAACTATGTTTCCAGTTATGTGCCCCAATATTCTCCCATTATTTTTAGAGTGGATTGGGGTAACACGTTGCCGTTGCAACCAACTTTTTCAAAAAAAGATTGGACAAAATCGTTGAAAAGGTTCGTCAAGAAGTGGAATTCGTATGCGGAACAAGAGGAAGTTGTATTGAATATTATTCAGTGCGGACCGAATTATTCCCGCATGATCCAGATACAAGGAAAGGACACGGTTTTCGTGGCGTCACACTACGATACGGATATTGATTTGCAGTTTGATCCTGATTATGATCGCATCGAAATCGAGGACGGTGATACGATCTTTCATGTTCCGGAATTTTTCCCGAAATTTCCTGGTGGAGCGGATTCCTTGAATGCCTATCTTCAGCGGGAGAAACGGTGGCATGACAATCCTTTCTTGGATGTTGCCGGGACTGTGCTGGTGGAGTTTGTCGTGGAGAGAGACGGAAGCGTCACGCAACCGAGGGTCAAGGTTTCCCTCAATCCGGAGTTTCACGACAAAGAGGCCCTTCGCGTGATTCAGTCCATGCCCAAATGGGAACCGGCGACAGTGAACGGGACGCCGGTGCGATGTTATTACCAGATACCGGTGACGTGGAGGTTCTAGTTGCGTGTCTCCGACACGCATGCCTTGCGGGGTGCCGCTGCGCCCCACACTGCGGCTGACGCCCTTGTGTGGGGTTATTTGTGCTTCGCGCGTTTAGCCTTACCACCCCGCCCTTCGGGCACCCCTCCAGAGGAGGGAAATGGGCTGCTTAAGGAAGATGTTTTATATTACTACCCCGGCCTTCGGCCACCCCTTCTTAAAAAGAAGGGGAATTGTGCCGTGGCCAGCCATTGCTTCCTGAAACCGACAACAATAGCGGTCGCCCCCAATTCCCCTTCCTTGGGAAGGAGTGCCCGAAGGGCGGGGTAGGGACGCGAAAGATTGGCCGAAAGGCCATCTTTGTAAATTAATAGGCTGTTAAAAACAAGAAATGGGAACCCTTCCAGATTCCCCAAAAAGTCTTAAATCTCAAGTCTCAAGTCTCAAGTCTTAAGTCTTAAGTCTTAAGTCTTAAGTCTAACTCATCTCCAACATCCGCTGTATCGGCACCAACGCCTTCTGCCTCAGCTCCTCGTCCATGATGAGCTCGGGTTGCTCTTCCAAAAGGGCGGCGTAGATGTTCAGGAGATTGTTCTTCTTCATGTTCACGCAGTCGTGCTTCACCGCGCCATTGTAGAGCGTGTAGAGCTTCTTGTCGGGGTTTCGCTTCTGCATCTCGTAGATGATGCCGCTTTCTGTGACGACGATGAACTCCTTGGCGTCGCTTTCGCCGATATAGTTGAGCATGGCGGCGGTGGAACCGATGAAATCGACCTTCTCCAACAGCTCGCGGCGGCACTCGGGATGCGCTACCACCAAAGCGTTAGGATGCTCGGCTTTGGCCTTTTCCAAGTCCTCCACTTCGTAGTGGTCGTGCACGCAGCAGGCACCGTCCCAAAGGAGCATTTCGCGGCCTGTCATCCGGTTGATGTAGTCGCCGAGGTTGCCGTCGGGCACGAAGATGATCTTCTCGTCTTTGGGCAGCTGGTTGACGAGCTTCAGCGCGTTGCCGGAGGTGACGATCAGGTCGCACTGGGCCTTCACCGCCGCCGTGCAGTTGACATACGCAAGCACCTTGTGGTCGGGGTTTTTCGCCTTGAACTCGGCGAGTTTTTCAGCCTTGCAGCTGTTGGCGAGGGAGCAGCCCGCGCTCATGTCGGGCACGAGCACCTTGCGCGTGGGGTTGAGGATTTTGGCCGTCTCCGCCATGAAGTGCACGCCGGCGAAGAGGATGATGTCGGCCTGGGTTTCGGCGGCCTTGCGGGCCAGACCGAGGCTGTCGCCCACGAAGTCGGCCACCTCCTGCACTTCGGGCAGGGTGTAGTAATGCGCCAGGATGATGGCGTTTTTCTCGCGCTTCAGGCGAGCGATTTCGGTTTTGAGTTCGTCGTTATTCATATTCTTGGTAACTTCGTGTTGATTACTTCGTGTTGGTGAACTTCGCTGTTGGCGAGCTTCGCTGTTGGCGAGCTTCGCTGTTGGTGAGCTTCGCTGTTGGTGACTTCGTGTTGGTGAGCTTCGCTGTTGGTGACTTTGTGTTGGTGAGCTTCGCTGTTATCATTTACTCATTAACATGAAATGATAAACATTTACTCACCAACATTCACTCACTAACATTTACTTGAAGATGAACCGTCGGAAATCGAGTCCGAGAGCATAGACCATCAAGGCGATGAGCAGGACGAAGCCGATGGTGTTGGCGACGCTCAGGAACTTGTCGCTGGGCTTCTTGCCGGTGATCATCTCCACGAGGATGAAGAGGATGTAACCGCCGTCGAGGCCGGGAATCGGGATGATGTTCATGAAGGCGAGGATGATGCCGAGAAGCGCGGTCATGCTCCAGAAACGGTACCAGTCCCAAACTTTCGGGAAGATGCTGCCGATGGTCAGGAAGCTGCCCAACTGCGTCGCGCCCTCTTTGGTGAAGATGATCTTGAACTGTTTCACGTAGTTGCCTAACGTGGTGAAGCCTTGTTTCACGCCGGTCGGGATGGATTGCCAGAAAGTGTAGTCCACGTGCACCACCTCGAAGAAGTCGGCCGGCTGCTTGTAGGCCACGCCGATGTTGCCGAGCGTGTCGAGGGTGACGTTCGCGTGGCAGAGACTGTCGCCGCGCATGTAGTCAATCTGGAGTTCGTTGCCCTTGTTCTCGTTGAAAACTTTCTTGTAGTCGAAGAAGCTGAACATGGCGGAATCGTTGATGCCGACGAGCGAGTCGCCCTTTTGCAGTCCGGCTTGGTCCGCCGGGGTGCCCGCCAGCACGCTGTCGATGACGAACGGGATGCGGTAGTTGCAGAACAGTGACGAGCTGCCCGCGCCCACCACCTTGCGAGGCAGGTCCTTCGGGATGTCGATGACCACCTCTTCCCCGTCGCGCTCCACCGTGACGGTCTTCACATTGTCGAGGAGGACGTTGTTGGCGAAGTCACCGAGGGTTTGCGGGTGTGTGGTATCCACCATCAACACTTTATCACCGTTTTGGAACCCGGCGTCCTGCATCTCCTGCGAGAACTCAAGTCCGTACTTGACACTGCTGAGCGGGATGTAGTCGTTGCCCCACGTAAAGCACATCAGGATGTAGATGACGATCGCTGTGAGGAAGTTGACGAGCACGCCGCCGATGATGATGAGGAAGCGCTGCCACGCGGGTTTCGCGCGGAACTCCCACGGATGCACTTCGCTGCTCAGGTCGGAAGCCTTGGTGGTTTCGTCCACCATGCCGTTGATGGAGCAGTAGCCGCCGAGGGGCAGCCATCCAAGTCCCCATTCGGTGCATTCGGGATGGTTGGCCCACTCTTCGGGGGCTTTCCGGGAGAAGAAGCTGAAGTGCATCTTCCCGTCGAAGCGCTTCATTCTCATAATGGAGAATCCCGGGTTGAAAAAGACGTAGAACTGGTCCACGCGGGTCTTGAAGATCTTCGCGAAGGTGAAATGCCCGAGTTCGTGGGTGACCACGAGGAACGTCAGGCTGGCCAGAAGGCCGAGGATTTGCATGGAAATACCCATTATTATAGTTTGTTGTTTTAGTCGTTTATCGATGTAAGACGTAAGACTTTAGACTTGAGACTTTTTCCTACAAGTCTTAAGTCTTAAGTCTAAAGTCTACAGATACTGCCGAATGTCGTCCCTCATCCGGATCGCCTCGGCGCGGGCGCAGTCGGCGAAGTGGGAGGCACCGTCGTCCTGTTTGCGCCAGGCGAGGAGGATGCCGCGGGAGGAGTTCACCACGCCGCCGTTGCCGTTGTGGAGGTACTTGGCGATGTCCTCGGCTTTGCCGCCCTGGGCGCCGTAGCCAGGGATGAGGAAGAATGTCTTGTCCAGCATACTGCGGATTTCCGCCGCCTCGTCGGGATGGGTGCAGCCCATCACGCCGCCGATGGCCGAGTAGCCGCACTCGCCCATGAAGTCCTTGCCGAGCGTCTGCAGCTTCTCGCCGACCACGTGGTAGACGCGCTTGCCGTTCTCCGTGGGCAGGTATTCGATGTCCTTTGCACCCTCGTTGGAGGTGCGGATGAGCACGAACACACCTTTGCCATTTTCCTTGATGTAAGGCAGATACGGCGACAGACTGTCTAATCCCATGTACGGGCTGAGGGTGATGAAGTCGGCTTCGAACTCGCCGGTGAAGTGCGCTTTGGCGTACATTTCGGCAGTCTTGGCGATATCGCCGCGCTTGATGTCGGCGATGACCACGGCGTTCTTCTCGCGCAGGTAGGCGAGTGTGCGCGCGTAGGCGCGAAGGCCAGCCATTCCGTAAGCCTCGTAGTAGGCGATTTGCACCTTGTAGCAGGCGCACACGTCCAACGTGCTGTCAATGAGGGCTTTGTTGAATTCCACGAGTCCGTCTTCGATGTTGGGGAACTTCAAGGCGAAGGGCTCGGGCAGGTAGCTGATGTCGGTGTCCAAACCGACGCAAACGTGACCGTTTTTGGCCACGTTTGCATAGAGTTTATCAATGTTTGTCATATTCATTATTGTTTTGTAACCCCAGGGCTTCGCTACGCTTCACCCTGGGTTGATACGTGTCGGGCTTGCAGCCCTTTTGGAATAGTGTTTGGGTTTATTTGTCTAAGACACGGAGCATGAAGCCGGTGCCGTGGATGTTGCAGATTTCGACGAGGGGCTGGTAGCCGTCGGCGTATTTGGTCTTGCGTTGGCCGGGGTCTTTGGGCAGCACCTTGTCCGCGCTGTCGATGATGAGATAGCCGCGCAGCTTGGTCATGAAGACGTCCATGCTGCGGGAGGTGGTGTGGTCGTCGGCACCCCAGACCTCGCGGAGGATGATTTCGCGGGGCACGAGCTTGTTCTTGTGGTCGAGCATCAGCTTGAGCAGTTCGCACTCCTTGCGGGTAAGCGTGCGGGTCATCTTCGGGTGGATGAGCTGCATCTCGGTGTAGTTGAGTTTGAAATTGCCGAACTTGATGGTCTCGTCCTCGCTGACGTACTCGCGCGGGGCCGAAGCCTTGCAGCGGCGAAGGATGGCCTGGACGCGCAGCACAAGCTCCTCAATGCTGAAGGGCTTGGTCACATAGTCGTCGCAACCCATCGTGAACCCTTTGATGCGGTCCTCTTTCGCGGCGGCCGAGGAGAGCACGATGATGGGCATATTCTTGTCGATCTTGCGCATGTTGCCCAGCAGACGGAAACCGTCGTAGTGCTTCAGGGCGACATCGAGGATGCAGATGTCGAAAAGTCCCTTGTTGAACTGAGCGTCAGCTTCCGCGCCGTCACGGAAGTCGGTCACAACGTAACCGGACATTTCTAAATAATCTTTGATGACGTGGCGCAGGTTGTCGCTGCTGTCCACCAACATGATTCTTTCTTTTTTCAGTTTCATAACGCTTATTTTTTATTGACAAAATTCTATTAAAAATAACTCTTTTGTAATTTTTTGACTCGGCTGTTGCGCTTCAATCGAAGCGTTTTGTAGACTATAATTGCTATTGCAGAAATACCCAAATTCTCGCCATCAACGTATTATAAAAAAATCAGCCGCAAAAGTAATAAAATATTTTCAAAAAAAAACATTCGGTTGAAGAATTTTTTTGATTTTTTTTGAACAACATTTTTTATACTTTTGCGACCGATAGAAAATCACCTGTAACTGTCTAAAATATGGTTAATTATACATCTGTTGAGCAGAGTTTTTATCGGGGCGTTTTGCGGCAATTCCCTACCAATGTCCCGTATATCACCGTGGCGAACTCGCCCATGATGGGTTTGTTCAAGGCCATGCGTTTTTTGGAATGGGTGGGCGAGAACCCCGAAGGCGTCATCAGTTTGCCGACTGGGAAGTCCTCGGCGGGCTTCATGATGTGGGTCAAAAAGTTGCTGGCCGAATGGGACACTCCTGAAAGCCGCGCTTTTCGGGAAAGCTACGGGCTGCTGCTTACGCGAAAGCCGTCGCTTTCGGGATTGCATTTTGTGCAGACCGACGAGTATTATCCCATCGACCCGTCGCAGCACAACAGTTCGTATAATTATGTGCGGAAGTTTTTCGTGGAGGGTTTCGGGCTGGATGCGTCGCGGGGACTGTTCATCAACTGCGATGAAATTCCGTTGGAGGAAGGCAAACAGTACACGGAGGTGTTCCCTAACCATCAGGTCGATCTTTCGCTGCGCTTCCGTGAGGACCGCAGTCCGATGGAGTTGCTGCAACAGCGTTCTATTTTCAAGATCGACGACTGGTGCAGCGCGTACGAGCAGCGCATCCGCGACCTGGGCGGTATCGGCTTCTTCCTCGGCGGTATCGGTCCCGACGGACGCATTGCCCTCAACGTGCGCGGCAGCGATTTCAACTCGACCACGCGGCTCACGGCCACCAACTTCGAGACGGCCGCCGACACCGCCAGCGACCTGGGCGGCATCGAGGTTTCGCGTACCCGACCTGTTATAACCATTGGTTTAAGTACCATAACGTATAATCCTGATGCAGTGGTGATTATCTATGCGGCTGGAGAGGATAAAGCCGAGGTGGTCAGGCTCGCTTTGGAGGAGAAACCCTGCAACCGCTATCCGGCCTCAGTACTTGCCAAATTGCCCAATGCCCGTTTCTGTCTCACCACGGGTTCCGCATCGAAGTTGAAAGACGCTGTGCATCAGTATTACACGACCGGCGGATGGAATCAGGAGAAATCCGATCGCGCCGTCATCGACCTTTGCCGCCGTATCGACAAGTTCAGCGACAAGTTAGTGATGGACGACCTTCGGGATGATACGTTCTGCCGGATGATTCCCGACCTTGGCGAGCAGACCGTACGACAGAGCATTGACTCCATCACGGTCAAAATCGAAAAGGGCATGGCGCCGGTGCACGGTAAGGTCATCTACAACACCGCGCCGCACCATGACGACATCATGCTTGGCATGCTGCCGTATATCAACCATATCGCCAGCGATTCTTCCAACGAGCTGCATTTTTCCATTATGACCTCAGGCTTCAACGCTGTGACTAACCGCTTCCTCATCCAGCATCTTACCAATACGTTGAACTTGCTGCGTGACAATCAGATACAAATGGTTCTTTATGATACTTTCTTCACAGAAGGTTACAAAATCAAGCGGGAGAAAGATGTTTACCATTCGTTGATTAAACTTGCCTCGCAGCAGAAACCCGAATTCCTTCGCGGGTTCGCCCATCGTCTCGTGCGTAATATCGTGGAGATTTGGCAGATTAAATCCGTACAAGAACTTGATGACAAGATAGTTGAGATTATCGAGTTTGCCAAAGGCTGTTACGACGGGCAGAAGATGCCGACCGACATCCAAAGGCTCAAGGGGATGATTCGGGAGTTTGAGGAGGAGTTGGTATGGGCACATTACGGCTTTATGGGCGATAGTGTGCACCACCTACGGCTCGGCTTCTACACTGGCGACCTTTTCACGGAGAATCCCGACCAGAGCCGCGATGTGCTGCCGATTTTGGAAGAGTTGCGCACAATCCAGCCCGACATCGTGACGTTGGCCTTTGATCCCGAGGGCAGCGGTCCCGACACGCACTTCAAGGTGCTGCAGGCTGTCGCCGATGCTGTCCGTCTGTGGAGTCGCGAACGTGACCTCTCCGGGCTGAAAATCTGGGGTTACCGCAATGTTTGGTACCGCTACCACCCGTCGGAGGCCACCCATATCGTGCCGGTCTCCCTCAACGACATCAACGTCTTCAACGAAGCCTTTTCCAGCTGCTACCTCAGCCAGGTCGATGCATCTTTCCCGAGCTACAAGTTGGACGGCAAGTTCAGCACGCTGGCGCAGAGCATCTGGGTGGAGCAGCTCAAGACCGTGCAGTTGCTTCTCGGCAAGCCGTTCTTCTACCAGAACCCGAACCCGGTGTTGCGCGCCACCCACGGCCTCGTCTTCCTCAAGGAGATGACCGCCGACGAGTTCCTCGCCCACGCCGCCGCGCTGGAGAAATCGGTACAAGGTTGAAAATATTGCAACAAAACGGGCGGCTTTTCGTTATAAAGATAATGTCTTCAGAAAAATCGGTTTTATGATACGACACCATATTACAATATGTATGATGTTGCTGCTGTCTGTGGCGGCTTTCGCGCAGACGCACTGCGACTCCGTGCTCATCACCCAGGACACCACCATTTTCGTTGGACAGTCAGTGCCGCTGCAGTCGCACAACCTGTTCGAATACACATGGTTGCCCGAGACGGCGTTCGCCAACTCGCACGACAGCAACCAGGTCGTCTCGCCGACGGAAACCACCACGTATCACATCACGGGCCGTTATATTTCCGGCAATATCGTCACGAACGGGGATTTCCAAAGTGGGAATACTGGATTTACAAGCGGTTACTCCTATTATACGACCAACTCCAACACGTGGGGCATTATCGGTCAGGAGGGTACGTACACCATCAACACGAGCTCCGCCAATGTGCACAACAATTTTGGTACCTACATCTGTTATGACCACACCTCCGGCAACGGCACGGGCAAGTGCATGTATGTGAATGGCGCGGGTACTTCGAACACCACGGTGTGGCAGCAGGTGATTCCGGTGGTGCCGAACACCGACTATATTTTTATTACGTGGGTGGCCTCGCTTGGTCAAGGCTCCACCTGCTCTACGAATGAGCTGGCGCGTCTGCAGTTCAGTATCAATGGCGCCACCATCGGCAGTATCTTCACCGCGCCCACCAATACGGCTCAGTGGCAGCAGTTCTACCAGATTTGGAACAGCGGCAACTCCACCTCGGCCACCATCCGCATCCTGAACCAGAACACGGTGAACAGCGGCAACGACTTCGCCCTTGACGACATCAGTTTCTGCCCGATGTACCCATGCGACGACTCCGTGACCGTGGAGGTGCTCATCCCGCTGTACGCGCTGCCCGACACGGTGGTCTCCTGCATTAACGGCACGCAGACATTGCAACCCTTGGATAACGATACCATTGATGCGTTCTGCACCGCCGACGGCCCCGTTGAGCCCGAAATCATCCAATATCCGTCACACGCGCAGGTCTCCGTTTCGGGTGCCGCCCACGACGTCTTCAACTTCCAGTTCAGTGACGATTATGTCGGCGAGGACACGCTTCTTTACCGCATTTGCTGCGCCAACAGTTGCGACACGGCGGCCGTGATTCTGATTTCGAAGGGTTATACGTCGGAATTCAGCGATACCGCCTGTGTGCAGTATTCCTGGAACGGACACACATATTCGACAACGGGCGACTACGATCAGCACCTCACCGCCGCCGATGGTTGTGACAGTACGGTGACGCTTCATTTAGAGATTATTAACCCTACGGTCATGATTGTCTCCCACAACCCGGACTTCTGCGCCACGCATGAGACGGTTCTCGATGTGGTGAGCGATTTCGAGCATTTTGTCTGGAGCACTGGCGACACCACCTCATTCTTGGCGGTGACGGAGCCGGGCATCTATTCCGTGACGGGCAGCAACAAATTCTGCGACGGGCGGGCGAACTATACCATCGAGAATTGCGAGTTCGTGGTCTATCTCCCCAATGTCATCACGCCAAGCCGGTCGGACGGTCTCAACGACTATCTCTCTATACCGGAGGCGGTGCGTTCGGAGATTCTGGATTTCGAGTTCCTGGTTTTCGACCGCTGGGGCGAGATCATCTTCGCCACCACGGATGTGAATTTCGTCTGGGACGGCACCATGAAGGACGGGAAACTGGTAACCGTCGGTGTTTATAACTACCTGATGAAATACACGCCCAGCACGGGGAAACCGGTGGTGAGACAGGGGGCTATCACGGTGTTGTAATTTCCCACATTGTAATCATTTTGTACACCAGCGTTGCGGCGAGCACGTCGGAGACCTTGTTGTCGGGTTGCGGGCACAGCTCCACCACATCGAAGCCGACCACGTTGCGATTCTCAAATACTTTCTGTAGGAATGACAGGGTGGGGTACCATTGCAGACCGCCGGGCAGTGGTGTGCCGGTGGCGGGCAGAATCGACGGGTCGAAGCCGTCTAAATCGACGGTGATATAGACGTCGTCGGTGAGGCGGCCAAGCGCCTTCTCCATCCAATCTTCTTGATTGTGAATGAGATGTGCGTAGAAAATGTTCTCTGGCACAACATTGTGCATCTCATCGGTACAGACATTCCGAATGCCGACCTGTATCACGCGGGCGCACTCCTGGGCGCGGCGCATCACGCAAGCATGGTTGTAGGGCGAGTCGTGGTAGCTGTCGCGCAGGTCCGCGTGCGCGTCGATTTGCAGCACCGTGAGGTCGGGATTGCGCTCGGCCATCGCACGTATAGCGCCCACGGAAACGGAGTGTTCGCCGCCGATAAGCACGGGCCGTTTGCCCAGTTCAAGGAAGTGGCGCATACGGTTATAGACGGACTGCACCATCGTCTCGGGCGTACGCAGGTCGTAGTCGTGGTGGTCGGTATGGATGCCGGCAGTCCACGCCTCATACTGGTACTGGATATCGTACAGTTCCAGGCTGTCGGAGGCGTCGAGGATGGCCTGCGGACCCTTGTCGGCGCCCTTCACGAAGGTGCTGGTGCCGTCGTAGGGCACGCCGAGGATGACATAGCGGGCATCGTCCAGCTCGTAGTGCCGGTCGTCGTCCATATCGAGGAAATGGGGCATGGTTTTTATCATGGGGGTAAGGGGTTAAGGGTTAGTAGTTAGCAGTTAGCAGTTAGTAGTTAGTAGTTAGTAGTTAGTAGTTAGTAGTTAGTAGTTGAAAGTTGAAATCGCGGCGCGAAGATAGGATTTTTTTCTTATGGTAGCTGCTGCTGTGATTATTTCAAGGATGGAGTTTGGTCATATCGTGCCAGAGGCACGATATCCTAATAACCCCACATAAGCGCAACGAAGTGGAGCGCAGTGTGGGGTGGTAGCGGCTGCGGTGCTCTGATGGCGTGCAGAAGGCACGCTACAATGGGCAAGTCGAGTAGTGGCGTGCCTCTGGCACGCAGCCTCGCACGCGCATCGCCAGCCCCACACTGCGCAACTGCGTTGCTTGTATGGGGTTATTAGGATTGCGTGCATACTGCACGCTACGCATCGTGTTGCCGTCCATAAAAAAAACAGTAACTTATGTTCCAAAGCTGAAAAAAAAAGACTATCTTCGCGCCATGAAATTTCGACATTCTTATGAAAATTAAGCCAACAACCTTGATCCTGTTATTCAGCTCGTTTCTTTTTATGTCCAGTTGTCACACCAAGCAGCCAGAACAACAAGAATCAGACCTTGAAATAATGCTGACCAACCTGGTGGAAGACAGATATGCCCATTGCAACCAATTGTCGAAAAGC